>Ga0075464_10001164_pt1 | contig 11880 bp, 21 predicted proteins | sample DEB19_08_DNA_5_FD_75068 | JGI IMG/M metagenome (GOLD analysis project Ga0075464, IMG submission 75068) | Aqueous microbial communities from the Delaware River and Bay under freshwater to marine salinity gradient to study organic matter... | ecosystem: Environmental > Aquatic > Marine > Coastal ...
CCGTGAAGACGGCGCGCATCCAGGGCACGGGGGTGTCGGCGTGATTGACCTTCGACACGGCGACTGCCTGGATGTCATGCGCACGCTGGCCGACAACTCCGTCGACAGCGTGGTGACGGACCCGCCCTATGGACTGACGGCCAACAAGCCTGGCGGCACCGGCGTTGCGTCAGTGAATATTGAGAGCCCATATGGGCGTGCACGCATCGGCACGGGCAACGGTTCCGGTGGCTTCATGGGTATGAAATGGGATGCCGGTGTGCCAAGCGCCGAAGTGTGGGCCGAAGCCCTGCGCGTGCTCAAGCCAGGCGGCTACCTGCTGGCCTTTGGTGGAACCCGCACCTATCACCGCATGGTCTGCGCCATCGAGGACGGTGGTTTCGAGATACGCGACCAGATCGGCTGGACCTTCGGGTCGGGCTTCCCGAAATCTCACAACGGCCCGTGGGGAGGTACCGCACTCAAGCCGGCCTGGGAGCCCATCTGCGTGGCGCGCAAGCCGCTGATCGGCACGGTAGAGCAGAACTGGAAGGAGCACGGCACCGGGGCGCTGAATATCGACGGGTGCCGCATCCAGACTGCCGAAGCCCTGCGTGCTGGTGCCGGTGGAATTCCTTGCCGGCACGACGAGCACACACCCCGGGGCCGCGCAGACGAGCCAAGCGCGAATTCGCGTTATGCGAGTGAAGGCGGCACCGATTTCGCCATGACGCCGGGGCCGCGCGGCGGTGACGCCAAAGGCCGCTGGCCCGCGAACCTGATCCACGACGGCAGCGACGAGGTTATCTCCCTGTTCCCGCGGCAGGCAGGGGCCTACGCCCCTGTGACTGGATCGGAGCCGAGCAACAAGACCAGCGGAATCTATGGGGGCGGACTGGCCCGCGATGTACCCCAGCCGTTTCACGGCGACAACGGCAGCGCGGCCAGGTTCTTCTACTGCGCCAAGTCGGACCGGGCCGACCGAAACGAAGGACTCTACGGTTTCGACGCGCAGCAACAGGACGCCGGCCGTAAGCCAGGTAAGCCAGGGGGCGACAACCCGCGCAACCGTGGAGTTCACGAGCGCCAAAACCATCACCCCACCGTCAAGCCAACCGACCTGATGCGCTACCTGTGCCGTCTGGTCACGCCGGCCGGCGGCCTAGTCCTCGACCCCTTCATGGGCAGCGGCAGCACTGGCCGCGGCGCGGTGCTGGAGGGCTTCCGCTTCATCGGCATCGAGCGCGAAGCCGAGTACATCGACATCGCCCGCGCACGCATCGACAGCGCGCGCCGGCAGGGGCACCAGCCCGACCTCTTGGAGCAAGCAGCATGAACGACGCCGAGCTCGAGCAACACATCACCGACCTGGGCCTGCTGATCCAGAAGGCCTATGCCGAAGGGGACCGCGCCGCGGCCGTCGCATGGGCCAAGGCAATGGCCGAGGCAAAGAAAGGCCTGTCGGCCGAGTGGGTTCAGGCGCGCGAGACGGCATTGGGCCTGGGGCCGTGCCAGTTCACCGTGATGGCCGACGAGACGCGGGCAGGCATGGGGGCGCACCGGTGACAGACACATTGCCGGCGCCGCTGACGCCACTCGACTGCGACCTGCAGGACTTCAAGTTCATGCCGCTGGACGTCGGCCGGCTGCGCGACTCGGATCTCGCGTCCGACGAGACACCAGAGGCCTGCTGGGCCGCGGTTCTTCTGTGGTGCGCATCGTGGCACCAGATCCCGGCCGCCTCGATCCCCGACAACGAGCAGTGGCTGGCCAAGCAGGCCGGCTATGCCCAGCGCGGCAAGATCTCCGACGACTGGGCTGCGGTCAAGCCTGGCGCCATGCGCGGCTGGATCAAGTGCTCGGACGGGCGCCTGTACCACCCGGTTGTCGCCGAGAAGGCCATCGAGGCATGGGAGTCCAAGCGCGATCAGCGGTGGCGAACCGAGTGCGGCCGAATCAAGAAGCACAACGACAGGCACGGGACAGACCTGCCGCGTCCCTCGTTCGAGCAGTGGGTGTCGCAAGGTTGTCCCGTGGGACACAGGCTACCTGTCCCCGGGGACACTGGATCCGGGTCCCAAGGGACAGGTGGCGATGTCCCTGGGGAAACGGGGTCCAAGGGACAGGGAGAGGGACAGGGACAGGGACAGTTAAATACCAAGGGAGCTAAAGCTCCCTCGTCGGCAGTCAAGCTGCCGCCGTGCCAGGGCAAGGCGATCGTCGGCCTGTACCACCAGATCCTGCCCGAACTGCCGTCGGTCGTGGTGCTGGACAGCAAGCCCCGCCAGGCCGCGCTGCGCAAGTCATGGGCCTGGGTGCTGACCTCCAGAACGCCCGATGGCGAACGGCGCGCCACCACGCCGGAGGAGGCGCTGGACTGGTTCAAGCGGTACTTCGAGCGCGCCCGGGAGAACGACTTCCTGATGGGCAAGACCCCGCGCACCGGCGCGCACGCGAACTGGCGCTGCGACCTCGACTTCCTGCTCACCGACAAGGGCATGAAGCACGTCATCGAGAAAACCCAAGGACACGCATGAACGCCCGCACCGAACTCGACGCCTTTGGCGCAGACCCCGAACTGGCCCAGCTGCGCGTGCCGCCGCACTCGGCCGAGTCGGAAATGGCCCTGCTGGGGGGCCTGCTGCTGGACAACCGGGCCTGGGACCTGGTCGCTGACATCCTGACCGAGTCCGACTTCTACCGCTACGAGCACCGGCTGGTGTTCGCGGCGATATCGCAGTTGGTCAACGCCAACCGGCCGGCCGACGTCATCACGGTCTGGGCCCGGCTCCAGTCGACGGGCAACGGCGAGGAGGCGGGCGGCCTGGCCTACGTGAACTCCCTCGCCCAGTACGTGCCCAGCGCCGCCAACATCCGCCGGCATGCCGAGACGGTGCGCGAGCGCGCTGTCCTGCGCAACCTGATTTCGGCCAGCGACGAGATCGCCACCAGCGCCTTCAACCCCATGGGCCGGCCGGTGGCCGACATCGCCGACGAGGCCGAGCGCAAGATCTTCGGGATCATCGAGTCCCGCACCGGCCCGGATGACGACTGGGTTTCCATGGGCGACCTGGTTGTGCGCGAGCTCGACGCCGTGCAGGCCCGCCACGATGGCAGCGACACCGAGCGCGGTGCGGACTTCATCCCGACAGGGCTGGAGGAGTGGGACGACATGCTCGACGGTGGCCTGCGCCCCGGCCAACTGATCATCATCGGCGCCCGGCCCTCGATGGGGAAGACCGCGCTGGCGGATTCCGTCGGGCTGCATGTGGCCACCAACCTGGGCCTGCCCGTGGGCAAGTTCTCGATGGAAATGGAGAACCAGGAGGGCGGCCAGCGGGCGCTGTCGCAGGCATCCAAGGTGGCGTTGCACGCGCTGCGCCGCCCTGAGCGCATGTCCGACATCGACTGGGCGAACATGGCCGCCGGTGTCGAGAAGCTGGCCCGGATCCCGTTCTACAGCTACGACAAGGGCGGGCTGAACATCAACCAGATCCGCAACAAGGCGCGCATCCTGAAACGCCGGCATGGCCTGAGCATGCTGATCGTGGACTACCTCCAGCTGATGTCGGGCACCGACACCCGGGCGCCCCGTGTGTACCAGCTGGAGGAGGCCAGCCGCGGATTGAAGGCGCTGGCCAAGGAGCTCAAGATCCCCGTGATCGCCTGTGCCCAGGTCAATCGCGCGGTCGAGCGCGAGGTCGACCCGATGCCAAAGATGTCCGACCTGCGGGACTGTGGCGCGATCGAGCAGGACGCCGACATCATCCTGTTCGTCCACCGCCCGTTCAAGGCCAACCCGGAACTGACCGACGACTGGAAGTTCCTGGCCAATTGCGACATGGCCAAGCAGCGCGGCGGGCGCACCGGGCGGTTCAACCTGATGTACCTCGGGCAGTACACCCGGTTCAAGGACTGGCCGCTGGACCTCCCGGTCCCGGTCGTCAAGGTCGTGAAAGGCAAGAGCCTGTGATCGCCTTCATCATCATCGGGGAACCGGCCAGCAAGGCCAACAGCCGCAAGGTGATCGAGATCGCCGGGGTGTCGCGCCTGGCGAAGTCGGCCAAGGCGCTGGCCTACGAGAAGGATGCACTGCGCCAGATCCCACCGGTGCACCGTGTTCGCCTGGCCGGGCCGGTGCGCGTCACGATGCGGATCTTCTACGCCAGCGAGCGCCCGGACCTGGACGAGTCGCTGATCCTGGACGTCCTGCAGGACCGGTACTCCGGCAAGGCCCCGAACCGCATCCTGGTGCAGGCCGGCGTCTACCAGAACGATCGCCAAGTGCGCGAGAAGCACGTCTACCACGCGATCGACCGCAAGAACCCGCGCACCGAGATCATCGTCCAGTCCCTGGCGCCGCAGATCGACCTGATCGCCCCGCAGGCCCAGCCGGCACCAGCCCGCCGGCCGCGGCTGGCACCCCCTTCCGTCGCCGTCCGGATTCCCGACGAGCTCCCCTTCTGACCCACCAACCACCGAAAGGACCCCCTGTGCTCCAGATCCACGACTTCACCGAGGCGCGCATGGCCAGCCTCACCACCCGCATCCAGAAACACGGCGACGAAGACATCCCTGCTGTCTCGCTGGGTCTGGTCATGACCGTAGCCAACACGATGCTCGACCAGATCGACCCCAACATCCGCGAATCGCTGTTCAAGCGGATCGACGGTCAACCCGACCTGCCCGGCGTGGAGTCCACCACCCCGGCCCTGCGCTGCAACACGATCGACCGCGCCGTGCTGGCGACGAAATACGAGGGCTGGACGCTGGAGGTCGATGACGGGATCGACGAGACGACCCCCAAGACCTTTGGCGGGTGCAAGGTGGACAAGTTTGTCGTGGAGCCGCTCAACGGCGGCAGTTGCGCGCTCTCGTTCCGCGTGGGCACCAGCGATCTGGACGCGGAGCGGTCCGGCATGCTCGCGATGCACGTCGGCCAATCCATCTGGATCAAACTGCGCGCGCCCGAGAAGGCGGCCGATGCGCCGGCGCCGGCCACTACGACCCAGCCCGATGACGACGGGGATGACGCCGGCAGCCTGTTCGCGGCCAGCGCGGCATCCGGTGATGTTGTCGGCAGCGAACGTCCGCTGACCGAGGCCGAAGTCTTCCCGGGCGCGCAGGCGCCGACGGTCCCCGTCACGACCAAGCGCCGCCGCAAGCTGGGGGAGGGCCTGGGCACCGACGCCGACCAGGCCGCGCGTCAGGCCGAAGTGCTGGCAGCAGATCCCACCATGGCCGCCGACGCGCCGCTGGCCCCGGGTGGCGAGGGCTGGCCGTTCCCGACCGGCGCCAACGCTGGCGTGACGCACTGAGGCCACCATGCAACTGCGTCAGCGCATCATCGCCTGGGCTGCGACCCGTGCGCCGGACTTCGTCATCGGCGGGCAGGAGGATCCCTACCTGTGCCGCTGGTGGTTGATGCCCCGCAACCCGGTGTTCAACGTCTACGTCCACCTGTTCTTGCGCAGCGACGATGACCGGGCGCTGCACACCCACCCGTGGGCCTTCAACTGCTCGATCCTGCTCGACGGCCAGTACGTCGAGCACACCCCGGCCGGCGAGTTCGTGCGCCGCACCGGCGACCGCAAGTTCCGCTGGGGCCCGGCGCCGCACCGCATCGAACTGACCACGGGACCCTGCTGGACGCTGTTCATCACCGGCCCGCGTGTGCGCAGCTGGGGATTCCTGTGCCCGCAGGGGTTTGTGCACTGGCGCGCTTTTACTGATGCACGGGACAAGGGTGCCATCGGGAAGGGATGCAACCAATGACCATCGCCTCGATCGCCGCCGATCTCCTGGTGTCCCAGCAGCAGGTCCAGCGCCTGATGGCGATGCGCCGGCACTTCCTGCGGTATCAGCCGCCGCCAACGCTTGAGTTCTGGGAGGGCTGGCGCGGCGCGATGGCGGCGCAGTTGGAGCACGCCGGCCTGCTGCAGTCCGCGCTGGCGGCCACGGGCCGAGCCGCGAACGATGCGCGCGTGGAGGTCCCGGCGTGATCCTGATCCTCCGCCCGCCTGGCCGCGGCAACTGGGCGCCGATCACGCTGGCCGTGTCCGGCCTGCGCCTGGGCCCGGTCGATTTCTTCGTCGGCCAGCGCGTGCTGCTGGGCGGCCAGGAGTGGCGCGTCTCGAAAGTTCTTCCATGACTACCGTAACTCTCATGCGCAACGCGCACGGGCAGCTGGTGGGTGCCACCGCTGCCGACGAGCGCAAATACAACGGCTGGCGCCGCAAGGTCCGCGACTGCCAACCCGGCGAGTACATCGTTTTCTCCTGGGAGGATCCCCGCAGCCCCAAGCACTTCGGCAAGTTCATGGCCAAGATGCGTCTTCTGGTGGAGCATTCCGAGGCATTCCCGGACGAGGAAGCCGCCCGCAAGTACCTGACGGTCGCCGCCGGCTATGTCACCTTCGAGCCTGGCCCGGACAGCACCCCCAATGCCATCCCGATGTCGCTGGCCTACGACAAGTTGGAGGAGGCGGAGTTCACCGAACTGCACCGGCGCATCGACGACGTGCTGTGGCGGCCGGAAACGCTGGCGATGCTGTGGCCGCACCTGACGGAGAAGGCGCAGCACTCCTCGATGGAGGGCTATTTCTTCGAGGTCGAGAGAGCCCGGGAGCAGCAGTTGTGATGCCTGACTCCGACACCCCCAACACCCAGGCAGCGCCGGTGCGCGCGCGCGTGCTGATCGAGGCACCGGTGAAGTCCCGGCTGGGCAACTACGACGCCAAGAGCCGGCTCTACGCCCAGGTGCTGGCCATGGACTTCTACGAGCTCCCGCGCCACCGCACCTGCGTCTTCGACAACCCGGCCTCGATGGCCCGCGAGTGCTGGCAGGACGGCAAGCTGCTGGCCTTCATCACGTCCGCGCTCATGGCCACCAAGGGCTTCAACGGTGGCAAGGACATTTTCTTCGGCCTCAACGTCGGCCCATGGAAGACCGGCCAGCTGCTGGGGGACGCCGATGCCATGAAGGAGATCCCGTGACCCGCAAACGCACCCGCCGCCGGCACTACTCCCTGGTCAACCCGATCGCCATGGCCATCATGGGCGCCAGCTTCACCACCAAGGATGTGCTCGACCAGATCCGGCTGCGCAACCTGTCGGCGATCGACGCCTTTGCGCATGGCCGCGCCACCGTCAGCGACTGGCGCACCGTGGCCGACATGCACAACATCAGCGAAACCATGGCCAAGGGCGGCATTGGCCCCGAGGTCCTGGAGGCCTGCGCCGCGGTCGACGCCGCCCTGACCGACTGCTACCACCGCCACGAGCGCACCGGCCAGCTGGGCATGACCGGCCCGCAGCTGGTCGCGCTGCGCGAGCTCCAGGAGTACCACGACCTGCAGGTGCAGTCCATCCCCCGCAGCGAGTTCGAGGGCTGGATCAAGAAAACCGCCGACCGGATCCGCAGCAGCCACCCAGACGTGAAGGTCTTCATCTGAACCTGGCCCGCCGCGCGCCAGATCCAGCGCGGCACAACCCGAGGAAACGCCCTATGGCACACATCATCCCGCCAACCATCGGCCGCAAGGTCTGGTTCCGCCCCAACGGGGTCAACGTGATCGGCAACAAGCTCCTGCAGGTGTTCGACGACACCCAGGCCCTGGACGCCACCGTGGTCTGCGTCGCCGACGCCCAGACCGTCAACCTGCTGGTGGTCGACCATGCCGGCGTGACGCACGCGGCGCCCAACATCCGCCTGGTGCAGCCGCAGGCCGGCGACATTACGCCGCCCGATGGCACCTGCTACTGCGAATGGATGCCCTACCAGGTCGGCCAGGCCCGGGCCCAGGCCCAGACCGCGGAAGGGAGCGCATCATGAGCACGGACGCAAAGATCGAGGCCGAGATCCAGGCCAAGGGGTTGACCGCTCCGCGCGTCACGCCGGCCGACATCGAGGCGAACATCGCCAGCGCGCACTACTTCACGGCGGCAGATGGCGTAAACGGGACGTTCATCCAGTCGCCCATAGGCTACGCGCCCCCCGGTGCGCTGTACCTGCTGACGTTTTGCGTGCTGGTCCTGCGCAACGGGTTCACCGTCACCGGTGAGTCGGCATGCGCCAGCCCGGAGAACTTCGACGCCGAACTGGGCCGCAAGATCGCCCGCGCCAACGCGGTCAACAAGATCTGGCCGCTGATGGGGTACGAGCTCAAGGAGCGGCTGCACCGCGGCGAACACCAAGGAGCGGGCCATGCCAGCTGACGGCGATCGGTGCTCCCCACCATTCAGCGACCCGCGCAACATCGCTGTCGGGCAGGCCCGGGTGATCTGGGCCCTGCAGACCCGCACGACCAAGGGCGGGCTGTGCCACGAGGGTTGGGTGCTGCCGGGCGGCCTGCGCACCACCGACCGGGACGAAGCCATGGCCACGGCCGTCGAAATGGACAGGTCTGCCCGGGCGGCTGGGGGCTGACCATGATCGTCGCCCGCCCCAAGCACATCTACGTGCGCAGCGCCGTCCTGCTGACCCGGGTGCGGACGCTGCCGTGCATGGTCACCGGTGTGTACGGAAAGACCGAGCCGGCGCACTCCAACTGGGGCGAGCACGGCAAGGCCAAGGCGATCAAGGCCGACGACAACCGTGTCGCCGCGATCGCCGGCTGGATCCACCGGGAATTGGACCAGGGCAGCCGCTGGAGCGCGCGCGAGCGCCGCGAACTGTGGTGGACCGCGCACTGCAGCACCGTCATGCACCTGTACCGCCTGGGCCTGTGGCCCCATGACGTGCCCCTGCCCAGCCTTACCGACTTCCAACCCTGAGACAAATATGAATGAGATGCAGAAGAAGAACCCCCTTATGGAGGCTCTCAAGGCGCAGGCCATCAAAGCCAAGGCCGATCTCGCGCAAGCAGACGCTGTCTATCGGGGTGCCGTTGCAGCGTACCGGGAGTATTTGCGACACGAAATTCTTGGGCCGTTGTTCTACGCGAAGTTCGGCTACGAGGATTCAATCTGTGTGCGGGTTACAGAAAGCCAGGACGCAACCTGGGCCGGAATCTACAGATTCAAAAGTCTCCCAGTTCCGGTCGAATTTGATAACGACATGCGGCACTGGATACCAACCGAGCGCCTGAGCCTAAACAAGGATGGCACACAAAAACGATACGACCGACGGGTGCACAACCTCAATCCCGACTTCCTGCTGAGTTCAGCCCAGATCGCAGAGCCGCCGCTAAGGAAGTCGCGCAGCAAGAAGAAAGCCGCCATGGACTGAAACGGAAAAGCCACCCGAAGGTGGCTCCCCGATGAATCGCGCCTGAGAACCGCAATTCTATCTGGAGCACACCACCATGAACGACGTCGCCACACTCCCCAAGAGCAACCGGGAAGCGGTCCTATCGGCCATCCAGGTGATCAGCGACCACCGCGAGGCCGCCAGCAAGCAGCAGATCGTGAACATGACCGGCATCAACACGTCCGTCGTGAACGACCACGTCAAGGCCCTGCGCGAGGACGGCCTCATCACCATGGTGCAGCCCGGCTGGTATGCACCCATCGACCAGGAGCCCGATCGGCTGGTGTCCACCACCAACATGCCCCGCGGCCGCATGAAGATCGAGATCGGCGACAGCATCCTCGAGCTCAACCCACGCGAGGCATTCAGCCTGGCCAAGCAGCTTGCCGGCTTGCTGCTGGCGTTCCGGTCCGGTGTATGAAATTTGAGCGGAGCTACCTGGACACGCCAGCACCTGCTGCCGGGGTCGAACGCGAATTCTCGAACAAGACGAAGCTCTCCCGAACCCAGGGGAAGATTCATTTGAACTGCGATCTGTGCGAAATGCCATTTGAAACCTATGCGTGCTGGGCCAAGAGGGTGAGCAGGCACTATTGCTCAAGGGCGTGCGCGTCAGAGGGGAAGGTTACGCAGGTGGAAAACACTTGCGTCATCTGCGGCGACACCTTCCTTACGAAGAAATATGACCACGAGATGAACCGAAAGACCACTTGCTCTACGGAGTGCAGCAATGAGAAAAAGAGCCGGTTTATGTCTGACGGACAAGCAAAAGTGCTACACGGAATGCGGTTCCCTAGCGCCGTTGTGAATGGCGGCGAATTATGAAGACGGCGGTCACTGTCGCGTCGTCCACGCTGCGCCACTCCAAGACCCACCGAGCGCGCGCCGAGGCCAACCGGAAACCGCGCTTTCGCATCACATTTGTGCGGGGCTATGGCAGCGCCAAACCTTGACCACCCCCGGTGGGGTTTGATCCCCAAACCGAGCCCGGCAACACTGCGGGCTCCCTTCCCCCATCAACCTGTTCAGGAGATTCACCATGAAACGATTCCGCAACTTCCTCGCCGTCCTGGCCATCGCCGCTGCCGGCGCCATCGCCGCCGCCGTCCACATCATGGAGCCCGTGGTCACCGCGGCCCGTCGAGCCTTCGGCGCCGTGCGTGATGTCGTCCTGTATGGCTTCGAGCTCGCCGCCCAGACCGCCACCGTGCGGCAGCCGGCCGTCCTCCTGGCCCAGGCCAAGGCATTCACCCTGCGCCTGATCAAGCGCGAGCGCCCCGTCGTGACGGCCAGCTGGCGCATGTGCCCATCCACCTGAGCACCCACAGCCGGGCGCAGCCCGGCCCCCCACCAAGCCCGCCCCGTGCGGGCTTTTTCACGCCCATTGCACACCAAATAAGCAATTCCGCCCCGCCTACGCGCCTGGACGACGCGCCAGCAGCACCAGGACACGCTCCAGCCAATCCAGCGCCCGACAACCCCCGCTAGGGTTCGCCAAAGCCGCCCCGGGTCAGCATCATCGCCCCCCATGAAACCTATCCACGCCCACTGGGCGCCGTGAAACCATGGCCGCCCTACCCAAAGTCGACTACGAGCGCATCGAGCCCGGCTGGCGCGCCGGCATCCTGAGCCCCGCCCAGCTGGCCGAGGAGTACACCAAGGCCACCGGTGGCGCTGTCAGCCGCGTGGCCATCATCAAGCACTTCGAGAAGCTCGGAGTCCCCCGCGACCTGAAAGCCAAGATCCAGGCCAAAGCCGACGCCATGGTTGCACAAGCCATGGTTACAGGGAAGGTTTCATCGGCGACAACTGTAACCACGGCCAAGGTCATCAACGGGCAGGCCGCGACCCAGGCGACGGTCCGGATCTCCCACCAGTCCAGCGCCAAGCGGTACCAGGCGCTCGTGGCCAAACTGACCGCCGAGCTCGAGCGGCAGACCAAGAAGCATGCATCCCTGAAGGACCGCGCCAGCACGGTCAAGATCCTGGTGGACGCCTTCGGCCGGCTGGTGGCCATCGAGCGCGAGGCCCACGGCATCAATTCCGACGACGCCCCGGATGACGATCCGATCGGCAACCTGCTCAAGAACATCAAGGCCCGCACCATCCAGCCGGTGGCCGATGACCCGGACCTGACGGCATGAGCAACCTGCCCGGCAACGAGGAACAGCTGGCCGTCGCCCTGGCTGACCCCATGTGGCGGCTGGAGAACCTGTACTTCATCATGGTCAAGACCCGGGCGCCGGCCGAGGGCGAGGATCCAGCCTCGGTGCCAAGCAAGAAGATGCCGTTCAAGATGAACGGGGCGCAGCGCCGGTTCCTGGGCAGGATCTGGAACCGCAACGTGGTGCTCAAGGCCCGCCAGGTCGGCATCACCACCCTGATCTGCATCCTGTGGCTGGACCACGCCCTGTTCGTCCCCGATCAGCGGTGCGGCATCGTGGCCCAGGACGACGGCGCGGCCAAGGCCATATTCCGGGACAAGGTCAAGTACGCCTACGACAACCTGCCGCCCCAGGTCAAGAAGCGGTTCCCCCTGGCCAAGGACGCCGCCGACGAACTGCTGTTCAAGCACAACAACTCCAGCATCCGCGTGGCCACGTCCATGCGGTCGGGCACCCTGGACCGGCTGCACGTCTCGGAAATGGGGAA
>Ga0075464_10001165_pt1 | contig 11880 bp, 24 predicted proteins | sample DEB19_08_DNA_5_FD_75068 | JGI IMG/M metagenome (GOLD analysis project Ga0075464, IMG submission 75068) | Aqueous microbial communities from the Delaware River and Bay under freshwater to marine salinity gradient to study organic matter... | ecosystem: Environmental > Aquatic > Marine > Coastal ...
ATCAACTTGCAGGTGTCGACAGATGCCTTAAAGCCAGCCTTAAAACAGCTGGCTTTTTAATTGGCCGGTAGCTTTAGATGAGGCACTTGTTACTATTGGTCGAATGAACATCTTTGCCACCAAGAAAATCATCCTCGCCTGCGTGCTGGCAACCAGCGCTGCGTCAGCTTTTGCTGAGTGGACGAAAGTGTCTGAATCAGATGACGGCGAGGTATCTTTCTACATAGATTACAAATCCATCCGCAAGGACGGGAATCTGCGTAAGGTTTGGATGGTTCATGATTACATGCAGGCAAAGAAAGGTGGTTATAAGTCTGTTCGATTGATGGTTGAATTTGACTGCAAAGCAGAGCGTTATAGGACGCTCACAATTTCGGGCCACTCTGAAAATATGGTACTTGGGGCAACTCTGGGCACTGAGAATCCTTCCGCGCCGCAATGGGTTTACATACCACCCAGTAGCTCTATCGAAACCACACTAAAAATAGTCTGCGCCAAATAGCCATGACAATCAGCATGAAGAAAATCATCCTAGCCTGTCTACTTGCTACCAGCGCTGCGTCAGCGTTTGCTGAGTGGACGAAAGTTTCGGAGTCGTATGACACTAACTTTTATATCGACTTCCAAGCTATCCGCAAGGACAGTGGCTTGAGCAATGTTTGGGTGATTCACGATTTGAAGCAGCGGCAGCAGGGAATAATGTCAATGCGTGCAAGGTATGAATTCGATTGCGGAGCCGAAAAAATAAGGACTCTCTTCCTTTCCGCGCATTCAGAACCTATGGTCGGAGGGAAAACACTGGTTAGTGGATCACCAAATGGCACAGGAACAGACATCCCCCCCGGCACTCCATTCGAAACCATCCTAAAAATAGTCTGCGCCAAATAGCAAAAAACCCAGCGGGTTAGGCTGGGTTCGGTTTCTAGTCGTTGCTCAACCTTTCAAGAACACCCTAGGTTTTTGAAGCCCAAGATGCTCAAGAAAGATGTTCTCCCCAAGCTGCGGCGGTTTTGCTTCAGACCGAATTTGCCCACGAGCCGCCCAAAAAGCCACGGCTAAGGGAGAACAACAAAAACACTACAGGCCAACCAAAGGATGAATGGTTAGCCCGTAGTCAGCACTGGGGACTGAGATTGTCAGATTCCCCGTGTTGTTCTTAGCGCAAACCCTCACAGTGTCAGCAGCAGAGACATAGGCAAAGAAGGTCATTCCAGCAGGTCTCTGATAGGGTTCTGTGAGGTCAACGGTGTCACCCAATGCTGCCCCTTCAAGTTTCACTTCAAGGCCGCCAAAGGTCTGAGGTTCAACTGAGGGGAACGTGAGGTTTGCTACGGTTGACAGTCTGCGATAGCGGCCCTCTGTGGCAGTCATCAACTGAGGAACCCAAGCACAGCCGCTGCTGCTGCCAAGGCTGTAACGACATAGGCCACTTGAGCAGCTTCAGCGAGAACCTGAGTGATGCTGCTGCTGTTGTTGTTTGTTTTCATGGCAGGACAACACAATCAACGGAGCTTGGCTGCTTGAGCTGAGGTGTGTCGGGTGTACTCGAGCGCGAGTAATCTGAAGGGGCTAACGTCACGGGCTGCACTCAGTGCTTGGATAGCACGGTGGAGCTGATGTGGTTTTGATTCGCGCAGCCACTGGTAATAGCCCTGCTTATCGGTAACACCCATAGCAGCAGCCTCACGGGCTACGTGTCGCTCATGCAAGGCATAGCCTTCCTCAACGTAGTTCAGGGCTTCTGCTACTTCAATCCCTGCCGACTCAGCAAGCATTCCAGCTGACTTGGCAAAGCCATCATCACCAGCGAGGACAGCAGCTGTTACGCCAGCAGATGCAGCGTCGTAGCTGTGTTGTGGCAGTGGATCAATCCATGCCTGAAACTGGGCGTCCTCTTCTGGGATGAATACACCGAAGCCTGGGTCAGCCTGAAGCTGCTCTGTGGTGTCACCAGTGTTAGCCGCTGGCTGCTGTTGTGGTTGCTGTGTTGGCTGGTAGCCGCGTCCCTCAGATGCATTGGCATACAAGCCATTACCGATAGGCGTCACAAGGCCGTCTTTTAGAGCCTGCTTGATGTTGGTACGGCTTGCTGAATTACCTGGCTGAAGTTCCACAGTATCGACACCGTTTACCCGCTGCATGGTGCCCATAACTGAGCTGGTGTTTCGGTCATGGAATGTGTTGTGACGGGTTACACCGGACTGTTCAATGCTGTTGCTACTACCAGCGCTGCCAATAGTGAGCTTGGTGACACCACTGGATACACGGTTGGGTTCATAGCCGACAGGAGCAGTGAGGGACTGTGGCTGCTCTACTGCGCCAATCGTCATGCGAGTCATTGATCCGTTGGTGCTGATGTTCATGTTGCTGTTGTTGGTTGACATAGTGATGATGTGTTCTTAAAAAGTAATTTGGTAAAGATGAGGGATGGGTGATGTGTGTATGGACTACTTGGTCAGCGCCCTTTGGGCTGCTACCTGTGCTGCTACTTGGGCTGCGTAATCAAGTCGTGCCTGTATCTTGGCTTTGGCTGTGGCCCTGTCTTTTGCAGAAGATGCCCGACTGCATTCGATACATCGACCTGTGACCGTCTTAATGTGATGCCCCTCGAATTTCCGGTAACACGTTGGCAATGCTGGGTATGACTCAAGGCCAGCCTTGACAGCGGCTTGATGGTCTGCTGACTTACTTAGGAATCGCTCTAGATTTATGGCGTGGCGGTTGGATATCGTTGTCATATTGGTTCTAGCGTCCTGAATGGGGGATGGGTGTTGCTGCTGTGGCAGTGGCTGCTGCTGTTGCTGCTTGTGCGAGGTACACAGCAGTAGGTGAAGCCAGTGGAGCCTTGAGGGCTTGTAGGGTCACCAGTGCCCGTTGTTCTTTCGTTGTCACTGACATTGCGACATTCACAAAGAACATCGATAGCACGGAGCGCATATGTGACCCAATGGAATCCAAGCTGCTGAACTTTGGCTTAGGTGAATAGCCACCCAATGCAAGCCGACCAGAGGTGTATCGACGGAGCCGTGGAGCCAACGACATCACAGCTCTGGATAAGCCCCAGTCTTCACTTCTGAGGTCAGGCAAGGCCCGTGGGTGCTCGTGAAGGTATGTCCAGAAGGAACACAGCTCTAGGAGGATGTCCCTTGGGGTGATACCAAAGGAAGCTAGACGATTTATCTCTACTGAACCTTTGAAGGGCCCATCTTTATCATCTGAATCAGCAGCTGCCCTAGCCATGTACTTGGTCAGGTAGTCCAGAGCTGAGGCATAGCCTGGGTGAGCTGTGTTTGCATCAAAGATGTCAGATACCTCAGCGCGATATGAACGGTAGTCCTTGGGTGGAATAGATCGACCATTGGGATGACCATATCGTTTAAAGATTGAGGTGTGTGAGCTGCAGTACAGGCTGAGACCTGATCGGGACTCATTGCAGCCGTGGGCTTTACATAGCTTTTCAATATTGCGGGAGACCGCAAGAGCCACTGGTCCAATGGGATGGAATCTGTGGTGTTGGATGTTGGTTATGGGGTTGGTCATATGGGTTGTTGTTATTGGTGTTGGTGGTGTTGGTGTCGTAGCTGATGCTGCTGGTGGCTCTGCTGAAGCAACTAGAGAAAACGACCAGATAGCTACTGGAGAGCTACAGGATTGATGGAGGTGCCAGCTGGTGAAACCAGAGGGGGTTGTGGTGGCAGCTGTTTCAGCTACAGCGCCAAAGTTTTTAACGGTATTTGGCTGGGAGGTTTTGGCTGGCTGAAGCAGCGTTATTGGTGCCTAGAGGCTTCACTTGAAGTAGCCAGATAGCACCTATGAACATAGATTTCTATCTGTGGAGCTTCAAGCCCTGCTTAGCTTAGGTAATGACTACTGACATAGAGTCATTCCAAACATGGCTGCTTATAGGATGGCTTGAAGTAGCTTGATTGAATCCTCTGTCACAGAGGTGATCAATGTGTCTTCAAGTCTTACCTAGCTTTGGTTTTACTTATTAGGTAATACCCATCCAGAGAGTCATAACAGCGTAGCGTTCTCAAGGGTTCACCTGTTCACCTCTGGTTTCAAGTCAGAGGCTTTAGGTGGTTCATCTTGAGCTTTCCCTTTAGTTATTACTCTTAGTTTTATTCTTGCTGTAACTGTAGCTCTAGTTGGCATGCGGAACCTCTGCGGAATCTTTCAAGAAGTGAGGATACATGCGGGTTTCAAAAGTCGATTTCAGATTTGTGTTTTACTTTTGCTGCAAAACTGGCTGATTTGCTGCGCTCAATCGCTGCCGAAAATGCTTCATCAATGGCGGTGATGTACAGCTTGCCTTCAGCATCCTCCTTCAGGGCGTAGCCCATGAGTCCCGTAAGGGTCTTGTGGCGGCGACTACCCGGCTTGACCCGTAGGTCAATCAGCAGTTCAGCCAACGCCAAGCGGTTGCCTGGTGTGGCCCAGAGCTTGCCCATGATCCGGTGGAACAGTCCATATTCTTCATCTGATAGTTCTGAGTACATGCCTTGCCATTCTTGTGGGTTGTATTTGATCCAGAACAGCCGTGCTGCTTTGGGGGTGGTGGTGGTTTCAGTAGTCATTCGAGAGCCGCCTCTGGGTCTGGCTGGTGTCGGTAGGCTGCGTAGAGTTCTTCCCGTGTGATGTACCGCCACACGCCATCCTCACATTTGTGTGCGTGTGTCATACCTCGTTCAGGACAGTAAGTGCTTTCGTCAATCTTTGGTTTAGTAATCATTGGGGCGCTCTGGGTAGTAGTCATCAATCTCTTCAACGGTCATGCCAGCGGCCAGCAGACTATTGAGCTTTACTATCGAGGGGTTATCCCCATCCATCAGAGCCTCTTCTCTGGCTGGGTAAACGGGGAACCAATTGATGGCCTGTGTGTCTCTATTACGGGTTTGGGTCAATTGATTGGTACTCACATAAAAGGTGTTTTGATTGGTATGGACTGCATCTGCTTGAAGCCCACATCTAGAGCCATGTGCTGTTCCAGTTCTTGGCGGTACATACGTGCTTCAGACAGGAGCCCAATACTTGGGATACCCGCCTTCAGCCCTGCTATTAGGTTGATCCTGTAGAGGCTGTCTAGCTCCTGTAGAAGCACCTTGGTTGCCCTGCCGTTCAATCTGGGGCTGACATATCCCTGATCCTTTAGGAACGTCCTAGAGACCATCAGGAGTTCTGCCGATACCTTGGGTGTTGACAGCTTGCTGACCAGCTGGGTCAGGCACAGTGACCAAAGCTTTGATAGTTCAGATGCAGTGGCCTTGCCTGTTGTGGGTTGGTTGTCCGTTGGATTACTCATTGGGTGGTTGTTTCTTTAGTCGTGACTTGATTGGCTTATGGTTTGCTTCTACTTCTGCAAGCCGAACCATCAAAGCTGCCATGGCATCAACCTGGTGTTGACCTTTCAGGACTACATCGAACTGAGAGAGCGCCTGTGATCCATCAGCAGCCACAACAAGGCAGACCTCTAAACGAGCCTCAGCCTGAGACTGCTCAAAGGGGTGCATTCCAATGGATGAACAGGCCCGTTTAATGGCCCGTAGCTCGTCTGGAGCCTCACTAGGTGGCATGGCTTCAATCACCTTCCCGTAGCAGTCCAGCGCCCGTCTAATCAGGCCGCTGTGGGGTGCCTTCTTGCCACCGTTGGCTAAGCACCATCTGTCTAGCCACTTGAGTAGCAAGGTACTTTTGAAATCTAGATTGGCCTTGTTGCCTGAGTACGTACCTGTCAGGGGATACAGCTTGCTTTCGGGTGTTGTTGATTTACCTCGTTTACGTTGTTGGGTCATTTGGTTTATCCGTGGGTGTTCCTTCAGAGCCGTGCTGCATCAGGGGCAGGACGTCTGGTTTCGAAAAAAATTGGTTGGTGCAGTGACAGCCTGGAATCGGTGTCTTCTCGGGGATCAGGGTTTAGCCCTTAAATCCCAGCTTTATGGGGCTGTTGGGGCCACCGTGAGGCTAGTGATGTGACCCAAAACACTTGCATGGGGCTGCGTAAATGTGTGTTTAGAGCAGATTCAGGCTTAGGTGTTGCTGTTGCTAGATAGCTTGCTATCAATTTGTGAGTACTGTTAATCACCACACTTAAAGGTGAAACAGAGGTATAGTATTGACTAACGTCCATTAGGCAATTTAATACCATGAAGAAAATAGTCACGTACCTCCGCGTTTCGACTTCCAAGCAAGGCGCTTCAGGTCTAGGTCTTGAGGCTCAACAGGTGGCTGTTGGCCGCTATGCAGTCTCCGTTGGTGCTGCAATCCTCCAAACCTTCACAGAGGTTGAGACAGGTAAGCTGAACACCAGAACAGAACTCACCAAAGCCCTGCACCTAGCCAAGGTGACAGGCTCAACACTGGTGATTGCAAAGCTGGACAGGCTTTCCCGCAATGCATCCTTTCTCATGGCCTTGCAGGATGCTGGAGTTGACTTCGTAGCAGCAGATATGCCCAACGCGACACCCCTGACCGTGGGGATCATGGCCCTGATTGCACAGCAAGAAGCAGAGGCAACATCCAAGCGAACCAAGGAAGCCCTTCAAGCTGCCAAGGCCAGAGGACAGAAGCTTGGTAACCCCAATGGCGCTGCTGCTCTCCTGAAGGCTGCTAAGGGGAATACAGCAGCTGTATCAACTATCAAGCTGAAGGCCGATAGACACGCTACCAACCTACAGCCAGTGATCGAATCCCTGCAAGCTCAAGGCATATCTTCACTGGGTGGGATTGCCAAGGCATTGAATGAAATGGGGATGCTGACTCCTCGAAAAGGTATTTGGTACAAGACCAGCGTGAGTAATCTGCTTGGTCGTTTCTCACTATCTCAGCAGCCTAGTTCAGCTGCTGCCCTATAAGCTCTACCAGACGCCACAGGAAGCCCTACAAGGCCTCTTAGAGCCTCTGTAGCAGCTCAGGGTTACCCATGTAGCCTAGTAGTACTTAAAGGTCTACAAAAGCCTCATAGCCACCAAGCTGGAATACACAGGTCGAGCCTTCCTTCCAAGCATCAATCCTGAATGACAGGCCGGCTGTGTACCCAACAAAGGCACCAGCAATAGGCAGCACGTAATGAGCACGGGAAGCTACTGAATCTAGCACTGAAGCAATGATGGAATTGACTGTGGAAGTGATGGTCATGTGGTGCCTTGAAGGTTGATGGAAGAAGCCCTAATAGTGACCAGTTCAGAGCAACAACACCAGCTTTTAAAACCCCAATTTACAGGCTGTGATATGGTGCGTTCCTGTGCTGTGAATATAGACATCTCTCCTCTGAGACTGTCCCTTTTATTCACTCAATTAGCAGGGGCCACAGCTGCCCCTTAATGAGCCACAAGACAGCCACTGCTTAGCCACTGGCTGACCAACTCCCTGACCTACAAAATAACGATATGCCTTGCTGCATAGCGGGTGCTTTGCGCTGCGCTATTTGCTCGGTGGCTGGTGCTGCACTCTGGGTGCTTCTTTTTGCTACGGCGTGTGCCATGTGATGCGCTGCGGGTGAACGACAGGGGTGCCACGGGGGTAAAAACCGGCTTGGGATCATCAGATACCGTCTCGAACTTTTATCAATTTTTACCCGTTCAGACTGCAAAAATATACAAGCCAACAGCCTCCTAAAGTGCTACTCTCCGAAAGCTCGTTACAAAAGTGACAATCATTGACAACTGGTTGGCTCGTGTGATGAAGAGGAAGTCCGTGGTTCACAACAAGACAAAGCTGGTTCAACTAGCGAGGGGTTATTGGAAATGAAGAAACTACTCTGTATTTTTTCAATATTAATACTTTCCGGATGTGGGACACCCATACCCATTACTAACGGCGCAATGAATGTGCAGGTTTACAAGCAAGAAAGCACGCTAATTAGTAGCTGCAAAAGGGTTGGAAGTGCTAATTCAACTGTTGATAGGGTATGGCCAGCACAAAATGTTTATGATGCAGCAGTCTGGGAGGCACGAAATAAAACATCGGCAATGGGTGGTGATTCAGTAGTTATATTAGGCTCCACAAGAACTACAAACGGCCTGGCAAATATCATTACCGTCCAAGCTGTTGCGTTGAGTTGCAATTAATTCAAGAAGACATGCTCTGGTAAAAGTAAATGTAATGAACCCAATTAAATATCTTATAGCTGCCTTGCTGTTCTCTGTGGGTTCTGTGTGGGCTGGGGATTATGAGGATGGCAATGATGCAATTATAAAAGGAGATAACATTGCAGCACTTAATAAATATATGAGCGCTGCATCAAAAAATGAGGCAGAGGCACAGAATGCAATCGGAGATATGTATAGAGAAGGACTGGGTGTTGCACAGGACTACGTTGAAGCAGTTCGCTGGTACAAACTCGCTGCTGCACAAGGCAATCCTAATGCCCAATTTGCACTGGGAAATATTTACAATAATAAGAATATTGGAATTAAGCAGGACTATATAGAAGCAGTGTACTGGTACAAACTGGCAGCAGCACAAGGTTTTGGCAAAGCCCAATTCAACTTGGCTAATTCGTATCTAAAAGGACAAGGTGTTGCACAGGACTACGTTGAAGCAGTCCGTTGGTACAAATTATCTGCAGAGCAAGGTATTGCAAGTGCTCAGCATAATCTTGCATTGCGATATTACATGGGTCAGGGTGTTGTTCAAGACTACGTTGAAGCAGTCCGTTGGTTCAAATTGGCTGCAGCACGGGATTTTCCTAGTTCACAATACAACCTTGGATTGCAATACTTAAATGGGCAAGGCGTTGGTCAAGATTACGGGCAAGCAGTTAGGTGGTTCAGCTTGGCTGCTGCACAAGGGCATAATAATGCTCAAACTAACCTAGCCGGAATGTATGGGAATGGAAAAGGTGTTGCACAAGACTATGTTCGTGCTCATATGTGGAGCAACATTTCAGCAGTTAATGCTAATGTCACAGCAGTAAAAAACCGTGATTTCTATGCATCCAAAATGACACCCCAACAAATTGCAGAAGCCCAAAAGTTAGCAAGAGAATGCCTAGCTAGGAACTTTAAGAATTGCGACTAGTTCCAGCACAGTTCATGCTTCAACTATTAAAGTACAGAGCCAACAATGGGTAAACTAATATTATTCGGAATCCTAGGTTTTGCCATCTATCACTTCTTAATCAGTGATGAAACTGGCTGTGATGCCTATGCTTCAAAGTACTCATGTAAGTACGTTGTTGAGAAGGCAACCTATGACGTTTATTACTGGTTCAATGTCTCTGAGGGTGACCCCAAGGATGAAAAACTGATTGGCACTGTCCAAGGTCTGTCTGCTTGTTTTGGCGCTGCTGTGGGTTACGCCAGCCGCTTTAATCAGAAGTGGAGTGAGCGTTCATACATCTGTATGCTGAAGAAGGACGGCCAAAACATGGAGAAGCATCGCTACCTTGGAAAGCTGTAGTCATCAGCAGCACAGCTACACCAACCCTCAGCCCTATCAATGCCCTCCCTGCTAGTCACCCTGCTGGCCGTGTTTCTCGCTGTCTACTTTGGGATCAAGCGGAAGTACCTGTTGGCAGCTCTGAGCCTTGCTGGCTGATGTTTGCTATGTTCAGGCCATCGATGTGGATGTGACGTAGGGAGCCTAACTGCCCTGCCCCACATCCATCATCTTTTGAAAAATACAGCTTGCCAACAGATCAAAACCTTCCCACAATCAGTATCAAAGAGCTTCCCACAAGCGAAAGCTCTTAAATTAAGCAGGTAGGTTGAAAGCTAGTACAGGCGCGGGTTTCAAGGGTTTTAGGTCGGTGGATAACTTCCTCTTCCGCTGTTCCCGCCTCTTCCGCCAGTGTATTAAAACCCTTGTAAGTCATTGATTTACAAGGGTTTTTTACTTTCAGGGTTTTGCTCTTCACCCCTTGTGATCACCCCATCAAAAGAACTGCCACATCTGGGAGACTCCCTGAGCCGTGCTTGTTATTTAAATTGTTCATGCCTACCGTCGAGCCATCAGCGGCTTTGCCGTGTATGTTGTGTTGGCCCTTACCCACGAAGGGAAGGCCCCTTGCTCATCAAACCAGCGCATCAAGACCCTTGCGGTCTAGCAAACTCAAAAGCTTCTGTGATGGGCCGCTGGGGTGCTTGTCGCCAATTTCCCACTGCCGCACGGTGGACAGGCTGGTGTTCAGCACAGAGGCCAGCACTGCTTGACTCAGCTTGAAGCGATCGCGCAGGGCACGGATTTTGGCGCTGTCGTAGTCTGGAATTTGGTCGATGCACAACAAGTCAAATTTTCGCATCTTGCGCTTATCGATGAACCCCAAGTTCTGCAGGTCAAGCGCAGTCTCATGAACTGCTTCAAAAATAGAGCTTTTGGCTTTTGCTTTAGTGGACATGACAAATCTCCTCAAGTGCTCGGTCACTGACTGCAAGATCGAGCTGCGACCCCGTACGGGCCAATAATTCATGGGCTATGTTGGCGCGATCGCTCTTTTCAAAGCCAAAGACAAAAAAACCAGCGGGTTCACTTGTTGGTGGCTACCAATGTTCTGGCGCCGCCGCTCTTTCCGCGGCCTGCAAGTCCGACACGCTTCTTGACAACACCACCTCCAAGATCGGCATCAATTAAGCCTTGAGCCATTTCAGCAACCGCCGAACACAGAGCAGTGTCGGTCAGTTCCGTCTTGCGCATCCAGCGGCTAAAGTGCCTAGTCTTAAAAACTCGCTTCATAAATTATTGTATCACCTAGTGTATTGGTTTATCTCAACCCAAACACCAAACCAGATGAACCAACCTTGACCATTGCAACCATCGGCAAGTCCATCGTGAACGGTACGACGTTGGCAGCATCAATCAACGTGTCTTGACTCAAGTGAGCGAAACGCTGTGTGGTTTTGATCTGGGTGCGGCCGAGAATCTTATGCACTTCATACAAACTACGTCCGGCGTTGACCCGAAAGCTGGCGAAGCTGTGGCGCAGGTCATAGATGCGGACATCGGCCCCCGCCCACCCTTGGGGCGCCCTCAGAACCGTGCCAAGACACGCCGTCTGTCGGTAGTGGCTTGCAGCCGTGGGCTAGGCGCAAGGGCTAACCACAATCGGCTTCAAGCCATGATTTATACGAACCGATATGCACCCGATAGACGTAATGGGCTAATTTTTAGCGGGGGGAGTTGTGACGCGCAGGGGGCGGCAGCAAAGTCCGGAGCAAAGGGTTTCCGGAAACCGCTTGATCGCACCAGATTCCTAACCGTAACCAAAAAAGCCATGAAGCGGCGCACCGACATTGCAGATCGTCTCAGACGTGTCAGGACAGCAAAAAGTACGGGGAAATAAAAGCGGTTTTCCGTACTTTTCCCATACCGACGAAAAAAAAGCACCGAGCTATTACGCTAAGTGCTTGATTTCCCTACCAAATTTGGTAGGCGCGAATGGACTCGAACCATCGACCCCCACCATGTCAAGGTGGTGCTCTAACCAGCTGAGCTACGCGCCTGAACTGTTTCAAGACGACATTGTAGCAGTGAGAAACATCGATTCTAGAGAGGCTTCGGAAATTTGACTCGAAAACTTTCAAACATCTTGAAATAGTGATCAACGCCTGCGTGCGACACGAACCCCAGCGACCTCCGCCACGACCCCGAGTACATGATTCAATCGGCCCGAATCACCCACTTCGACCGTGAAAGTCATCCACGCGGTACCACCGCGGTTGTCTTTGACCGATTGCGTCTGCACGCCAATAACGTTCATTTTTTCCTTCGAAAAAACTTCTGAAATATCCCGCAGCAAACCTTGCCGATCAGTCGCCTCAATCGCGACATCGACTGGATAAAGAGCGCCAACGGCGGCCTGCTGACCACCCCAAGCCACGTCAATCACGCGGTCTGGACTGCCGGACGCCATGTTGCGAAAGTTGCTGCAGTCTGCCCGGTGAA
>Ga0075464_10001166_pt1 | contig 11872 bp, 23 predicted proteins | sample DEB19_08_DNA_5_FD_75068 | JGI IMG/M metagenome (GOLD analysis project Ga0075464, IMG submission 75068) | Aqueous microbial communities from the Delaware River and Bay under freshwater to marine salinity gradient to study organic matter... | ecosystem: Environmental > Aquatic > Marine > Coastal ...
CACACTTAACATCGGCACTCAAGGCACTGGCACTGGCACGGGTGGCAGGATCAACTTACAGTATCATGCGGCTGGATCGTCAGGTAGCACTCTCGGAACTTTAGTGGACGTGCTTTCGATTGTGGGCGTTGGCCGAGTTCGCATCACTTCCATTCCAACATCTGCCGCTGGTCTTTCCACAGGCGATATTTATAGCAACGCGGGAATCCTCACCATTGTATAATTATGCAAATCACCACCACCATCCCAGACGACGCAATCCCAGCATGGCAAATGCGAGTTAACCAGTACAACGAAGGCAGCAACCAACCGCCCGTCGATATTGAAGGCTTCGCGCAGGTCAACCGAGACATCGAGACTGCGGGCTACGTGGCCGCGTACAACACCGCGCAGATCGCCAAGCTGGTGCCTCTCGGGGAGAAGTACAACGCCGCCCCTGTCAATATTCAAGAACAAGTTGACGCTCTGCTCGCGCCGTATAATCCTTGATTATGGAAACACCAGACAAAGAAACGCAAACAGCAATCATCACTCAGGCGCTCAAATCTATCGAGGCTGAGTGCTTTTCACTCACGCTTTCTGGCGAAGCGATGAAAACCATTGGTCTAGTTGAAAAAGCCACTGAAATTGGCGAGCAACTTGCCAAATCAATGCAGCTTCACGCCTTCTACTCCGCAAAACTAGCCGAACTCACCTAATGAGCTGTCTTGCCTTCCGTCTCCCTAAAGCCGTTCGCTGTTCTCGCGTAGAGCAAGAAGGACGGTTTCATGTGAATATGGAGGCAACTGATCCTAGTGGGTGGTCTGTTTCGGAATGGATTAGCGTTAGTGGCATCTTGTCTGCTTTAGCTTTGTGGCTTTGGCATAAGCCGATCAAAAAGATGCGCAACATGTGGAGCGCGCCTGATAAAATAGCCAACATTGACGCCAAGCTCGATACAATCATTTCTTCGCTGAGTCTCGTCATGTCAATGACGCAAAACACATGGAAAGTGATGGATCGCCCTTTGTGGCAAGCTGACGCTCAAGGCAAGACGATTCACACGAATAAGTTCATGCTCAAGATTCTCTACCGGCAAGAATCGGAGATGCTTGGCAATGGCTGGATTAACAGCGTTCACGAAGATGACAGGGACCGTGTATCAGACGCATGGGAAAGCGCCATTGAAGACAAGACGAACTTCTTTTTGCATTACAAAATGGTTAATGCTTCTGGCGAAGCAATTCCGGTCATTGGCGAGGCGTTTAAGCTCACGAATCCAAGCGGCGATGTTCTTGGCTACATGGGGTGCCTTACGTTGATTGATGCATGAATACGGCAGAACGTTATGTGGCCATTCCCCTCTAAGCCCAAAGCCAAGCCAGCGGTTCGCGCTACAATTCGCCACGAGCTTTTGCATGCGTTGCTCAAACGAGGTCTATCTTCGGTGTGGGGTGAAAATACTAAACTGGTACCAACAGACGAAGCTTATCTGACAACCACTCGCGCTGAAATTGTCAAAATAGCGAACAGTTCTTGGAAACCTTGGAAGCATTCAGCCATTGGCGGAGGAAATTGCGAGATTCAATGTTTTCGCGTGGTTGTCGGCGCTTACGACTATGCCACAGCGCAAGAGCTTCCCAGCAGGCTTGCTGTTTTTGCAGCCTTGACCGCAGGTGATAGCCCACACGCTTACATTGTGGCTTTAACTGGACCAACGACGGTTGAGGTGTATGACCAAACGGCGGGCGACTTCATCGACGAGGATGCGATGGACTTTCCAATACGAATTATTTATGCATGAACACGCGCACTCTATTCACGCCTGATATTGAACCAATCAGCGACGCAGATTTTGGCTTCGGATTCTGGCCGGGGCGCAAAGGGCCGAAATGGGAGCTTCAACCCTACTGGGATTTTGAGGTGAACAACGGGGGCTTCAAAAAAACCTACCGCATTCCCGCTGGCTACATTTTCGATAAGGCCAGCGTCCCGGTTTATTTCTGGGTGCTTGGGTACACGCCGGACGGGCTATGCACAGTGCCTGCGTTGGAGCATGACTTCTTGTGCGACCTGCTGGCGGGCGGCTCCCCGTGGTTGCTCGAGCAGCTTGGAGAAATCCCTGAAGCTCCGCCAGCGCAAGTGGTTCACCGGCATTTCTACGATCAGCTTTTGCGGTGGGGTATGCGCCCATCAAAGGCGCAAGTCATGTGGGCAGGAGTCCGCAACTTCGGCCCCGGTGGCTACATGCGCCCCTCAACTTGGTTTAAACGCAAAACATGATCCTCGCCCTAACAGCAGTTCAGTTTGCCGCGCTGATCTTTGTTGCGCTTTGTCTGACCCTGTGGGGCTTGATTGTTCTATTTGGACACTACGATCTATGAAGACTCAAAAAAACTACGAATGGCTGGCTGGCATCAAACAGTTGCCAAAAAACATCCAAATCGGACTCGATTTACTCGGAACGGCAGAGGTTGTTGGCAAGGGCAGTAACGCCACCATTATTGGCTGGCGTGATGAGCTTAACCAAGCTGGCGTCAAGATTTCAGGCTACTCGGACGATGATACGCCTTGGTGTGGTTTGCTAGCCGCCATTGTGAGCTATCGTCGAATGAAAGTGGCTAGTGAGGTTGTTAAAGACCCGCTGTGGGCAAGGAATTGGGCCAAGTATGGTTCAAAATCACCGCAGGCTGGTCTTGGTGACGTTCTTACTTTTGTTCGCAACGGCGGAGGACACGTTGGTTTTTACATTGCAGAAGATTCAACGGCTTACCACGTTTTGGGCGGCAACCAATCTAACAAGGTTTGCATCACTCGCGTAGCCAAAGACCGCTGCATTGCGGTGCGCAGGCCACCTTACAAAATTGTTCCGTCGAGCGTTAAGCCTTACTTGGTCAAGTCGGCGGGATTGCTTTCGTCTAATGAGGCATAACGCGCAAGTTGACAGGACTCAGCTTTGGCGTAAAGTTGACGGATGAACGATAAACCTATCGGCACCGACCCCAAAGGAGAAATTGGAAAAACCAAAGCCCCAATGTGGCTCCTTCCGTCCACTGCCTTGATTGAAGCAGCTTGGGCAATGGGCAATGGCGAGGCCCGCTATGGTGCCTACAATTGGAGAGAAACGTCCGTTAAAGCCTCCACCTACATCTCAGCCATGATGCGCCATTGGGCCGCTTACCTCGACGGCGAAGATCGCGCTGAAGACTCTAAATGCCATCACCTTGCCCACATCGTTGCTAACTGCAATATCCTCATGGATGCAGCCAAATGCGGCACGCTGGTTGATGACAGACCAAAGATGCCAAATGGACAAGTCTGATCACGAAAGAATCGTTGCTCACTTCGAGGCCGAAAATAAAAACGTCTGTGTCCACGGCAAGCGTCCCAAAGTCCTGTCGGACTTTGGCTGGATCGCCGTTGAATGCGATAGTTGCTGCCGATACACGGATGGCGAAGGCCATACGCTAAGCGCCGTGCTGGCTACTTGGCTTGAGCGTTTCGGCGGGTAGGTTTTTGTGGTTTATCGCCAAAAACCAACCGTGGCGCTTTAAACACCCTTTCCTGCTCTTTTGGCGCGTCTAAAACACGTTCATGCAAAGGAACAAGCCTTGTACAGTTCCATGCGTGAAATGCGCTAGGAATCAAAACGCTGGCGTTTGGCATGCAAAGGCAGTCTGGATGCCATAGGTCGCGCCCTCGGACAGTCCAACATGTTTCGCAGCGGGGCATTATTCGGCCAGCTTTAAAGACAAGACATGAAGCCAGCTTTCGCACAAGCATGAATCATCGAACCATTTCGCTAAAACAGTGTCAAGCGTAAGATCACGCTCGTCCACCGTCATCAGCGGCCCTCCGCTTTTAAGCTGAACTACATCGCCAATGGCGAATTTAGGAGTTGGGGTGGTTTCGGGTGTCATAGATTTATCTTTTCAAAAACCCAACAATAGTCCAAAACATCATGCCTAGAAACCCACATCCGCAGATGGCTTGAAGGAGGTGGATTTCTTGGATTAGAAGGGTGAATTGCGGGGCGGTCATAAAGGTTTAACAAGCTCAATGCCAAAGTTTGTTCCTTGTTTGCGAGTCAGGAACTCTCCGTAAATTTTTCCTTTTTTGATATGTGGAATAAATGAACTCATGTTTGCCATCTGAACAGGGAACCATTTACCATTTTCCTCACCAGCAACAGACTTCCACCAAAAAATAGCCGACGATCTTCCTCGTCCATAGGTTTGATATTCCAACTCGGCCACAAATTTAAAAGCATCCCGCTCTGGAATTGCAGCACAGTAATCTACAACTGTTTCTTTTTTGGCTTCGATTGGAAGCGAATACCAATCTGGATACGAGTGAAGACCACCACCCGAGAATGGCACAGGATACGTTGGAAATTTGTCGGATTTCTTTTTCATCATTCGTTTTAAGTGTCAAAAACAGATTTCAGCGGGCAGGAATTGCACCTGCCAAGAATTCAATGGGGGTTTCTGAACGATCTCTTTAAATCGCGAGGCTTCGATTCCCGGTTGGCTCAAGCCATGTTATTAATGGCCGCTAAAATCTATCTTCGGTTGCGGGATTCCGCTGTGTCGGAGGACTGAATTGAGCCTGTGTTTCGCTACAACACTACGCGAGTGACTTACTCCATTACTGACCGCCACTGGGACTATTTCTAGCCGCCTCCCGACTGCTTAACGGGTCTTAGGCTCAACTCAATCTTCATGGTTAACTTTACTATTGGCGAATCACTTTGTCAAAAGTCGGCTTCAACTTTCTCGCCGTCTTGGCGCAAGAGGCATTTCTGGCAGATGTATTCGCCTTTGATAGCCTCCATGATTTTTACTTGGAGCGCCTTGGCCTCATCGCTTGTTTTCACATACAGGCTACCGTGCAGCTTCACGTTGAACTCAGGAAGCTCAATTGTCAGCGCATAGTTTCCGCCTGCGTTGTAGCCAAATGGAGGGGTTAGTACGGTTCTCATGGGGAGTTGCCAGCTTCCGTGGTTCAGCCAGGCTGGCGGCGAGTCTTAACATGATATTTGGCGCTTATTGGCCACCAAACGACACTCAACGGATTATCGGATGCAGCCATGATGCGGATTGGTTACTCGCAGAAAATATCAATACCGCCTTCAACTGCACGGCCTGAAACAGACTTATCAATCCAATGCTTAGCTTGGCTAATGATAGCACGAACGTTGTTGATTGGCATTGTTCCGCGATATTTGATGCACTGGCCTTTTTTGAGAGCTTTGACAGCGTGAATGATTTTAACGCGATCAGATACTTCTTTGGAAGCTTTCGTTTTCTTGGTGATTTGGATGTTGTCCATGAGTAACTGTAAAGTTGGTTTTAGGTTTGATCAAATGATTTTGAAATCAGGCGTTGAAATACGTATCCATTCTTCCCTCACGGTGGCGCAAAGGCTGCTGGCGAGCATTAGTGCGTCTTCTAACGAGTCGGCGTAATCCACAGCTTCCCACACGCCAGCCTCGCGGACTTCTATGTTGTATATCAGATTTGGCGTTTTGTGAGACACAACGGGTTTTGTTGTTAATGGGTGAGACTTAACTTTTCTCAATCGTCTCGCCCCTCGACATGCTCCACCAAACTTCGGCATCGCGTTCAGCTTCGTCGATCATGGCTCGGGCATCATTTGCGCCAATCATCTCAGTGAGTTCACGGCGCAGGTTTGCCACGACCTTATTGCGTAGCTCGTAAGCTTTGATAAGTTTGGCCGACGCTGGCTTTTCTGCATTGTCAGCAGGGAGGCCGTTGATGCGCTGGCGGAGGAGGTAAATTTGCTGGTTTAGGAAGTCGCGTTCGTTTTGCATTTATTCAGTTGGATTGTTCGATGAATGTCCATTTGTCTTGGCTTGGGAGCATTTGAATCACGGATGAATGCGCCATTATGTGCGAAACCTGATCAACAAGGCCATCAAAATTGATCATGTCCATGGCTTGATCATCTTCCATGATTGGATTGATGATCTGCAATACGCCATTGCCAACGCACCATCTTCCTTCCTGAAGCCATTTGGTTATCATTGCCACGCACTCATCATCACCCTCGCGAAAAGGTGGAATTGTTCGGGCAAATTGCTCGCCGTTTTTGAGGATGTTGATTTGGTTCATTATTCAGTTGGGATACAGGGTTTCTCCTTTTCAAATTTAGCCTGAACTCCAAGTTTAAATCCTCTGGTCCGGTTCTTGCCACCGTTCCTTTCTCGGAACTCTCGCCAAAATTTCACGTCTTTTTTGCGAAGCTGATTTTTCAATCCTTTGACAGATTTTTTATTCTCAGAGTTTTTGACAGTAATTCTGCGAATTTTCTCAAGCTGATTAGCTGTTATCGTAATCCCAATCCAAAGTGAAATATGGTCAGGAAATTGTCTTTTCAGAACGCCGCAAATAAGTCGTTTCCCGTGAAAAGTGCAGGAATCCCACAGTCGGCATTGATCTGAAGACCACATAATATTGCGCCGTTTTTCTTTCTGAATGGTTGAAACCATTTCCTCTGTAATTTTCATCAACTGGTCGCGAAAATGACGCTCGGGGAGCAGCCTGAACTTTTTGGCCTTTTCAATAAGGTCGTGGCATCCTCGGCAAAGGGCTATCAACTGAGTTCTCGTTTCAAACGACGGAAGCGCCAAAATCGTGTAGTCCATATGGTGAACATCGGTGCATTTTTGGCAATGGCATTTTTCACAAAGGCCATCAGGCGCTTTTGCTAGAATCTTTTGGCGGATATTCATCCATTCCTCAGATTTTAGGTAAACGTTACGGTAATAAGCTCTACCCATCTTCACAGGCTTCAAGTAAACGATTCTCTTCTTCATAGCAGTGCTCCAATCTCTCTCAGGCAAAACCCCTCCCTCCTCCCCACGACAGTAGGTAGGCAGAGGGGACCATTGCGACCTTGTTTTACCATCGCGCCGCACGACACCTGTCGCTCCCAGCGAGGTACGATACGTTGTAAGCGGTATCGAGCACTGCCGTCTCACGGGCTGCATTGGCGCTTTGCTGGTGTCTCCACTTTGCTAGCCTCTTTTGCTGAGTAGGCTAAGAATCAGGACATGAAAAAGCCCGGTCGTGCGTGGAGGGCGACCGGGCTTATCATCTGCAATTAAACCGGACGGTGATCCGGTTCCACGCAGATCAGACTCTTTCGAGTCGAGGCAACGATAAACCATTGGACATCCTTCCGTCAACCGATAAAATGCCGCAACCCCACAATTTTTTCTCATGGCAGCAGTTTTCCTCACTCGACAATCCCGCCAATACGTCAAGTACGCCACTTGCACGGCGGTAGCCATGACAGGCCAAACAGCCTCCTACGGCAGCGTAACGGGAGTGGCTACTACTGACATCATTACCGTTCCCGGTAGCGCCTTCGTCAATGGCAACGCGCTCACTTTTACCTCGCTCACTGGTGGGGCTGGATTGGCCACAGGAACCAAATACTACGTCATTGGCGCATCTGGCACCACGTTCCAGCTTGCGACCTCCCAAGGCGGCACAGCGATCAATTTTACCACTAACATCACGGCGGGGACGGTTCTCGTCCAAACTGATGACCTCTTGGTATGGTCTAGCGAGTTCCGAGACACCTTCTCAAGTCAGATTCAAGCGGCAAGTGTTGCCGGATTGAATTCCTACGCAGGGCCGGGTGTTAATCCTGATTTTACGGTTTCCGGTAGTAATTGGAACGTGACTCCGGGTACGCTAAGCGACGAGGTTGCTCACCTTCCCCTCCGCCAAAGCCAAATTGCCCGCTCCTATTGGAAATTTACCATGAGTTCTGGCGCAACTCCGCTCTACGCCGAAGTGTTGGATGGCGATATGCTCAGCGACACGGCACCGAATACCCCATAATGGCAAGCAACATTCAAATCCTGCCAACGCCCTCGCAAGAGGAGTTCATGTTCTCGATTCGAGTTCCTGACATCAAATTCAGGCCGGATTTGTTCTTGAGCACGGGTAAGACCCTCACTTCTGCGGTTACGGCGGCAACGAATGGTGTATCCCCAACGACTTACGCTGAGTTTGCTTGGGCGGTGAACAAAGAGAAGATTCAAGCTCAGTCGGCCTTTTATAGCTACGTCTATGTCAAATGTGATAAGGCGGACGCGGACCACCTGAATTTCTATTTTGGCAAAGCCAAGACGCAGGCAGAACGCAATGTGCCATTCCAGCAGTTTTGGGACACGCGCCAATACACATGGCCAGCGGTGCTCGTTGACCTCTATTTGACGGAATCTGGCATCCCGCAGTATATCAACACAGGAACTGGCGTGACGAGGGTTCCACGCATCCTGCCGCGCTACATCTACAAGCCGGGAGTTGCCTACAACTCAACGGTGCTGGTAAAGCAGTTTTTGGCCGAAGTTCCTTGGAGTGATGCGGATTTGACGCATGACCAGCCGGTTCCTACCGATGTTAATGGCGCGTATATCGGAGCACCCGCGATCAACTTTCCGCGTTGCCTGCATGGCAAGATCAAGTTTCCAGAAGTCACGCCGGGGACGGTTGTGAATGGAGCAGGGCTGTTGAACCCGCCTAATGGGAGGAATCCGCAGTTTCAGCTATTTCCAGAGACGAACTTTTTGGACTGGACGCCGTTCATCATTGAGGACCGCCAGCAGCCCGTGAACGGTTTGTTTTTGCGCGAGATGATTGAGATTTTTCCACCGCCACCGCCAGCCAAGGTCATTGCATGATTACGACGAGTAATGGGAGCTATGAGGCTAAGACGAGTCCTACGATGATGAGGCCGTGGGTGTTTGGCATGTCTGGAATTGGCGTGAATCAGAGCAGGGATGCTCGCACGCTGGTTGTTGACGAGTTGCCTGACCCGAAGGTTGTTACGGAGAATTTGAGCGATCAACGAGGACCGACTGGACCCACCGGTCCAACGGGACCAGACGGCGCTGCTGGCGATCCCGGACCTACTGGTCCTATCGGGCCAGACGGTCCTACTGGTCCAACGGGCGCTCCCGGTCCTGACGGCCCTATTGGGCCAACAGGTCCCACGGGTCCAACCGGACCAGACGGCCCCACGGGTCCTACCGGTCCCATTGGCCCTGATGGGCCTCCGGGTCCTTCAGGCGGTCCTCCCGGTCCTCCCGGTCCTCCCGGTCCCACAGGTCCTAATGGTGATCCCGGCTCACCCGGCTCTCCGGGAAGCCCCGGCGATCCCGGTTCACCCGGAGGAACTGGCCCCACAGGTCCTACGGGACCGCCCGGTCCTGCTGCAATCTCAGTGACCACTTCCACAATCAACTATTTGGATTGCGATAATGTTTGCCAAAGCATCACAGTTGTAACTAATGTTACCGCTCCTTAACTTATGAAATATTGGTGGCAATCGTTTAACAATGCTCTGTCTAAATCCGAGTGTGAACAAATTATCGAATACGGCCTCACGCATGAGACAGTGACCGCCACTGTTGGTCATGGAGGTAAGAGCGTGGTTGATGACCATATACGCCGTTCCAAGGTTCGATGGCTATCGAGGAGCGATCCTCACATGGCGGCAATTTATGCCAAGATTGAGACGATGGCGCTGAAGGCGAACGCCAACGCCTTTGGCTTTGATCTAGCCGGGTTCCATGAGGTTCAGTTCACCGAATACAACGCAGAAGACAGCGGTACTTATAATTGGCATGAGGACAACAACTGGACACTCGATAAGCCGTTTGATCGGAAGATGAGCATGGTTATCCAGTTGTCAGACAAGGATTCTTATACAGGTGGAAAGCTTGAGCTAACGCACGATCCATTGCCAGCAGGGACTTTTGAGAATCAAGGAGACGCTATTTTCTTTCCAGCTTTCAACCGGCATCGCGTGACGCCGGTTAAGCTTGGAAAGAGGTATTCACTGGTAACGTGGTTTCTAGGAAACCACTTTAGGTGACGGACTTCTTCTTGGCTTCTGTGTAAGAGCGCGTTCAACCGTCCACCCCCTGCCAATTCTCATTGAGGTGACGCCATGACCAAAGCCAAGTTTGGCATCCCATTCGCTAGCGCACATAGTCTCTCCATTGAATGTGACATTGACATTCACTGAGCGGTTCCGATTCTGCTCTTCATCGGTAGCCCACCTACAATTTTCAGGTTCGTAGTTGCCATCTTTATTTGGAAACCTGTCCAAGGAATGTTTTGAGCTTGGGCGCATTCCCACATCCTTAAAGAACTCAGAAAATGACGTTCTCCACCTATCACATACCGTGATTCCACGGCCACCGTAGAGGTGAAACTTTTGGGTGTTTGCATTATAGCATCTTGCCAGCATCGACCCCCAAGTCTTAAATTCCACACTTTTCCACATGCCATGCTTTGCGGTGCTGATATTTCTATCAATTGTCAATTCTCTGGATAGACATCCACAACTCTTTACTCTTCCGGCTAGAATTGGAGCTAGTCGTGTTCGCTGCTCCTTCCCGCAATCACAGAGGCAAATAGCAACTCTGTCCTCATTTTTAATTGGGTCACAGAGGCCGGAAATTAACAATCTCCCATATTTTTCTCCAATGTGGGATTCGGCCTTGGTTCTGGGTTTGCCGTTGACCGGCGTGGATTCAGGGTTGAACGTAGCGGCAGCTTCAGCATTCATGACACGGTGCTTTGTTGAAGTTAGACGCCATCGGCCCCTGACAGGGCTGGTGACGTTGCTATCTTCTCCTCAGAGTCGCGAGAAGTCAAGCAGCATAAATGGCCGACAGCCTAGAAAACCTTTTCTGCATCGGCGTTTTACCACCGGCTGCTGGCGAGTTCCCCGGTTTATCTATGCCTGAGAATTTATGTCTTTCCCTACATAGTTCTAGTAGGATGAACCCCGAGTCGGAATAATCAGGACTGGACCCGGTTCTTTTTTTCATATCCTTCTTGGACTCAACCCGAATGCGCGAACCGCCATCACCAGCTTTTCCCTCCTCGAATTTTCGCATGACCATTTCTTCGGCCATCTCCTTCGTGATGTTGACAAGCTGATTACAGCGAAGAGCCTCTTTCCCACTGTACCAAAGTTCCGAGACCCTGTTAGCGTAACGAACGCTTGATTTGGTTCTGTCTGCTGAAGACACGGGCTTGTCAGAAGCTCCGCCGCTGAAATCTACGCGCAACGGTTTGTTGCTCCAATGGCTCCAAAGCGCATCTGCAAAAGTCTTCCCGCCCCCGGCGGAACTGTCCAAACCCAAGCACTCTGGCTTTACCCCTTCGTCCTCACAAATTTTAATCAGCTTGCGGATAATCTGAGTCGTTCTGTCCACGGTTTTATTGTGAACATCATCGTTGATTTCGTAGTGTTTTTCAAAACGCAGCCTTCGCTTGCCATCAGTGCAAATGCCAATCTTCCCAATGGTGAGAATGCTCTTATCCCCACCATGAGTGAAGGCGTTATCAAATCCAGCGACCTTCGTGTATTCGCTCTGCCACACGCATTCTTTTGGACAGCGCAGCAGTTCAGCCGACGAGTAAATATTCTCATCGTCTCCATCTAGCATAAATGCCCCCAAAACGCCTCGAAAATACGCTCGCGTAGTTGGTCCAAGTTGCTCTCTTGCCTCCTTCAGCGATTCAACGGTCATCAAGAATGGATAGATCGTTCTACCCTCAATTACATTGGGCGAATTTTCCGCGTTGAGCCTAAGAACTCTTCCGCCTGTTCCCTCCCATTTGTACATCTCGGTATTATACGAATCCCAACCTCCATTCTTTGGCTCGCAGAACTGTCCAAACATGTTGAACGGCGTGGACGGATTGCCGAGAAGAACGACTTGTGGGTTGGGATTTCTTGACAAATTTTCATTAAATACATTCATGATGGACTGATGAAGCTCAGGTGCTTCATCCATGATGAGTAGTAATTTTCCTTGCTCACCATGCTTAATTCC
>Ga0075464_10001168_pt1 | contig 11862 bp, 13 predicted proteins | sample DEB19_08_DNA_5_FD_75068 | JGI IMG/M metagenome (GOLD analysis project Ga0075464, IMG submission 75068) | Aqueous microbial communities from the Delaware River and Bay under freshwater to marine salinity gradient to study organic matter... | ecosystem: Environmental > Aquatic > Marine > Coastal ...
CCCCACTGCGGCGATGAGGTGCAGCGGCTCCGCGCGATCATCGCCGGGAGCCCCGACGCGCCGACCGACGCGGAGCTCGATGCGCACGCGGGGCCGTGGCTCGCGCGGCTGTACAACGGCGCGGGTGCCGGGTGGCCCTGCGGACGCGACCGGGCTCCTCGGGCGCCTCCAGGGGCGCGCCGGGGGCGCCATGCGGGACGCGAGCGGGTCCCAGGTGGCGCAGCGGTGGGCGCTCCTGCACCGCGAGGGCGCGACGTGACATACTCTGACACGAGGCAGACGAATGGCTGAGAATCAAGCGGCCGAGGCGCCGCCCGTCCCGCAGCGGGCCTTGCGCGCGCGCGCGATCCCCCGGGAGCGGCTCGACGAGGTAGAGCGCCGCATCCTGCGCGCGGAGTCGTCGCACGACATCGAGCGCGAGTGCTCGGCGCTGTGGGGCACCACGCGCCGCAACATCCGTCGCTACGTGGCGATCGTGCGACGCCGCCTCGGCGACCGCGTGCGCGACATCGCCCCCGAGGCAGACGGCGCACAGGTGCGGGCGATGCTCGAGGCTGCGTACCGCGTGGCCAACGAGGACCGCGACGCGAAGGGCATGGTCGCCGCCGCGCGCACCCTCGCGGACGTGACCGGCGTCGCCGCGCCGCGCAAGGTCGACATCACCACCGCGGGCAAGCCGCTGACGGCGCTCTCGGACGAGGAGCTCGATGCTCGCATCGCTGCACTCGAAGCCGCGAACGCGCGCTGAGCGCGAGGCGTACGCGCGCTACCTCGAAGAGCTCGCGGCCCTGCGGGCGGAGCGGGAGCGCCGCCGCGGGGGGTTGCTCGACTTCATCCCGCGCATCGCCCCCCGGTACGCGCGCCCGGAGCACCTCGCGCCCGTTGCGCGACTGATCGAGCGCGCGGAGCGAGAGCCGGTGTTCGCGTGCGTGTCCGTCCCGCCGCGGCACGGCAAGACAGAGATGGTCCTCGCGGCCATCGCGTGGTGGCTCTCGCGGCGCCCTGAGGACTCGCTCGGGTATGTGTCCTACGCGTCCGCGTTCGCGGAGTCCAAGAGTCTCCGCGCGCGCGACTTCGCCACCGCCGCAGGCGTGCGGCTGCACCCGCAGCGATCGACGCTCGCGGAGTGGCGCACGACCGAAGGCGGCGGGCTCCTCGCTACGGGCATCGGAGGTCCGCTCACGGGGCAGGGCGTGCGCCTCGCGTTCGTGGATGACCCGGTGAAGAACCGCGAGGAGGCCGAGAGCGCGCTCATCCGGCAACGCACCTGGGACTGGTTCACCTCGACGCTGTGGACGCGCGTTGAGCCGGGCGGGTCCTGCATCGTGGTTCACACCCGATGGCACGAGGACGACTTGATCGGGCGCCTCGCGCGCGGCGAGATGGGCGACGAGGCGCGGTGGGAGGTGGTGAACCTCCCCGCGATCGACGACGACGGCGCAGCGCTCTGGCCTTCGCGCTGGCCCGTGGGCGAGCTCGCGAAGAAGCGCGCGGCGAACGAATACGACTGGCACTCCCTGTTCATGGGCGCCCCGCGCGCCCGGGGCGGGGAGGTGTTCCGCGCGCCCGCGCGCTACGTCGCGCCGGATCTGGCGGGCGCACGCATCGTCCTCGCGGTGGACCCTGCGGGCACCGAGAGCACCCGCGCCGACTGGACCGTTGCGGTTGCGCTCGCGATGCACGGGAGCGGCGTCACCCTGCGCGCCGACGTGGTCGACGTGCTGCGGCTCCAGCGCGAGCCCGGCGACACCGCGCGGGAGCTGCTCGCGTGGCAGCGAAAGCACGGGAGCGCACCCCTGCACATCGAGGCGTCGCGCGATGGAAAGTCCATCGCGAAGGCCCTGCGCGCGATGCAGCCGAGCCTGCGCCTCGCGGAGCTCGCCCCGCGTGGCGACAAGTTCGTGCGCGCGCAGCCGGTGGCGACCGCGTGGAACGAGGGCCGCGTGCGGGTGCCGTCGACCTCGCAGGGCGCGCCGTGGCTCGGGCCGTTCCTCGACACGGTATGCCGCTTCACGGGCGTATCCGACCGCCACGACGACGACGTGGACGCACTCGCCTACGCGTGGACCGCGGGCGCCAGCGCCGGGCCGACGTTCTTCCAGCGCTAGCCCCATGGGCCGCAGCGCTTTCCGCTCGCTTTGACATACCTCGTCCGCGCGTGACATTATCTGTCCACCCGGTGGACACCGACGACTTCATCCGCGCGCTCCGCAAGCGTTCGCCCGACCACGGCGGGCCGCTGGGCTGCGCGCACTGGCGTCTGGTGCGCGACGCGATCGAGGGCACGGGCGGCTTCCTCGCGGGGCTGCGGGACCTGCGGGTCTACGACTACGGCCCCGACGGCTCGCGCTACGGATCCTCGGCGCCGCTCGCGAAGGACGGATCGACGTACCTCGCCCAGTTCCCTCGCGAGTCCGCGGAGGACTTCTCCGCCCGCGTCCGCGCGACGACGTACGACAACCACGTCGCCCCCGTGGCGCGCACGTACACGGGCCAGCTCTGGACCTCGACGCCGCAGCGGGAGACGACCATCGACGCGGTGCGCGCGTTCTGGGCGGACCCCGACGCGGGCCTCGGCGCCGTGGACGCGTGGATGCGCGACGGGTCGGATCGCGCGCTGCGGTGCGGGTGGGCCGCGTGCCTCATCGACCGCCCCGAGGGTGAGCGCCCCGCGACCGCGCCGGGCACGGTGGGCCGATGGCTGGAGCCCGACGAGCTCCTCGACTGGCGCCTCGATGATCGCGGCGCGTTCGAGTGGGTGCGCCTCTGCTCTCGCGTGGCGTCGAGCGACCCCATCACGGGCGTCGAGAGCGAGCGCGAGATCATCACCGTCTGGACGCGCACGTACTGGCGGCGCTTCGACCTCGCGAAGTCGGGCGAGCGCTGGACGATCGAGGCCGACAGCGGCGCGGTCGATCACACGCTCGGGCGCGTGCCGCTCGCGGTGCTGCGATGGGTCCCCACGTCGGACCGCGATGACCTCTACGCGCCGTCGGTGCTGAGCGGGTCCGTGTCCGCGTCCGTCGAGCTCTTCAACGTGCGCAGCGAGCAGCGCGCCATCGAGCGCGATTGCGTGTTCCCGGTGCTGTGCGTGCAGACCTCCGACCCGGACCGATTCCAAGGGTCGAAGGTGAGCACGCACTCGGGCCTCGCCGTCGAGCCCGGGATGGGCTTCCCCGCGTTCGTCTCGCCCGACGCGGCCGTGACGGTCCACTACGCGGGTCGCGTCGAGGAGCTCACGACGCGCGTCTACGAGGCCGCGTATCTCGACCGCCCGAGCGCGTCGGCCGTCGCGCCCGAGAGCGGCGTGGCGCGCGCGTACCGCTTCCGGCAGATGTCCGGGCTCCTCGTGACCGCCGCGGGCGAGCACGAGGCGTTCGAGCGCGAGGTGGTGTCGATCCTCGCGGCGTGGGACGGCGCCGACGCCGCGGCGTGGCAGAACGCGACCACCATCAGCTACCCGCGCCGCTTCGACCCGCAGGACGCGGAGACGCAGGCCGACGCGGGCATGGCGGTGCTCAAGGAGAGCGACCGCCTCGTGCCCGAGCTCGACGCGCAGGCGCGCGCGCAGATCGCGGCGGCGCTCTTCCCGCGGCTCTCGCCCGACGCGGCCGCACGGCTGCGCACGGAGCTCGCGCTGCGCGCAGCGTTCGAGCGCGAGCAGTTCACAGCGCGGTTCGACATCGCGAAGCTCTCGCAGGCGGCGGCGCCGTCGAGCGTGGAGCTCAACAGCTTCTCCACGCCGTTCATGACGGCCAACGAGGTGCGCGCGCAGATCGGCGTGGGCGTGTCGGATGACCCGCTCGCGAACACGATCCCGGCCCTCGAAGAGCTCCGCGCGAAGCTCGCGGCGCAGGCTCTCGAAGCCGCCGCGCAGCAGACCGCAGGCATCGACGCCGCGACCAACGCGGCGGTGAACGCGCTCCCGGAAGCCACGCCGGGGGATGTCGTGATCGGAGGCGTGGCGACCGAAGGCACCGGCACCACGGCCGGAGCGGGAGCGTGATCGTGGAGACCGAGACGACCGAGACGAAGCAGGCCGAGACGACCGCGAAGGCCGCGGAGGAGAAGCTCCTCCCGCAGTCGCAGGTCAACGACATCGTGGCGCGCGAGGTGAAGCGCGCCGAGGCGAAGGTCAGCGCGCAGCTCGAAGAGTTCCGCGCGAAGGCCGCGAAGGTCGAGGAGTTCGAGAAGGCCGCGCGCGAGGCGGAGGAAGCGAAGCTCTCCGCGACCGAGCGCGAGAAGCGCGAGCGCGCCCGCGAGATCGAGGCGCGCGACAAGCAGATCGCCGCGCTCGACGCCGCCGTCAAGACCGAGCGCCAGCGGCGCCACGCGCTGATGATCGAGAACGCCGCGGCGCAGCGCGTGAGCGGCGTGGCAACGAAGCTCTTCAACCCGCAGCTCGCGGGCGTGGTGACGCGCGAGGTCGCGTCGCTCCTGCGCGTCGAGGACGACGGGCAGGGCAACGAGCGCGTGGTCGCGGTGATGGGCGCCGAGGGCGACCGGGAGCCGCTGGAGACCGCGTGGTCGAAGATCGAGGCGGAGCGGCTCGCTCCGTTTTTCAAGGCCGCGGGCGGCGCTGGTGCCGCGCACGGCGGCGGTGCAGGCGCTGGCACCGCTTCATGGAAAGACCTGCCCGCGAGCGCGAAGATCGCCGCGGGGTTGCAGGCAAGGCGCTGATCCACCCTGCGGCCGTGAGGGCCGCGCATCGAGGCAGTCATGGCGGTCCTCTCTCTCAACGAACTCCTCAAGGGCACCTCGGATCCGGTCGCGGCCGGGGTCATCGAGAACATCGTCACCGTCGACCAGCTCGTCGCGAACCTCCCGTTCGTGTCGTGCGGCTCGCGTGACTCGCTGGTCTACCGTCGGGAGAAGGCGCTCCCGACGACCAGCAAGCCGACGTCGGGCGCGACCATCACCGCGGACAACGCGCTGACGTTCACCCGCGCGGAGAGCTTCGTGCGCCGCCTGGTCATCGACCAGGACATCGACATCCTCGACGCGGGCGCCGCGGGCGGGATGATGGGCGCGAAGGCGACCGCCATCGAGAAGGCCGCGAAGAGCATCGCGCGCAGCTTCGGCGACGACATCATCACCGGCAACCTGAACCTCACCGTGACCGTGCTCGAGGTCGGCTCCTCGGGCGCGAGCGCGGCGACCATCGCCCTCGGCCCCGGCCACGACCCGCGCCGCGGGTACGGCGAGGTGAAGTACACGCACAGCGGGACCACCGTGGCCTACCGCGCGCCGGGGGACGCGGATTTCGGTGCCGCCGTCTCGTACACCGCGGGCGTGAAGGTCTACTCGTCCAACACGGACAAGTGGGCCACGGTCACGCTCACGGGCACGCTCAGCGCGAACGGCACCACCGTGTTCTCCGCGGCGTTCACCTCCTCGACGGCGGAGATCGAGGGCATCCAGCGCCTCGTGGCCACGGCGCAGACGATCTCCTCGTCGGGCTCCAACGGGGACGCCATCGCGCTCGCGACGCTCGACCAGCTCGCCGACCTCGTGACCGACAACGGCGGGCCGAAGGTCTACATCATGACCCGGCGCACGCGCCGCGCGGTGGCCGCGCTCCTGCGCGCCGCGGGCGGGGCGACCATGAGCGAGTTCCGCGACCAGTTCGCGGTGATGGGCCAGCCGATGCGCGAGCCCCTGCTCACCTACAACGGCATCCCGATCCTGGTGTCCGACTGGATCCCGGTGACGGAGACGAAGAACTCCCTCACGGACGGCACCTCCGTGTACTGCGCCACGCTCGGCGAGAACGCGGGGCTCGCGGGCCTCTTCTCGGAGGCGTCGATGGACGCCGAGGACCAGGGCGTCATCTCGCGCGGCCCCACGGGCCTCACGGTCGTGGACCTCGGCACGGTGCAGAACGCCGACGTGAAGCGCATGCGCGTGAAGGCGTACTGGGGCCTGCTCAACAAGAGCGAGAAGGGCCTCGCGCGCGCGAAGGAGATCACCAACTGACCTCACGCGCGTCCCTCTGATCGCGCGCCGAAGGAGACCTCGTCATGCCCGTCAGCGAAGCCCACCTCGACAAGCCCCGCGACCTCGTGCGCCTGCGGTACCCGTCCTACACGGGCGACCTGCGGGGCGTCGTGTTCGTCGACGGCGTGGCGCAGAACGGGTGCCCCGCGCACATCGCGGACAGGCTGCGCGGGATCTTCGGCGCGGTCATCGAGATCGTCGGTCCATGGGACGCGCACCCTGTCGTCGCGCCGGGGGCTCCCCCTCCCGCTCCCGGCGCGACGGCGCCTTCGTCCGCCATCCAGACCCCCGTGTCGCCCCCTGCGCCGGACGCGCCCACGATCGCGCCGGTCCCTCCCGCAGGGGGCGCTCCCCCTCACCTCGACGCAGCCGCCGCGTACCGCGGTGTCGCTGAGTCCGCACGCACCTCGCGCCCGCGGGGCCGCTGATGGTGTGGGCGACCACCGCGACGGTCAACGCCCGTAGCACGCTCGCGTCCGTGGCCCTCTCGGCGCTGAGTGCGGCGGCGGTCGCGCGCGGTGACGCGGCGATCACCGACTACGACGACCTCATCACCGACGCGCACAACCAGGTGGTCGAGGCGCTCCGTCAGCGTGGCGTCGAGGAGGAGGCCGTCAGCTACACGACGGGCGTGACGCGCGCGGAGACCGACCTCGTCCTCGTGCTGCTCTTCGAGGCCGTTCAGCAGTTCGCGCGCGACGGCTCGGGCGACGTGTACGCCAACCTCGCGAAGTTCTTTCGGGAGAGCTACGAGCGCGAGATGGCGCGCGCGCAGCCCATCGACGGCGTGAAGGGCGCGGGCGCCGTGTTCGGGTGGGGCCGTGGCTGACTTCTCCACCGTCGTCGCGAAGGTGCAGGCGCTGGCGGTCGCGGCCGTCACGACGCTCAAGGGCGCGCAGATGCACGGCGAGCTCGATGACCCCGAGTTCCCCGCGGCGCACTTCCACCGCGGGCTGGACATCACCGTGCCGGAGTCGGACTACCGCACGGGGGACACGGGCCTCAACCGCTCGCAGACGCGGCGGTACCGCAAGCTCTCGATGCTCCTGCGCGTGGGCTACCTCTTCGGGCGCGACGAGGCCGCGGTCGGCGCGACGGTGCGCAGCTCCTTCGCGGAGGCATCCATCGACGCGCAGAGCGACATGGACACCGTCGAGGCCGCGCTGACGCAGTCCACCGCGTGGAGCGGTACGACGCCCGCGATCGTGGCGATCCGGCGCGTCGGCCCGACGACAGTGACGCGCGTGATGGACCTCTCGCGCGCGCTCGCGACGATGCCGATCGAGGTTGAGGTGTCGATCACATGAGCGCCGCAGAGGAGCAGATCAGCACGGAACAGCGCGACGAGGCCGAGGCGCGACGCGTGGATGTCGTGGTCCACGTAAGCGTGGCCTACGCGCCCGCGCAGTCACCGGCAGAGATCGCGCGCCACATCCGCGCGGTCGTCGATGAGTGCGCCCGCGTCGGTGTGCGTGTGAGGGTCGGCTGATGGCCATCTCCGTCCGCTCCAACGTCTCGCAGGCGAAGCTCCTGGAGCTACAGCTCCGCGACGTCATCTCGAAGATGGGCGAGACGTGGGCCGTCGCCCTCGACGGCACGAACTCGCGCCGCACGCCCAACCCGACGCTGCGCCCGCGCAAGGGTCCCGCGCCCGCGCAGCCGACCAACGCCGCGGTGCTCCAGTACCTCGAAGCGAAGGGGCGCCCGGTGACGTCCATCCCCGAGGCGATGCGCGTGCGCGCGATGGCCTTCGCGCTCGCGCGCTTCCGCGGCGGCGCGATCCCGCTCCCGCAGAACGTGATGATGGCCCTCGCGCCGTTCATCAAAGAGACCTTCGTGCAGCGCGTGCTGCACAACGGCGCCGACATCTCGGGGCAGATCCCGGCGAACAGCGCGAAGTGGACGAACTACAAGCGCCGCCTCGGTCTCTCGACCAACCGGCTCAAGGCGAGCGGTCAGCTCGCGGCATGGCTCCAGTCCGCGCGATTCCGCATCGTGCGCGTGAAGTGAGGTACCGGCGATGACGTGGGAGAATCTCAACAAGCACAGCACGAACGTGTGGATCGGCGTGGAGTCGACCTTCGGCACCACCTCGTCGAACATGCGCCCGCTCATCATCGCGTCGGACCCGCCGTGGCCCAACGCGGGGCAGACCACGAAGATGATCCCGCGCGCCGAGGCGCGGCCCTCGCGACGCGCGTTCCAGTCGCCCGTGAAGGGGATGGAGTCGGGCTCACCCGTCACCTTCGGCGTGGACCTCAAGCCCATCTCCACGCGCCTCAACAGCGCCGCGACCCCCGTCGCGTACAGCAACGCCGCGGCGCTCTCGCACCAGATCGTCCTGCGCGCGGCGCTCGGCGCGGAGCTCACGCCCGCGGCGGGCACGGCGGCGGTGTCCTACTCGGCGCCGGACCTCACGGTGACCACGGGGCACGGCTCGCGCTTCGCCATCGGGCAGTGGATCGGCGTGGTCTCGTCGGTCGGTCTCGAAGTGCGGCAGGTCACGGCCATCGCGACCGACGTGCTGACGCTCCAGCCGCCGCTCTCGGGGACCATCGCGGGCACCGAAGAGGTGCGCAACGCGTACTGCTACTACCCCGCCGAGGACGACACCACGACGTACACGATCGAGCACGCGCCGATTGAGGCGGGCTCGAACGAGACGCAGACCCGCGCCCGCGGCGCCGTGTTCAACAACCCCGAGTTCTCCATCGCGTTCGGCGACGTGCCGAAGCTCACCATGAACGGGACGAGCGCGGCGCACGACGGCCCCGGCGACCTCTCGCTCTCGGAGACCGCGCAGACCGACGACATGGGCTCCCCCTTCGCGTTCGACGTGTCGAGCGGCAACGGTTCGGCGTGGCTCGCGGCATCGCTCGCGAGCGTTCCGAGCGCGGCGCTCATCACGTCCGCGAAGGTCAGCATCCCGCGCCAGTGGCAGGAGATCCCCGGCGCGGGCGGCGTGTCCTCGCTCGCGGCGGTCAAGGAGGTCGCGTCGCCCTCGCAGCCCATCACGATCGAGATCGAGCTGCGCGGCGGGACCGCGGAGGTGACTGCGTTCGCGTCCATGACCGCGCGGCACCTGGTGCTCTGGTCGATCTTCGGCACGGGCACCTCCGCGCGCGCCATCGGCTGGCACTTCCCGAACACCATCCCCGCGATGGAGCCGGTGGTGCAGATCAACGGAGAGCTCGCCTTCTGCAAGGCGACGCTCATCGCGCATCAGAACACGCTCGCGACCACCGACCTCGGGCGCGCGAACGTCATCATGTTCCTGCTCTGAGAGGGTGCGATGTCTGAGACCACCGAACGCAAGCCCGCGCCGATCGCGAACCCCTCGCGGCCGCTGTGGTGCGCCTCGCTCCATGACCCCGCCCTGGACACCCGCAAGGGCACGCCGGGCTTCAACGCGGGGCTCTCCTACGTCGAGAGCCGCGCCCTCTCGGACCTCGCGCTGATCCCGTGCGTCGCCGGGGCGCAGCCCGCGCTCGTCGAGCTCGCGCCGCTCACCGCGGAGGCCCGCGCCTCGGCGCTCTCGGAGACCAGCGAGTCGCGCCAGCGCGTGGCCGCGTTCCGCTACGCCGCGCGCCGCATCATCGCGGGCGCGTGGGAGATCTCGGCGGGCGAGGTCCGCGGCGACGCCGAGGAGCTCAAGGCCGACGTGCTCACGCGCTGGCCCTCGCTCTCCGCGGAGGGCCTCGCGCGCGCACAGGAGATCCTCGGCGGGCTGGCGATGGAGGAGCTCGGATCCGTGGCGATCCAGAGAGCGAGCGTGTCCCCTCGGGCGCTCGCCCCTTTCCGGCTGCCGTCGCTCTCGGGCGGCGCGTAGCCGTCATCGAGGCGGCGGAGGCACAGTGCGGGTGTCGGCGGCTCGAAAAGCTCGCGGTCTCGGCGAAGAGCCCGGACGTGCGCCGCGCCGAGGAGAGACCCGCGCGGGGGATGCAGCGTGCGTGGCGCTGCGCGGGCGCGCAGGGCGCGCCCGATGCGAGGACGCCCGGTGCGATGTCCGCGCTCGCGGCGGGCTTCTGGCGGGCGGTGGAGCCGCGCCTTGCGGGCGCCTGCGAGGGGTGCCCCTTCGAGGGCGTCTATCACCCGGCGTCGGACTGGACCCGCGAGGTGTTCGACGCGATGGCGCTGACCACGACGGGCGACGGCGGCGCCGCGCTCCCGTGGGACGTGGCCCTCGGGCGCGAGATCACCGCCGCGGACCGGGAGGCGATCCTGTCGGTGCAGCGCGCGCGGTCCACGGTGCTCCGCGCGGAGATCGCGCAGCGCGAGGCGGAGAAGCCGCGATGAGGTGTGCTATGCGATGGGACCGTGCGAATCCTCATCTTCGACCTCGGCGGGATGGTCGGCGCGCGCGCCTTCGCGGAGCGATTCCCCGAGGGCACGGTGCTGTACCTGGCCCCGGGGCCCACGATCCACGACGTCGTGCGCGCGGTGACGGGCATGGACTCGTCGCCCACCGCGGCGCCCGCGCCGTCGGATACGTGCTCGTCGGGTGGCCGCTGCGACGGATCGTGTCGCCGCCTGCGCGCCCCGCCGCCGCGTGTGCGCGAGCCCCCGGAGGTGCCCGGTGGGCCTGATGGACGGGACGGGGAAGATCATCCTCGAAGGGTCCGTTGACCCGAAGTTCATTCGCGACCTCGAAGCGGTGGCGGAGGGTCTCGCAGATGCGCGCGAGGAGGCCGAGAAGGTCGGCCGCGTGCGCGTGGGCTCGGGCTTCAACGAACTGCGAGAGCACCTCTCGGGCGCGGGCAACCGCGCGCGCGACTTCGCCACGGGGCTGCGCGATGTCGCGGCGTCGGCCGCGGGGACGGTCGCGGTCGCGGCCGGTCTCACCGCGGGCTTCCTCGCGCTGGCGAGCGCCGGGGACCGGAACGTCCGCGCGCTGAACGGACTCGGCGGGTCCTTCGACGCGGTCGCGCGCTCGACCAGCAACAGCGTCGACGCGCTCAGCGCGTACCGGGCACAGCAGACGCTGGTCAACAGCGGCTTGCGCATCTCGGGCGAGGAGCTCGCGACGGTGGCGCGGCACGCGCGCGAACACCGCGACGTGACCAAGAGCGCCGAGGAGGCGCTCCAGGAGTTCACCGAGGCGCTGCGCAATGGCGAGGCCGAGGGGCTTCGCAAGTACGGCATCGCCGTAGAGCAGGGCGCCACGCGCGCGCAGACCTTCGAGGCGGCGCTGCGGCAGATGCGCGACGCGGCCGAGGGCGCGAACCCCGCCGCGCAGACGCTGGGCGAGAGCCTCACGACGATTCAGACCGGCGCAGGCGAAGCGGCGACGGGGCTCGCGGCGATGGCCGCGCAGTCGCTCGGGCTCGACAACGTGGTGGCCAACCTCGCGCGTGACATCGCGGAGCTCGGCCGCAACCTGACGGAGCTCGCGTCGCGTCGGCAGACCGTGTTGCGCGACGCGAACGCCTCGCGCGAGCGGCAGGCGATGGCGGAGGACTACCGCCGCAACTTCGCCGACGTGGCCGAGGTCGCGCGCGCGCAGGGGCTCCAGGACCTTCTCCCGCAGGCCAACGTGAGCGGGCTCAGCGACGAGCAGTTCCGCGCCGCCGCCGCCACGCTCGCGTCGATCCGCGCGGAGACGGACCGCCTGCGCCGCACCTCTGCCCGCGACGTGCGCCTCGCGCCTGGCGCGGCCGACACATCCATCACGCCGCAGAGCGCGACGGGTCCGAACCTCGCCACGGGCGCGGGGCTGAACGCCGCCGACAACGCCATCGCCGCCCTGCGCGCCGCGCGCGCGGGTGGGCCTGCGGCGAACGACGACGCGCGCCAGCTCCTGGAGACGCGCCTGCGGGCGCTCCAGGGCGAGATCCGCGAGGGTCTCGACGCGGGCCGCGCGCAGGG
>Ga0075464_10001169_pt1 | contig 11859 bp, 8 predicted proteins | sample DEB19_08_DNA_5_FD_75068 | JGI IMG/M metagenome (GOLD analysis project Ga0075464, IMG submission 75068) | Aqueous microbial communities from the Delaware River and Bay under freshwater to marine salinity gradient to study organic matter... | ecosystem: Environmental > Aquatic > Marine > Coastal ...
AAATTATCTCTTCACGCGATCTCATTATTGAAGAAGCGCGCACTAGTGCAGAACACTTGATTGCCACAGCTCGTGAGGATGTTTCGCGTATGGTTGAACAGACTGCGATTGTTCAATCGGCACGCGATGAAGCACAACGAATTCTTGACGATGCCCGCTTGCTTGCCGATGAAGAGCGTGCCGAAGTTGAAAGCTATATTGATGGGCGACTAGCCACGCTGGAAGTAATTCTCAATAAGACAATGGAAGCTGTCGCGCGAGGCCGCGAGCGCCTCGAAGGTGCTGGCGATAAGGATATTCTTTCGCAACTTTCCGAAGAAAAGTAAGAGCTCTTATCGTGGTTAAGCCATCCCATATTTACCATCTCAACACGCATGAAGTCCCACGTCGTGCCGGTGAGATGAAGGAGTATCAACTCGATCTTGTTGTTCCAGAGCCGCTGGGCGTTCCACTTATCTCAGTGCAGGTTGATTCAATTATTGAAGTCGATGCCCGTTTAGAAGCGGTCACTGAAGGAATTCTGCTCAGTGCTGAGATTTATGCCGTAGCAACCGGTGAGTGCATTCGTTGTTTAGACCCCGTTGAACTTGAAATCGATCGCAAAATTCAAGAGCTCTACCTCTACGAAGATGATGGCGGAAAAAAGAAGAGCCACTCCAAGAAGAGTGCGCCCGTCGAGGATGATCTTGACGAGGTTGAACTTCTCTATCTCGATGGCGTCATCATGGACCTGGAGCCACCGATCCGCGATGCGATCGTGCTTGATCTACCCGTGAATCCACTCTGTGACCCTGATTGCATGGGGCTCTGCCCAGATTGTGGCCAAAAGTGGGCCCTATTGCCGCAGGATCACGCCCATGAGGTCATCGATGCTCGATGGGCCGGCCTGGACGGTCTGGATTTTAAGAATTCGGACTCTTAGGGGATACTTCTCCCATACATTACCCCGCTCGACACCCCGCTCGACTACATAATTTTTAAAAGAAGGACGGTTTACCTCATGCCAGTACCAAAGCGAAAGATGTCTCGTTCGAAGACACGTTCACGTCGAAGCATGTGGAAGACAACTGCAGCAGCACTTGCAAATTGCCCACAGTGCCAGCAGCCAAAGTTGCAACACACAGCGTGTCCAACATGCGGTACATATAACCGCCGCCAAGTTATAGACATCTGATCGAAGGCTTGTTCTGTTCCCTGATCTCACGAAGGCTCTCGGAGTTGAGGTTGATCCGCAACTCCTTGAATTAGCTTTAACTCATCGTTCATTTGCTTACGAGAATGGTTCATCGTTAACTAATGAGCGATTAGAGTTTCTCGGAGATTCAGTTCTTGGACTAGTTGTTACCGAAGAGCTCTACCTTCGTTATCCGGATTTAGATGAAAGCCGGCTCTCTCCACTGCGATCTGGCATTGTAAATATGCGAGCGCTGGCAGATATTGCTCGCACCCTAGAACTCGGTAAATATATTCGCCTCGGAAAAGGTGAAGAAGTTACCAATGGTCGCGATAAGAACTCCTTGTTGGGAGATGCGCTAGAGGCGCTCATTGGAGCTATCTATATCGATTCTGGTTTTGCGACTGCTTCCACTGTTATTCAAAGACTTATCAAAAGCACCCTCGAAGAAGCGATGGCAAAGGTGCCGGCCTTGACGGAAAGACCGCCTTACAAGAGCTCGTTGCATCGCTAGGAAAGGGAACACTCGAGTATCTGGTTGCCGAAAGCGGTCCAGATCACGACAAATCCTTTACCGCTACCGCAGTAGTCGGGGGAGTCGAAATTGCGCAAGGAGAAGGCAAAAGTAAGCGTGAAGCCGAGCAAGCCGCAGCCCGTAGTGCCTACGAAAAATTGAGCGCATAAACCGATAGGTTTACCCACGTGTATTTGAAGAGCATCACCCTCAAGGGCTTTAAGTCCTTCGCCTCAGCGACGACTCTTCGCCTTGAGCCAGGAATTACCTGTGTGGTTGGACCCAACGGCTCTGGAAAATCTAACGTTGTTGATGCCCTTACCTGGGTTATGGGTGAACAAGGCGCAAAGTCTCTTCGTGGCGGAAAGATGGAAGATGTAATTTTCGCCGGAACTTCAGGACGTGCTCCTCTTGGTCGAGCAGAGGTATCGCTGACTATTGATAACTCAGATGGCGCACTGCCGATCGAATATAGCGAAGTAACTATTTCGCGCATACTTTTCCGTAACGGTCAGAGTGAGTACCAAATTAATGGTGAAGCTTCGCGCCTTTTAGATATTCAAGAACTCTTAAGCGATTCAGGTATTGGTCGCGAAATGCACGTCATCGTGGGTCAGGGTCAACTTGATGCAATCTTGATGGCAACTCCTGAAGAGCGTCGCGGATTTATCGAAGAAGCTGCCGGAGTTCTTAAGCACCGTAAACGTAAAGAAAAGGCGCTGCGCAAGCTCGACTCAATGCAGGCAAACCTTGCGCGCGTGCAAGATCTCACCGTTGAACTTCGTCGCCAACTTCGCCCGTTAGGAAAACAGGCAGAGGTTGCAAAGAAGGCAGCAACGATTCAGGCCGATCTTCGTGATGCAAAACTGCGCCTGTTAGCTGATGACTTTATCAATTTATCTAAGACTCTTGATGCTGAAGTTGCCGATGAAACCGCGCTACGCGCTCGTAGATCTGAAGTTGAAGGTGAACTCGAAACTACTCGCCGTCGCGAAGAATCACTCGACGCGCAATCAGCTTTTGAAAGCCCACTTTTAATTCAAGCACAAGAAAATTTCTATTCACTCTCAGCCCTTCGCGAAAAATTCCGCGGTACTCAATCTCTTGCCCAAGAACGCTCACGTTTCTTAGCTGAAGAGGCTGAAGAGGCTCGAAGTGCGGGCCGCGATCCTGATGCTCTTGAACGAGAAGCAGTAGCTCTTCGCGAGGAAGAAAGTGCGCTACGTACAAGTGTTGAAGCCGCACGTGCGCATTTAATTCAATCGACACAAGAGTTAGCAAACGCTGAAGCTGAGTTAAAGAGCGAAGAAGATAAAATTGCTGCAGCACTTCGAGCAATTGCAGATCAGCGCGAAGGTACAGCTAGGCAAGAGGGGCACATCAAATCTCTCGCCGCACGCCTTGATGCCATCGCCGAGGAGATTTCACGTCTTGCTAAGGCCCGCGATGAGGCGCAAGCTCGCGTAGATAACGCTTCGCGTGAGTATTCAACTCTTGAGATGGAGATTGCTGGGGCAGATGCTGGTGAGCAGGGACTGGATTCACTCTTTGAACAGGCAAAGCGCGAGCTAGAGGCTGCAAAGAAGAAGCATTCAGATCTGATTGATCTAGAACGCAGCACTGAACGCGAGAAGAATGCAACCGAATCAAAGCTTGAGGCGATTCGAATTACCTCTAGCAATCGCGATGGTGGCGCTGCACTCGTGCGAGATTCTCGCGGTATTTCAATATTAGGTTCGATCGCATCCCTGATTCGTATTGATGCGGGATGGGAAGCGGCAACAGCATCGGCACTCGGCTCTCTAGCCGATGCGATAGTTGTACGTGATCTGAACTCTGCAGTGAGTGCGCTGACAACTCTGCGTAGCGAGAATTTAGGTCAGGCCGATGTTCTTGTCCACGATGGAAATAGCGCACAGAGCTTGGCGATTCCACAAGGCCTCACACCTCTACTGCAGCACATTCATACAAGTGAGATTGATGATCTACTGACATCTCTACTTTCGACAACTGTTGTTGCCAACGATGCTCGTGCTGCTCAAGAAATCCTACGCAGTCATCCACAATTAACCGTTGTTACCCGCGATGGTGACGTACTCACAAGCCGAAGAGTCCGCGGCGGATCACAATCTTCATCATCACTTATTGAAATCAATGCTCTGATCGAAGAACTTTCGGCAAAGCTTGACGGACTTAACCATGAGTGCAATCGCCTCACATTTGAAATTTCAACAGCTGTACGTGAAGTCGAAGGCAAGCAGGGTGCATTCGATGTCGCCCTGTCGCAGCTCAATGAATCAGATGCGCGCATTGCTGCAATAACAGAGGCACTGGCGGTATCCGGTCAGAATATGAAATCTGCTAGCGCTGAAGTCGAGCGACTCAACCTTGCTATCTCTGAGGCCAGCGCAGCAAAGTCTCGCGATGAAAACGAACTCAGAGTTGCTTCCGAGCAATTGCAGCAGCACGGTGAGATTGCCGAGCCAGATCATCAACTTGCTCAAACACTGCGCCAGAAAGTTTCTTCAGCCCGTACAGCAGAAGTTGAAGCTCGTTTAGCTGTGCGAACAAGTGAAGAGCGAGTGGACTCCCTTGCGGCCCGTGCCCAAGCACTTGAAGATGGTGCACGAGCAGAGCGTGAAGCATCAGAGCGCGCGGTTTCACGTCGTGGCGCACGTGCACGTGGTGCGTTAATTTCTCAAGCTATTGCAGAAGCTGCCTATGAAGCGCTGATTCATATTGAGCGTTCAATTGCTAAAGCTTCGGCAGAACGTGCCCGTCTTGAGAGTTCTCGAAGCGATCGTGAAGGTGAGACTCTTACAGTTCGTGCTCGCAGTCGTGAGCTCACGCTCGAGCTCGATCAACTCACATCTAGCGTTCATCGTGACGAAATTGCTCGTGCAGAACAACGTATGCGAATTGAAGCGTTAGAGACCAAGGCGGTAGAAGAGCTCGGTATTGATGTCACAACGCTGGTCAATGAATATGGACCAGATAAAGATGTACCTACATTTATCGAGACCGAAAGTGGCGAGATTGTCGCAACCGAGATGGTTCCTTATCGCCGCGATCAGCAAGAAAAGCGTCTTGCCGCTACAGAGCGCTCACTTACATTGCTTGGAAAAATCAACCCACTAGCTCTTGAAGAGTACAGCGCGCTTGAAGAGCGTTTGAAATTCTTGGCTGAACAACTTGAAGATTTGAAGAATACGAAGAAAGATCTCCTCGACATCATCAAGGAAGTTGATGATCGCGTTCAACAGATCTTTATGGAAGCTTATGAAGAGACTGCAAAGCAATTTGCTGAAATTTTCCCTCGCCTATTTCCAGGTGGAGATGGCCGTTTGATCTTGACTAACCCAGATGACCTCTTGAATTCCGGCGTCGATGTTGAGGCACGTCCTCCAGGAAAGCGCGTTAAGCGTCTCTCACTCCTCTCAGGTGGAGAAAAGTCTCTCACCGCCGTTGCGATGCTTGTTGCAATCTTTAAATCTCGCCCAAGTCCGTTCTACGTCTTGGATGAAGTAGAAGCAGCCCTGGATGATGTCAACCTTGGTCGCTTACTTGGAGTACTAGAAGAACTGCGCGAAAGTTCACAGCTGATCATCATTACTCACCAAAAGCGCACCATGGAGATTGCAGATGCGCTCTATGGAGTAACAATGCGTGGCGATGGAGTTACTGAAGTAATTTCACAACGCCTACGCGAATCCGAAAACGCATAAACCTAGGTTGCCTCGATGGGTTTATTTGGAAAACTCGTTGCAAAACTTTCGCGATCGTCAATCACCCCGTTAGATTGGGATGAAGCACGCAAAGAACTTCTAGCTTCAGATTTAGGCCCCACTCTGGTGGATCAGGTAATTACATCGGCAAAGAAGTTACGAGCAGAGGATGCACAATCAGGGCTAACCTCAATCCTTACAGGAATTTTGAGTTCTCAATCACGCGAGGTGAATTTCCAGAGTCCGCTCTCAGTCTTCTTAATCGTTGGTATTAATGGAACAGGAAAGACAACATCTGCGGCAAAGTTAGCTAACTCGCTACACAAGGGCCAACGATCTGTTGCGTTAGCTGCCGCAGATACTTTTCGAGCAGCAGCTGTTGATCAGTTGCAGACCTGGGGTATTCGCATCGGGGTTGATGTCATCACAGGCAAAGATCAATCCGAACCTGCATCAGTTGCCTTTGATGCGGCGACTTTTGCCAAAGAAAATAACCGTGAAGTTCTCATCGTTGATACTGCAGGACGGCTACACAACAAGAGTGATCTGATGAATGAACTTGGCAAGGTAAAACGAGTTGTTGAAAAAGTCGCGCCTGTGACCGAAGTTCTCCTGGTCATCGATGCAACAACTGGTCAGAATGCGATGGCGCAGGCGAAAGTATTTAGTGAAGCTGTTGCTGTTACCGGCTTAATCGTGACAAAGATGGATGGCAGCGCGAAGGGCGGCATCGCCCTGGCCATCGAGGCAGAGCTAGGAATTCCGATTAAGTTCATCGGCACGGGCGAGTCGATCGAGGATTTCGCTCCATTTGAGCCTGAGCTCTACATCCAATCCCTACTCGAAGCCTGAGCACTCTCGTACGTAATCAAGATGTAACACAAGGTCTGATTTTGTGACCATTTCTTAACTTCATTTCCGACTGTCTGTAACCACCCAGGAGCATCTTGTGCCCATCACCAAGGACCTCAAGGGCGAGGCTTCTTTTACAAGATAAGAAAAAGGTAGATCTGTATGGAAGATATTGTTCTTAACTCAGGCGATACAGCCTGGATCCTGGCGAGTACCGCACTCGTGCTACTCATGACACCTGGGCTGGCATTCTTCTACGGAGGAATGGTTCGCACCAAGAGTGTTCTTAATATGATGATGATGTCAATCATCACAATCGCAATCGTTAGCGTCCTTTGGGTGATCTATGGTTTCGAACTTGCATTTGGTTACAAGGCCGAATCTGCATGGTATGGAAATATCTCCTTCTCTGGACTTGGTTCTCAAGTAAATGAATTCACCAATAATGGTGGCGTCTATCCAATTCCAGTGTTGGTTTTTGCGGCATTTCAGTTGATGTTTGCAATCATCACACCAGCGTTGATTTCAGGAGCGATAGCTGATCGTGCGAAGTTCTCAGCATGGGCAGTCTTTGTAGCAATCTGGACAACAGTTGTTTACTTCCCAGTTGCACACTGGGTATTTGCCTTCGGAAATAAAGTCGGAGATACGGTTACAGGCACTGGTTTCCTCGCAGGTAGAGGCATTGAAGATTTTGCAGGCGGCACTGCTGTGCACATTAATGCAGGTGCGGCAGCACTTGCGCTAGCGATAATTCTCGGTAAGCGCCACGGCTGGAGAAAAGATCCGATGCGCCCACACTCACTCCCATTGGTGATGCTTGGAGCCGGATTACTCTGGTTCGGTTGGTTCGGATTCAACGCCGGATCTTCACTGGCTGCAAATGGAATAGCTGGTCTTGCTTTCATGAATACTCAAGTAGCAACAGCCGGTGCAATCATTGGTTGGTTGCTTGTTGAAAGAATCCGCAATGGACACGCGACTTCACTCGGAGCAGCTTCCGGAGCGGTTGCAGGACTTGTTGCAATTACTCCAGCTTGTGCTTTTGTTGCGCCGTGGGCAGCAGTTGTCATCGGCTTCATCGCTGGAATCCTCTGCTCATTGGCAGTTGGACTCAAGTACATCTTCAAGATTGATGATTCACTCGATGTCGTCGGAGTCCACCTTGTTGGTGGAATTTGGGGATCACTTTCTATTGGAATCTTCGGATCATCAGCAGTAAATAGCATAGGCCTGGATGGTCTTGCCTATGGTGGCGGAACAGTTCTCTTGATGAAGCAACTTCTCGGCGTAGGTCTTGTATTTGCTTACTCATTCGTTGCAACTCTCATCATTGGATTTGCAATCGAAAAGACGATGGGATTCCGTATCAAGCGCGAGAGTGAGCTCGAGGGTATCGACCTTGTGGAGCATGCTGAAAGTGCTTATGAGTTTGCAGGAACAACACGTGGAGGTTCATCACTATGAAGCTAATTACAGCAATCCTTAAGCCATTTAAGTTAGATGATGTGAAGGATGCTCTTCAAGCAGCTGGCATCAATGGCATGACAGTCTCGGAAGCAAGTGGCTTTGGTCGCCAACGTGGACACACTGAGGTCTATCGCGGCGCTGAATACACGGTTGATCTTGTACCCAAGGTTCGCCTTGAAGTATTGGTCAATGATGCCGATGTCGAGAATGCCCTTGATCTCATCGTTAAGGCAGCTTCAACCGGCTCCATCGGTGATGGCAAAGTGTGGACCACATCAGTTGAACAAGTTATCCGTGTTCGCACTGGTGAACGTGGTTCAGATGCTATTTAACGCTTTACAGTAGCGAAGTGGGCACACGGGAGCGTCGAGAGAGATCAGACAGAAGTGATCACGCGATCACTACCTTGTTTGAAAATCTTGGCGATCTCTCCAAAGGAGTAAGTATCGCCGCGGTCGGAGGTTTCGGCCGCGGCGAACTCTCTCCCGGTTCGGATTTAGATCTACTAATTCTGCATAGGAATAAAAGTGAATCTGAACTTCTTGAAATTACAAATGCGCTTTTATACCCACTCTGGGATCAAGGATTTAAGTTAGATCACGCAGTTCGCACACTGTCGGAAAATCGAGAAGCTGCAGAGATTGACCTACGAGTCGTTATGGGCCTTCTCGATATTCGACTTGTTGCAGGAGATTCTGATCTTGTCGCCACCGCTCAGAGTGATGCACTTCAGATTTGGCGTAAAGATGCGACGCGATACTTAGTAGAGTTGAAAGAAAGCATGAAAACCCGCCACGAAAGAAGTGGTGAACTGGCCTATCTTCTTGAGCCAGATCTCAAAGAGGCGCGTGGCGGATTGCGGGATATCAATTCGATTCGAGCAATCGCCTTAAGTGGAGCATCTGTACCTTCTATCGAGCGCATTGCGATCGCTGAAAGTACAATTCTGAAAATTCGTGACAGCCTCCATACGATTACGGCGAGTGCTAAGGACCGTCTCTATTTTCAGGAGCAAGATAAAATTGCACAAGACCTCGAATATGTTGATGCCGATGCCTTGATGGCTGATTTGGCAAAGTCTGCTCGCTCCGTCGATTACATCTTGAGTTTGATGTGGCATAGCGTTGAACATCGCGGTAAAGATCGCTCAGGAAGATTTCTGAGAAAGATTAGAACTACTCAACTTTCGCCAGAGATTAGTATTTCGCATCAAGAAGTAGTGTTGAGTAACGATGCACCAGTTTCCTCAGATGCAACTTTGGCATTTAAAGTTGCCGCAGCTGCGGCCCAGGTCGGATTGCCGCTATCTCTCGATACTTGTCTTCGGTTGGGAGAGAGCGCACCGCAAATTTCAACTCCGTGGCCGCGAGTTGCTCGGGAAAACTTCATCTCACTCATTGGCGGCGGTCAGTCAATGATTGCCGTCTGGGAAGCCTATGAACAAGAAGGAATTATCACTTCATGGTTTCCAGAGTGGGAGACTGTAAGTTCGCTGCCACAGCGCAACGTTCTACATCGACATACCGTAGATCGCCATATGGTCGAGACTGTTCTGCATGCAAGCGCCCTCACCCGTATGGTCCATAGACCGGATCTCCTACTTTTTGCAGCACTCTTTCATGACATTGGTAAAGGAAGTCAGGAAGATCATTCAGAACGCGGAGCTAGACTCATCGGACCGATCGCAGCGCGAGTTGGTTTTGATAGTGCAGATCAAGAGACCTTAAGGATATTGGTCAAAGAACATTTGGTACTTTCGGCTACAGCTACCCGAAGAGATCTCGATGATCCCGCAACAGTTGCTTCGGTATTAGCACTGATTCCAGATATCGAAACTCTTGAACTCTTACACGCGCTGAGCATCGCCGATGGTGAAGCGACAGGAAAAGCAGCTTGGTCTGAGTGGAAAGCCGGTCTTGTTGCCGATTTGGTAGCGCGAGTTCGAAGTGCCATGGTCGATGACACAATTGCAGCGCAACCAGAATTGACGCAGATTCAGAAAGAGATTGCTGCTCGAGGCGAGCTCACAATCTCTGTAAATAAGCGAGAACACGATTACCAGATCGATATTGTGATTCCCGATCGGTCTGGGCTTCTCTCTTTAGTCTCAGGTGTACTCAATGTTTTGCGCCTAGATGTTAGGTCAGCCCGAACAAAAACGGTGAGCGAATGTGCGGTGATGCAATGGATTGTTATTGCGGACCCACATGCACCAGAGGTCACAGATGAAATTCTTAAAGGGCAGATTTTAATGGCCATCGAAGATAGTCGTGATTTGGCAGAACGTATTCAAGCTCGAATTAATGCCTATGCAACACTTCCAACAATCCCTGTTCCAGCACCGGTTGTGGAGACATTTACCGATGGTGCAACTGATGCGACGATTATTGAGATTAGGACTCACGATAGACCGGCCCTCTTGTTTAATATCGGCGATGTAATCACCCAATGCAATGTAGATATCCGCTCTGCAATTGTGACCACTCTGGGTGCGGAGGCGATCGACACCCTTTACTTACGTGAATTTGGTGGGGGAGCGCTAGCTGGTCAACGCGTTGAAGAGGTCGCCAACAAGGTTAAGGCCGCCCTTCTCAAGTAGAGTGCGCACACTATGTTCGAATCTCTGACAGGAAAATTCACTCAGGCATTTTCAGCCCTGCGTTCACGAGGCAAGATCACTTCAGCCGATGTTGATCAGGTTGCCGATCAGATTTACCAAGCACTTCTTGAGGCTGATGTCGCGTTAGGCGTAGTTGAGAGTTTTGTTGAAAAGGTCAAAGCAAAGTCTTTGGAAGCTCTTCCAAACCTGCAATCCGGTTCAAACCAAGCGCAGGCAATCTTTGAAATTGTTAACGCAGAATTGATTGCAATTCTAGGTGGGCAGGCACGACGTGTGCGCCTTGCAAAGAATCCACCGACAGTCATCATGTTGGCAGGTTTGCAAGGTGCGGGAAAGACAACACTTGCTGGAAAGTTAGCAAAACACTTTAAAGATTTAGGTGACACACCTTTATTGGTTGCCTCAGATTTGCAACGCCCTAATGCTGTTAATCAATTGCAGATCGTTGGCGAAAGCGTCTCTGTCCCAGTATTTGCTCCAGAACCTGGAAACGGGGTAGGCGACCCGGTTGCTGTAGCAAAAGCTGGTCTGAAATTTGCGCAATCAAAGTTATATAACATTGTCATTGTTGATACTGCAGGACGACTTGGTGTTGATGAAGAGATGATGGAACAAGCTTGCAATATTCGAGACGCGATCTCTCCTGATGAAATTCTCTTCGTTGTCGATGCCATGATTGGTCAAGATGCGGTGAAAACTGCGCAAGCCTTTAAGGTCGGCGTTGGTTTTGATGGCGTAGTTTTGACCAAACTAGATGGCGACGCACGCGGTGGTGCCGCTCTCTCCATCACCGCTCTCACTGGTAAGCCGATCATGTTTGCATCCACTGGTGAGAAGCTCTCTGACTTTGATCTCTTCTATCCAGAACGTATGGCATCTCGCATTCTTGGAATGGGCGATGTTGCAACTTTGGCTGAACAAGCAAAGAAGGCATTGGATGGAGAATCCTCTGCCAAGCTCGAAGAGAAATTTATTAAAGGTGAAGATTTCACCTTAGAAGATTTTCTTGAGCAGTTGGAAGCGATGTCGAAGATGGGTTCAATGGGTAAATTGCTCAGTATGCTTCCAGGTGCTGGCGCGATGAAAAAGCAGATTGAAAACTTTGATGAAGGTGAAATAGTTCGCACCAAAGCGATTGTTCAATCAATGACGCCGAAAGAACGTATCGAACCCAAAATTCTTAATGGTTCTCGGCGTGCGCGCATTGCAGCGGGATCAGGGCGAAAGGTTCAAGAGGTGAATGCCCTCGTCGATAAATTCTCTGCTGCACAGAAGATGATGAAGCAGATGCGAAATGGTGGGGGAGCCCCTGCCGGAATGGCCCTTCCGCCAGGAATGCCAGGGATGCCACCCATGCCGAGGAAGGCCGCTCCACCGGCTAAAAAGAAGTCACGATCAGGAAATCCAGCCAAGAGAGCGGTCGAAGAGAGCTCTTGATTTTGGATCGAGGGGCTCACATGGCAAGATTGGCCTCCTGTGACGGGGCCCTCTACCCCCGAAACAT
>Ga0075464_10001170_pt1 | contig 11854 bp, 8 predicted proteins | sample DEB19_08_DNA_5_FD_75068 | JGI IMG/M metagenome (GOLD analysis project Ga0075464, IMG submission 75068) | Aqueous microbial communities from the Delaware River and Bay under freshwater to marine salinity gradient to study organic matter... | ecosystem: Environmental > Aquatic > Marine > Coastal ...
AGGCCAATCCCCAGGCCGATAAAGAGCAGCCAGACTTCTTTTGGCCGCCGGGATTCGCCCTGCTCAAAAGCCGCCCAGAATCCGCGCATGGCCAGCGTGGTGCCCAGCACCAGACCCAGGTCGGTCATCACCGCTGCCGAGGCAATAAAGTACAGCAGGGTACCGCTCATCATGGCCACGGCCAGCTGCGCCTGACTTGCAGAGTTGCGGCGCACCCAGGCCCACAGCAGCCAGGCGATCAGCACGGCCAGCACAAAGTACGGCAGGCGTGCGGCAAACTCGTTCACGCCCAGCAGCTGAATGCTGATGGCCGACAGCCAGGTGGTCAGCGGCGGCTTGGCCCAAAAGGGCACGCCATAGTCGTACAGCGGCGTGACCCAGTTGCCCAGCTCGGCCATTTTGCGGGCCACTTCGGCGTAGCGCGCTTCGGTGGTGTCGGTCAGTGGGTACAGACCCAGGGTGAGCAACCTGGCCAAGGCCACCATGCCCAGTGTCCACCACAGCCAGCGGCTTGATGTGCTGTGCGTGGCGCTCATGCGTGGGTCAGCTTCACGCTGGACTGCGCGCCCTGCGCAGCGTTCTGGGGTGCCTGGTAGTCGTCCAGCAAGAACAGCGGCCTGCGTTTGCTCTCTTTGAACAGCCGGCCCAGGTATTCACCAATGATGCCCATGGCCATGAGCTGCAGGCCACCCAAAATCAGGATCGTCAAAATCAGGGTAGGAAAGCCCTTGACCGAGTCGCCGATGGTGAGTGTTTTGACCAGCAAAAACAGCGCATACACAAAGGCCGAAAAAGCGGTTAAAAAACCGGCATAACTGGCCAGCCGCAGCGGCACCACTGAAAAGCCGGTGATGCCCTCAATCGCAAAATTGAGCAGCTTGAGGTAGGGCCACTTGGTCTGGCCCGCTGCACGCGGGTGACGATCGTATTCGAGCAGCACCTGCTTGTAGCCTATCCAGGCGAACAAGCCTTTCATGAAGCGGTTGCTCTCGGGCAACTGGTTCAGTGCATCCACCGCGCGGCGACTGAGCAAGCGGAAGTCGCCCACGTTTTCAGGAATGTGCACTTCAGACAGCCAGTTGATGATTTTGTAAAACCAGGCGGCTGATGCTTTTTTGAACCAGGTTTCGCCCTGGCGGCTGGCGCGTTTCATGTTCACCACATCCGCGCCCTGCTGCCAGGCGCGCACCATGTCGCCGATCAGCTCTGGCGGGTCTTGCAGGTCAGCGTCGATCAGGATGATGGCGTCGCCACGTGCCAGCTTGAGGCCCGCGCTCATGGCGGCTTCCTTGCCAAAGTTGCGGCTCAGGTTGGCAACGCCAATAGATGCATCGTGCTGCTGAAGTTCTCTCAAAATGCGCAGCGTGCCGTCTTTGCTGCCATCGTTGACGTAAACAACTTCCCAGTTGCCTTCAAGCTCAGTCACGCTGGCCAGCGCGGCCACCAGACGGGCATGAAAAATCGGCAACACTTCTTCTTCGTTGTAGGCCGGAACAATCACGCTGAGCATGCAACCAGCGGAGGTTGCAGGGCCAAGCGATGAGACAGTTGAATTCATTGAGCAAACGTCCAGAGTCGGTTAAGTCGAAATGTCAGGCCCAGCACCAGCACGGTGGCCAGCGCCTGGGCTAAAAGATAGTGCCAGCCCAACTGCTGAACGCCCAGCCAGACCAAAGCGCCGTTCAACGCGGCCCCCAGCAGCGCGATGGCCATGAAACGCGGCAGCGCCTGGACGTGGCCAGCGTTGCTGCCCACAAAGGTCATGCGCCGATTGAGCAGATAAGACGCAGCTGCACCGCACAGTGCGCCCAGGGTAGCTGACGGCGCTGCAGACCAGCCAGACAACTCCACCAGAGCGATCAAGACGGCGTAATGCACGGCGGTGGCAATGCCTCCTGCGACGGTGTACCAAAAAAACTGCATTGCGCTCCGGGTTGGGTTGGCGGAGATTTTAACAAGCCGCTATAGACGGATATTTCTGGGCTATATTGGGACTATGTTTGAAGTTCTGGTCTACGTCTACGAAAATTACTGGCAAGGTGACGCCTGCCCCGAGCTGCCCCTGCTGGGCCGCAAACTCGCGGCAGTGGGTTTTGAAGCCGATGACATCCAGGAAGCCCTGATCTGGCTGGACGGCTTGAACACTGCCGCGCAAAGCACCCAGATTTACCTGCCCGCAACTGATGCCAACCCGCCAGAAATCGTGCAGGCCCAGTCGCCCAGCAGCATGCGGGCCTACAGCGTTGCCGAGCAGGAGCACATGGGCAGCCAGGCACTGGGTTTCGTGAGTTTTCTGGAGTCATCTGGCGTGCTGCAAGCGCAGATGCGCGAGATAGTGATTGACCGCGCCATGGCGGCTCCGGGCAACCCGGTCGAGCTGGACGACCTGAAAATCATTGTGCTGATGGTGTACTGGAGCTTTGGCCAGGAGCCTGATGCGCTGGTGCTGGACGAGTTGTGTGACGACACGACCGATCGCGTCGGGCACTAAAGAGCGTTTTTGCGCCGGGCCGTCCCCTAGAAAAAAGCGCCACCTCGAAAAAGTCAGAGAACGACGCGAAGCGAGTGAACGCAGGGACCAAAGTTCAGCCCAGTAGTCTTTCGGGATTGGCTTCAATTTTTGCCAACGCATCGCGCGTGGCCCGCACGGTCAAGGCTTCTTCTTCTGTAGGTATCAACAAGCCCGCCTGCAAATAGGCTGCCAGCCTGCGCGCCTGAATCAGGAAATTGCGGCCATCGCCAGAGGCAAACAGATGCAACTGCTTGCGGTCACTGCGCCAGGCGAACTGCACATGGCTGATGCGGCCATTGTGGTCAAGACTGAACCATGCGCCCAGTTGCAGCTCTTGCGCCCAGGCACGCATCGCCTCGGTTGGCTGGCTACCGCCGTCGGTCACCACTTCAATGTCTGATGCGTCAATGCCAATCATCATCACCAGCGCGTCGGTGTCCAGCGGCAAGTCCCCCACATCTTCATCCGACAGATAGTCCTCCAGATTGGTCAGGCGTTTGGCCATGACTTCAATCCGTTCGCTGGAAATGGAGTCCGTCTTGGACATGAAGGCATCGGCCAGCGTGTCACTGATGACCTTGAGCTGCTGGTCTTGCGACGGGGTGTCCATCGCGAGCATGGTCATGCCCATGCGCAAGAGTTGCAGCAGCTTGGGCAGGTCTGAAATGACCTTGGCCCTGTCAGCACGGTTCGGCTTGGCGCTGGCGGCCCAGACCAGGTCAGCAGCGGCGCGCTTCAGGGTCATGGTCTCTTCATGTTGCGGCCCCTTGCGCATGGCCGTCAGTGCCAGCACCTCCGCCCATATCTTGAACAGGAACTCGCGAATTTCTTCACGCACCGGCATGTCGTTCAGCATGCTGCGCATTTCAATCGTGTACTGAATCGCCATGGTTTCTTTTTGCTCAACCTGCTGGGCAATGCTGACCACTCGCGCAGTGTTACCGTTTTCAGACAGGAACTTGGACAGGAATTTCTGAAACTCGTCATACACCAGCTGAAAAACCCGGCGTCCGGTTTCAGGGTACTGCTCGATGACTTGCACGATACGCTTGATTTCAATTTCCATGGCGCTCCCAGACACGCCGGCATCAAAGCCCAGCACGCAAGAGCCCATGCGGTCGATCAAGCGTCGCGCCGGATGCTGGAGAGAGCCAAAAAATTCTGGTTCAGAAATAGCCACCCGCAATACCGGCATCTGCAGCCGTGCAAACCAGACCCGCACCGTTGGCGGAATGCGGTCTTCCGCCAAAATGGACTGAAACATCAGCGCCACAATTTCAATGGTGGCCTTTTCCACCGGGGTACTGGCGGCCTTCTTGAGGCTACCGGTCCGCTGGCGCAGTGCCGTCGTGGCTTGCTCGACGTGTTCAGGGCCATAAACCTGCTCGAGCCCATCTCCCTGAGCTGTGCCCATGTCGGCGACCTGACTTGCCACCATGACCGCCAAAGCCTGCGCCAGTTGCGGCGTGACCTGCGCCCCGCGGGTGTCGTCAAAACCAGCCACCTGGTTGCTCAACAGGCGTTTGAGGCTGCCCATCACCCCCTGCGCGCGCATGCGTGCGCGGGCCAAAGGCGATGTAGCGGTCTGCATGCGGGTTTCTTCGTGCGCAGAGTCCGCGCCGCCACCCGAACGGGTGCTGCCGCCATTACGGCCGCCACCGCCACCGCTGCGGCTACCACTGAAAGAAGGAGCCCTGCCCGTTGCACCACCGCGGCCTTCTGATCCCCCTCCACCGGAACCAGCACCGCCAGAACCACCACCATATCCGTCGCCTGCAAAAGATGACTGGCCCGGGTAATCACCCAACTGCGAACTCGCGGTTGGCTTGATCGCCACAGGTTTTTTGGCTACAGGCAGCGTTTTCACGATGCCTGACGGTGTGCGCTTGACCAGCGGCCGCAAGTCAATCTCGGCCATCACACCGCGCAGCACTAAAAATTCATTAGCCGTGTGGTAGGCCTCCAGCAGGTGCTCGGCCAGGCGAGCCTGAATCACATCCTGCACAGCCAGCCAGGTGTCCCTTGACAGGCCAGAGCCTGTCCACTGCTCCACCATCAGGCGGGACAGGACTTCAGGACGGAGAATGTCACCCGCCTCCAACTCACTGATCTTGTCCAGGTTCTGTACCCGCAGCCGCAGGTCGTTCAGTTCCCAGGTCGCAACATCCAGCAGGCGAAGCGCCAGACGCGAAGCCAGGATTTTGTTTTCCATGACTTCGTTGTCCATCAGCTGGAAGTCCCCGTTTTCCAGGTCGGCCTGGGACGTCATCGACCGGCTGACCTGTCCTGTGGACAAACGCCAGGCTTTGTTGGTTCCGTTGGTCCAGGCTTTGCCAGCGGCTTGAAAGGCTACCCAGGCGTCACGCCGCTCTTGAGTCACTGGCGCGCTCGCAGCCTGATCCATCAAAGCCACCAGTTTTTCCAAAATCGCCTTGGCGATTTCAGGCAGGACCTGGGCGGCGTGGGTCGTGAAAACATCACGCGCCTGCGTTGCGAGAGAACTTTGCGTGTTGTTCGAGGTGGGCACGATCTGTTGGTCGGTCAGACTGGCAGGCTTACACCGTAGCGCCCGCGTTGGGGTCGTTGGGGTCTTCGTCTTTTTTGACCGTCACCTTGACCAGGTCTTCGCGCTTGATGCCCAGCCACATGGCAATCGCTGCGGCGACAAAAACAGACGAGTAGATGCCAAACAGGATGCCAATGGTCAATGCCAACGCAAAGTAAAACAGAGTGGGCCCGCCAAACAGCAGCATCGACAGCACCATCACCTCGGTCGAGCCGTGGGTGATGATGGTGCGGCTGATGGTCGACGTGATGGCGTTGTCAATGATCTCAACGGTGGTCATCTTGCGGTAACGCCGGAAGTTCTCGCGAATCCGGTCAAAAATCACCACCGACTCATTGACCGAATAGCCCAACACCGCCAGCACTGCTGCCAGTACCGAGAGCGAAAATTCCCATTGAAAAAACGCAAAAAATCCAAGGATGATGATCACGTCATGCAAATTGGCAATGATGGCCGCCACAGCGTATTTCCATTCGAAGCGAAACGCCAGGTAAATCATGATGCCAACCACCACCATGCCCAACGCCTTCAGACCGTCCTGCGCCAGTTCTTCGCCCACCGACGGGCCGACAAACTCGGTACGGCGCAACTGCACGCTGTTGTCATTGGCCTTCAGCGATGCCATGACCTTGTCACTTTGCTGGGCCGTACTGACACCTTTTTGAGCTGGCAAACGAATCATCACATCGCGGGAATTGCCAAAATTTTGCACCTGTACGTCGGTAAAGCCTAACGAAGAAACATTGGTGCGTATTTTTTCAATTTCTGCGGGTTGTGCGTAGCTGACTTCCATCACGGTGCCGCCGGTAAATTCAACCGACAAATGCAAACCGCGCGAGAACAGAAAAAACACCGCCACCGCAAACGTGATGAACGAAATGGCGTTGAAAATCACCGCATGCCGCATGAACGGAATGTCTTTTTTGATCTTAAAAAATTCCATGAAGGCTCTCGTATCTTTGTGGTTATGCAGGCAATTTGCCGGCATTGGCGACAGGGTCTGCACGCCAGACAGTACCAATCGATACCGACTTGAGTTTCTTTTGGCGACCATAGACAAAGTTGACCAGACCGCGCGAGAAAAACACCGCCGAGAACATGCTGGTCAAAATGCCGATGCAGTGCACCACCGCAAAGCCGCGCACTGGCCCGGAGCCAAAAGCCAGCAGCGCAAAACCCGCAATCAGCGTGGTGATGTTGGAGTCCAGAATCGTTGCCCAGGCACGCTCGTAGCCGGTATGAATGGCCGCTTGCGGTGAGGTGCCGTTGCGCAGCTCTTCCCTGATGCGTTCGTTGATCAGCACGTTCGAGTCAATGGCCATACCGAGTGCCAGCGCCATGGCGGCCATGCCTGGCAGCGTCAGGGTGGCTTGCAACATCGACAAAATTGCAATCAGCAGCAGCAGGTTGACCGCCAGTGCCACGCCAGAAATCACGCCGAACAGCATGTAGTAGCCGGCCATGAATAAAACAATCACGGCAAAGCCGTAAGACACGCTCTGGAACCCCTTGGCGATATTCTCGGCACCCAGCGTCGGGCCAATGGTGCGTTCTTCGATGATTTCCATCGGCGCTGCCAGTGAGCCAGCCCGCAGCAGCAGCGCCAGATCATTGGCTTCAGACACGCTCATTGAGCCTGAAATCTGGAACCGGTTGCCCAACTCGCCCTGAATCACCGGTGCGGTCAACACCTCGCCCCTGCCTTTTTCAAACAGCAAGATGGCCATGCGCTTTTTCAGGTTTTCACGGCTGGTGTCACGCATGATGCGGCCACCTTTGGCGTCGACCGTCAAGTCAACTTTGGGTTGCTGGCTTTGTGAGTCAAAGCCGGGCTGCGCATCGGTCAGGCTTTCGCCCGTGATGATGACCTGCTTTTTCACGATCACCGGGCGGCCGTCACGCTCCAGAAAACGCTCCGAGCCAAACGGTACCGCGCCGGTGTTGGTTTCAGCGGCGCGGCCTTCGGCGCTGTCATCGACCAGGCGCATCTCCAGCGTGGCAGTGCGGCCCAAAATATCTTTGGCCTTGGCGGTGTCTTGAACGCCGGGCAGTTGCACCACAATGCGGTCGATGCCCTGCTGGGCAATCACCGGCTCGGCCACACCCAGCTCGTTGATGCGGTTGTGCAGCGTGACCATGTTCTGCTTGAGGGCCTGGTCTTGTATGCGGCGCGCCGCCTCCGGCTTGATGCTGGCGGTCAGTTTGTAATCGGTACCGTCGGGCGCGTCGGTGCTTTGCAGGTCAGCAAACTGGTCTTGAATCAGGTTTTTGGCAGCGGTCAAAGCCTGGCTGTCCCTGAAACGCACTTCAATGGTTTGCGCATTTCGGCTGATGCCGGAATGGCGAATATTTTTCTCGCGCATCAGCAGGCGCAAATCACCCGACAGGGACTCCGCCTTTTTGGTCAGCGCGGCCTGCATGTCGACCTGCAACATGAAGTGCACGCCACCGCGCAAGTCCAGGCCCAGGTACATCGGTGCGGCATGCAACGCCGTCAGCCAGGCCGGTGAGCGCGACAGCAAATTAAGCGCCACGATGTAAACCGAATCACCGGCAGCTGGACTCAACGCTTTTTGAATCACGTCTTTGGCTTTGAGCTGGGTGTCGGTGTCGCCAAAGCGCGCCTTGACCGACGCACCGTCCAGTGCAATGGCGTCTGGCTTGATACCTGCGCCCTTGAGCGCCTCCTCAACCCGGGCAACCGTTGTGCTGTCGACCTTGATGGCAGATTTGCTGCTGGAGACCTGGACCGCAGGTGCTTCGCCAAACAGGTTGGGCAGCGTGTAAACAATGGCCACCAACAAAGCCACCACCAAGATGGCGTACTTCCAGACCGGGTAACGATTCATGGATGGAATTCCGTTGTTTGAACGAGAGGGTCTGGACGAGATTACTTGGACGTGCTGATCGCGCCTTTTGGCAGCACCTGAACAATCGCGCTGCGCTGCAATTGCACTTCAACGCCGGCGGCGAGCTCCAGCGTCACATACGAATCGCCCAGCTTGTTGACTTTACCCAGCAAGCCGCCGGCAGTAGCGACTTCATCGCCCTTGGCCAGCGCGTCAATCATGGCGCGGTGCTCTTTTTGTTTTTTCATTTGCGGGCGAATCATGACGAAGTACAACACCACAAACATCAGGACCAGGGGCAGCATTCCTGTGAGCGAGGACATCATGTCGCTGCCACCTGCAGCGGCGGGAGCGGTTTGGGCATAGGCAGAAGAAATAAACACAGGCAGTCTCCACAACTGTTATAGGTCAAAGGGCAAAAAAAAGCCAGCACAACGGCCTGGCAGCCAAAAGTCATTGTAAGCGGCCGGCCAGACCGTTCAAGCCAAAAGCATTAAAAACGGGGGGGATTTCAAATTGAAACGTGCACGTATTTTCACACCCGTCAAGGCAATTTGAAGTGGCTCAACACACCAGCACCCGCCGCTCTTCCACTGGCAAAACAAGCTGTCAGCAGGTAGCCGCCCGTGGGGGCCTCCCAGTCCAGCATTTCACCCGCGCAAAACACCGGCATCTGGCGAGGTTTTTCCGCTTTCAGTTGCAGTTGTGCACCCAGGGAATCAAAGCGAACGCCACCTGCGCTGCTGATGGCTTCGTCCAGTGGGCGCGCGCTCAGCACCTCGATGGGCAGCGACTTGATGGCAGCAGCCAGTTGTGCCGGGTCGTTGATGGCCTCTTTGGTCAGCAGTTCGTGCAGGATGGCGGCCTTGATGCCGTCCAGCTTGAGCCGGCTTTTGAGGTGGCTGGACAGTGAGCGTGAGCCGCGCGGATGTCGTACTTCGTTTAACACCTGCTCCAGCGTCAGGTCGGGTCGCAAATCAAGCATGACCGTAGCGCGGCCATTGCGGGCGACCTCCTGCCGCATCAGCGCCGATGCTGCATAAATCAGGCTGCCTTCAACGCCTGTGGCTGTAGCCACAAACTCGCCTTTGCGGCTGAAGGCCTGACCCAGCGAATCCGTGAAATGAAGGGCAACGGATTTGAAAGGCTGGCCTGCAAATTTGGCTGCAAAGTGCGGTGTCCAGCCTTTGACATCAAAACCGCAATTCGACGGTACCAGCGGCGCAACGTCCACACCGCGCGCGGCCAGCAACGGCACCCAGGCACCATCAGACCCGAGCCGTGCCCAGCTGCCGCCGCCCAGGGCCAGCACCACAGCGTCGGCTTCAAGGCTGACTTGCCCACCCGGTGTCTGAAACACCAGAGCCCCGGATTCTGACCAGCCCAGCCACCGGTGCCGCATGCAAAATCTCACGCCAGCGCCGCGCAGGCGGTGCAGCCAGGCACGCAGCAGCGGCGCAGCCTTCATGTCGGTGGGAAAGACCCGGCCCGAGCTGCCCACAAACGTGCTGATGCCCAGGCCCTGCGCCCAGTCGCGCAGTTGCTGCGCGCCAAAGTCCGCCAGCATCGCCTCCAACCGGGTGCGGGCCTGTCCATAGCGGCTCACAAAGGGTTCAAAACTTTCGGAATGCGTCAGGTTCAGCCCGCCCTTGCCTGCCAGCAAGAACTTGCGCCCTACCGACGGCATCGCGTCATACACCGTCACTTGCACCGCGCTGCCTGCGCCGGCCAGCACCTCGGCAGCCATCAGGCCAGCCGGGCCACCACCGATGATGGCGACACGGATGGGTTGGGGGGGAACAGGTGGATTCAAAAAAGACTTTCGTTTGCTATGTATTCAGGAGCTGCTAGCGCATGTATCCAAAGGTCTGGAGGCATATTTGAATACTAAAAAGGCCTGAAAACTGCCCTAAAACAGTGTTCAAGCCTATTTGCGTAAACCGATTATCTCAGGCGGCCTGACACCCGACAGTGACGGCGGTGGCCCTGGCCAGCACCGCACATGGTTTGCGGAACGGTCAACACCTCTAGGGCCAGTTGATCGTCCCAGTCCTTCAATCCACCCCTTCATCCACCATCACGACCCGGCCGTCACCTGTCAGAAACGCAGCTTTGACGGTTTGACCGGGGTAAATCGCCTTAACCGCGGCTGCATACGTTTTCATTTTGGTCAGCAGCCCGGCCTGCTGCTGCGGGTTGATGGCGGATTTGTAGTCCAGCACCCACCATTGACCGTTTGTGCCCGCAGGGCCTGCGTCCCGGCGCTGCACCAGTCGGTCAAGCCTGAAAGTCTCACCGTTGTGTGTCAGCTCGACTTCATTGCCCTGCCACTGGAGCACCGAGGCATCCCAAGCCCAGGCAGCCGCCCCTTGGCGGATACGAAGCGCCATCGCCTGGGCCTGGCCGGCCTGTTCGGGGTTCAAGGCAAATTCAAGCGCCACACGGTTCCCCGCCAGGCTTGACAGATCATCGAATTCCAGCAGGCGGTGCATGGCTTTGCCAATGCGGGCCGCCGCGGCGTCAAACTCAACCACAGGCTGCGCTAGGGGGCTGGCGCTGTTGGCCATGTCGGTCAATTCGGGGAGTTCAGGCAAGGCAAAGCGGCCTGACTCAAGCGGTTCAGGGACGACAGCCAGTTCAGGTGTCGCGCAGGCCTGTGCCTGAGCCAGCAAGCGCTGCCACCAGCTGTCAGGCGCTTGGCGGTGCGGCTCGATCGACGACACGGCCAGCGTGTTTTTGGCGCGGGTGATGGCCACGTACAAGGCGTTCAGTTCTTCGCGCCGTCGGGCGGCCTGCTCCAGCGCCAGTGCTTCTGCAGCGCAGGTCGGCGGCGTGCTTTCGCTGATCAAAAACACAAACTTGTGCGGTGCCAGCGCCTCGCCGGGCCAGTCGACCATCACGCTCATGCTCTCGGCGTTACGGGGAGCGGTGTCGGTGTCCAGCAGCAGCACGGCCTCGGCTTCCAGCCCCTTGGCACCGTGAATGGTGAGCAGGCGCACGGCGTCCGGGTTAACCGCAGCAGGCGCTTGCAAGCCACCGGCCTTCAGGGCGCGAACAAAGGCATAGGGGGTGGCATAGCGACCGCCATCGACCTGCAAGGCGGCGGCCAGCAGCGCCCGCAGATTGGACAGCACCGCGCCCCGGCCAGCGGCCGGTGCTGCTGCCGCAAAGCGGGCCAGCACGTCGCCACTGTCGTAAATCGCTTGCAGCGCATCATGCGGCGGCAGGGCGTCCAACAGCGCTTTGTAGCGCATCAAAGTGGCTCCCAGGCCAATTAATTCATGTGAAAACGGAGAAGTAAGAAACGCCTCTTTTTGTAGCACGTCAAACCATGACTGTTTTGAATCAGCTTTGGCCAAAACAATCTGCACCAGTGCGTCGTCGCTCACATTGAACAGCGGCGAGCGCAGCGCGCGTGCCAGCGACAAGTCATGCTGGGGTGACACCAGCACATCGAGCAGTGCGACGATGTCGAGCACTTCGCAGCAGTCAATCAGCTCGGTTTTTTCGCCAATCTGCGCCGGGATATGCAGGGTGCGCAGCTCGTCTTGCAGGGGCAGCAGGCTGGCACGTTTGCGGCTTAAAACCATCACGTCAGATGGTTGGATACCGCTGGCGAACTGGTCTGCTATCCATGCTGCTGCTTGTCTGGCCTCTAGCGTACGCAGCGTTTCCTCTAGCAGCTCACGCGGGGTGGTCAAGCTGTCGCGCCACTCCAAGGCCTCAGCCGTCTGGCTTTTTTCTTCACGCGGGACTGGCAGCAAGCGCAGCACCCTGCCCTCGTGATGGGATGCGCTGGTGTGCGCTCTAAAACCCTCATAACCGTCGCGGATGGCTGCGTGACCCATGACCGCATTGACAGCGCCAACCACGGCCTGGCTGCGGCGCCGGGTGTGGTCGCAAGCCAGCAGATCACCTCCCAGCGCG
>Ga0075464_10001172_pt1 | contig 11846 bp, 13 predicted proteins | sample DEB19_08_DNA_5_FD_75068 | JGI IMG/M metagenome (GOLD analysis project Ga0075464, IMG submission 75068) | Aqueous microbial communities from the Delaware River and Bay under freshwater to marine salinity gradient to study organic matter... | ecosystem: Environmental > Aquatic > Marine > Coastal ...
AACATCAATGCCATCATTTCCTCCGGTTTTGGAAAGGTGGTCTGTGGGGTCTCGGTTGCTTCTGGCTTTGGCAAGGTGGGTGGTGGGGCATCGGTCGTTTCTGGGGCGTGGGTCGTTTGTGAAAGCGAGTTCTTCATACATAACTGCTTATGCCGCCATAAGCCTTGACGTTGTTTATACTCCTTTCCACAATTGCATTGGTAACCAGTTTCACCATTTACGTCAACCGACGTCATCTTTATGTGTTTGCTAGTTGATAAATGTTTAGTATAGCTACTAGATTTGCTCGTATAATAGTCACAGTGTATGCATTCATATATTGGGGCAACTTTTGGCAACTTATGCGTCATCTGTGTCATCCTTATAATAGGTTGACAAAAAGTTTCTAAACCCTTTGACGCATAAAACACTTAAAAATGTATGCAGCCAAGAAAATACCACGAAAATCACAATTTACTGCATTATGCTCACATCACGTTTTTCAGAGAGGCCTTTTGCAAGATTTACCTGGCACTTTTGAAAAATGGACATTTATTTTTGTCCATTTTTACCGAGCGATGCCATTTCTTTTCTGGACTTTTATAAAGAGTGAATAGAGTAGTATAGTAAACGGGTTCCCAATGTGTGGTCTAATGATAATCACCCACAATAAATACCCCCCACATAGCAACAATGAAAATGGTAAAATTAGATGTATTTTGGTATGATTATTGTCAAGGTTTTCAATATGCTTGAAAATAATTAGTATAAAACAACGATGTAAAGGGTAAATGACAGTTTAAACAACCGCCGTATTATGCCAGGTCTACCGTTATTTATGAGTCACGATGAACTAACATTAGCAATAGATGAATTAAGCGCTGCAATTGATAAACAGGAAAATGATAAAGATTATCATAAAAAATTACACGAGTCGACTTTAAAACTGGTAGATGAAATCGGCAGTAACGAGAACTTTCAAAAAATGATTGCAGGAGCATTTACACCAGCAGTATGTATAAGAGAGAATTCAGATACACTGGATGAACTAGCAAAGTTATTGGAAGAATATGATGAAAAAGAAGATACCCATGACGGAGGAATTGTAATTCAACAACAATGTAAAGAATAAACGCCAATTAGACCTATTATGCCATTCCCACTATTATTTGTCGTGTGTATTGTCGGTATTGTTACGGCAGTAATTGTGATAGATATGTTATTGTCAATTGTGCGAGATCTTACGTCTCGCCGGTCTAATAAAACATCGCCGCTAAGCGAACGTGAAATCCATATGTAACATCAGGGTCCGCGATTAATAAAAACAATATGCGCGCAACAATAATATAAACGTTATGGTAGTGAAATACATATAATGTCTCTGAATGAATATTTAGCAAGCAGTGGGGTCACTACAATAGAAGGGTCTAGTTATGGTTCTCCGGAACAGGTTAACGATTTAATCCGGTTAACAACTAAACCAAATCTTAAAGTGATGGAAATTGGGTTCAATGCCGGACATTCGGCGGTCACATTTTTACAAAATAATAATGATTTAACATTGACATCATTTGATTTGGGAGAACATAGTTATTGTAAAATAGCGAAAGAGTATGTAGATGCATTGTATCCTACCCGACATACATTGATAATTGGCGATAGTAGAATTTCGGTTCCGACGTATGTAAGAAACCATAAAGATGAAAAGTTTGATATAATATTTATAGACGGTGGACACGAATATGAGATTGCCAAGGCAGATATGGAAAACTGTTTTAAATTGGCGCATAAAGATACGATTGTTATATTGGATGATACCATATTCACGCGTGAATGGGAAACCGAATGGACGGTCGGTCCAACCAGAACATGGACCGAACATTTACAACAAAATCGGGTCATTGAATTAGATAGAAAGGAGTATTATCACGGAAAGGGTATGGTTTGGGGCAAATACATGGTGTAAAAATGAGTGTCCAACGGTATAAATATGTAACTCGGGGTACATATTTGATAAAGTCTTATTGTTTTATGCGAAACGCAGGTCGCCAGAATTCACTGTTTGCATCCCTGTAACCACTCGGATTATTGTGCGAACGTAAATGTTGGGTATTACAGTCAATATTGTAAATAGGTCTACCGGTGCGATAAAAAATATCTAATTGGCGTTCTCGCCATAAATGCTGCTTGATATTTGCATCAGAAAGAATGATAACGGGCTCCATATGTATAAAAGAACGTTACATTTTTATATGGGTTATAATTTAATTCGCTGAATAGATTGCCAATGAATTAAAATAATTAACTTTCGTTACAGTATAACCGAGTTGAGTTAAAAAGTTTCTAGGAGTGTCACACTCAAAATCTATATTCATAGATTTAATCATTGCATCTGTTACATTCAACCCATTTTCTTCAAAGAAAATCGCAGGATGAAATTTATTGATAGTATTTAAAGCTCCCATTAGAACTAATATTTCAGCACCTTCCACATCAATTTTGATATAATCACATTGTTTAAGGTCTAAACTATCAATAGTAATCATATTCACATTTTCGCCACCTTCGCCTAATCCAATAGCACCATAGTTTAAACCACAATTTGCATTACTATATTCTATTAAAGTTTCTTTTCCGTCTTGATGGAATGATTTAATCATATTCGTTTGCATTAATTTATGACCAACTGCATTATTATAAATAGTACAGTTACGAATATCATTATCGCAAATATTTTTAGTGAGAATATTGTGTAAAACCGATTGAGGTTCAAATGACAATATTTCACAGTTTGGAATTGATTTGGAATAAATAACCGAATGACTACCAATATGGGCACCAACATCTAAAATGACATATTTCTGCGGTTTGTTAAATAATGGAATAATTGTGGATAAAACAAGGTCTTCTTCGTAAATTTTACCGAGAGACATTGCTTTAACAAATTCAAAATCGTTAGGGAGACAGCATATCTTACCAAAGTTTGTCTGGTATCGGGTAACGTCGGTCATTTACATATTATTATGTGTTTGCATTTATGCCCTTTAAGATTTATACATTTTAACACGTTTGCTCATTTAAAACGCCCATTATAATTTTAAAAAATTATAGAAGTAAACGGATTTGATATTATTTTATTTTTAACATTAGACGACAAAAAAGAAAAACGATCTAAATTTTTATCTTTCCACCAACTATAATGAAAGCTAATATATAATGGCACACTATATTTAACGTGTATATCAAACAATTCATTTAATATATTTTCTTCTCCACCTTCAATATCTACTTTAATAAGTGAAATTTCATAAACATTTATCTGATATTTTTCTATTATATTTTCTATTGTAATTGTTTCTGCCAAATAATATTCGTTTGTAATTGTATCGTCGCTGTAAATTTGCGACGTAGAATCATTCATTTTTGAATTTTCTAAAAATATATTTTTACCAAACTTTATTTTAATATTATCAACATTAAAAATTGCTTTATTTATTAGCGTAAAATTATTTTTACAATTATTTGTTAAATTAATCATCATATCATTAACCGAATATTTATCAGCATCAATTGAATATACGTGTTTTGAATTTCTTGCTCCATACATAGCGGTTGTTCCAATCCATCCGCCAATGTCAATAAAAACTTTATCTTTTGATAAATATTTATCAAATATTTCAAATCTTTCATTTTCCCATTGATTATATATATTTTTCCAGAAAGATAAGTTTGGATTACTTTCATTATTTTCAATTAAAAATAATTCATTGTTTTTATAAATTTTTAAATATTTTTTTTCAGTATATGATATAATTAGTTTTGATATCGTTGAAATGCTCGTTGAATTAATACTGTTTATGTAATTTTCATATTTATTATATATTTCATTTTCTATATACCAAGGCAAATGTTTTGCTGTGAAATTTCCGGCAATTCTTATTTCACGTCCGTATTTAGATATATTATTCTTATTAATTAAACAAAATGTAGTATCTATATCTGCGTTATATAATTCATAATTATCATCATGTATTTTATTTATCCAAAATTGTTTTTCCCAATCATAAATGGAGATATTATCCCTAACATAATAACCGTTGTAAAATTGTTCAAAATCAGATATATTTAAAGCAAATCCAATTTTATTTGATTCATATTTATCAGATAAATATGATAATATTTCAATAAAATCACTTGGAATATTTTCATTCAACTTTAAGTCTGGGTCTGTTAATATAAATTTATTAGGCAAAACATCATATATATGTTTATTTTTATTTGATGAAATCCAAGGACCGTTACTTTCCAAATTATGTATAACTTTAACATCAATGTTGTTTAAAAAATTTATAGTATTTAAACATGTGCTTTTATTATTTACAATTTGAACATTTTTATAATATTCCTTGTTTATTTTTAATATTTGTTCTAATGTATTTTTAACATATAAATAATTGTTATAGCAAATAATTACTATTGGAATATCCATAATATATATATATTTATATTTGTTTATATCTATATCTATATATTTAAGTTTTTTATATTATAATTATATATGCATCACCAGAAGAGTAGTGATTAAACGGAAACCGCATTGCAATATTATTTAGTGGAGGATAAATCACAAGAAGAATTATTTGTAGGTGATTTCATTTAAAAATGGGAGTTTTAAATGAGAAAGGTGTAACACGTTTAATTTTAATAAATATTATATATTATATTATTTATTATGAATAACAATACATTTGTAATTCCATCTTCGTCCTCTACTAATAAGTTAAGTGAAACAGATTTAATCAATGGATATACGCAAATTGCACCAAATGTGTATAAATTTATAGATATAAATGCGAATGACGTTATTGATTCTATTAATTTATTTACAGTTTGTGAAAAACAACTAACAAAATAGACATTAATTTAGATATGTTAAAATGAGTCTTTAACTTTATAATTTGTTTTACTAATAATGTAATAATAATTATTACATCATTTACAAACGAATTGGATTATCTACAAGTGGTTTGCATCAATATTGTATAATTTAAATAATCTTTAAAATAGTCATAATTATTTATTTCATCAATAGCTTCATAATTTAATTGAAATTGTTCATTTATTTGAAACATTGCAATACCTCTAAAGTTAATGTTATAATAATAATTAAATTTTGACAATTTATCGCTAAAATGCTGTAATATATAATAAATAACTTTCCAAACATCACCGGTCCAGTTTTCTCCATATTTTAAAATACCATTTTCATAATAATGATTAATTGGGATTTTTAACTGCTCATTATAATTAAATGGTAGAACATCGTTGATGAAAATAATACCGCCGTTAGATAATACTTTTATGCAATTATTTATATCTCTTAAAATATATTCAGCTTGATGCATTCCGTCAATAAAAATTACATCAAATACTTTTTCCTTTTCTGACGGCATTATATTCATAAAATATTCATCTGATGTGTTTTTATACAAATGACCTTTATTTGGCGTAAATTTTGGATCAGGATCAACACCAATTTTATCTAAAAAATGAACCATATTAAATGTTTCTCCGTATTCTACTCCTATTTCTAAATATTTATCCGTATATTGTGTTAGTTGATTAATTATGTGTGCTTTATATGTTAACTTGGTATTAAACTTTGGTTTGTTTGTAATTGCATTTGTTGCATGTATATTGAATATTTCGTAATTCGGCGTTGAACTATATAATAACTTAAAGTAGTTAATTAGCAGATTAGTGTCTGTATCTATCAATGTATAGCATTTCATACGGTCAAACCCATAACGGTCCAATCGTTGTTGTAAATATTCAACTGAACATTTATTTTCTAATACAATAAAATCATTTTTGCCGTTTTTATACAACTCTTTAATTTTATCGTGGTGAAATAATAAACTGTCAAGCCCGATAATACAGTATTGACAATCATAATCATTGTTTATAACTAAATTACAATACTTATGCCTATATGTATTCGTATCTCTTTCCCATATTTTTGAATGATGCGAACTATACAGTTCATCCTCATATGCATTTAATTCTTTCATTTTATCATTTATTGATAATTTTTGAAAATATACAGGAGAAATATAATTCGGACCAATTCGGTTTATTTCTGAATTTCTAATTAAAGAGAAATTATTTTCCGAATCATTCATATACTGAATATATCCTATTTTGTGTATTTTTGCTATTTTTGTTGAGACAGCTGTTTTTAAAATTATTTCATAATCATCGCAAATTGGCAAATATTCACAGTAACTACCCATTTCCATTAATGTTTCTCTCCGCCAAATTCTTGGATGGTTTGGACAACAAGCCAGATGGCTAAGAGTTATGTTATTTATATTTGGGGTAATGTAAATTAGTCTCCATTTATCTTCATACTTTTGAGAATAATAACCACCATATCCCTTACAAATAAAATCACCATACCATTGATTTGCTCCATTTTCATAAACAATTGCAAAATCCATATAAATAAATCCAACGCTCGGATCTTTTTCAAATAATTCTGCTGATTCTTGTAAAACATATGGCATTAATTCATCGTCGTGGTCCATTTCAATCACATATTTACCACGACATAAACCAATTGTCTCGTTTTTTACATTGCCGATGCTACCATTATTACATGACCGACGAAAAAATCTAATACGCGCGTCATTTTTAAAATTATTTCTTAAAAATTCAAAATTTTTATCATCGGGCGAATCATCTACTATTATCCATTCCCAATCTAACAATGTTTGCTTTTTCAAACTGTTATAAACGCGCATTATTTTTGAAAATGAATTAAATGATGGTGTAAATAATGAAAATGTTGGTCTTGTTTTTTCGCGTGAAACCAAACACAAATTTACGTAGAGATTATTAACTAATTCATTAAATTCATTGACATTTGTTATTGATGATATTGTGTTCATATGTGTGTGACGAATCATCATTTCTCGCGATAATACTGTTGATAATTCATTATAGTATTCGTCAATAGAGTCGCCATACGTAAAAAGTAAATGATAGTTACTATTATGAATCTGTTTTACACTTTCTAAACTGCTTGCTATAAAAACAGTACATTCTAATTGTTGTGAATTTACAGTAAAAAAACTGTCAAAGTCTTTATATTTTTCTTTACGATAAAAAATAATATATGGGTACTTCATTTTTACCCTTGAATATTTAAAATGGAACAGTATATTTAAGTCGTTTCATAAAAATAATCAAAACGTGTAAAATCAATAGTAGGAGTTTCACCTACGATGGTCTACCGTATCTTCTTCCCTTTAATTAGTTGAAAGTAACAAATGTGATGTATTTTTGATAAAAATGCATGTCAGGTTCTCTGCGAACACCAAATTAGAAAGGTTTAATAGAAGAACTTTGAGTTACAGTGCCATTTTGCGAAATTGTTTGAATGCCGGCACTATCGGTGGTGACATCACTTGCTAACATAAGATATTTTGTATTGGTTACAGCGGTTAAAGGTTCAATTGGGGTAGTAAAGGATGATACGGTAGGGTCATAAATCGCGGTTCCAGCAACAACTCTAAAATTGGTTATATAACCTCTCCAAGTTCCCTCATATGTGCGCCCAATGGTATCGGACTTTCCGGAATAATCCTGTGAATTTGTTTGTTGACCACCACTCGCCCCAACGATCCCGCCCGCAGAAGTCGCCTTTACACCATCAATAAAAGCGGTTTCTATGAAACTACTATTTCGTACTAATGCGAAATGGTGCCAAGCATTTAAAGAGATTGCAGAACCAAAGCCATACGTTACACGTAACCCTCCGCCGTTTCTATCAGTCAATATCGTTCTATCATCTACAAATTCTAGATTCAATCCGTTTGTTTCACTATTTACCATACAACCAAGCAATGCATTAAAATTTGGCGATACAGTACCCCACGAACTATTATTATAGAACCAGCATTCAATTGTATATGCGCCCGAACCAACCGCCATACCTGGACTAGCTTTAAGATAGTTACCAGTATTAAATGCTAAACTGCCGGCTAATGCAATAAACGCGGTTGGAGTAACACTAACTGATGCCGATGCGGGACCAGCACCAGCTGAATTAACCGCTTTTAATTGAATGGTATACGGCGTTCCGTTAGTTAAACCAGTAATGGTAACCGGCGAAGCTGTGGTGGCTGGGCTAAATGCAGTGAACGAACTGCCTCCGTCAACTGAATATTGATAATTTGTAACTGTCGCCCCACCGTTAATGATCGGAGGTATAAAAGATATAATGGCGGAACTATTACCGGAAGTGCCGGATAGCGAAGTCGGTGCATTGGGCGTTGTAACAGGAGTGCCCGTTACGGTAGATGATGCGGTTCCAGCACCCATACCATTAACCGCCTTTAATTTAACGGAATAAGACTGTCCATTTGTTAATCCAGTAATAGAAACGGGTGATGTAGTAACCGCTGGACTAAATGCTACATAAGACGATCCGTTATTAGTGGAGTATTCATAATTTGTAATGGCTGAGCCACCCGTATTTGTGGGCGGCGTAAATGCAATGCTTAATGCGGTATTGCTCGGAGTAGACGATAACGCGGTAGGCGCATCGGGCGTAGTCGCCGGCGTAGTGACCACAGAAGATGATGCGGAACTCGCGCCTGCTATGGTAACGGTTTTTAATTGAATGGTATACGGCGTTCCATTGGTTAAACCGGTAATAGAAACGGGAGATGTGGTATCCGCTGGGCTAAATGCACTGAACGACCCACCTCCGTTAATAGAATACTGATAATTTGTAATTGCTGAGCCGCCGGTATTCGTGGGCGGGGTAAATCCGATGCTAGCGGATGTATTTCCGGGGGTTGCCGACAGTGAAGTTGGCGGGGACGGTAATGAATATGCAACAATTGACGAAGAGACCTCCGAACTTGAATTACCAGCCCGGTTTGTCGCAACAACCGTAAACGTATAGGTTGTGCCGTCGGTTAATCCACTAAATGACGTAGAAGTTGTTATTCCACCAACTGTCGTATTTACAATATCTCCGGGGGAGGAAGTGATAGTATATTACGAAATCGGCGAATCTCCGACGCTGGTTGGTGCGGTCCACGAGACTTGCACGGTGCCATTTACTAACGAAACCAGAATATTTGTGGGGGGTTGAGGAGGAATAGTATACACAGCCCCTGGTGTTATATACGCACGTCTAGACTTGGCGCGATATGCAGAGCGTGACGATGCCCCTACGCCCGAACCACTAACAAATTTAGTATCAAAAGATGCTTGAATGCCAGTTATCATACCGATAGAAAGTCCCTTTCTACGACCGAACAGCATATTATATAATACAATAGAATATTTATTAAGCTCCAATTCAATGTGCATTTAATAATTAATTATTGTTTCTCAAACATAACACAATACCCAAATGAAAATCTGTTAAAATCTCTAAGTGTATCTAACATCTTATCCGGAGTATCGTATAACATTAATTCACCCTGAACCATCTCGTTTAAATATAATGCGTATGATAATATAAACGATTCGATTGATTTATATGCATTAAGTAATTTCGGATTATCTGCGATACTATTACATCTATACTTCATAAGTCGCGCTATCTCTTGATGCTGTAATAGAAATAGATTACCTTGATTCTTAAATTGTATTATCTTCAAATTATACAAGTTTTTCAGATAATCATAGAAGAAAGGACTAAACCCCGCATAAAAATGATACGGTTCTTGATGGATTCCTGATGTAAACGGCGCAGTTATCATAATTTTACCGCCGGGTTTACATATTCTTACTAATTCTTTCATAGCCCGTATTGGTTCGGGAATGTGTTCAAATACTTCGGTGCATAATATAAGGTCAAATGAGTTATCTTCAACCGGAATACTTAAAATATCCGAATAAATGTCGTGTTGTTTAGGTGTTTCGGCAGTTTCATGGCGAGTTGCATCTACTACGTATTTGTTATTAACAAAGTCATGACTAGTGTATGAACAATGAGAAAATAAATGTTTATAAGGTTTCGTGCCGGATCCAACGTCAAGCACTTTATGATTACATGGTACTGTAAGTGCTACATCCTTTACAAATTCGTCTCTAATGCGTGAAGCTGGCTCTTCGCGTTGTTCTAATTTTAACGTAAATTTAGATAATAATTCGTCCATTTCAATATATGGTTGAACGAATAGTGTTTATTATGTTTTCGCGAAATGTATAAAATGTTAGAAATCATTGTATACATCTAAGTTCCCCGGGGGGCTACGGCAGAACACGAATTATGCGTAAAATGCGAAATATTCAAATATGTATCAGATTTTATAGATGTCCATAGATCCAAGCACGGTGGAATCAGTAAACATAAATGTGGTAGATGTTCCCAAATATATTCCCATGTTTGTTAATATTGGATATAGTAAAATACCAAATGCTGGGCTGGGCATATTCGCGAATGCTCGGATAAATAAGGGCACATTTCTGGGCAATTATATGGGCGAAATATACGATGATGCCAACAATCTACCTAGGTCTGATTACATATTTACTAGCAAGAGCCGAATAAAAACGTTTTCAATAGATGGGGCGAATATTGAAACATCAAATTACACACGTTTCATAAATTGTGCTGCAATTGGTACAGATAATGTCGCGGTGGTGCGACATAGAGATGCAACCGGGGCAAGTGTATACGTCACAAAAGATGGAAAACAAATAGACATTGACGGGTATATATTTTTGTTTGCAGCGCGAGACATTGAGCCTGGCGAGGAATTGTTGTATGATTATGGAGTTGGTTATCGTAAAAAATTAGGTCTTTAATTGCGTATTAAAATCGTTACACATTTTCTCATTTAAACCGTCCATTTTAAATGAAAATTTTTATATTTGAAAAATTTCTTTAAATAATTTTTTCAATGTATTTCTATATTGCGAAGTTGTCTCTTCTGTGTGGCTGCTGTTGTCATCAGACATATAATTATCCGGTACATTTATTGTAAAATTAACAATATTATTTGTGTCAGCAAATGAGTTATTTGTATGAATGCATAATAGTTTAAAATTTTCATATTTATAAGTTTCAATTATATATTCTACCATTTTAGACAGTTGATTATAATTATCATTATATCTATTGTTCATTTCATTATAAACATCCGCCTCACTTGTATATACAAATAAAATTTTCTTTTTATTATTAAGTACATTAAACAAGCGATCAAATCTTCTCCTAAAAGTTTCAATTGTTTCATCATAATTTTCGTTTATATCAAAATGACCGAACCAAACATTATCACTCGTTCTAACTATATTCTTTTGAGGATAAAAGTCATTTTGGTTTTGTAAATATTTTAATATAAGATATGGCGTTGTGGGAATATAATCAAATGGAAATGATTGATTATATATATTCAAATCCCTTAAAGTAATTGCAGTAGGACATTTATTGCCAATGGATACTATAAATTCATAATCATTATAGTTTACAAATTTTGTTGGTGGTAAATAATTCATAAGAATAATGTATAAATATAAAATAAAAAACTGATTATAACTTATTATATTTATAAAATTTTCATTTAAATGGACGATTTAAATGAGAAAATGTGTAAATTTGGTTGCATTTTTGATTATTTTATGGTAAGGTTCTCAATATAGTAAAATTAAACTGTAAACGTATGAATGGAATTTAACGGCGACCGCCCTTCTTGCTCTTTTTGGACCCGCCCTTCTTGGACTTGGGCTTAGACTTGGATTTATTCTTTTGGCTGCGACGAGGTTTACGTTTTTCTCCGGCAATGGGTGGTATCTGCTCTATATTGTATAATTTTTGATGGTTACTAGTTTCAGTCAAG
>Ga0075464_10001173_pt1 | contig 11844 bp, 11 predicted proteins | sample DEB19_08_DNA_5_FD_75068 | JGI IMG/M metagenome (GOLD analysis project Ga0075464, IMG submission 75068) | Aqueous microbial communities from the Delaware River and Bay under freshwater to marine salinity gradient to study organic matter... | ecosystem: Environmental > Aquatic > Marine > Coastal ...
ACGGCGCGGGTAGAGCTGAGAATGTGCGGCCACAAGTAGCCACTGGCCAAGCCCTGCCAAAGCGATTGCGCGATGACACTGGGTGCTGGTAGCACCAAGGCTGATGGCTGGGCTATGCGCACCCACGCCTCCCACAGGCAGATGAAAGCAAGCCCCACCAAAATCGATATCCAGTGCTCGCGGCGCATCACAAGCTCCCATCCATGGCCAGTCGCAACTCAGCGCAACGGGCATTGAAGTCGGCCGTGTAGCGAAGAGCCGGCTCTCGCGGGTGAGGCAAGTCAATGGCCAGCTGGTGACAAATCGTGCCCGCCTGCATGACGCTGACGTGGTCCGCCAGATAGACCGCTTCGGCGATGTCGTGCGTGATGAACAAGACAGACGTGCCCTGACTTTGGCAGAGCGTCAAAAAGTCTTGCTGCAACTCGCTGCGCGTGATGGCGTCTAGCGATGCAAAAGGCTCGTCCATGAACAAAATCGGCGGCGCGGTGATCAAGGCGCGAGCGATGGCGACACGACTTTGTTGCCCGCCTGAGAGCTGTTGCGGATAGCGCGACTGCAGTCCATTCAGTCCGAGTTTCTGGAGCAACTCAATCGCTTGCTGATGCTGGGCAGTTTCAACTTTTCCATGCAAGGCGATTGGCAGCAAGACGTTGTCCAACACCGTGAGCCAGTCCAGCAAGGTTGGTGCTTGAAACACAAAACCCATGTCTGGGTTGGGACCTGTCACCGGCACACCTTGCAAGGCAATCACGCCAGCCTGCGGTTGCAGCAAACCTGCGGCGAGCTTGAGCAAGGTCGTTTTGCCGCAACCACTGCGGCCAATCAGGCAATGAAAAGCGCCGGGTGCGATGTGCAGACTGACACCCTGCACCACGTCCAGCATGACATCGCTTCGGCCAGGGTAGCCGTAGCGGACGGTGTCAAGTTCTAGAAAGCGGGTCATGTCACAGCTCGTAGCCGGTGAAGCGTTCAGCCGCCAGTTCCGCAGATTGGTCGATGTCGACCATGCGCACCAAGTCGAGCAAACTGAAGCGGCCATCGTGGTGCCAACCGGCTTCGGGTGAGGTCATCGCACCCAAGGCGCAGATGCGGGTGACGCCGGCTTGTCCCAGAGCGTCGCCCAGCGCTAGCAGTTCTTCAGGGGCCGCTGCCAAGCCAACCGTTTGCAGGTAGGCGCGTTGCGGCTCAATCAGCGGGATCACGTCTTGCAGTGAGTCCACAGCGACCACGAGCACGCAGCGGTTCAGCGGGCCGGGTTGCAGCGGTTGCGGTGTATCGGCGTAGACGACAGCGAAGGCCTGCGACGCATCGCCCAGCACGCGGTGGCGTGCTTGCCGGAGGCTCTCAAATTCGTGGTGCTCTCGCCAACCACCAACGCTGGCGGCTTCTTCAAGCGTCAGCGTTCGACGTGCAAATTTAGTCGCCAGTGCCGCCAGCTCGCTGGCCAGGTGCTGCGCAAATTCGAGGGGCTGCATCTGCCCGCCACGCTGCACATAAAACTCATGCGGGGAATAACAACCTTGTTGGTCGTAGCGCGCGACATCCAGCGCTGCTGCATGCGCAGTGGCTTGTCCGCGAAAGACTGACAGTGCAGTGTTGGAGACCATGCCAAAACTGAGCTTGTGGCCGTGCGGCAAAAAGCGCGCTGTCACTGGCATCCGGTCTTGCATGCCGCGCAGTGCCGTGTTGCCGCCGTAGGCCAGCACCACGTCGGCTTCAGCAAAGACGCACCGCTCAACATCCTTGTCGCCGCCTTGCCACCAGACCACAGCGAAGCAGTCGGCCCAGCGTGGCTCAACCTCGACCAGCAGCCGTGCAAACAGGCTGGCAAAAATAGGCTCTGAACTTGAGATTTTGCCAATGGCGCCGGCTTTGACGAGCAGCCCGGAGACAAAACTCCACAGGGGGAGGGCAGGCACATTGCCGGCCCAGACATGGACCAGCAGATCAGGGCCGATGGCCTTGCTCCAGCCCCCTTTGGGGCGGGCTTGGAACTCGTCGAGCAGTTTGGGGTTGGCAAAGTCTTCCGTGACAAAGCGTTGCAGCTGCAGCGCCCTGAAGGTTTGCAGGTAGCTGTTCAAACCCAGTTGCACCATGGTCGCGTCAAAACCGGTGGCGCGTGGCAACAGGCGCTCGAGTGCTTGGCGGTAGGGGTCTTGGGCGTTCAGCAAGCGCGCGATGGCGGTGTCGATGGTGCGGACGATGTCCGAGACCGGCCATGACTTCAAATGCGCTTGGCTGGCCAGGCGAACACGACTCGCGAGGGTTTTAATTTGATCGGTGCTGAGTTCTGGCACTTCCACGGTCAGCGGATCATTGGGTGCGCCAAGTTGCAGGCGCTTCCAATGGACCTCGTCGTCTCTCAAACCGGGCAAGTAGCCCGCTCTGAAAACATCCGTTTTGGACGTACTGGTCATGCGCGTGCCGCTTTCAAAAAATCTTCAACCGCCAACGAACAGCCCTTGGCCTCTGCGCCTTGGGCTCGGCCCAGCAAGACAAAACCGTCGTCCGTGGCAATGCCCACATCTTCCGTCAGGATGGTGGTGACGGAGTTGAAATTAGCCAGATCGGTGTGCGCTAAAACACCGCGCTCGCCTCGGGCGACTTCTTGGCCGGTCATCGGGTCTAGCAGGCGTGAACGCATCCAGTGCGGTCCGCGTTTGATTGAGGGAACGCTGCGGTTGCCTGCGTCATAAAACTGTGTGCTCAGCTCGGTCATGCCGTACATGTTGATGCACTGCCGGCGGTCGACGCCAAAGGTGGCTGACAACTGGGTGTAAAAATCGTCCATGGGGATGTCCCGTGACTGACCTTTGAAGCCACCTGTGTCGAGGATGCGACTGCCCTTGGGCAACACAAAGGACAGCCCGCGCGACTGCAGCTCATCCAGCAGATGGACAAAGCTGTAACTCGCCCCCAACAAGGCAAAGGGTTGATTCGACTGCTGGGCTTTTTGCAGCGCGTCACACAGCGCGGCGGTGCGCAGTCCGTTCTGGTCTAGGTAGTAGGCGCTGTCGGCTGCGCCAAAATGCTGTATCGCCAAGCCCAGATAGTGGGCGAGTGAAGAGTTCGGCATCAGCGTTTCTGTGGGAAACAAAATACCCATCGGCAGGCGTACATCGCCTTGCATGACGTGCTCGCTGAAATGGCGCAGCATGGAGGCGTCATAAACCGCCAAGCTCGGGTGGTGGTGTCGGCCTTTGACCTCGCCGCGGGTCGTCCCGCTGGTCATGAAGACCCGTTCGCACTCCTCGGCTGGGATGCAACTGAGCGTGAATTCCTTGAAGGCGTCGATTGGCACGGCTGGAATGTCGCGCCAACTTTTCACCAGCCGAGGCGTTTTGCCACGCAGTTGGCAAAAGCGCTGATAGGGCAAGTTGAGCGCAAATTGACGGGTAAAGATACGCAACGCTAGCGCATTGAATTCCTCATCGCTGACGGCCGGGCGTGCGATAAACGCCAACAATTCAATGGTGATGTCTTCAGAAGTTGTGCTGCCGTTTGCCATGTCCTGTCCCATTTTTGGCAGGGAGGCTGGTGGCTAACGACGACGTGCTCTGAGCGAGAGACGGTCGTTGGAAAACTAGCTTCCCTGCGCGAGGATTACCTCAATCAGGTTCAAAGGGACTTTCTCAGCCGTTGCCACTTTCATGACTTCAGCACCCCTAGCGAATGGTTCTTGCGAACGCCGTGAATTGTAATGCGCCGTCAAGGCAGCTGCAAAAGACGATTTTTCAGTCGTTCGACACGGACTTTTCGACACCCAGAACCTTGTGCAGCTTGGTGCTGGTGGTGGTGTATTGCAGCTGAATGGTCTTGTTCGGGAAGATGATCGGTGCAGCGCCAAAAGCGGCCAGCACGCACTCATGAAACCCGCACAAAATCAGCTTTTTCTTGCCGGGATAGGTGTTGATGTCGCCGACGGCAAAAATCCCGGGCACGTTGGTTGAGAACATCTCTGTGTCTACCGTGAGTTGCTTGCGCTCGATCGCCAGACCCCAGTCGGCAATCGGCCCGAGCTTGGGCGACAGGCCTAAGAACACCAGCAGTTTGTCCAGCGGTAACGCATGCGTGACGCCATCAGGGTCAGTGACGTTGGCAGCACTCAGGTGGCCATTTTTTTCTGCGTAGCTGGTGACTTGCCCGGCCATGAATCGCATGGCATGCGCCGCGCACAAGGCTTTCATCTCAGCCACCTTGGCGGGCAATGCCTGGAAGTTGTCTCGGCGATGAACCAAGGTCACGCTCTTGGCCTGTATTGGCCCGGCCTTGGCGAAGTCGATGGCCGCGTCGATGGCTGCATCGCCACCGCCAACGATCACCAAGTTTTGCCCCGTGAAGTCCGCCGGCTTGTTGACACGGTAAAAAAGTTGCGAATCATCAAACTTGTCGAGTCCATCGACGCGCAGCAGACGAGGCTTGAATGCACCGACACCCGCAGCGATGAAAATCGTCTTGGCCAGAAAGGCCGTGCCTTTGTTCGTCGTTAGCAAAAAGCGCCCGTCGTCCTGCTTTTCAAGTGAGCTGACTTCTTGCCCCAAATGGAAGGTCGCGCCAAAGGGGGCGATCTGCTTGAGCAGCGATGCCGTGAGTTCGCGACCGGTGGTCGCTGGCATGGCCGGAATGTCATAGATGGGCTTGTCAGGGTACAGCTCAATGCATTGGCCGCCAGCGTAGGCCAGCGAGTCGACCACGTGGGCCTTGATCTCCAGCAGCCCGAGCTGGAAGACCTGAAACAAGCCGACAGGACCTGCGCCGATGATCACGGCATCGGTTTCAATCACTGCGGTGCTCATTGGATCGGCCGTTCAAAAATTCAGCGAATGAGTTCGCTGAGCTTGCCAGTCTTGTCTTTCCAGTCGTCAGCGTCTGGCAAGGCTGGCTTGCGCTTGGTGATGCTTTTCCAGCCGGGTTGGGTCGACAACTCGAGGTTGATCTTGATGAAGTTGAGTTGGTCTGCGGGCAAGTCTTCTTCAGCATAAATCGCGTTGACCGGGCATTCGGGGATGCAAACGGCGCAGTCAATGCACTCGTCTGGCTCGATCACCAACATGTTTGGACCTTCGCGGAAGCAGTCGACGGGGCAAACATCCACACAGTCTGTGTACTTGCAACGGATACAGGATTCGGAAACGACGTGTGTCATGCTTTTTTGGCTCTGTCGGTGAAAACCCTAGATTTTAAGATCTTTCTAGGGGAGGGCTGATGGGAGGGCTTAAGGAGGGTGCTCAAACGTCGCGTGCGGACAGAATCAAAGCGGCTCCAGAGGTCTTGTGAGAGGCGGTATCGACCAGCACCAGGGAACCCAAAATGCGCGATTCGGCAAAGGGCACGGCGGCAATCGGTTCTTGCAGCGTCAGTTCGACCACGCCGATGGCGTTGGCATCGAGTTGCGTTGCTGCTTGCTCTTCCAGCGTGTTGATATTCACCTGGTGCAAGATGCGTTTGACCTTGGCCTTGACCCAGCGGTGGCCTTGCAAGGCCCAATACAGGCGGCCGGGCAGCAGGGGTTCGTCATCCATCCAAGCGATGGTCGCGGTCAGCTCACGCTTGCCGGGTGAGGCGCCAAAGCCTTCCGTGGCCAACAGCACATCGCCGCGTGACACATCGAGTTCGCGGTCCAAGATGATGCCGGCACTGTGCCCCGCACGCACCGACTTCGGTGAGCGTGCATGGTCCAGCACCTCGGCCACCACAGCGTTTTTGCCGCCTGGCAAGACGCTCACGCTCTGGCCGACTTTCACCGCACCGCTGGCAATGCGGCCCCAGAAAATGCGCCGTCCTTGTGAGGTGTCCGCGCTGGACGAAAACTTTTCAACCCATTGCACCGGAAAGCTGAAGGGCTGTGCGGTGTCGGCGGGTGTGGCCGTCAACTGCTCCAAAATCGCCAGCAAGGCCGGGCCTTGGTAGTTGCACCAGCCGGGGTTGGCGTCGACCACGTTGAAGCCGATCAGGGCCGACACTGGCACGATGGCGTGCGCGGTGATGCCTGCCTCTTGTGTGAACTGTCGCAGTGCAGCGCTGATGTGTTCAAACGCCAGAGCCGGGTCTTCCACGGCGTCGAGCTTGTTGACGGCAAAAACGATGGACGGCACGCGCAACAATTTCACCAGCAGCGAATGGCGGCGAGTTTGCGGCAACAGATGGGGCAGAGCGGACTGCCAGTCGAGTTTGGTGGCGTCGACCAGCACCACGGCCGCGTCAGCGCTGGAGGCGGCCGTGACCATGTTGCGGGTGTATTGTTCATGGCCAGGTGCATCGGCAATGATGAATTTTCGGGCGACGGTGTTGAAGTAGCGGTAGGCCACGTCAATCGTGATGCCTTGCTCGCGCTCAGCCTGCAGGCCGTCGGTCAGCAGAGCCAAGTCGACCTTGCCGCTGCGTTGCACGCTGGCCAGTTGGTCTTGCAGCACGGCGCGGGAGTCCACCAACAGGCGGCCGATCAGCGTGCTCTTGCCGTCGTCGACGCTGCCGCAGGTGACAAAGCGCAGGGCTGCGCGCGTGTCTTGCTCTGCATTCGCAAGGTCAGGGCTGCTGGTATGAAGAATCGTGCTCATCAGAAATAACCCTCTTTTTTGCGCTTCTCCATCGAGGCGTCGGAAGTCTTGTCGTCCATGCGGGTAGCACCGCGCTCGCTGACGTCGGCGGTCAGCGTTTCCAGCACCACTTCGGCTGGGTTGGCCGCTGGGCTCTCCACCGGGCAGGTGCAGGTGATGTCGCCCAAGGTGCGAAAACGCACGGTTTTGTCGACTGCGGTTTCGCCCGCTTTCAAGGGCGTGAGTTCGGTCACCGGCACCAGCAGGCCCTTGCGTTCAACCACGCTGCGCTGGTGCGCGTAATACAGCGACGGCAGTTCGATCTGCTCGCGCTCGATGTATTGCCAAACGTCGAGCTCGGTCCAGTTGGAAATCGGGAACACGCGAAAGTGCTCACCCGGCTGTAAGCGCGTGTTGAACAGGTTCCACAGCTCTGGCCGCTGGGCTTTGGGTTGCCATTGACCAAAGGCGTCACGGTGCGAAAAAATCCGCTCTTTGGCGCGTGCTTTTTCTTCGTCACGGCGGGCGCCACCTATCAGGGCGTCAAAGCGAAATTCTTCAATCGCCTCTAGCAATGTGACCGACTGGTGCACATTGCGCGGCTCGTCTGGATGCGCCAGTCGAACGGTGCCGCGCTTCATCGAGTCTTCGACGTTGCGCACTATCAGATTCGCGCCTAGCTGCTTGGCCCGGTAGTCGCGAAAAGCCGTCACTTCTGGGAAGTTGTGGCCTGTGTCGATCATTAAGAGCGGGTACGGAATGTGGCCGCCACGGGTGCTGTCAACAAAGGCTTTTTCAGCGCATTTGAGCAGCACCAGCGAGTCTTTACCGCCAGAAAAAAGCAGGGTCGGGCGCTCGAAAGCGGCGGCGACTTCACGCAGGATGAAGATCGCCTCTTCTTCTAAAGCGTCCAGATGGGCATTGCTCAGATGGGGTTGGGCTTGAGTCAGCACGGTGGCTTCGGCTACAGCGTTCACGCGGAGACCTCTTTGATCGGAATGATGGATGAAATGGAGGAGGACTGACCTTCAGCGCTGTCAGACACATGCAGGCCGCACTCTTTGGCGCTTTCTTGTTCCCACCACCAGCGGCCCGAGCGAATGTCTTCGCCCAGGGTGACGGCGCGGGTGCAGGGCGCGCAACCAATGCTCGGGAAAAACTCGTCGTGCAGCGGGTTGTAGAGAATGTTGTTGACGCCGATAAAGTGCCAAACGTCACCGGCTGTCCAGCGGGCCAGCGGGTTGACCTTGGCTCTTTCGCCAGGTTCGCCGACCCACTCGTGTTCGATGAACTCGACTTCGGCGCGTGCGTTCGATTGCTCACGACGCAGGCCGGTCAGCCAGCCTTTTTTACCGGCCAGCGCGCGGCCCAGTGGCTCCATCTTGCGGATGCCGCAGCAGGCTTTGCGCAGCTCCACGCTCTGGTACATGGCTTTGTCACCATGCGTGCTGACGAAGGCGTTGGCGACTTCTGCAACAGGGCGATAGGCATCAACCGGGCGTGCGTAACGCGCCTCAATGCGGCCAATCATCGCCACCGTTTGCGGGTGCAGCATGCCGGTTTCGAGCACAAAAATGCTGCAATCGATGTGGTGCTCAGCCAGCAAGTGGGTGATGACCATGTCTTCAGCGCCCAAGCTAGAGGCTTGGGTCAATGGCGAAAACTCTTGCGCTGCGTGTTTGAGTAGGTCAATGGTTTCGACGAGCTTGGCGTCGAAGTCTGGAGAAGCTTTCGAGTAAAGTGAGACTGCGCTCATGAACCTGCGCTCTCGGTTTCAGTGTGTGCAAAGTGGGGTTTGATCTGCACCGCGTCGCCTTGGTAGCGACCGACGCCATAACCAGGGTAGCTGGCCAGCACGCGCTGCGCCACGTCAAGTGGCTGGTCGGCGCGCAACACAGCGACGTTGAAGCCGCTGCGTTCCATTTGGGCGAGCTGGTCGACCAGCACGTCGCCTGTCGCGCGTATCTCGCCGCTGAATTCACGACGACGGCGCAGTAAAAAGGCTTGGCTGTAGGCGCGGCCATCGGTGAACTTCGGAAAGTGCAGGTCGATGCGCTTCACGCCGTCCAGCGGCAGCTCCATCGGGTCAGCATCGTTAGCGAGAACCACAGTGCCTGTCAGTTCAGCCGCGTTGTCGTGGGTGGTGAGTAATTTCATGGGGTGTTTCTTCAAGTCTGTTCGACCACAAGGATGCGTGCGCTCTTGGCGGCAGCCTTGTACGGATCCATACCGACGCGGCGCAGCGTGGCAATGAAGGTTTCGCCAGACGTGCGGTGTTGGCGATAGGTTTCCAGCACAGCTTCAATGACTTCTGGCACCTCAGATGCCGTGAACGATGGACCGACGACTTTGCCCGGTACCGAGTCGCCGCTCAGCGTTGAGCCGTCAGAGCCGCCCAACGACACCTGGTACCACTCTAAACCGTCTTTGTCGACGCCCAAAATGCCGATGTGGCCGCTGTGGTGGTGGCCGCAGGAGTTGATGCAACCGCTGATGTGCAAGTCGATCTCGCCCAAGTCGTGCAACTCGTCCATGTCTTGGTAGCGCTCGGTGATGGCCTCGGCAATCGGGATCGAGCGGGCATTTGCCAACGAGCAAAAGTCGCCGCCTGGGCAGGCGATCATGTCCGTCAACAGGCGGATGTTTGGACGGGCAAAGCCGGCCTTGCGGGCCGCGCGCCAGAGCTCAGGCAACTGGTCACAGGCGACCCAGGGCAGCAGCAAGTTTTGGTCGTGCGTGACGCGTAATTCTCCGGCGCTGAAGGCGTCAGCCAATTCGGCAGCCTTGTCGAGTTGGTCGGCTGTGGCATCGCCTGGTGCTTGGCCTAAGCGTTTGAACGACAGGGTGACTGCGCGTAAATCCGGGTTCTTGTGCGCGGCGACGTTTTGCTTGAGCCAACGGCCAAACTCGATGTCGTCTTCCGCGGCAGCGCGAAGGATGTTGGCGATTTTGGCATCCGCGCTCTTGCGATCGCAGCTCAGTGACGGTGGCACAAAGCAGGCCGTGACGCGGTCGAGTTCTTCTTGTGTGATGGTGTGTGGACCACCATCGTGTTCCATGATTTGGAGGTACTCGGCTTCCACGTCGTCGATGTAACGCTGACCTTCGGCCTTGACCAAAATCTTGATGCGGGCCTTGTAAATGTTGTCGCGACGGCCATAGCGGTTGTAAACGCGAACGATGGCCTCGATGAAGTTCATGACCTGATGCCAAGGCAGAAATTCACGAATCACGGTGCCGATGATGGGTGTGCGACCCATGCCGCCGCCAACCAACACTTTGAAGCCCAACTCACCTTCGGCGTTGCGGATCAAATGCAGGCCAACGTCATGCCAAGCGGTGGCTGCGCGGTCTTCGCGGGAGCCGCTGATGGCGATCTTGAACTTGCGCGGCAGATAAGCAAACTCTGGGTGCAGCGTGCTCCACTGGCGCAGGATCTCGCCAAACGGCCGCGGATCGGAAATCTCGTCAGCCGCAATACCAGCCCGTTCGTCGCTGGTGATGTTGCGGATGCAGTTGCCGCTGGTCTGAATGCCATGCATGTCGACGCTGGCCAGCAAGTCCATCACGTCGGCTGACTTGTTGAGCGGAATCCAGTTGTACTGGATGTTCTGGCGCGTGGTGAAGTGGGCGTAGCCTGCCGTCAGCTTGGAGCCGATGGCCAGACCACCGGTTAACACCGGACCGAGCAAATCTTGCTTGGCTTGGGCCTCGTTGAACAACTCGGCATTCGGCTGGTCGTACTCGCGGGCGATTTTGGCCAACACACGCACTTGTGCACTGGAGAGTTCCCCATAAGGCACCGCCACGCGCAGCATGGGCGCGTAACGCTGCACGTACCAGCCGTTTTGCAGGCGCAGCGGCTTGAACTCGTCTTCAGACAAGTCGCCAGCCTGCCAGCGCGTGAGTTGGTCTCGGTATTGGTCAGCCCGCGCTCGAACGAACTGGCGGTCAAATTCTGTGTATTGGTACATATTTAAAGGGGGTCAGAACCCGTTTTTAAGGCGGTTCAAATCGTGATTAATTTGACGCCGGCATAGGCCAGCAGCAAAGACAAAAGGGAACGAATGATACGGTCTGGCGTTTTGAGGACCAGTTGCGAGCCGAGCCAGATGCCTGGCAAGGAGCCGATCAGCAACTTGCCCAGCAGCGGCCAGTCGACCGATCCGAGCGAGGCGTGACCCAAACCCGCCACCAGCGTCAATGGCACGGCGTACGCAATGTCGGCAGCCACAATGCGCGGCAGCGGCAGCAGGGGGTACAACAAGATCAGCGCCGTGACACCGATCGCGCCGGCACCCACAGAGGTGAGTGTGACCAGGGTGCCAATCACCGTACCAAACAAGATAGGCAAGCTCCAGTGCCGAGGCCGTGTGGCTGCTTCTAATTGCTCGCCAGCGATAAGACGGGGTATTTTTTTACCCTGAATAGCTTTGTAAAGCGTGGCGAGCGCCGTGAACAGCAGCGCGACGCCCAGGGTCATCGTCATGGCTTTTTGCACGACCGGGTTGGCTGGGCCTAATTCGTGCAGGACATACAGAGTGATCAGCGCGGCCGGAATGCTACCGATGCTGAGTGTCCCGACCAGACGCCAAGGGACGATGCGTTGTCGAGCCAGGCTGACTGTGCCGCCCATTTTGGTGAAAGCAGCAAATAGCAAATCAGTGCCGATGGCCAAGTGCGGCTTGATACCGAAGCCAAAAATCAGCAGCGGGGTCATCAAAGAACCACCACCGACACCGGTCAGACCAACAATCAGGCCAACAACAAAGCCGGCAAAAATAAACGCGAAATCATGCATAGGGCGCAACTATAAAAGCTCGTCTTATGAATCCAAACGACAGTTTTCTTCTTCGCTTATGCGCATAAGCTTATTCAGAGAATCGATGTCGACTGGCCAGTAGTGATTGCGCCAATCGTTTTTCAATCGGTAAGGGTTCTGCGTGCAGCCAGGCGGCCAGAAGTTCACCACACAGAACGGCAAAGCTGAGACCTCTGGAACCCAAAGCGGTGCAGACGTACACGCCCGGCAGGGCGGCATCGTCCAGCGGTCCAACGAGGGGAAGCCGATCTGCAGAGACGCAGCGCACGCCAGCCCATGCTTGGGCACGGCCGTCGTCGAACGTGGTTTTCAAAGTCTCTGCGGTCCCCGGTAGCAGGCGCTGGAGTCGCTCAAAAATGTGTTGCTGGTCGGTGCCTTGGGTCTTGCTGTCGTTGCAGTCTCGCTGAAAGGTCGCGCCCATCAGCCAGTGCGTTTTGCCGTCTTCACCCATGAAGGCCGGGATGAAGCTGCCATGGCCGTTGA
>Ga0075464_10001174_pt1 | contig 11838 bp, 11 predicted proteins | sample DEB19_08_DNA_5_FD_75068 | JGI IMG/M metagenome (GOLD analysis project Ga0075464, IMG submission 75068) | Aqueous microbial communities from the Delaware River and Bay under freshwater to marine salinity gradient to study organic matter... | ecosystem: Environmental > Aquatic > Marine > Coastal ...
CCTAACAAATATTTCTGCTTCGCATGATGAAGGTTTTATCAATCGAGAACAAAAACTTCAAGAGAAATTAAAACTCTTTAAACACGTTGATACGCTAATCATTAATGCAAAATATCTTCATGATATATCAGGTATCAAAAAAATATTTTCTTGGAGTTTTGATCAAGCAGCAGATTTACAAGTTTTAGAAAGTATCGCATCAAATGGGCATACCATCATCAATGCAAAATATAAAGACCAAAATTGTAGCATTCGTATTCCTTTTTCAGATCAAGCCGCTATAGAAAATTCGATAATTTGTTGGGCCACTTTGTTGCAATTAGGCATTCATCAGCCATTGATCGCCCAAAGAATGGAAAAACTCTCGGCTGTTAAAATGCGTTTGGAACTTAAAACCGGAATGCATCAAACAGCAATTATAGACGATTCTTACAATTCAGATTTTACGTCCTTAGAAATTGCTATTGATTTTTTAAATCAGCAAAATCAATATCCAAACAAAACATTGATTCTTTCGGATATCCTACAAACCGGAATTCCTCCTGCAAAATTGTACCAGCAAGTGGCGCAATTAGTGGCCGCTAAGGGGATCAATAAATTTATTGGGATAGGCCAAGAAATCTATAAATATCAAGATTATTTTAAGCTAGATAAATGGTTTTATAAAGACACCAAAAGCTTTTTAACCAATTTCGACAAACAACTGTTTAAAAACGAAACCATTTTGCTAAAAGGCGCCCGACCCTTCGAGTTTGAGCAAATCAGTAAGGTGCTGGCCCAAAAAGTGCACGATACCGTTTTAGAAATCAACCTGAATGCGCTCATTGATAATTTAAACCATTACAAATCAAAGCTCAAGCCTCATGTAAAAATGATGGCCATGGTAAAAGCCTTTGCTTATGGCAGCGGAAGCGACGAAGTAGCCCGTATCTTACAACATCATAAAGTAGATTATTTGGCCGTTGCTTACGCTGATGAAGGCGTATCCTTACGGGAAGCGGGCATTACCATTCCAATTATGGTGATGAGCCCAGAGCTTTCTTCTTTTGATGTGTTAGTGGCTAATCAATTGGAGCCCGAGTTGTACAATTTTAGGATTTTAGAAGCTTTCGCTGATTATATCCATACCCGCCAAATCACATCCTACCCAGTTCATATTAAATTAGATACGGGGATGCACAGATTGGGTTTTCTTCCCTCAGAAACTAACATGTTGATCAATTTTTTAAGGTCCCACGAAGCGTTAAATGTAAAAAGCATCTTGTCGCATTTAGCAGCAAGCGAGTCCGAAGAACATCAAGATTATACCCTAAATCAAGTTCAACTTTTCGAAAAGATAGCCTCACAAATTTCCGAATCTTTAGGTTACTCAATCACCAAACATATAGCCAACACGGCGGCAATTAGCAAATGGCCAGAAGCACAATTTGATATGGTCCGATTAGGCATTGGCTTATATGGTTTGGCAAGTTTGGCTTCAGAAAAAACAGTCTTACAAAACGTAGCGACTTTAAAAACCACCATTACTCAAATAAAAAATCTTAAAAAAGGAGATACCGTTGGTTATGGAAGGAGTGGGGTGATGCAAAGAGATGGGAAAATCGCTATAGTGAAAATCGGTTATGCAGATGGTTATCCAAGAGCATTGGGGAATGGCCTTGGCGCCATGTCTATCAATGGTAATTTGGTGCCTACAATTGGTCATATTTGTATGGATATGTGCATGTTAGATGTGACAGATATTGAAGTAAACGAGGGTGATGATGTGAATGTATTTGGAGAAGAAATCTCTATTTACGATTTGGCAAAGCAATTGAATACCATCCCTTACGAAATTATCAGCAACCTGTCTCAAAGGATAAAACGGGTTTATTTTTACGAATAATGATTAATAAGATATGAAAAAGATATTAAACGCTTTGTTAGGCTATTTCGCAAAAGGCTTATTATTGGTATTGCCTCTTGGGGCAGCATTTTTTCTTATTTTCTGGGCTTTCTCTACGGCAGATGATGCCTTAAACCTAAGTGATAAGTTTTTGGTAAACCCATCAACAGGGCTGCCGCTTTATATCCCCGGATTAGGAATTTTGTCTGTTATTGTGGTGGTGATGATTGCCGGAATTATCGTTACTTACCTAATTACAGAACCCATTTACAACTGGTTTAATAGGGGATTAAACAAACTCCCATTGTTTAAATTTATTTATTCTTCGATAAAGGATTTAACAGAAGCTTTTGTTGGTGATGATAAGAAACTAAACGAACCCGTTTTGGTAGAAGATGCAGATGGCTTTAAACGAATTGGCTTTCTTACTCAAAAAGATATGAGCGCATTTGGCTTAAAAGGCGATGTAGCCATTTATTTTCCTTTGTCTTATTCTATAGCCGGACAAGTTTTAATTGTAAGTGCAGATAAGGTAAAACCATTAAAGATCTCTTCATCACAAGCCATGAAATTTATTGTTTCTGGTGGAGTTACGGCTTTACATTAAATTTTTGTTGCCCATGATATCTTTTCAATAGCATGAGCAACGTCTTTTCTAGCAGATCAACGCTTTAAAAGTTAGGTTTAAGCACGTATTTGTCGTAGAATCTGAAAATATGTTCTGCGGCTTCTTCTGCGGTATCTACCAATCTAAATAAGTTCAAATCTTCGGGGTTGATGTTTTTCTCTTTTTCGAGCATTGTGTTTTTGATCCAATCGATTAAACCGCCCCAATAATCTATACCAACCAACACAATTGGAAAACGAGCGATCTTACCGGTTTGTATCAAAGTCATGGCTTCGAAAAGTTCGTCCATGGTGCCAAATCCTCCAGGGAGTACAATATAACCTTGCGAATATTTCATAAACATCACTTTTCTGATAAAGAAATAATCAAATTCTAAGATTTTATCCCTATCGATATATCGGTTGTGAAACTGCTCAAAAGGAAGGTCGATGTTTAACCCCACCGATTTTCCTCCAGCTTCAAAAGCCCCTTTGTTTCCGGCTTCCATAATACCAGGGCCACCGCCAGTAATTACACCATATCCTCTTTCGGTTAGTAGCCTGCCAGTTTCTACTGCAATTTCGTAATATTTGTTATTGTCTTTGGTACGAGCGGATCCAAAAATCGAAACACAGGGGCCTATTTTTGCTAATTTCTCGAACCCATCTACAAATTCAGCCATGATTTTGAAAATCTGCCAAGAATCAGTCACCTTTATTTCCTGCCAAGTTTTATTTTCAAAAGCACTTCTTATTTTATCATCATCTGTCATAGAAATATTTTTTGTGTTAAGCGATTTTCGCTTTTTTATTGGAAATCATCAGTAATCCAATAAATGTAATCAATCCATTTATTAAAATCAGCTCGTTATCAAAAACGTAACCTCCCATTAATAGGGTAGAATATTTGTTTAGGAAAAAGCAAATAGCTGGCGATAGCACGCAGATAAATGGTACAAATCTATCGTAAACGCCCCTTTTCTTCATAAATAATCCAAAGGCATATAATCCTAAAAGGGGCCCGTAAGTATAAGATGCTACCGTAAAAATAGCACTTACCACCGCCTTATTATTTACCTGATTGAATAATATCACGGTTAAGAACATCAATAAAGAGAAGGCGATATGCACCAAATGCCTTGAGTTGATATTTCTTTTGGAGTTGATATCAGCCTTTTTATCGAAGCCTAAAAAATCTACACAAAAAGAGGTGGTTAAGGCTGTTAAGGCAGAATCTGTAGTGGCAAATGTTGCGGCAGTAAGGCCCAACATAAAAACAATGCCTGGAATAATAGAAAGATGATTGAGCGCTATTTCTGGGAAAAGAAAGTCTGTTCTCGGTGTTCCTGTTGCATCCACTGGAATAGCAATTCCGTATTTGTTGGCATAAACATACAATAAAGCGCCAACACTTAAAAAGAATAAATTGATCACCACAAATATCCCTGTAAAGGTGAACATGTTTTTCTGAGCTTCGCCAATGTTCTTACAACTTAGGTTTTTTTGCATCAAATCTTGATCTAAACCAATCATGGCAATGGTCACAAAAATACCACCTATTAATTGTTTACTGATATGGAATTTATTACTCATAAAATTCTCGAAGAATAATATTTTAGCGTAGCCACTATTTTTTATGGTTTCAAAGGCATCAAAAAAGCCTAAATTTAAGCTGCTGCAAATGAAATAGATGGTTAAAATTACCGATGAAACTAAGAAAATAGTTTGCAAAGAATCTGTAATAATGATGGTTTTTAATCCCCCTCTAAAAGTATAAAGCCAAATCAAGGAAAGGGAAATCAACACAGTTGCCCAAAATGGAATGCCGTAGCTATCAAAAATAAATTTCTGTAAAACAATCACCACCAAGTATAATCTAAAAGCTGATCCAATGGTTCTACTCATCAAAAATATTGCGGCAGCGGTTTTATAACTCACCACGCCCAATCTTTTTTCGATATATCCATAAATGGAAGTCAGATTTAATCTGTAATATAATGGCAATAATACAGTGGTGACAATGATAAAGCCAATGGCATTGCCCAAAACAAACTGAAAGTATTCGAATTGGTTACCAGTTACCGCTCCAACTTGTCCGGGTACAGATATAAAGGTTACACCACTTAGGGCTGTTCCAATCATCCCAAAAGCAACCAAATACCATTTAGAGTTTCTATTGGCAATAAAAAAAGTAGAATTATCCGACGATTTTTTGGAAGTCAGAAAGGATATGACAATTAATACCAAAAAATATAAAATGATAAAAGTTAACAGAATATTTGGCGACATAGCTTTAATTATTGGTGTAGATTTGTAAGATATAAAAACGAAATACGAATTAGCATTAAATTTTTAATTTAGCAAAATGAATTTTTCCTCTAAACTTTTAGAGAATGCGGTAAACGAGTTTGGTAAACTGCCCGGAATAGGACAAAAAACAGCGTTAAGGCTGGTTTTACACCTTTTAAAACAAGATCAAGCCGCTGTGGAGAAATTTACAAGCACTTTGGTTTTGCTTAAAAATAATATCAGATTTTGTAAAAATTGCCATAATATTTCTGACCATGAGCTTTGCGAGATTTGTATTGCTCCAAAAAGAGATCGGTCTACCATATGCGTGGTAGAAGATAGCCGCGATGTAATGGCCATAGAAAATACGCACCAGTACAACGGTATTTATCATGTTTTAAATGGCTTGATTTCACCAATGGATGGAATTGGGCCTTCGGATCTAACAGTAGAATCATTAATAGAAAGGGTAAAAGTTGAAGGGGTTAAAGAAATTATTTTTGCCCTTAGCGCTACCATGGAAGGGGATACGACTATTTTTTATCTACATAAAAAGCTGAATAATGAGCATTTAAAAATCAGCACTTTAGCAAGAGGAATTGCTTTTGGCGGAGAAATAGAATATGCTGATGAATTGACATTGGGTCGATCTATTACCACAAGAGTACCTTATGAAAATACACTGAATAAATAGCCTTTGAAATTTACTAGGTTAATAATTGCTTAAATAAGCGATAGGTTTTTTACCCATTTTTTAAATAAAATAACATCTTTAAATTTTAATATGGATCTAAAAGGTAGAGTAGTAATTATTACCGGCGCTTCTAGCGGGATAGGAAAAGCTTGTGCCGAAGAATTCGCCAAGAAAGGGGCAAACGTAGTTTTAGCCGCCAGACAATATGTTAAACTATGCGAAATCACCCAGGAAATCCAAAGTAAATACAAGGTTAAAACATTGGCCGTACAAGTTGATGTAACCAAAGAAGAAGATTGTAAGGCACTTATTGATCAAACTTTATTGGCCATGGGGCAAATAGATATTTTAGTAAATAACGCCGGAATTTCTATGCGAGCACTATTTAAAGATTTAGATCTTGATGTGTTAAGGCAGGTAATGGATATCAATTTTTGGGGCGCCGTTTATTGTACAAAATATGCGCTGCCAGAAATCCTAAACAACGAAGGGTCTATTGTAGGCGTTTCATCTATTGCTGGTTATAAAGGCTTGCCGGGCAGAACAGGTTATTCGGCCTCAAAATTTGCAATGAATGGGTTTTTAGAAGCTTTAAGAAACGAAAATCTCAAAAACAATCTACATGTAATGGTCGCTTGTCCGGGTTTTACAGCTTCAAACATTAGAAATGTAGCCTTAAATAGCGAAGCAAAACCTCAAGGAGAATCTTCTATGATCGAAGAAAAAATGATGTCATCAAATGAAGTGGCTGCCATTATTGTAAATGGAGTTGCAAAGAGAAAACGTACTTTAATTATGACCGGGCAAGGAAAATTGACTGTTTTTCTACAGAAAACATTTCCTTCGCTATTAGACCGATTGGTGTTTAATCATTTTAAAAAAGAAAAAGATCCACTTTTTAAATAATTCACTTGAAAAAGATAACAGGCATTTTATTTTTACTATTTAGTTTTGTTACCGCCTTTGGCTTTATTAAGAGGGAAAGAGATGTGTCTTACGCCGATGCTGGCGAAGAAAATCTATTGGATGTGTATTATAACTCACATCTAAAAAAAGCAAAAGATGTTATCGTATTTATCCATGGAGGCTCTTGGAACAGTGGTTCAAAAGATAGCTATTGGTTTCTGGGTAAAAATTTCGCTAGAAAAGGAAAAGTAATGGTTGTTATTAATTATTCGCTTTCTCCCAAATCAACTTACGAAAATATGGCCTTAGATTGTACTAAAGCCATAAAATGGGTAAAAGAAAACATTACTAAATATGGCGGAAATCCAGATCGTATTTTTGTGATGGGACATTCTGCTGGCGGACATTTGGCCGCTTTGATCAATCAAGATCCTATATATTTTAAAAAAATAGGAATTGAAAATCCAATAAAAGGAGTGATTTTAAACGATCCTTTTGGATTAGATATTCATCAATATATGAAATCACAAATCAATACCAATGATAAATATATGCCTGGTTTTTTAAAAGTTTTTAGCGAAGATGAAAAAAACTGGATGAGTGCATCGCCTGTTTTTACAGCCGCTAAAATTACCAACCCATATCTTCTTTTTGTTGGAGGAAATACTTACGAATCCATTAAAATACAAACGCCAGCTTTTTATCAAATTCTTAAAGAGAATCATAAATCGGTATATTTTGAAGAAATCAAAAACAAAAAACATGTAGCCATGATTAGCCATATGTTTTTTAGTTGGAACCAACTCTATGATAAAATCATCAACTTTATAGATAAATAAGAACCTATAAAAGCATATCAAAAACATATTTAATATTTTAGGTGATTTTAATTTTCGGATTATTAAAAAAATCCGATATTTGTAGCAGAAAAATGAAAACTTTAAATGTAAATAAAATTTGGTGGTGGCATTGCGATAATTCGTAGGGCAAGCCGTATTTTTTTATTTTAAATTAAGATATATAAAAGGGTTGCCAGTAGGTAACCCTTTTTTTTATGACACAAAAAATCAAAAATGAAAGCGATTTTAAATCATTTATTCGAACAAAAAACCTTCGGTAGGGCAGATTCTAAAGAGATTTTAACAAATATCACTTTAGGGAAATACAATGCATCTCAAATGGTCGCATTTATGACCTCATATTGCATGCGTAATATTACCGTAGACGAGTTGCAGGGTTTTAGAGAAGCCATGATCGAACTTTGTGTGCCCGTAAATCTTAACGCAGAATTCAATTTGGTTGATTTATGTGGTACCGGTGGCGACGGAAAAGATACTTTTAATATTTCTACATTGGCCTCTTTTGTGGTTGCAGGAGCAGGCTTCCATGTAGCCAAACATGGTAATTATGGTGTTTCTTCTAATTGTGGATCTTCCAATGTGATGGAATATTTAGGTTATAAATTTACAAATGACGAAGAAGTATTAAAAAAATCTTTGGCAACCGCTGGGATTTGCTTTTTACATGCGCCTTTATTTCACTCTGCAATGAAAAATGTGGCTCCTTTAAGAAGAGAATTAGGGGTGAAAACATTTTTCAATATGTTGGGGCCAATGGTTAATCCGGCTCAACCCCAAAATCAAATGGTAGGTGTTTTTAGTTTAGAATTGGCTCGTTTGTACGCTTATTTGTATCAACAATCTAATTTAAATTACACCATTTTACACGCCTTAGAAGGCTATGATGAAATTTCCTTAACCTGCGATTTTAAAACTTTTTCTAATATCGGAGAACAAATTCATCAAATTGAAGGTTTAGGTTTTAGTAAGATTGATGCAAGTACCATTTCCGGAGGCGAAACAGTTGCCGCATCGGCCAAAATATTTACTAATGTTTTAGAAGGAAAAGGCACCAAAGAACAAAATAATGTAGTGCTTTGTAATGCGGCAATGGCCATTAAAACCATTACGCCAGATCAAATTTTTTCAGATTGTTTTTACACAGCAGAATCGGCATTAAATTCTGGAAAAGCTTTGTTGTCTTTTCAAAAATTAATAGCAATAAATGGTTAATATGGATTTGAAAATTAAAGTGTGTGGAATGAAATATCCTGCCAATATTAAAGAATTGGCAGATTTAAAGCCAGATTTTATAGGCTTTATATTTTATCCGCCTTCAAAAAGATTTGTGGGTGTTGATTTTCAAAAGCAGGATATCGATCATTTGCAAAACGAAATTAATAGAACTGCAGTTTTCGTAAATGCACATCATCACGAAATTGTAGAATTTGCTAATCTTTACGGAATCAAAACTTTGCAATTGCATGGAACAGAAACTCCACAATTCTGCCAAGAATTAACTGATAAAGGGTTTACCATCATCAAAGCATTCGGAGTTGATGAAAATTTTAATTTCGAATCTCTAAATGAATATTTAGATCATGTTGATTTCTTTTTATTCGATACAAAAACAATAGCGCATGGTGGCTCGGGATTAACCTTTGATTGGCAAATCCTTAAAGAATATAAATTAAATAAACCCTTTTTTATAAGTGGAGGATTAAGTCCCGAAAACTTATTAACGGTTTTAGAAATTAAAAATCCGAATTTTTTTGGTGTCGATTTGAATTCTAAATTTGAAACTGAGCCTGGATTTAAAAATATAGAAAAATTAAAAGAAGCATTTGAATTGATAAGAGCGTAAAATATGGACTATCGTGTAAATGAAAAAGGTTATTATGGAGATTTTGGTGGAGCATACATCCCCGAAATGTTATATCCAAATGTCGAGGAATTACGATTAAGGTATTTAGACATTATTGCCGAACCAGAATTTCAGTTGGAATATAATAATTTATTGAAAGATTATGTCGGAAGGCCATCACCTTTGTTTTTAGCCAAACGACTTTCGGAAAAATACGGAGCGCAGATTTACCTTAAAAGAGAAGATTTAAACCATACCGGAGCGCATAAAATCAACAACACCATTGGGCAGATTATATTGGCCGAGAAATTAGGTAAAAAACGAATCATTGCAGAAACTGGTGCCGGACAACATGGTGTAGCAACTGCCACCGTTTGTGCATTAAAAGGTTTAGAATGTGTGATTTACATGGGCGAAGTCGATATCAAAAGACAAGCGCCCAACGTAGCCCGAATGAAAATGATGGGTGCTACCGTTGTTCCCGCAACTTCGGGTAGTAAAACTCTAAAAGATGCCACCAACGAGGCGATGAGAGATTGGATTAATAATCCCGTTGATACGCATTATATCATTGGTTCTGTGGTTGGTCCACATCCATATCCAGATATGGTTTCTTTATTTCAATCTGTAATTTCTGAAGAAACTAAAAAACAATTATTAGAACTTACAGGTTCAGATCAACCTAATTACGTAATGGCTTGTGTAGGTGGTGGGAGTAATGCTATGGGCATGTTTTATCATTTTTTGGAAGACGAAAAAGTGAGGTTAATAGCCGCCGAAGCAGCTGGTTTGGGCGTAAATTCGGGCCATTCAGCGGCAACTTCGGTACTCGGCAAAGAAGGTGTTTTACATGGTTCTCGTACCATTCTAATGCAAACAGATGACGGGCAAGTAATCGAACCTTATTCTATTTCTGCGGGATTAGATTATCCGGGAATTGGTCCTCAACATGCGCATCTACATAAATCTAAAAGGGTAGAATATGTAAGTATTACAGACGATGAAGCAATGCAAGCCTGTATGCTTTGCTCTAAATTAGAAGGGATTATCCCAGCTATAGAAACCGGACATGCCTTGGCGCAATTAGAAAAAATGAGTTTTCAGAAAGATGATGTTGTAGTGATTTGCCTTTCTGGCCGAGGAGATAAAGATTTAGATACTTTTATGAAATATTTTAATCTATAGTATTCAACATCAAATCATTAAAAAATACAAATCAAACAATTGGTAAAATTACAATGAGCAGAATCAAAGATCTTTTCTCGAGCAAGCAGAATAATATATTATCGGTTTATTTTACGGCAGGTTATCCAGAAGTTGGGGCCACACTAAAAATTGCGGAAGCCTTGGAAAAGGCTGGTGCCGATTTTTTGGAAATTGGTTTCCCATATTCAGATCCTTTGGCCGATGGACCGGTAATTCAAAATAGTTCGCAAGTTGCCATAGAAAATGGGATGACACTTAAATTGCTTTTTGAGCAGTTAAAAGATTTAAGAAGTCGGGTTTCGATACCTGTTTTTTTAATGGGTTATGCCAATCCGATGATTCAATATGGGGTTTCAAATTTCTGTAAAGCTGCCGCAGAAGTTGGCGTTGATGGGGTAATTGTTCCTGATCTTCCATTATCTGAATACGAAGAAATATACAAAGACGAGTTTGTAAAAAACGGATTGAGCAATATTTTTCTGGTTACACCACAAACTTCAGCAGATAGAATCAGAAAGATTGATGAACTTTCTTCAGGCTTTATTTATTTATTGTCATCATCATCAACGACAGGTAAGGATTTAGACGTTTCTGATGCCATAGGTGATTATTACAAACGAGTAAAGGATATGAATCTAAATAATCCATTGATTATTGGTTTTGGGATTTCAGATCATCAAACCTTTATGCGGGCAAATGAATACGCTAATGGCGCAATTGTGGGTACCGCATTTGTAAAAACAATTGGCGATAGCACAAATTATTTAGCGCATATTCCTGCTTTTGTAAAGAAAACTAAAGGCTAAAAAAATCCTAAATATATTCTTCTATTTTTCCTTTTCCTTGGCGGAGGATTTCAAAGTCGCCCGAGGTGCAATCGATTACCGTTGACGGGATATTGGCTCCGTTGCCGCCATCAATCACCAAATCGACGCTGTCTTGATATTTCTCGTAAATTAATTCTGGGTCGGTGGTGTATTCTATAATATCATCATCATCATGAATAGAAGTTGATAGGATAGGATTACCTAATAATTGTACAATTTGTCTGGCGATATGATTGTTTGGCACCCGAATACCAACGGTTTTTTTATTGCTCGATAATAATTTAGGCACATTTCCGCTGGCATTAAAAATAAACGTAAATGGCCCCGGTAATGCTTTTTTAAGCACCCTAAAAACGCTATTATCAATGGGTTTGATATAAGTTGAGATATTGCTTAAATCGTAACAGATAAAAGAAAAATTCGCTTTTTCTGGTTTAATTCCTCTAAGTTTCGCAATTCTTTCTATTGCTTTTTGATTGGTAATATCGCAGCCCAAACCATACACGGTGTCTGTTGGATAAATAATAATTCCACCTTTTTTTAAAACAGCAACTACCTTTTCGATAGCTTTTTCATTCGGGTTTTCTTCGTAAATGCGGATCAACATATGCTTACAAAATTACATAATTTAAATGGACGGAATTTGTCTTAATAATCAGACCATTTTTTTAAACAGAAATGATTTGCAAATTTAGAGCATAAAAAAAGAAAAATATGAGACA
>Ga0075464_10001175_pt1 | contig 11838 bp, 5 predicted proteins | sample DEB19_08_DNA_5_FD_75068 | JGI IMG/M metagenome (GOLD analysis project Ga0075464, IMG submission 75068) | Aqueous microbial communities from the Delaware River and Bay under freshwater to marine salinity gradient to study organic matter... | ecosystem: Environmental > Aquatic > Marine > Coastal ...
CGTGAAAATTATAGAGATATTTTATTAGCTGGAATGACTTCTTTTATAAAAGGTCCAACATCTTCAGCTATTGAAAATATTGCTCAAAAAATCTCTCACTTACCAGCAAAAGTAGTAGAAGGATTGTTTAACCAATGGAGTTTAGGAAGTAGCTTTTTACAAAAATCAAAACCAATAACATTAAAGCAAGAAAAATATGTTCCTGGTAAATTTGGTCAAGCATTAGATTTTACAAATCAATCTTTAGTGGTTAAGTCACATGGAAATTTTTCTTCTCAAGAAGGTACATTTGAAGCTTGGGTAAATCCAAATTGGTTTGGCGTTGATTCTTCTGCAGATGTTGAATTTACTGTATTAAGAGATGGCTATGGGGTTGATGAAAATTCCATTTTTATTGGAGCTTTAGAACAACATCCAAGCAGCCATATTTTCACACTAAACAAAAGTAATTTTGAATATTACTTTGAACCAAATAAAAATAAAGATGGCGTTTACATATATCATTTGAACAATCAATGGAATGTTCATGTGATTGACGGGTATACAGATGGCTATGCTGTAAGTCATGGTTATACTATTACCATGAAGACAAATGGTTTGTATTACAATGTAATAACAAATGGAACAACTACAACAATAAACAATACATTAAAACTTGTCACTCCAACATCTTTGTTTGTAAATTGCACATTATCCTTTTACTGTGATGTAAATCATTATATATTGGATATCCCTGGCGATGATAGTCATTTTTCTTTGTATAAAGACACAAATGGTTATCTTGTATTTTACATAAAAGATAAGTTAAATAACACATATAAACTAAGTGAAAATATTTCTTCTTGGAAATACGGTGACTATCATTTGGTTGGTATTTCTTGGAAATTAAATTCTCCAGAATCAAAAGATTTTATGCGTTTGTTTGTTGATGGCAAGCAAGTTGCAAACAAAATACAATATGGTCAAAAGCAATTAACTTTTGAAAATCCATTTGCGCGAGACTTGGGGGAAGATCCATTTATCAATACAACATTGTATGATACTGTTGGCTCTATAGATTTGCAAACAACATCAGGTTCTAATCAAGTTACATCTTCTATTAACTTTTCTTCTTTTAATATAAGTGCTGGAAACACAATTTATATTTATGAGTCTGGTTTCAATCCATCTGGATATACAATATCTTCTGTTGTTGGTCAAACATTAGTTTTATCTTCCAACATGCCTTATACTGTTTCTGGGGCACACTTTTCTGTAAATCCAATTGAGCATGCAACGAATGCAAAATTAGATACTTATGGTAGATTCTCTGTTTCAAGAATACCTGTTTCTGATGTAACTTCTATAGATATTATAGATGGTTTGGTTATCTCTACATTTAATTTAACAACATCTGGTTATCAAAAGGGTGATTATCTTTATTTACAATCTAAGTTTTATGAATTACATTCTGTAGATGGGTATTATGCAACAGTAAATAAAATAACAGATTCTGGATCTGGTAAATTTTATAAACGCTTAGATGAAATTGAGTTATCTGGATTAAAAGCACTTCGACCTGATTATTCTTTTGATCAAACATTAACATTAACAAACAATGTTTATGCTAATGATTTACTTTATGTAAAAACATATGGGTTGAATCATAAATACATGTATGCAGATAGTTATGTTTGGGCAGACGGTTACACATCATCTTTGTTAACCAAATTGAAATCACCAATATCATTGGATGATGTATTTATTCAAAAAACATTATTGAATACAACTTCTGTTACTTCGCTTAACTCAAGTGTGTTAGGTAGTGTATATACATTTACATCAACAACAAGCCAACCTATACTAACATCGCTTGGAAGAACATTATCTGCCAAGGTGTATTCAAACAATATTGATTTCTCAAATTGTACAATGTATGTAGATGGTTATGTTGGAGCCACACATATTACTGAAACTCTTACATTCACAGAGAACGGAGTATTGGATACTTCAAATAAATACACATCAATTGCTGGCATTACCTTTACATGTAAGGTTGTAAATACATCTTTACCAGCAGGTAATATTTCTGTGTTTGAAAAATACAATGTAACACAAGCTGAGTTGGATTCTGCGCCAACTGTTAATTACGCTTATGTTATGAAAAGTAATGAAGATGTTTCAATATCTGGAAATGAAGTAACAGATAATACATTGTTTTCATCTTATGATGTTGGTAATATTTTTGTTAAAACAGCACCAACTTATAAGCAATATAAAATCGCTAGTGTTAGTGATGATAAAACAAAAATAACAATTACTGAATTGGATGGATCATCTGTATCTATTACAGAATCAAGTGTTCGTTATTTTATATTAAACAACACAGATTATTCGGCTGGTTTACAAAACGGATTTATTTATCTTTTAAAAGATAACTCACCTTATTATTTAACAAAGGGTTTATACAAAATAAGCTATCCAACTTATTTGGATATTCATTTTACAGATGAATCTAATATTTATATAGGAAACGCTTATGATGGAAGCAAACCATTTATGGGTAGTATTGAAAGAGTTAAATTACTAAACATTGCATTGGATGATGTACGTATTGGTGAAACATCTTCTGTAATAAATGCAACATCTGAGTTTAATAAAATAAAAGGATTACAAAAAGAAAGCAATACATTATGTTATCTTACATTGGATGGTAGCATTGAAGATACTTCTGATTTTTACATCAGGTATACAAAGAAAAATGAATCATCAGATTATAAGCCTGGTGTAAATTTTGATGCTTCTTTAGTTATCCGTGATGGTATGTTGCTTCAAGATACAGGTTTAACAAATAAAATTGGTGCAGTTGAATTTTGGTATAGTCCAATGTTTGATACAAGGAATGATCCAAATGAAAGATATTTCTTTGATACATCCAGTGATATTTCTGAAGAGGTTATTTCAGTTACCAAATCAACGTTACAATTATCTAAACCTGCAAAACAAATAAAATCAATCAAAGTTGTTGGTAGTGATTTTGAATATGCTAGTGGTTCATTTTTAACAAATGATGCACAAAATACAAGTCAAGAACAAGTGGTTAGTTTAACAAGTTCTTCTTTGATAATCAGCAATCCCACACTTCAAGTCACTTCTATTCGTGTTGTTGGCGATAGAACAAATAAAGAGTATGCCTTTGGCGCTGTGTTGGACGCAGACAAGCGAACAATCTTTTTAGCGTCTGTATTGCCACAATCCAATACACCGCTTATAGTGGCGTATAAGCCGATTAACGCCAAAGTCACCAACAAGCAAATTGTTGTGTTAAACAAACAATTGCCCGGTGAAAATACTTTAGTAAAAGTAATGTATACACCAATCAATAGTCAAGGTGATAGATTATCTTTATTTAAAGATAAGTATGGTATGCTTAATTTTAAAGCAATAGGTTCAAATGTTGAAACAAGCATTCAAGTTCCTATTTCATGGAAAAAAGGAACATGGCATCGTATTCGTGCATCTTATAAATTTAATTCAAAAGATTATGGATTAAGACTTTGGGTAGATGGATATGAAAGAATCAATAATACATTAGATCAAGTAACTGTTGACGGATATATTGGTTATTACTCTGGTGTAGGTAATACAAATAATATTGCTTATAAAGATCAAATTAATGATGTGTTTATTGGCTCTGATATTTATCAAAACAATGTTGCCAGTGGTTTAATAAATAATCTAAGAATATCAAATAATACAAGAGATGGTTTGTATTATTTGTCAGAGAATTTAGACCCTAACTTCTCAAAAAATACAAATTCAGCATATCCAGTATTAAAAGATGTTTATACAACATATCTTTTAGAGGGTTTGTATAAGTTGGCGCAAAGTACGGATGTTGCAATTCTTGCAAATGCAATTACATCAAGCAATGATTTTTCTTTAATTGTTCATGATCAATTGCAAATGCTTTCATCATATGATATATTGAAAGACATATTATCTCAACTCGTAAACAGGTTAAAACCAGCAAATAGCAAAGTTTTTTTTGAATACAAATAAAACCACTATTATAACATTAGGTTAATATGTCCAAGAAATTAGAAATCTCAGATAAACAAAACATTTGGTTAAATGGTCAACAAGTAGATGACCAAGAATTAACCCTTGAGCAAAAATATACAAACCAAAGAATCAATTCCATTGTTAACAATCACATTGGTTCTGGTTTTATTGCATCTGATTTAAAAGATAAAGTTTTGTTTGACTCATCTTTGTATGTTGGTCTTTTGGATGGTAAACCTATTTATTCGCAAGCACAACCTGATGATTTAAATTATGGAAATCAATTAAACATTACCTTAACTGAATCAGAAGTAAATATATCTAGAAAAGTTAAAGTAGCGATTATTGGCACTAACTTATCTGGTGAGTTACAATTTGAAACATTTTACTTTTCTAAAAATGAATCACAAATTACAAAAAAACATTACACACAATTGTTATTAGTTTTGTTTAATGATGTAAGTGGTTTATCCAATGAATCTCTTAATCTTGGTGGACGTTGTTTAATTACCCAAGCAGCACCAGGCTTTGTTTCTAGGGATCCAATATCTGTTAGTTCTGATCAAGAGCCTAATTTATTTTGGAGAGACTTTTATGTTTCTGGTTATCCAACTTTAGCATTGATGTTAAAGGCTGCTTTACCTCTTTACAATACAGATTCTTTAAATATTAAAACAAGTTCATTAGAGTCTAAGATTATTGAAAAAAATAATATTACATCATTTGTTGGACAAAAGTTTCTTGCAAAAACAAACAATATACAAAAAATAACATTGCTTTGTTCTGTTCAAAATACAACACCAGGTTCTGAAACAGATTTGGTTTGGACGGGTGATATGGTTGTAAGCATATTCCCATTGCAAACATCTGTATCTTCACCTTATGATATTGCGCCTAATTTGGATATTGAGTTTTCTCCAGTTAATAATCCACTTGCTCAAATTAGTTTTAACTACACAACATTATTAGAGCGTGGAATACAATTAAGCACTGTACCACAACCTGTTGATTTTGTATTTAGCAATAGTGCTGTTGCAAATGGTGTAAATATTAAAGAAGGTTCTTATTATGCATTAGCCGTTCGTAGATCAGGCACAGCAGATAAATGTGACTTATTGTTTGAATCAAACTCAAATATAAATGCTGAGATAAGATATACAACATTTAACAATGATGCTTGGGTAGATATTCCAGATCAATCACTTTGGTTTCAAATTTATTCAGATGCTATAAAAATAACAGATGGGTCTTATTATGATTCAGGTGTTGGTGTAACAATAGCCAAATCAAAAGTAGTATCTGGTGTTTCAAAAGATTATTGTTTAGATAAAGTTTCTTTTTCTGGAAATCAATCTTATTACAGTTATCTAACAACTCAAGTTGAAAAAAGCAATATTATTCAAGACCAAAGAACAGGCAAACCAACTTATTCAAATCAACAATTTGTTCCAAGTTTATCGCTAATCAATGAAACACAATTGGTTTCTATTTCCAATAGTTCCGATCCATTAGTGCCTGCGGTTGTTGCAGATAAAAATAAAAAAACACTTGATGTTAATCCACAGATTTCTTTTGATGTAAATCATTTTGGTTTAATTAATGATGCTTTGTTTATTAAAGTATTTGACGACCCAACGTCTTCAAAATACAATCCATCAACAATGTCTTTAAAAACAAGCATTTTAAATGGATCTGTTGTTGGTTCAAAGATGTATTTACGTGATGGTTATACTTCCAATTATTTTAAAGTTGGAGATGCAATTATCCATGACTTAAAGTATGGTGATTTAAACAATGATAATTATGTAGACATTCAAGATTTTATAGAGTGTCAAAAATACCTTGGATTAAATTTATCAACAGCGCCTCTTGCAACAACTTCTATTGTTACAGATGGAACAAATACAACATATAGTAATGGTTATGCAACATATGTAAATCCATTTTCATTTGACTCTAGCATTTCCTTTCAATTGATAAATGGGTCTGGTTTAGTAGCCACAAGTAATGCAGATGGTTATTTGGTTCCTGATCCAAACGATCCTTCTCTTTGTTATTTTTCTAGTTCTGCTGTTAACTTTTCTAGTTATACAGGATTGGATGGTTATGAGATTGTTTTAATGAACAGTGGTGTGGCATCAAATTATGGTTCTTTTAAAATAAAATCAATTGATACAACAACAGATGTACTTACATTACGAAAATACTTCTTGGATAAAGCAAGATTTTTAGAGTTTCTACAAACAGATATTAATGGTGACTTTAATATTACATCAACGGATATAAATTTGATTAATTATTTTTACAACAAATCAAACACATCTTCTCTTGTAAATAGAAAATTCTCAGTTATTGAACTTTCTTTAACACCATATGTTGATAGAGGGGATGATTATTATTCTGGAATACGTGGAACATCATTGCATCCACTTACAGATTTATTTTCTTCAGATGGTTATTTTTCAAATTTTAATTTTAGCGCTGCTTCTATTGGAGCTTCATTACAAACAAAATTAAATTGGCGTGAAGATTATATTTCTATAACAAATGAAAATAAAGTAATACCAGTTTCTATCGATTCTTTTATTACTAGAGTGCCTGAAAATACAATGGATATTGTATATCCAACTCCAACAGAATTGATATCTAAGAGATCTTCTTATTATATTGATGGTGATTTATTTTTGAGTGGAGATGTAAAAACAAAAGACGGTTTGCATAAGTTAGATATTGAATCTTCAACAATTATATTGGAGATTCCAAATCATACAGATGGTTATGAAAGACATGTTAATATTTTCAATTATTTTGTCTCTGAACAATCTGATGGAAATACAATGAAAGGTTATCCTGCGTTAAAATTCGCAGATGGCACTTTCGTTCAACCTGACGCTTTACAGAAAAATCAAGTTAGATTTTCTATTTCAGCACAAGCATTTTCACCAAATTTAGAAACAACTATTGTAGATGGGTATTCAGCACTTATCATAGATAATAGAATTGGTGTTTATATAAATCCACAAGGTGTATTATCTTTGAACTTTAATAATATTTATGAAGATGATATTTTAAAAACATTATGTACAAGGGTAAATATACAAGTTACCTTGAAAAAATCAGGATTTGTGAATGGCGTCACCACTGTTTCTTCTACAGAGATGAATAATTTACTTTCATTATGATTCTTTGATATATATGTGGCATGAGAATTGTCATAAAGCAATATTTGGGGAACAATCATTCTTGGGCTGTTTGTGGTAGGGGGATTGCAAGATCCCTTGCCAAGACGCATCAAGTTGATTTGTATTCTACAGATGGTATAGAACATCTTGGAGATTTAAAGAAAAATTTACTTGGATACTCTTTAAAAGGTGAATCAGGTGGTATTGGTAAATGCTTTTCTTTGGTATCAACAAAACAAGGTCAAATTTTTAAAGAAGCGAAAACCACCTTTGTAAAAAAAGGTGGACTTACTGTTGACCAATTTGCTGAAGGTTATCCTAAACCAGGATATGATTTGCAAATTGGTTATACTATGCCATTAAATTTTGAAAGATACATGAAGTATGGTGCCGTTAAATTTGGAATATGGTGTCATGAATGGAGTGGTAAAAATATATTACCATCAAATCTAATTACATGTTTTAAATATGTAGATCAATTACTTGTTCCAAGTAATTTTGCAAAACAAGTTTTACTGGATTGTAATGCAAATGAGAAAAAAATCAAAGTTGTTCCTCATGGTGTGAGTGAAAACTTTGAAAATATTATTCCACATGATTACAACATGCCAGATACATTGAAGATATTCACCAATATAGCTCAACCTCATAAAAGAAAAAACATGCCAGCTTTACTAGAGGCGTATGGAAAAGCTTTTACAAAGAAAGATAATACTTGTTTAATCTTAAAAGTAAAGATGAGTAAAAGTAAACATTGTTTTGATGACTCTTCAATCGATATAATTAATGATTACAATTCAAAGTATGATGCAAAGATAAAAATAATCACAGATTATTTTGAAGATATGGCTCCTTATTATGCGGGTGCAGATGCTTGCTTTACCATGAGTCATTGTGAAGGATATTATATGCCGGGTCATGAAGCATTAGTATCTGGTATTATGAATATTGCCCCAAACTATGGCGGTCAATTGGATTTTTTAAATAACAGTAATTCAATTTTAATTGATGGTAAAAGTGAAAGATGTTTAAAAGAAGATATTTATACGTATCCACATCACAATGCAACTTGGTTTATGCCTGATATAGATTTGGCAGTTGATGCATTAAGGGAAGCTAAAAAAACACATATTGAGCTAAATAAAAAGATAAAAGAACGTCGAGGTCAGGTATATTCCGAAACGAACTGGGACGTGATAACAGATAAGATTTTATCTATAAAAGAATCGCTTGTATGACAACCATTGAAAAAACACTTATAGCAGTTGGTTCTGGATTATTAATTATTGTTATTTCTTTTTATACTTATACTTTATGGCAATTAAAAAATCAACAAAAAGAAATAGAAACCACACTTGTGAATCAAAAGAAAATAACAGAAGATATACTTAGGTCATCTTCTTCTTTTGCGACCACAAAAGATTTGGAAGCTTATTCAAAAGATAATAAAATAGATTTGCAATCTATACGAAAAGATCTTTCAAAATTAGATGCCAAAGTTGTTTCTATAAACACATCATCTATTGAATCCTCTGGGTATTTTATTAGTCATGTTGGATCAACATCTGTTACAAAAGATCCTGAACCTAATAACCAATTATCTTGTGTTGATAAAAAGTGTACAGATACATATGGTTATTTAAATACAACTCAGCACCTACTTTTAAATGAAAAGTTTGGTGAACTAAATGTTCCTTTTGGTCAAGCTTCATTTTCTGCAGGTCAAAAACAACCTTGGTCTTTATCAGTGGATGATAGACAATATGTTATTCATACAGTTGTTGGTGAAGATGAATCTGGTAGGCAATATTATTACAATCAAGCAACAATAAAAGTTGGTGATAAAGAATACAAGATACCAGTTAAACAAGCGAGTACATTGCAACAATATCCAAGTGATCATTTTTCATTTTGGAATCCATCATTGTATTTAGGTGTGTCAGCATCTGCGTTTTCTAGAAAAGATGTTGGTACAAGTCTTGGTTTTGGTTTTATTAGTTATGGTAAAACAAAAGTTGCGCCAACATTTACATTTTTACAATTAGGAGTGGGATATGGTTTATCATCTACAAAAACATATGCTTATGTTACTCCAGTTTCTTATCGTATCGGGAATGTACTTCCGTTATTAAAAAATACATATATGGGATTATCAATAGGATTGTCTTTGGATAATAAGTATATGTTACAAGGTGGCTTATCCACTGCTCTTTGAATATTGAGGTTATATGTTACATATTTTTACTTTAACTTGGAATGGCGCTGACAAAATTGAAAAACTATACAAATCTTTAAAGCCAGCATTAAAAGATATCCCACATAAATGGACGATAAAAGATAATGCATCAAAAGATAATTCTGTTGAACTTATAAAATCATGGCAAGATCCAAATATTGATTTAATTGAATACAAAGATAATTTACAAAACTTTGCTCAAGGGATGAATCATTGTTTCAAGCATGCGAATCCTTCTGATGAAGATCCTGTAATGCTATTAAACAATGATGTAATTGTTGAAGATAAGAATTCTATTAAAAACATGCTTTCTTTACTTGGTAAAAAAGATGTTGGTCTTGTTGGCGCGAAGTTGGTATATACTGATACAGATAAGATTCAACATTGTGGTGTTGTTTTTAACAAGATGGGTCATCCATATCATTTAAGATCTGGCGTGAAAGAATCAAGTTTAGATCAAGCAAACCGAGAATTTCAAGCGGTTACTGGTGCAGTTTGGTTAACCAAAGCTGGCATTTATAAACAAATTTCTGCAAATAAAGAAACGCCAGGTTTGGATGAACGCTTTATCTGGGGCTTTGAAGATATTGATGGTTGCTTGTATATTAAATACACACTTGGTAAAAAAGTTGTTTATTGCGGGGAGTCAAAGTTCTTTCATGAGGAATCAGCTTCTTTAAAAAAGAATCCACAAAACAAGTTGTTTTTAAATCCAAATATGAAATTATTAAAAGAAAAATGGTCAAGTAAATTTTCATGCGATGATCATTTTTATTCAAATCAAAAGTACAATTTATTAAAATGAGTAAAAAAACAATATTATTAACAGGTTCCGCTGGGTTTATTTTTTCAAACTTTATACGTAAGTCAATTTATTTAAAATTGCCTTATCGTTTTGTTTCTGTGGATAAGATAAATTCACAGAAAAATATGATTAACTTATATGTTAATCAAAGTCATAAATTTTATTTAGCAGACATTGCAGACACACATATTATTGATACTATTTTCTCACATGAGAAACCCGATGTAGTTATTAATGGTGCAGCTGAATCTTCTGTTGATAAGTCTTTAACCGATTCACTTTGCTTTACATTATCAAATGTTGTTGGAACTCAAAATCTTTTAAATGCATCTATAAAGCATGATGTAAAAAGATTTATACAAATCAGCACAGATGAGGTATATGGGCAATTGACGGTGGATGAAAAGCCATGGAAAGAAGAAGCTCCTTTAAACCCACGTAATCCTTATTCCGCATCAAAGGCGTCTGCCGAATTGATGGTACAAGCAGCAGGTAAATCGCATGGTCTTCCTTATATTATTACGAGATCTTCGAATAATTATGGACCAAGACAAATGCCAGATAAATTAATACCAAGAGTTATCCAATGTATTATGCGTGGTGAAAAGATTCCAGTATATGGTGAAGGATCACAACTTCGAGATTGGACACACGTATTTGATAATTGCGCGGCTATCTCTTATCTTATTGATAATGGAAAAGATAATGAGATATATAATATTTCAGCGCATCAAGAATTTACAAATCTTGAGATAGTAAATAAGATTTGTGATATTATGGGTACTGGTCATAATTTAATTTCTTTTATACCTGACCCTAGAAAAAGTCACGATTTTAGATATGCTATAGATACATCAAAAATAGAATCACTTGGCTTCAAAGCAAGTATGAAGTTTAAAGATCATATTAAAGAAGTTGTTGAGTGGTACAAAATGAATTCATACTTTTTATTACAATGATAGGTAAAAAATGACAGCAAAAACATTTACAGAAGAATCAGAAAAAGAACAAGTACAAGATGATCTTTCATCAGCAAAAGTAGAGACAGTAGAAGTTTCAAAATTAGAAGCATTAAAATTAAAAATGCAAGCAAAAGAACAAGAAGCAAAAATGCCAGCAAAAATCGTCGCTCAAAAAGTAAGAAGTTATTCCCTTGGTGTGGTTGGTACAGGTCAAGCAGGCTCACGTTTAGCCGAAGCCTTTTATAAAGAAGGGTATGATGCGGTAGCTATCAATACTGCAACCCAAGACTTAAAGCATATTGAAATACCAGACTCTAACAAATTGGTTTTGGAAGGCGGTCCGGGTGGCGCTTCTAAATCACGTGAAGTGGGTCGTGATTTAGCAATTGCAAATGCAGATGCTATTAGCGAACTTCTTTCACAAAAGATAAGAGATAGTCATGTCAATATTCTTTGCTCATCTCTTGGTGGTGGATCAGGCTCAGGTTCATTGGAGCCTTTGTTAGCTTTACTTCAAGACCAAGGAAAGCCGATTGTTGTTGTTGCTATTTTACCAATGAACTCTGAAGATGCTCAAGCAAAAAACAATGCACTTGAAGCACTTGGTGA
>Ga0075464_10001176_pt1 | contig 11830 bp, 10 predicted proteins | sample DEB19_08_DNA_5_FD_75068 | JGI IMG/M metagenome (GOLD analysis project Ga0075464, IMG submission 75068) | Aqueous microbial communities from the Delaware River and Bay under freshwater to marine salinity gradient to study organic matter... | ecosystem: Environmental > Aquatic > Marine > Coastal ...
TTGGAGTGCCTAAGCAAATATATTTTGCTTTAGTAAGCGGCAACCTTTCTAACAACTTATTCAATACTTATTACAGTTCTTATATGGCTGAGATTACGGATAAGGATAGTAGGCTATTAAGTGCTATGGTTAAATTGAATGATAATGAGATTTACAATTTAGATTTTTCTAAATTTATTTATATTGACGGTGGTTTATATATATTACAAAAATTAATAGATTATGCACCTAATGAAAACGAAACAACAAAGGCGGAATTTTTAAGAGTAATTAACACAACATATTAAAATGGCAAAAGTAGTAATAGGAGCAGAAATAAAAGTTGATGGCTTAGATGCAGCAGGGCAATCGGTAGGCAGCTTTAAAGCACAATTAAGGGAAGCACAAGCCGACCTTGTTGCAATGGCTGATAAATTTGGACTGGCATCAAGTCAAGCACAAAACGCTGCAAAAAAAGTAGCAGGGTTAAAAGATACTATTGGAGATGCTAAAGCATTGTCTGAAACATTTAACCCCGATAAAAAGTTTGTAGCGTTAGGGGGTGCTTTGCAAGGGGTTACGGCAGGGTTTTCTGCTTACTCTGGTCTTATGGGTGTGTTAGGGGTTCAAAGTAAAGAAACGGAAAAACTACTTTTAAAAGTTCAATCCGCAATGGCTTTGCAGCAAGGCATTAGTGGTATTAAAGGGGCTATGGATAGTTTTGGTTTATTAGGTAAATCTGCACTTGCTGCTTTAAAAAGCATTCGGACTGGAATTGCTTTAACAGGTATTGGAGTTCTTTTAATTGCACTCGGTGCTATTGTTGCATATTGGGATGATATTAAAGAATTTGTTAGCGGAGTTAGTAGTGAACAAAAAAGATTAAATAAATTAACAGAAGATAATCTTAAAGCTCAACAAAAGAAATTAGATACTATTGGTGACCAAGATAACATTTTAAAATTACAGGGTAAGAGTGAAAGGGATATTTTAAAGTTAAAAATAAAACAAACAGATGAAGTTATAAAAGCTACTGAACAAAGTATTTTACAAGCACAAATTACCAAAACTGCACAAGTAGCTGCCGCTAAAAAAAATCACGATATTTTAGCAGGGATTTTAAAATTTTCAACTGCAGGAATACAAGTCATTATTGAAGGTGTAGATTATGTTTATGAAAAACTTACTGGTGAAAAACTTATTGATTTTAATGTAGCAGATTATGCCGCATCTTTTCTTTTTGACCCTAAAGAAATTGAAACAGAAGCTGACAAAGTAATCGAAGAACAAAAGAAAGCATTAGGAAAATTAAAAAACGATAGGGCTGGTTATGAATTAAGCGTTAATTCAATAGATAAATCCGCTTCGGATAAAAGACAAGCAGCATCAGATGCTGCTGCAAAGAAAAAAGAAGAAGCAGCAAAGAAAGCTGAAGAAGTACGACTACAACAAGCAAAAAATTCAGATGCATTAATTGAAGAAAGTAGACTATTAGCTGTAAAAGATACATTTACAAAATCTCAATTAGAGTTAGAGGATAAGCATCAAAAAGAAATTGATGCACAGATTGATTTTTTAAACAAAAAAGAAATAGATGCAACGGAATATGAAAAAAGAAAGTTATTAATTAACGAAAAATATAAAATATTACAAGCTGGTTTATTAACAGAAAAAGAGGCTAAAGATAAAGAAACTACAAAAGCTGCAAGAGAAAAAGAACTTGTTGATTTAAAAGCAAATAACGATGCTAAACTTGCAGAGGTGCTACGGGTTAACGCAGCATCGGGAGAGGATAGTCCAGAGGCAGCGTATTTAAAAATTGAAAATATTGCAGCGGCTAAACTTGAAGCAGAGAATGCAGCTTATTTAATTGAGAAAGAACAAAAAGCTGGACAGTTAGGGGAGTTAGCTTTACTTGAACAAAATCATAAAAACAAGTTAGTACAAATTACCGATGAGGGAGCTGCTGCAAAAAAAGCTATTTCACAAAAAGAATTTGAACATAGACAATTAATGCTTAAAGCAACTGCCGATGGGTTAACTGCTTTATCCGATATAATTGGAAAAGAAACTGCAGCAGGTAAAGCAATGGCAGTAGCAGCATCTTTAATAAATACTTACTCCGCTATTGCAGGGCAACTTAAAGCGTTTTCAGGTGTGCCAGTTCCAGGATATGCAATAGCACAAGCAATAGTTACAGGACTTGCTGGTTTTGCAGCGGTTAGAAATATACTTAAAGTACAAGTACCCAAAAGCGGTGGCGGTGGAGGTAGCACAGGAAGTGCTAGTTTATCAATGCCAAGTGTTTCGGCTGCTGCACCATTACCACCACAAGCACAAGTTACTAATCTAAGTCAAGCTAGTATTAACGCTGTTGGTAATGCAGCTAATAGAGCCTATGTACTTGAAACGGATGTAAGTAATAATCAAGAACGGATAAGGAGGCTTAATCGTGCTAGTCGTATTAATTAAGGAATATAAAAAAGCCTTCCCAATTATGGTAACGGGAATGTATGGCTATTAATTTAGTTCCCGTATTAAGATAATAAATATGCCAACGCTTTACAAATTTAGCCATAGACAAAAATAAACATTACTTTTTACTTTATATAATATATAGTATGGATTTTCCTATTTACGAATTACAGATTAACGAAAAACAACAAGACGATGCAGAAGTATCTTTTGTTGCTTTAGTAGATAGCCCTGCTATCAAAAGGAATTTTTTAGCCTTTAATGAATTGTTAAAGTTTAAAGTATTATCGGAAAGCGACCACGTTTTAGTTGGACCGTTAATGATACCTAACCAACTTATATATAGACAATCGGATAAGTTTGGTGAACACTATGTTAAGTTTTCCGCACAAACTATTGAAAGCATTGCTATAAAGTTTGCAAAGAAAGGCTATCAAAATAATGTAAATGAAATGCACGACCCTAAGAAAAAGGTTGAAGGCGTTACAATGTTTGGTGCTTTTATTACAAATGAGAAGTGGGGCGTAAAGCCTATTGATGCTTATAGCGATTTACCAGACGGTACTTGGTTTGGTATGTATAAAATAGAAAACGCTGAGATATGGAATAAAGTTACAACAGGCGAATTTCAAGGTTTTAGTGTAGAAGGGTTGTTTGATTATGTAGAACCTACTAGTAATGCCGAAGCTATGTTAGCACAATTATCTGCAATTTTAAACAAAGTAAAATAAAATATATAATATATTATGGACGCACAACAAATATTAGTAAAAGTTAAACAAGTGTTTAATGATTTAATAGCACCAGTTGCAGCAGCAGCTCCAATGGATGTACCAACAGAACCAAAAGAATATGAAATTATGGGTGGTGGTACGGTTATGATTGATAAGTTAGAAGTTGGTGGAATTGTAATGATTGATGGTAACCCAGCTTTAGTTGGTGTGCTTGAACTTGCAGACGGTCATAAATTAACTATTGGCGATAACGGTGTTATCTCTGCAATACAAATGCCTGAAATGGTTGACCCTACATTAGATGTAGTTCAGGAAGCAAATAAAATGAAACCTGCTTATGAAGATATGGGTGCTAAATTTACAGCATTTGAAACTTCTACCAACGAAAAGTTTACATCTTACGAAGCTAAGTTAAGTGCTTACGAGCAAAGATTTGCAGCAAATGAAAATCAATTAGGTGCTTACAAAACAGAATTAAGTAAGCATAAAGAAATGATTGAAAAATTATTACAGTTTGGGCAATTAATGGTGGATGCACCTGCGGCTCAAGCAGACCCTGCGGCTAAAGTAGCTAATACTTTTAAAGCAGTTGATACAGAAAAAATAAAAGCAAGTACAATATTATTTAATTAAAAAATAAAACAAAAAAGAGATGGCATTATCATTAGGTAGTTTAACGGCGTATACTAGACAAAGCGTACAGCCCCTATTAACCTCTGCGGTTTTTGGTGCAAGAACTCAAGAGTTAATTATCAAAGGTGGTATCGTACTACCAAACGTAAAAAGTTCACAAGCTATTCCGTTAATGGATACGGACGCTGTGTTTGCAACTCAAAGTTGTTCGTTTGATGCAAGTGGTACAACTACTTTCACTCAACGTACAGTTACAGTTGGTAAGATTAAAGTTGAAGAGAAGATTTGCCCTAAAGATTTAGAGGCTTACTTTACTCAAGAGGCTTTAAAAGCAGGTAGCACAACAGAAGATTTTGGTAATGCAGATTTCCAAAAAGCATTCTTAGATAAGAAAAACGTTCGTATCGCAGCTCAATTAGAAACTGCAATATGGCAGGGTGATACAGGTTCTGCAACTGCAAACCTTAATAAGTTTGACGGTCTAGTTAAATTGATTGATGCAGGTTCTCCAGTTGATGCTAACGTATCTGGTTACACAGGTGTAAGTGGTTCAGCGATTGCAACTATTAACGCAACTAACGTAATAGCAGCAACAGAAGGTATCTACAAAGCTATCCCAGTTGCAGTATTAAACAAGGGTGACGTTAAGATATTTGTAGGTGACGATTGGTTTAGATTGCTTATAATGGCTTACAGAGCGTTAAACCTTTATGCTTACAATCCACAAGATAAAGAAGATAGAGTATTTACTTTGCCAGGAACTTCAATCGAAGTTGTACCTGTAAACGGTTTAAATTCAATAGGTGATGCTTATGCTATAAGCGTATCAAATATTGCTTTAGCGGTTGACTTAGTAAACGAAGAGAACAGCTACAAAATGTGGTACAGCGAAGATAACAACGATGTAAGATTTAGAGCAGAGTGGAAAATCGGTGTTAACGTAGCATTCACAAATGAGTGTGTTAAGTTTAAGTCAGCTATTTAATAAATAATTTTTAACCAAAAAGGGCGGTGCAAAACGCTGCCCTTTTTTAATACTAAAAAATATGCCTTGTGCAATAACAGCAGGTTACACGATAGATTGTAGAGATGGTGTTGGTGGTATTGATGCAGTATACTTTGCCGAGTTTGGTAATGTTACTATGATTGATGCTTCTGGAACTATCACTGGAATTACTAAAGTAACAGGAAAAAGATTTTATAAGTTTGAAGTACCTACAAAGTCAAGTGCAACAGCTTCAAGTAACCCAACGGGTTCAACAGAAAATGGTACATTGTTCTTTGAGCAAATGGTAGATTTTCCTATTAACAAAAGAGATGCAACCACTAGAAACGTGATTACAACTTTAGCAAAAAACAAAGTAGTAATAGTAACTAAAGATAAAGACGGTACATATAGAATGTATGGTAAGCAGTACGGAATGTATTTAGGTGCTTCTACGGGAGCAACAGGTGCAGCGGCTGGTGATGCTAATGGTTATGTATTAAAGTTTGAAGGTACTGAATTAGAAGATTTCTTTGTAGTATCAAGTACGGTAGGTAATGCTTTAGAAACCGCTGGTTAATAAACAATAACAATTAAAAGTTTAGCCCCTGCCTGTGAAAGCAGGGGTTTTTTAATATGATAAATTTAACAAAAGGACTTACGCAAACAATATACTTTACGGGTACTGAAAATGCAACCTTATCAGTTCCAAAATTTTTATGTACATTTACAAATAGAGAAACCTTAGAGGTTGTTATTATACCAATTACAAACGTAAGTACAACGGCAAGATATGATAAAGCTAGTGTGGTAGTTAATACTTATTTTAGTACAGCAACAACGGGCTTTTATTCATATAGTATTAGGGAGTTTACGGGTAGTTATCCAAGTTCACCTACATACGGTGTAATAGTTGAAACGGGATATATGTATTTAAACCCGTCAACAGAGTTTGCACCAACGGAATACGCAGAACAATCTAACGCATTTAAAACATACAATGGATAACATAGGAAAATATAACTTGATTTCTGTAAAGTTTGCCAAAGCAGAGCAACCAAAGTTTGAGGAACGTAAGGGGCAAGGGTACATTCAGTATGGTGCAAATAACGATTACCCCGATTACTTACTTAATCTTTACAAAGAAAGTTCTAAGCACGGTGCTATAATCAAAGGCAAGTCAAATTACATCTACGGCAAAGGCTTTAATTTTCCTAAAGATTTAATGGCAAATACGCAGGGCGAAACCTTTAACAATATATTTAAGAAAGCGGTAAAGGATGATGAAATATTTTGCGGTTATTATTTACAAATAATTTACAATTTAGAGGGTAAGATAAAAGATGTTTACCACTTAGATTTTAAAAAGGTACGTACTAACAAAGAGCAAAACTGCTTTTATGTAAAAAATGATTGGCAAGATAACAGAGAAAAGGCTAGGGCTTATCCAGCATTTACAGGAACTTACAATAAGGATAACCCGTCGCAAGTATTATTTGTAAAGCAATACAATCCTGGCGATGAAATTTACCCGACACCTAATTACTATCAAGCACTTAATTACATAGAAAGTGATGTACAAGTAAGTAGGCATATATTAGGTAATGCAAAGGACGGGTTTGTAGCAACAACTGCTATCAACTTAAATAACGGTGAGCCTAATGAGGAGCAAAAAGAGCAAGTAGAAAAAGATATTAAAAAGAAGTTTACGGGTAGCGAAGGAGATAGGGTATTATTGTTTTTTAATAAAAGTAAAGATACAGCAGCAGAGGTAATACCATTGTCGCAAACAATGCTTACTAAGGAAGATTTTACTAATATTAATAATCTTATCCAACAAGAGATTTTTGCAGGGCATCAAATTACTTCGCCAATGTTATTTGGTATAAAGACTGAAGGGCAGTTGGGTGGCAGTAGTGAGATTAGAGATAGTTACGAAATTTTTAACAACACTTACGTAAACGAAAGACAGCAACAACACGAAGAGGTATTTAATAAATTATTATTTTTTATAGGGATAAATGGTGATTATAAAATAACACCAGTTGAGCCATTAGGGTTTAATTTAAGAGATGAGTTATTGTTAGATGTAATGCCTAGAGAATACTTTTTGGATAAGTTAGGTGTGGACCAAAAATACTATACTTTACCTTCGGTAAGGTCAACGGGTGCTTTGCCAATTATTGACAACACAACCGACATAAGTGGGAATACAATAGCACCTGTTAATGAAAATTTAGCAGGTATGAGTGGGCGTAAATTTCAGCAATTAGAAAGGATAGTAAGAAAATACAAGTCTGGTAAAATAACAAGGTTAGCAGCGGCTATGATGCTTAAAAATTCTTTTGGCATAAACGATGACGAGGTAGGGTTATTTTTAGATGACAATAGTTCCGATGCACAATTTGCTATGGAAGATGAGATTGACTTTGCCTTATTAGAGCAGTTTAGCCAATTCGGTGAAGATAAAAATAGCTTTGAGGAATTAAGTCGTAAGGATGCAATACAATCGGAATACTTTGCCGATGTGCAAGAGTTAAGCCAATTAGAAAGTAATATTTTAAACCTTATTAAAAAGGATAAAAGAATTACAACGGAAGTTTTAGCAACTACATTGAAAGTTGAAAAGGCTGTAATAGCAAGGGCTTTAAGTAGTATGGAAGATGGCGGCATATTTACCGTATCTAATGTAAAACAAGGCGAAGATATTATTGTAGAAAGGACAGCAACAAATATTAAGATAGAAGCTCCTAAGCCTACAACAACTGAAATACTATTAAGGTACAGTTATGAATGGAGAACAGATTTATCAGCAGAAGAAATGAAAAGTGGCAAACAAGGCTCAAGACCATTTTGCCAAAAAATGTTAGACCTAAATAGACTTTATAGCAGAGCAGATATTGAAACAATAAGTGAGCGGTTAGGTTATTCTGTGTATGATAGAGTTGGTGGATGGTGGACAAGAGAAGATGGCTCACATAGCCCACAATGTAGGCATAAGTGGTTTGCTTTAACAGTAGTAAGAAAAAATAATTAATTATGAGTGCAAATGTTTTATTCATAAATGAAACTACTTTAAAGAGTAGAACGGGCATAAGCGATGCTATTGATGGTAAGCAGCTAAAGCCGCATATTAAGTTAGCACAAGATATGTATTTACAAACGGCTTTAGGTAGTACGCTTTATTTACGTTTACAGGCTGGTGTAGAGGCAGATAATTTAACAGTTAACGAAACTATCCTTTTGGATAATTACATTACAGATAGCCTTGTATGGTACACTATGAGCCTATTGCCAATGGCTTTAGGTTATCAGTTTTTTAGTAAAGGTGTTTTACAAAAAACTTCAGAGGAAAGTAACGCACCGTCAAGAGGCGATTTGGAACTTATAGCAAGTTCTTATAAGTCAACAGCGGAGTTCTATAAGCAAAGAATGATTAATTATTTGCGTGAAAATTACACAATGTATAGTGAGTATTTTAGTACGGGTGCAGGTTATGATGTTATTTTCCCAGAGTTAAGGGGTTATACTTCGCCTATTTATTTAGGTAGAAATATAAGTGATTTCAAAAACCGTTCATTTAGTGGTAACAATGCAACTAATGGAAGTACGTTTACGGTGTACATTACACCAACGGTTGGCGTATCTTCATTTACTATTCCTGATATGACTGCATCAAGTACGGTGTTAATAGCAACAAGGTCGGGTTTGGTTAAGGGAGTTACAAACGCAGCAACGGCAAACACATTATATTTACAAATAAATGGCACTACCTGCACTTTACCAACAGGCGATATTGTAGGAAGTGGCGAAATATTTTCTTTTACTTATAGATAAATATGGCAAAATATAAACAAAAATTAATAGACAAAGTATTGTTTTATGACATACAACCAACTGATAGCAGAAATACAAACATTGTTGGAAGCAAACCCAATAATAAAGACGGCAAAAAACGTAACACCGAAAGAGTGGTTAAACCGAGATGAGCAACCCGTTTACCCTATTTGCTGCTATTCACTTAATAGCGGTCAGTTAAATATAGGTAGGCAGCATATTTTCAATGTGCAATTTTTCTTTTTAGATAAGAGTGGTGCAGAAATGGAATTTGAGCAGGAAGTTATAAGCGACCAGTTGCAGATAGCAAACGATGTTATAGAAACGATAAGGGGAACTAAAAGGGAATATACGGTTGAAGATGTAATACCTTTTAATACAATTTCCGATAAGTACGAAGATTACTTAGCAGGGGTAGAATTTACAACAAATATTACAGTAACAAGCGACTTTGACGGTTGCGATACACCAACATAAATTATATGAAAAAATTATTTTCTTTACTTATTGTTTTGATTTCTATAAAATGTTTTGGGCAGGTTTACCAAGTATTGCCTCAGTATGGATATGAAATGAAAAGAGTAAATGCTACATTAGTTTTATTATTGCCTAGCGATACAGTAACTAATAAGACAGGTGTTGCACGAATAGGTACAACTTTATATTCTGGCAATGGTACTAAATGGACGGCAGCAACTGCAACCGATACAACTAGCTTATCAAATAGAATTAATTTAAAAGTAAACATAAGCGATACAGCCGCTATGCTTACACCTTATTTAAGAAAAATAGATACTGCTAGTTTAAGTAGTAGAATAAATTTAAAAGTTAATATTAGCGATACAACTGCTATGCTAAGTAATTATGCAAAGACTTCGGCAGTAAATTTAAAAGTCAATATAAGTGATACGGCTGCAATGCTTACAAACTATTTAAGAAAAATAGATACCGCTAGTTTAAGCAATAGGATAAACTTAAAAGCAAATATTAACAGCCCTACATTTACAGGAACTTTTACAACGGCTGCTGGTGCAATAGGTAACTCATTATTAGCAAACGGAGCAGTAGCTAATTTAAGCGGTACAAATACAGGCGACCAGACAACTATAACGGGTAATGCAGGAACGGCAACAGCTTTGCAAACTGCTAGAACAATAGGTACAACAACTGGTGATGCAACAAGTGCAGGAAGTACTTTTAATGGGACTGCAAATAATACAAACGCTTTAACTTTAGTAACCGTTAATACTAATGTAGGCTCGTTTGGTAGTGCAACACAATCACCAACATATACCGTTAATGGTAAGGGCTTAATTACAGCGGCAGCAAATGTAACAATAACACCAGCGGTTGGTTCTATATCAGGACTAGGTACGGGCGTTGCAACTGCTTTAGGAGTGAATACGGGTAGTGCAGGTGCGGTGGTATTATACAATGGTAATGCAGGGACTCCAAGTGCTTTAGTAGGTACTAATATTACGGGAACGGCATCACTAAATATTAACGGAACGGTGGGTGCAACAACTGCAACAACGGGTGCTTTTACAACGGCTACGGCAAGTACAAGCCTTACAACACCTTTATTAATTGGTGGTACTACAACAACCTCACCACTAACGTTTAAAACAACAACGGGGGTAGGTGCAACGGGTGCAAGGCATATTTTCCAAGTAGGTAATAACGGTGCAACAGAAGCTATGACTATTTTAAATAGTGCTAATGTAGGGATAGGTACGGCAACACCAGATAGTATGTTAACGGTTCAACAAGGTTTATTTGCTAAAAGAGGTGTAAGGTTAAGTGGTTTACCAACGGGTGTAGGTACTAAGGCTTTGCGGATAAATGCAACAGGTCAGTTAAGTATGGCAGATACAACTGGTTCACCTACACTTACATCTACACAAATAGCTTTTGGAAGTGCAAGTAACTTAATGACAAGTGGTACTAGTTTAATATTTAACGATGGCGTTGAATTTAAGGCACAAATAGGTAATGGTGGATTTCAATCTAATGGTACTACAAATAATTATGTTGGTGATTTTAACTCATATTTAGATGGCAATGTATTAAATGTTAAAACAGATGAGTCATACGTTACCTATGCTGATAACAATTCACATAATGTAAAATTTGGCATAAACACATCTACCCCTTCAGTAGCTTTAGATGTGATAGGTGATGTGTCGATTAGCGGAGGGTTTAATGTGAACACACCAGCAGATTGCTACTTAGGTGATGTAACAAATAGTTTAGCTATAAGAGTATCTGGTAGCAATGCGGACAATATTATACAATTTATTGGATACGGTGCAGGGGCAGCAACCTTTGATGCAAGTGGTAACATAACATCGTTATCGGATGAACGTTTAAAGACAAATATAAAGTCTTATAAAACGGGATTAAAGGAATTACTACAATTAAAGCCTATCCAATACAAATGGAATGAAAAAAGCAAGATGGAAACGCAAGGAACTTACGCAGGGTTTTCGGCACAAAATGTAAAAGCTAATATACCACTTGGAACAGGCGAAAATAAAGAAGGTTACTTATCCTTACAAGATAGAGCAATAATGGCAACACTTGTAAACGCTGTTAAAGAATTAAATACTAAGGTTGAAAATCTTGAAAAGCAAAATGCTAAGTTAGTAAAGAAGTTAAATAAAAAACCAAAGAAAATAATAGTAAAATACTAAAAATATATATACGTTAATTACATTAAAATATAAATAATAAAAAACATAAAATGAAAAAAGTATTATTAGCACTTAGCCTTTTAGTTTCGATAACAGTTTTTGGGCAAGATAGCACCTATAACGATGCTATAAGATTTAACCTAACGGATAGTACTGAAGATGGTATTGTAATGAAACGTAAGGCTACATTTGAAAGTTTAAATTACAATCAAAGGGTAAAGCAAATTTCGTTAAGATTTGAAATTAAATTTTATGGGCAAAATAAAGAGTTAAAGTTTGCAACTTCATACTTTAAAAATGTAACGGTTAGTAATAAGCAATACGTAGTAAGCAGCACAGGGGCTTATGTTGGTAATATTAAAGATGTATTAGCATTGTATGGCGTATTACAAGGCAGCGATTATGTAAAACTACCTAATGGCAATTATCAACTAACTACACCTTGTATGGGTTATTACGATTATTTGGTTAAGGGTTTTGATAGCAACCAAAAA
>Ga0075464_10001177_pt1 | contig 11828 bp, 29 predicted proteins | sample DEB19_08_DNA_5_FD_75068 | JGI IMG/M metagenome (GOLD analysis project Ga0075464, IMG submission 75068) | Aqueous microbial communities from the Delaware River and Bay under freshwater to marine salinity gradient to study organic matter... | ecosystem: Environmental > Aquatic > Marine > Coastal ...
ACGCGCAACTGTGACGACCCAAAGAAGATTCCGGCACACAGAGGCACCGATGGCGACTGGTACGCCAAGGGGACAAACCACCGCGTTGAAGGCGGGATGATCCGCCGCGACATGGGGACGAAAGAGGAGTGGGCAGTCGAGTTGGCAGACATCGGGGTGTTCGTAGACAAGTACGGCCAATGCGTGGTTGGACGCGACGTTGATGGCTTCTGCACGATTGAGATTTACGACGACTACCGTGAGTAGGGGCCTAACGTTTGAATTCACCTGACGCCGAAGGCGGTCAGGTGCAATGAAGGGTTCGGCGTCTGGTGACGAAGGCGCGAAAGGAAACGACGATGAGCGAAAGACTTGACGACGGCATGCCCGCCGATGCTGTTCGATTTGCCGGCGAGGTTTGCCTGCCGAACGGACTGATGTTTGACGCATTCGGCGCGCCGCGAACGCGCTATGTGCGGGTGAGTCTGGCAGGCAACCACTGCATCATGCACCCGGGCGAAGGCGACACCTATTTGCAGGACGCGCGCGACAGCGGCGACGACAGCGAATACACCGTGGCGGATGTGTACCTGAGCGAGCGCGAGTTTGACGACTTGCCAGAGCACGACGGGTTCTAGACGCCGAACGTTGCCGATAAGCGGGGCAGCGCGGTACTCCGTGCTGACTCCGCTTGATTGGCGTGTTGGGCGTCTGTCTCCGAAGCGCGTGAACTTTACATTGTGGCCGTACAAATATGCTTGACGACTGCGCATTGACTGCCGTACATTAATACCACTGCAGCAAGACGCGCAGCAACCAACCGGAGAGCAAGATGACAAAGACCCCAGCCAACGACAAGTCAGAAGCCGTCGCAGAAGCCAATGCCTACCTGAACGACCACGGCTTGCCGAACGTCCACGCTCTCGCGTCGGCGCTGAAGTACCTGGCACAGCAGGCCAGGCTGACCGACCTGCCGGCCAGCAACGCGGCCCTGATGAATGCCGAAAAGCTAGTAGCCCAGCTCGACGGCTTGACTGGCGGGAATCTGTGAACCAAGCCCCGGAGAAAGCCAAGCCGGGGCGCAAGCCCCTGGCTGACGGCGAGGGCAAAACTGCCCGCGTCGAGTTGCGCGTGCTGCCGGACACCAAAGCCGCATGGCTGGCGCGGGCCACGGCTGCCGGCCTGACGCTACAGGCCTGGATCGAGAAACGATGCAACGCGGGCCGCTGACGCCCAACGTTTGAATTCAGCGGCGCCGTAGGCGTCTGCTGGAATGAAAGGTTCGGCGGCATCTTTCCGAAGACAGGAGAGCACGATGGAACTAACTGGCGACACAAACACCCCGGCGCTGCCAATGACCGAGGCCGAAGTGAACCACTTGCGGCGCCTGCTGGCGTGGCTGCGCTGCGAGATGGGCCAAGAGCCGGCCGAGATGGTAGTGATGGTCAACGCGCTCGCAGAGAAGATCGGGCCGCTGCAAGACCCAGAAGGCGCGCGACTGCGGCTGCAAGCGCACTACGAAAAATCTGCAAGCTACCCGGCCTACGTGCGCCAAGCGGAGAAGATGCTTTCCAGGGCGCTGCGCAACCACGAGCGCGCGGCAGGGATAGTTGAGGCAGAGCAAAGCGCCGTGGTCGGAACATTCGACAGCGTGGAGGGGTTGATTGCGGGGCTCAAGGCATGACGCCGAACGTTTGAATTCAGCGGCCACGAAGTGGTCCGCTGGAATGAAGGGTTAGCCGGCCCTATCCGGCGCAAGGAGAACGAAGGTGGATATGGAACGACTGGACGCGATGATGGCCCGGCTGGACAGGCACCAGCCGCTGACGGCCTACGAGTGCTTGCGGCTGGTGATGATTGCCCAGCACGCGGCGAAGTTCACCAAGGCGAACGACGAGGGCGACGACATAGAGGCGCTGCTGGACGGTGACGGCGAGCCCCTGCTGCATGGCACCGAAGAAGAACTGACGCAGGCCGCCGTGGATGCTGACGACGCCTACAACCGAAGCAAGGATGAGTTGTTCTGCGCCGTGCGCGAACTGATGGCATGGCCCGGCCGCGCCGCGAAGTACCTGCCGGAACATCTTGGCGGCTGCGCGGTGCATCCGCACCCGTTCGCTCAGGAAGGCACGATGTGAGCAGGCTGACCGAGATTTACCCGCATCACTGCGCGCCTGATGACGTGGCTGCGCTGGCGCGGCAACTGGAAGCTCTGGCCGACCCGGAGCAAGAAGCTGTGCCCAGCTACGAGAACACCGACTGGCGAACGCTGGCAGGCATTGCAGCGAGGGTCATCAAGTACCTGCGCGGCGATGACTGGCGGCACGGCGCATGACGGCTAACGGTGTTTTCAGCGGCGGTACTCCGTCCGCTGGAAAACGGGGTTAGAGCGCGTCTCGCAACTTTGGAGCCAGGGAATCTAGCAATGCAGCACGCTCTTGCGTCAACCGGAGCAGATCAACGTACAGCCCGGCCGGGACTGCGCTCGTGTCGGCAACCCAGCGCCGCATTGTGCGGTCTGATACGCCGAGGTCGCGCGCCAGCTCAGACTGCCACCGAGGTCCGTAGAGGGCCTCGCCAGACTCGACAAGCAGCCTGCTCACTGCGCCTCCTGCCAGCCGGCCGTGTGGCCCGCGGTGTACTGCGCGTGCAGCGCGCAGCACATGGCCGCGATTTGCGCTGCCGTCAGGGCTTGCAGCACGTCGGCGGGGATGCGGGCCAGCAGAGCCGCCCAGGTGCGCGGGTAGCGCGACAGGTCACAGAGGCGCGCCGCGCGGCGGGTCTTGATCGTGCTCATTGCTCAGTCCTCCATGCGCAGGGCGCGATTGACGGCATCGGCAGTGCGCGCGGCGCGCTCGGCCTGAATCTTGGCGATGACTTCGGGGTGGGCGCAGTCGAAGGCGGCCAGATCGGCTTCAAGGGCCTGCGCTTGGCGCCAGGCTTGCGAGCCCGGGAACGCGCCAGCGCGGTCTTGCAGGTGGCCAGCGATCTCGGCGCGCTGCGCGGCCAGCGACACCTCGACGACGTTGGGCTCTTGGGTCAGGATGTCGCCGCGGCCGGCTTGCTTGGTGGCCGCGGCCATCTTGGCAAACAGGTTGGCGGGGATGACGCCGTTGCGAGCGTGCTGAGTGTTGACGACGGTCTCGACGTTGCCGTCAGCGCGGCGGATGGTGAGCTTCGCGCCGCTAATGTAGGTCTTGGTCACTGTGGCCTCCTTGCCATCTTGCGCGGGCCCGATTGCCCTGCGCATGTCCTAAATATAGGGCATAGAGTGCGGCGTGTCAAGGGGCTTGCGAAAGTATTTTTGTGGGCGTGCGGCAATGTCGCTGCGCGCTCTAACGTCAAATAGACCGCGCCCACCCATCGCGCCCAGTTGGCCTATTCTGCCAATCCCCCGCGTTTCGGCGCAATGGGCCGCCTACAAAACTGAGGATGACATGACCACACTTCCAGAACTGATCCCCCCGATGCTGCCAGAGCATGTCGAGGCGGCCGATGAAGTGCGCAAATCAATCACGCGCGAGCAGTTGCGCGCAGAGTTGCGGTACGAGCCCGAAACCGGCGAGTTCTACCGTGTGCGCAGGTCGAGCAATCGGATCAAAGCAGACGACATTGCGGGCGGTATTGACGCCTATGGCTATCGGGTCATCAGGATATTCGGCGTAATGTGCAAGGCCCTCCGCTTTGGCGCCAACTGCGTCATCGCGGGCGTCGAGCGCGTGCCGACCGGGAACAACGCCGACGACAAATTCTTAGCCGCGCGCCTAGCCATCGTCGGTGCGGCCGCGGCGATATATGAGCGCGGCATCGTCAAGGCCACGAAATGACCGCCCGTGTCGTTCGCCCGGTCGTCCCCTCTCCCGGCTGGCGCTCGGGCGGCTGGTACACCGACCCCTGTCGTGCGTGGTGGGGGCCTGGCTGGCGTCCCTATGGCGATTGGGGCCGGAACGAGGTGGCCATCTCCGATGCCGCCTCGCGGGGCCGGGACACGCAACTGTCGAGGGGCTACACCGGCAGCATTGTCGGCATCTCGAAAGCCGCGGCAGCAACTACCGCGATGTACAAAGCGCACGCAAAGAAGGGGCAAAAATGAAAAGTTGCAAGGGCTGCAAACATGCCGACTGGAAGCGCCGGGCCGATGGGAAACTGCACCCGGACGGGTATGGATTCTGCGGCTGCGAAGTGAGGCTCCCGCCGCTGCCTGTCGCGAAGCACTGGATATCCCGGCCGATTTATACGGTCGGCACGATCAACCGACATCAGGAATTGCCGGCGCACTGCGTGTACTGGATCATGGCATGAACAAAACCGAGCGGACCCTAGAACTCCTGCGGACCCGTTGGCTCACGTCGCTTGACTGTGCGCTGCAAGGCGGATGCCTCAGCTTGAGCCAGCGCGTGAGCAACGCGCGGGCCGATGGGCTGGTTGTCTCCGATCGCTGGGTCGAGACTCAGGGCGGCGCGCTGGTCAAGGCGTACCGGATTTTTGCGCACCGGCAGAAGAGGCCGGCGCTTGACAGGCCGCGGCAGTAGCCCTATGTTTCCCTCATCCATGGCGGCATCCGTGGTAGAAATAGAGGCCGTTGGCTTCTGCTTCAAGCCCTTCAATGGGAACCCTCGGATGCCGCTGAGGGGGAGCAGAGACCAACGGCTTTTTGCCGTCTGTGCTTCTCTCGGGTGTTTTGATGGCGCGCGACATGACCTAGGGGCTCCACCTAGTGGTCTGGGCAGAGGGGCCTTATTGGGCGGAAACGCACAGGGGCTTAACCGAAAACCCGATGGTAGCCTCGCGCGCCTTCAAAGCACCCCGATGGGTTGGCGGGTGCCGTGGCAATGCAAGCAACAGGCGGCCCCGTGAGAAGTGCTACTGGTGGCGTAGGGGGTGCAACAGCACACATACAGGCGGCGAAGCTAGCACCTGTCCCCCGAAAGGCTGGCGGGTGAGCGATTCCGCACTCGGGACTCGTTTTGAAGGCGCCCGGCTAAGGCTAGGTGCGCTCAAACCGCTTCGGTTAAGAGGGACGGCCAATGACAGATGACCAGATCACAGCCTCTGAGGCATGGCGAGCATTCGAGGAAATGCGCAAGGCCAAGGGCAAGCGAGCGCCGTTCACCCCGCTGGCTCGAAAGCGCATTCTGTTCGAGTTGCGCCGCATGGACGCCGACGGGCAGGACGTGGAAGAGGTTTTGTGGACATCGGCCACAAACGGATGGTCTGGGGTGTTCCCGATCCGCCGCAGGGGCTGGCAGGCCCCGGAACAGGCCCTGACGGTCGAGTCACGGGCCGCGCAGACAACCGCGGAATATCTCGACAGCCAGCGCCCGGCAGATCAGGCCCCGGAGGACCGGCAGAGGGTCCGGGAGATGCTGGCCGGGGTCCGGGCGAGGGTTACTGGGGCGAGTTAGGGAAAGCACCTAGACGATTCCTGTTGCGCGATGATGCGTAAGCGATTACAGTTCATTCATCGATCAGCAGCCACCCGGAGCAAACGCCATGAACGCCACACAAACCCGCCGCGTAATTGAAGCCTTCGCCGAAACGCAAGCTCTGCTGGCGAAAGAGCTGACATACGAAGCAGCCGTGCAGCGCGCCGACCGGATCGCCTTTTATCGCGCGCACATCGCAAAGTTGCAAGGGATGCTGGCGGCATGATGGGCCTGCTCCAATGAAACCCGCCCTCTCCGACTCCCAGCGCGCCGAGCTGATCCGAGAGCGCAACCGCAGGGGCCAGCAGGCGCTACGCCAGCGCCGCCGGGCTCTCGGGCTGGTGCCCGTGGCTGGCCTGTGGGCGCACCCTGACGACGCGGCGGAACTGCGGGCGTATGCGCGGGAGATGCTGCGAGCGAGAGCCGCGGCATGAGCCCCCTCGAAACCATCGCGGCCACGGTGCAGCGCGCCCCGGCCCCAATCGCCCCGCGGGTCCGGTATCGCGGCGCGGTGCGTGATGATTGGCTCCCCGTGGGTGGGGGTCATCCGATCCCGATCGCGCCGGACAGCGGCGAATGGTTGGCCCGTCTGACATGGCAATTTGCAGGAGGCGACGAATGAGTAAAACCGGACGCAGGCCCGATCCAGACAGCCTACAGGGCCGACTGCGGGCGTTTTTTGACGCGAACCCGCAGGAGGAATTGACCCTGGAAGATGCCGCGGTCAAGTTCGACGCGACTGATCGCTCTGTGGTCCATGCCGTCCATGCTCTGCGGCGAGCCGGGGTGCTACGGTCACAGGTGCAGTCGATCATTTTCAGGGCAGATAGGGCATGAGCGCCATGAGTGATGTGGAGATGGTAATTCGCGCGGCGGAACAGGCCGAGGGTATGCGCCAGCGCGGCCCGTTGATGAACGGACAACAGGAGGCAATGCGTAACCTGTGGGGCGGCGCGGCTGACGAGGGGAACAACTTTGTCCAGACGCCGACAATGTGGGATCGCATGGGGCGGTGGTGGGCATGAGCGACCGACCCGCCGGGCGCACGTCGCCTCAGGACGTGAAATTCATCCCGGCCGGCACCGGGATTCGGCCTACATGGCTCTGCATGGGCTGCCACCGGCCCCGGACGAACCTGGGCGCGCGTGGTCGTGGGGTGCGGATGCGGTGCGCGGTTTGTGTGGCGCAGCGGGGGGCGGTGTGATTTTTGCAACCGTTTGTAGCGGGATAGAAGCCGCGTCGGTCGCGTGGAACCCGCTTGGCTGGCGAGCGCGGTTCTTCAGTGAAATCGAGCCCTTTCCATGCGCTGTGCTCGCGCACCACTATTCGACCGTGCCGAACCGCGGCGACATGCTCAAGTTCAAGGACTGGCCCGATGCAACTATCGATGTTCTCGCAGGAGGAACTCCCTGCCAATCCTTCAGCGTCGCCGGACTCCGAAAAGGACTGGATGACCCGCGTGGCAACCTCATGCTTACCTTCGGTGCCGTTGCTGCAAAGTATCGGCCCCGCTGGCTGGTTTGGGAAAACGTCCCCGGCGTCCTGTCAAGCAACGGAGGGCGGGACTTTGGCTCCTTCCTCGGGCTCCTGGGCGTCCTCGGGTATGGGTTCGCCTACCGGGTTCTTGACGCTCAGTATTTCGGATTGGCCCAGCGGCGCAAGCGTGTGTTCGTTGTCGGATGTCTTGGAGACTGGCGAAGTGCCGCGGCGGTACTTTTTGAGCGCGAAAGCCTGTGCGGGCATCCTGCGCCGCGCAGAGAAGCGCGAGAAGGGACTGCCGGCCGCGCTGCGCGAAGCATTGCAATCCGTGGCCGAGACGGAACGCCGCAAGCAGAGCTTGGAGACGAACTCGCCAACGCACTGCTGACGCCGAACGGCGGGCGCGGCGGGGTTGGGGTCGGCGCGGTACTCGCGCCAGAGAGAGCGCGCGCGCTAACGACCTCGAATCAGCGCATCGACGCGGAGACGGAAACGTTCGTCGTCACTCACGCCCTGACCGGCGAAGGCTTCGACGCCAGCGAGGACGGCACGGGGCGCGGCACGCCGCTGGTGCCCGTGGTGGCCGGCACTCTGCGAGCTAGGCACAACATGAACACTTGCGAGGATGCGATGGGCGGCGGGTTGTTGCCCGTCGCTTTCGACACAACGCAGATCACCAGCAAGGCGAACTACAGCAGCCCGAAGGCCGGCGACCCGTGCCACCCGCTTGCGGCTGGAGCTCATGCGCCGGCTATCGCGTTTGGCGGCCAGATGAGCACCGTTCAAACCGATGTGGATTTGTCGCAAACGCTGCAACGGAAGAACCCGCAAGCCGCTGCCGTTGGAATGCAAGTGCGCCGCCTGACCCCGCGCGAGTGCGAGCGCCTGCAAGGCTTCCCCGACGACTACACGCTGATCCCGCACCGCGGCAAGCCTGCGGCAGACGGCCCCCGATACAAGGCGCTCGGCAATAGCTGGGCCGCGCCTTGTGCAGCTTGGATCGGGCGTCGGATTGCGCTGGTGGATTCAATCGGCGGGAACGAAGCGAGGGCGGCGGTGTGAGCGTCATTCGCTCCTTCATCCTCGCCCACGACGTGGCCCGGCAGGGCGTGGCGAGGTTTGCAGTCGATGCCCCGGCTGGAACCTGTGTCGAGTTCAAGGAGCCGACCCGCAACCGCGAGCAGAATGCGCTGATGTGGGTGTGGCTACAGGCGTTCTCGGAACAACTCACCTGGCCGATCAACGGCGATCGGGTGCGGATGACGCCCGACGAATGGAAAGACGTTCTGACCGCGGCATTTCGGCGAGAATCTCACAGGATCGCGCAGGGCCTCGACGGGGGAATGGTCATCCTCGGGATGCGGACAAGTCAGATGGGGAAACGGGAGTTCGCCGAGTTTTTGGAGTTTGTCATGGCAACAGCGGCGGCGCGTGGCGTAGTGGTCGAGGAACTGACGGCATGACCGCCACCGTCATCACATACCGCGACGGCCAGATCGTTCAAGAGCCGGCCGACGAACATTTCGCGCGCATCGAGCGCGAACGAACCGACGCTCGGCATGTGGCCAACATCCTCGGGCTGGCTGCAAAATCCGACCGTGACGGCTATCTGTGGTCGCTGGCGCAGCGAGAGGGGCCGGAAGCAGCCGAGCGTGTCCGGCTGGCCGGGAAAGCGGCGTGGGAAGCGCGCAGATCAAGGGGCGGGCAATGACGGCCTGCCAACGGGCCTCGCCGGCTTGTAGGGACAAACCCTAATGTCTGAGTCATCGCACCAGATCGCGCTATTTCGCTGGGCCGTGGTTGCAGAGGCCACGCGCCCCGAGCTTGCGCTGCTGTACGCTGTACCAAACGGGGGCCATCGCAACAAAGCCACGGCCGGCCGGCTCAAGGCCGAGGGCGTGCGCCGTGGCGTGCCCGATGTGTGCCTGCCCGTGCCGAGAGGTGGATACGGGGCGTTGTACATCGAGCTAAAAGCGCCGCGCGAGCCGGGGGGCGGGAAACGCGCCGGCCGGCTGTCGCAGTCTCAGGCCGACTACGGGGCGGCGCTGCTACGGGCTGGCAATGCCTGGGTTGTGGCCTACGGATGGGACGAGGCGCGCAAACACATTGAGGGCTACCTCGGGTGAACAGCGCCGCCACTGCGGCAGAGCGCCGGCACATGGCCCGGGTCAAAGCGCTCCCGTGCTCAGTGTGTGACGCACCAGGCCCGAGCGAGGCGCATCACATAGAGCAGGGGATGCACTACGCGACGGTCGCGCTTTGCATCGAGTGCCATCGTGGCCCGGTGCTGGGCATCCATGGGCAGCGCCGGGCGTGGGCCGTGCGTAAAATGACTGAGCTGGCCGCGCTGGCTCGCACGATTGAGAGGTTGAACATCCCATGAATGCCGCATGGTGCCGCCCGGGTCACCGGCCGGCTGAGTCTCACACGGTCGCGCCGACCGTGATACGGCAAGAGGCGATACCGCAGATTCCAGCGCGCGAGCGTAGTCGGATGGGGTCAACTTAAATCGTGACAACCCAAAAAATAAACGGCAAAATTCGATTTCATGAGATTGCGTCGCGACGAAACACTGACGTTGGAGACAAGAATTCTGATCTTCTACGCAAGCTGTTTCGACGTGAAGATGTCCGGCTCGGAGTTGGAGCGCAAATTCAGCGCCGAGCCGATCACGATGAAGCGCGTGCTGCGGCTGATGGTCTGTGCCGGGCTGCTGGCGAGGGAGAGGCCGGAAGAAAAGATGGCCAGCCGCCGACGGCCGCGCCCGGTGTACGTTGCGGGAACGACGCTCCTGCGGGAGCTTGGAGACGAGGCATAAAATCGATCGGCATCAAAATTGCCAACGCCCAGCGCCGCGCCGCCGAGGAAAAGGCGCAGGCAGGGCTGGCCGGCAACCGCCCGACGCCGACATCCGCCGCCGCCTTGTGCTCCCCGCCGTCGCCGCCGGCATCTGGTGGCACGGCCACCGCAAAGAGGCCACGACCCATGCGCAGGCGGCCCCGATCTTCGCCGCGCTCCTTCACAACACCCGCCAGAAGTACATGGCAAAGGCCGCGCAACGCCTGAAAGGCTGACATGGACATGGGTGCCCAACAGGCTGGCCAAGCCGAGCAAGACCCCCCGCCGCGCAACTCGGTGTTCTGCATCGCCACCGACGGCAGCGTGTGCCGCCTGTGGATCGTGGAAGAGGACGACCTACCCCCAGTCGGCCCGCCGAAAGAGATGCAGATCGGCGACGCCCTGCGCTACGTGCTCGACGCTCACCAGCACGGCGAGCGCGGCGACCCGTTCATGGCGGGGCTCAACGGCGACAAGCCGGAACCCGGCCCGCAACCAACCACCACCGGAATGATGAGGGGATGACATGGCGCGCGCAACCGTAGAGATTTTCGACACCGAGCCCGGCAAAATCCAGGTCATCGTCCGCTACGACGGCGAATTCGACCCAGAGAGCGAGGCTCACCAGCACACGAACCACGTCATGACGCTGTTCGACAAAGCCGCCGACCCCGCCGGCCCTAGGATGCACTGGACGCCAGAGCAGCGCCGCGCCTACGACATGGTGACGAAGATGGGCGGCAGCCAGGCGCAGGCGCTGGAAGCGGCCGGGCCGGGTATCCCCGGAGCGCCGGATGGGATGGCCGATGATGAGCCGGCGGCCAACGAAGCCGATGCGCCGCAGATCATCCTCGTGCCGAACGACTGATGCCCCAAGCAGAGGGCCGAACGCCCGGAGCAGCGATCAACCGCGTCCGGGCGCCCAACCAGTCATGGCGAGAACTGCATTCCCTCGTGAGCGATCGGCCAATCACTCTCTCGCACAGGGTTTCGGTTGCATGACATGCGCGGCATTGTAAGCGAACGCAAACTTTTGTGCGATAGTACGAAGTGTGAACGCAACGCTCGCCAACGCAAAGCATGAGCATTTCGCGCAACTCGTGAGCAACGGGGAGAGCGCGACCCGCGCCTATGAGATTGCAGGATACAAAGGCAAAGGATCGGGACAGTCCGCGAATCGTTTGCTCAAAGATGCGAAAATTTGCGCGCGAATTGCGCATTTGCGAGCGGCGAAGGAAGCCAAACATGAAAAGGTTGCCGAGCGGGTTGTCAAAGAGGCGGGGCTAGACAAGGCATGGGTGCTCGAACGGCTGACCAAGATCGTAGGAATGGGAATGGCCGCCGACCCCGTGGTGGACAACGAGGGCCAGCCTATCGGCGAGTACAAGGCGAACCTTGCCGGCGCGAACAAGGCGCTGGAGCTGATCGGGAAGGAGCTGGGCATGTTCATCGAGCGCAAGGAGGTCAGGACCGGCGCGCTGGACGATCTGCCGCGCGATCAGATGAAGGCGCTGCGCGATGAGCTTGCCCGTCTTGTCGCTGCCGACGCTTCGGGCCCTGACTCCGGCAGAGCGGGCGCGACTACTCACTGAGGTTGACGCGGGGCTGGCCGAGGGCATCTTGGCCGACTACGTTCCGTACCCGAAGCAGCGGGCGTTCCACGAATCGGGCGGCCCCCTGAGCATTCGAGAGCGCTTGTTAGTGGCCGCAAACCAAGTCGGGAAGACTTGGAGCGCCGGCTTCGAGCACGCGATGCACCTGACTGGCCGCTACCCCGACTGGTGGCGTGGCGCCGTGTTCGATGAGCCGGTGAACGGCTGGGTGGCGTCGGAAACTGGGCAGACCACCCGCGACACGGTGCAGCGCATCTTGATGGGCCGCCCAAACGCGTGGGGCACGGGCGCGGTTCCGAAAGAGGCGATCAAGGACATCAAGCGGGCGGCCGGCTCGGTGCCCGACCTGATCGAGACGTTCACCGTGCGCTACGGGGGTGGTGGTGACGTTCAAGCCGGGACAAGCGTCGTCACGATCAAGACCTACGACCAGGGCCGGTTGCGCTGGCAGGGCGAAACGCTTGACTTCGTGTGGTTTGACGAGGAGCCGCCC
>Ga0075464_10001178_pt1 | contig 11821 bp, 6 predicted proteins | sample DEB19_08_DNA_5_FD_75068 | JGI IMG/M metagenome (GOLD analysis project Ga0075464, IMG submission 75068) | Aqueous microbial communities from the Delaware River and Bay under freshwater to marine salinity gradient to study organic matter... | ecosystem: Environmental > Aquatic > Marine > Coastal ...
CGGTTAACGCCTCGCACAAAGCGGTGGCCAGCACCGTGGGCTGTCCATTGATGGGGTTTCTTTGGGTGGCCGCGACACCGGCCACGGCTTGTATCACCGCGTCATAAACCTTTTCTTGCGCGGCTTCGCCTTGCGAACCATAACCGGTGATGGACAGTCGGATCAAACGCGGGTTGGTTTGCAGCAAGACCTCATCGCTCAAGCCCAAGCGCTCCATCACCCCAGGCCTGAAGTTATTGATCAGCACATCGGCAGCGCTGATCAATTCAAGCAAGATCTTCTTGGCCGCGCTTTGTTTCAAATCCATGGCCAAAGAGCGTTTGCCCCGATTGGCCGCAATGAAAGTCGCCGAAAGATCGCCTTTGGCAGGGCCGATCATGCGGCTGGTGTCACCCTCCAGCGACTCGACTTTGATCACTTGGGCGCCTTGATCGGCCAGCACCGCTACGGCCAAAGGGCCTGAAAACACAGTGCTCAGATCGACGATGCGGATGTCTTGAAGAGGCAAAAAGGGCGGGTTCATAAGGGGTTTCTGAGACTTGGATTCATCCTTTGACTGTGGATTAAATGGGGCTGATTTACCATAGATTTTTACCCTAGGAACCAATCCGTGCACTAGTCTGGACGCTGAATTCAGCGCCCGCCTTCACCCACTAACGCATAGGGAGCCCAATAAGCGGGGTGGTTGTAGGCTGGTATTTTCATGGTGCTCAACATGGCTTGTCGTAAGGCCTCGGCTCGGCGAATGGTGGGGTCTTTTTCGTAAGCCGCAAAGGTGTGTGTGGTCAGTTGCATGGCGCTTTCTGATTCCACCGACCAGTGCGTGACCAGCAAGCTGCGACTGCCCGCAAAAAAGAATCCCCGCGCTAGGCCGCTGAGTGCCTCTTCTGCCTTGCCATCGGCCCCGGCTGTGTTGCAAGCGGATAAGACCACCCAATCTGCATTGAGTTTGAGTGACAGAACATCCTCCAGCGTCAACAGTGGGGACTCGTTCGGATTGCTATTGCCCGCCATGGCCAAAGCCGGCTGATTCAGGTTGGGTAAATCGCCTGCCAGTAATCCATGCGTGGCAAAAACCACCACTTTTTTGTTGCCTAGCACGCCTGAGTTACTGCTGCTCAAAACCGACTGCCGAGTGGCTTGGGCTCCCAATATGACATCCTTCGCGGGGTTCGCTGACATGATTTTGGCCAACTCCAAAACTTCATCACGTGTTTCTGGCAGAGAGGGTAGCTTGCTGTAGGTCACGTATGTATCGGTCTCCATCACCGAACGTTTTGTCGCATCCACCGCACGCAAGCCCACTGTGGAGCGAACCACGGCACCATTGGGCGCTATAGCGAGCTTCTGTGATTTGAAATCAAACAACGGATCACCCCAGGCCATCAACGGCTGGGTGCTGGAAGGTTGCGCTCCCAACTTTTTCAGCGAAAGCCAGCCATTCGCTGTGGGTACATGGCTGATAGCAAAGTCGTTGATCAGCCAGGCCCCATCTTTGGCTGCGTTGGGGGCATTGGGGCTGCGCGTAAGGACGGCCAAAGGCAGTTGGGCCAATGCGCCGCTGGTTGCAATGATCAAATGACGCTTGCCTTGTAATTGCGCCTCAAGGGGAGCTATTAGCGCTTTGTAGAGGAGGTGCGAATCAGCAAAATCAAACGCAGGCGCGCGGGTACCCAGTTCCGCCACATCCAGAGTCTTGCGGATGTGGGTAACCAAACCGTGGACATCTTTTTCTGACAGCGGGGCATTGTGAAAATGCAGGCTTGCCTCGGCATCAATGGCCCATACATAGGTTTTGTCGTCCATAGGCAAGATGGAGATAAACAACTCATCAGATTTGAGTTGGCGTGCGATATCCGTATGGCTGGGCGACTTGGGCTGTATCAGCTGGAAATATTCAGGATATTGCTTCTGAATCTGTATTTTGTATTCTTTGCGCTCTAACTCCAGCGCCCGCTTGCGCTCACGCATTTGAGCCACGACCTGAGGATTGCGCTTTTCTGCAACCTCCGAGTTCTGGTTGGTCACATAGGCGGTGATGCTGGAAATTTCGTTGCGTGCATCTTGCTCTTTGCGGATGATGTCTGACAGCCCGGGCAAATTCACTCCCGCGCGCACAGCCGCTTCGGTTAAGGCTTGTTGCACTGTCGAAGTACTGATTTGATCGGCAATACTAAAGAGGGTCTTAGCGTCTTCGGGAGATGCGGCAGCCGACTCGGCCAGCAACTGCATAAACCCTTGCAAGATAAAACGTTTGGTCTTGCGTTGTATGGCCGTTTCTACAAAATCACCCGAAATGGATTCTGGTGCCGTCAAATGCTGAATTGATTTTGTATAGGCCTCGCGTGCTTCCTTTTTTCTGCCGTTTTGCATCAAGGCTTGTGCCAGCAGACCTCGGGTTAAGGCTGTGTAAAAGTGCGTTTCGCCAAAGTTTTGGATTCGGCGTTCCAATTCGGGCTCCAGTGTGCTGAGGGCTTCTGGTGCGCGCTGCAGTTTCAAGAAAGTCATGCCTCGCAACTCGGCTTGCGTTTGAGGCCTCATCGTTCTGCCGTCATTGGTGATCCGCGCATCGGCTGCGTCAAAGCGCTTCGCCAATTCCACCCATTCATCCAAGCCGGCCAACGCGGTATTGGCCTTGGCTTGCGCGTTCAACCCCGCAACCGAATCTTGACCTAATTTAAGATTCATCAGGGTTTTTTCAGTCTTTTGACTGTAAAGCCTGGCTTCTGTGAACTGGCCTGAGGCGTTGTACAAATCAATCAGGCGGTTATAAAACCTGGGCATGACGGCTTCACTGAAGCCATATTCTTTGGCTAACTTGAACAGTTCCCTGAAAGTCCATTCAGCGTCTGAGTACAAACCGGCATCACTTTGCTGCATGGCTAATCGGGTTTGCACCATCAACAAAAATTCACGGCCACGTGCTTTGCTGTCTTCATTGGTGACCCAATTGAGCATGCGCAACACGTCTTTGCTTTTGGTTGCTCCCAGTTTGGCGCTTTCAATGGCTTGCGTCCATTTGCCTTGACGACTTTCCAGCTCACTTCTCATCATGAAATAACTCATTTCAGATTCAGCAAGAAAGTAGGGGATTTGTCCGCGACGCTGGACTTGACCAAATTCATTGCGAATGATCTTGCCTGCAGCGTTCAAGAGTTCTTGTGCTTTGGCGTAATTGCCATCCTGCATGTGATAGAAAGCCAATTGAACCCGAAGGCTGACCGCACCCCAGGGCCATGTCACTTCGCGCATCAATTCATCGCCCAATTGATAGGCTTCTTGGCGCTGTCCTTTTTGCCACAGCAATTCCCGCAGTGACCACTTGGGTTTGGAGTCGCCGCTGATCAGCAACCATTCCCTGAGAAATTTCTCTTCAAGCTCGTGCTCGCCCAACAACCGAGCCGCCATGCTTTTTTCGCCCCAAAGCGTATTCTTGGTGTTATTCAAAGACCCAGGGTCAACTGGTTTGTTCATCATGTCGAGCAAGCGTTTAGTTTCTTGCTCAGAAAAGGCAATCGGTGATTCCTCAATCTGAGCAAAGGTGGCAGTCGACAGCAGGCTGGCAAAGACGACCAGACCGGCCGACAAGAGGCGGATCAAAGGCTTCAACACATCTATACCCTCAGTTGTTTTAAATTGGCACTCAGCGCCCACCTTCGCCTACCAGGGCATACGGCGCCCAGTAAGCTGGGTGGCCGTACTCGGCGTGGCTCATGGTTTGCAGCATGGCCAGACGCAACGCTTCTGCGCGCCGCATGCTGGGGTTCTTTTTGTAAGCCGCAAAGGTATGGGTGGTCAGCAGCATGGCGCTTTCGGACTCCACTGACCAGTGCGTGACCAACAGGCTGCGACTGCCTGCAAAAAAAGAAGCCTCGGGCCAAGCCGCTCAAGGCTTCTTCGGCGCGGCCATCGGCGCCGGCTGTGTTGCACGCTGACAGCACCACCCAGTCGGCATTGAGCTTTAAGCTGAGCACATCTTCCAGCGTCAAGAGTGGCGACTCGTTGGGGTTGCTTGAAGAGGCCATGGCCAAGGCGGGTTGGTTCAGGTTGGGCAAGTCGCCGGCCAACAGCCCATGGGTGGCAAAGACCACCACTTGTTTTTTGCCCAGCTGACCCGATGCACTGCTTTTCAGGACCGAGGCGCGAGTGGCGTTTGCGCCCAAAATGACATCTTGCGTTGGATCAGCCTGCAAAATTTTGGCCAGTTCCAAGACTTCATCGCGTGTTTCGGGCAATGCCGGGATTTTGCTATAGGCCAAGAAGCTGTCAGCATCCATGCCTTCAAGGCCACCTGGCTGCACAGCCCTGGTGTTGATGATCGAGCGAACCAGATTGCCCGCGTTGGCGCTGGCCACCTGCTTGGCGGCGACGTTGTCAAATAGCGGGTCACCCCAGGCCATCAGGGGCTGAACGCTGGAAGGAATTTTGCCGTAGCGCTTCAAAGACAGCCAACCACTGGCCGTGGGCACATGGCTGATGGCCATGTCTTTGATCAGCCAAGCCGCATCGCGAGGCTTGCCATTGGCCACAGGTGTCCGAACCAGCACCCCCATGGGGATTTTGGCCAAGGCCCCCGAAGTCGCGATGATCAAATGCGATTTGCCTTGCATTTGCGATTCAATTGGGCCCAGCAAGCCTTTGTAGAGTTGGTGTGCATCGGCAAAGTCAAAGGCGGGGGCACGGTTGCCCAGCCCTGCCACATCCAAAGTTTGGCGAATACGCTCCACCATTGCCTGAGTGAATTTTTCACCTTGATTCCACTGGTGAAATTGCACTTGACCTGCGGCATCGATGGCCCAGACATAAGTTTTGTCTTCCATCGGCAAGATGGACACGAACAATTCATCGACTTGCAGCGACTGCGCAATGTCGTTGTGCGTTGGCGGTTTGGGTTGAATCAGCTGGAAATATTCAGGAAAACTTTTTTGAATCTGTGCTTTGTAGCCTTTGCGCTGCAGCTCAATTTCGCGCAATCGCGACCGCATTTGCACCAGCACCTGGGGGTTTCGTTTCTTGTCTTCTTCAGTACCTTGTGACGTCATGTACTGAATCAAACTGGCCATTTCATTTTTCGATTCTTGCTCTTGGCGGATGATGTCCGCCAGACCCGGAATGCTCACGCCTGATCGGACCGCCGCATCGGACAGCGCTTGCTGCACCGAGGAGGCGTTCAGATGGTCGGCCAGTTGAAAGATCAGTGCAGCATCTTGCGGGTTGGTGCTGGCCGTATCGGCCAACATTTCGAAATAGCTTTGAAATATGAATTTATTGGACTTCTTGCGAAGAGCGCCTTCCGCAATATCGCCGGTCAAGACCTCAGGCGCCGAAATATTGCGCATGGCTTGGTCGAAATTCTTGCGCGCCCCGATCAGGTCACCGGTACGCCAAAGCGCTGCGGCATACAAACCGCGTATTGACGCGGTGAAGTAATGGTCTTCGCCAAAGTTATCGATATGCCCGCTCAGTGAATTGCCTAAAACCCGTTTCGCTTCCGCATATTTGCCGGACTTGAGATACACCCAGCCGCGAACCTGAGCGTTGTTGCCGCTGAGACTTTGATTGTTCAGTCGCCCTTTTTCTTGGTCAATCAACTGAATGAGGTTCATCGCCGCTGGCCACTTGTCTGTGCCGACGAGTGCAGTAATTTTTCGGTTTTGTGAATAGATCCATTGCGGTGAGCCTTTGGCGTAGCCTTGGCTTAAGACGATGGCCTCTGATTTTTCAGCGTAAGCCTGTGCTTCAGTGAACTGCCCCATGGTGTTGCGCAAATCGGCATATCGGTTGTAAATACCGACCATTTGGTGGTCACTGAAGCCGTTGCTTTTTGCAAATTGAATGGCCTCGCGCAAGCTCGATGCGGCTTCTGAGTAAAGTCCGGCCGTGGTCTGTTGCGTTGCCAAGCTACCCAGTGCACTGATATACCAATGTCGGCCATACGTGATGTTGCGGGCGTCTGTCAATGACTCTGAACTGAACGATTCTTTGGCCTTGGCGACTGCGAGTTTGGCTGCGGCCATCCCATCGGGCCATTTACCAATGCGCATCAGGTAAATGGACTTGGTGTACAGAAATTCCATTTCGGCGCGAATCAACCAATAGGCGACGCTACCTCGGCGGTTCACATTTTTGAATTCAAACTGAATTAATTTTTCAGCTTCATTGAGAAGAGTGGCCGCTTGTTTGAGGTTTCTGTCATCGATGTAGTTCATTGCGATGTTGCAACGCAGGCGAACGGCATCGTGTGGGGGGCGGGGCTCTTTCAATAAAACCTCCCCAAGTGCATAAGCCTCAGGGCGCTTTTCGGTATTTGCCAGAAAGTTTCTCAAGGTCCACCGGGCTGAGGGTTGCACCTGCACCCATTCCCTCAAGTTGGCTTCGCGTTGAACCATATCGCCCAACTTCCAGGCTGCATAGTCCTTTTGCCTGTAGGCTTCATCCACCTTGAGCTTCAAGGCATTGAGCTCGATGGGCTCTGCCAAGATGGCACGCAGCCGTTGTACCTCAGCCTCTGGTAAGCGCAAAGGTTGCTCTTCTTCATCTTGCCCCCACGCCAGACCGCAGCACAGGCACAGCATGCAAACGAACCACTTGAATAAGGCAACTGAAAAGTGCGGCTGTGTCATGGTATGCCCAGGTAACGGCTTATTCGACTTCGATTCTCAACTCACGTTCGGCCAAACGTTGCTTGCCATCTTGAATTTGCAAGGTCAAGCGGTGCTTGCCTTTGGGGATATTGGCCTTGTCCAGTTTGAACCCATCGGCACTGACCTGGGTGAACTGGGTCAGGCGCGTGGTGATGTCGAACTTGAGGGCGCCATACAAGACTTTGAAACTTGCAATGTCAATGGGCGAGTCGTTTTGCGCACGAAAAGCCACGGTGATCGGAAAGGGCGCTTTGAGTTTGCCTTCCGGCAAGGATTCGGGTTGCAAGATGTCAATCAAAGGCATGACGGCGCGGGCCCGCAGTGCGGGTTGCGTCAGGTAGCCGGCCTCGCCTTGAAACTCGGCGGCTTCTGCCGGGTTCACCAGCCACAGCTCTTGCGCCCAGGCTGGTGCGCTGCAAGCCATGGCACAGGCCAGATAAAGGTGTTTCAAGTTTTTCATGGGATCTCCTGAATGGACAGCAAAGCGGCGCCATAGGCGTCAGAGCACAGCGGGTTGTTTTTGGCGGTTTGGGGGTTCTGGCAAACCTGTGTCGACACCACCTTGGAGGTGCTGAGCAAGGCGCCCAATTGCGCGCGGCCTTGGGCGTCGTTCAGCGAAGTCAAGAAAGGCCCTGATTTGCGCCCACCTAGCGTTGTCAGATCGCGCGGCGCATCGGCCACCATGACCAATAAATGGTTGGTGCCGGCAGGGCCAGAAGATTTGATGCGCCAGTTGTCTTGCGGCAGCTTGAGGGTTTGGCCCGCTTCAATGCGGTTGTTTTGATTCAGATCATTCGGGAACAGCAGGTACAAGGCTTTGCCGTCCGAGCCGGCCAGGGCTGCGTACACATAGCCGCCGCGATCGGATTGGACCGTGAAGGACAGCGCGTCCTGCCCAATCACCAAGGGGTTTTTGGCCAAGTTGACCTGCACTTTGCGCTTGGCATTGCGCTGGTTGAACATTTGTCCGAGGGCTTGTTCCCCCGACAATGGTGCGACCACTTGGGCGGGCGTTTGTGGGGTTGCGGATGGTGAAGAAGCCAGAGCCTGCGCAGTCGTTGATGAAGGCGCGACGTACACCGGTGATGTGGCCGAAGGCAATGGCGTTGGCGGTTTAGGCGCTGCCGGTGCTGCTGTTGCCTGCGGGGCCGCCGTGGCTACGGTGGGTGCGGCGGGTTTGACTTCGGCTTGTGCCACCATCGTCACCGCAATCGCAACAGGCAGGGGCGCCGGTTGACTGAACCAAGACGGCACGAAATTTTGATTGCCCGACAGCACCAAATTGTGCGGCTTGTAACTGCTGTCGTTGGCCATGCGGCGGTTGATCTTGTCTTGCGCGCATTGCCGCATTTCGTCGATGGTGATGGCGCCAGAGCCATCCAAATCCTTCGCGTCGCGCAGCATGCAGTCGCGCATGTACTGGGTGGCCAGGCCGCCTTTTTGCTCGTCGTCAAAACTGATCTCGTTGTCCCGCGCAGCAGACAGATGAATGATGTCTTGCGGTAGCGCGCCGCGGTTGACTTGTTCATTCACCAAGCCCCGGGTTTTGACGTTCACCGGGTTGCCACACATCTCGGACGTGCCTGCAAATTTTGGGCGCAGGGCGCCTTCGTCGTTGGTGTTCAAAATGCCACGGGTTCGCGCGGTCAATGCCGGAGCGACCAATCCGCCCGAATGGCAGGCGTCGTACATGACAAACAGTTTGTCGGTCTTTTGCGTCATGGTGCTCAGAAGCGATGCCATTTCTTTGTTCGAGATGGTGCCCTTGCTCATGCCGTCGTAAGGCAGCAAGGCTTCAATACAGCCGCCAGAGTCTGGGTCGGCATACCGCGTTCCGTGCCCCGAGTAATGGATGAAAACCCGGTCCCCGTCTTGCACCTTGGCCGTCAGGCTTAGCAAGGCTTGGCGAATGTTCTCGCCTGTGGCTTGTTCGTCTTGCAAGTACTGGATGTTGCCCTCAGGCACTTGCATGACTTGCGCCATTTGCGTGGCTGAATATTTGTCCAGCTTGGTCCCCGGCAATGGCGGTACAGAGGGGTCCCCATAACGGCCCACGCCAATGATCAACGCATGGCGGTTGCTGCGCGCAACGGCTTGCGGGATGCCGCGCACGCCCAAAGTCAAAGCATTGTTGCCTAAGGCTTCACGGCCGCTGGACAAGCCCGCTACCGCAGACGCATTGGCTTGCATGTTCAGCGCACTGGCGCGTATCCAGCCAGCCATGCGCCCGGCGCCCGAGCCAACTTCGACCAGCACCCAGCCGCCTTCTACCGACATCAAGCGCACAGAGGTGCCTGCACTCACCTGGGTCAAGACCGCAGAGGTGGCCAGTTTTTCGGACTTCAATTCGCTGTTGCGACTGACGGAGGCGTTTTGCGCGCTGGCCCCCAAGGCGCACAAGGTCATACTTAAAAGCGCTGTGCGGATCAATGTGTTCATGGTGGGCATGGAGTTAGGTTGGTGCGGTTTGTTGTAAGGCGCTCCAGCCTTGCAACGCCAGCTGTGAAATGCGCCGTTGCAGGCTTTGTTCGCCAGAGATGTCATCTAGGGTTTGAATGGGCCCGTGGCGAATCGCCACGTCGCCGACGCTGTTGAGCAATGCGGTCTGCGCTTGGTTCAATTCTTGCGCAGGTCCTGCCAACGCCAAACAGCTTGAAAATGGCCGCCAGCCCGCCCACTGCCGATCACTGGGCGAAAGGTCCAGCAAGATCAAGCGGCATTGCGAAGCGGACTTTTGCAAGGTCTTCATCAGGCGGTCCAGGTGGTCATCGCACCAGGGTTGGTTCGACTCCCATGCCCACACGGCCAGGTTATCCGTGGTGGCGGGCAGGTCGCCGCACCAATGGCGTTTGCGCAAGAAGTACCAAAACTTCAGCACCGCCAAAAAGATCAAAGCCAAACCTGCCGAAAGATGCAGGTCAATGAAGACCCATTCGCTATGCAGACTGAGATAGCCCAGACCCAATAAAACACCCGGTAGCACCACCATGGGGGCGGCTGTTGAGGACACGCTGCGGTGGTAACTCCACAGGGCAATGCCGGCGCACATGACGATGGCCACCAAGGCCCCCGCCCATTTGGGCAGTTCCCATATCCAGCGTTGATGAAGCGCATTGTCAATGCCTGTGGCCAAGGATTCCACGCCCGCCTGGGTGCCCGACAGTGGCGTTGGGTGGGTGTCGTGCAAGCTCGGCGCGGTGGCGCCAATGATCACAATCTTGCCGCTCATGGACTGCACCTTGGAGCGGACTTCGCCGCCATCGGCCTGCGCAAAGACATCGGCGAAATTCACACGGGGGTAGGTCTCTGCCGTTTTGCGCCAGTTGATCAAAATATCGGTGGGCTCACTGTTTTCGGTGGCGATGGCCTGCGCCGTGAATCGGTCCAGCCATTGCGAATAGACCGAGGGGCTGAGCGACTGCACCACGCTCATCGGCAGGGATTGAATGATGCTGCCGTCCGCGAGTCGTTCAAAGTAGCGATAGCGGCGCAGCATGCCATCGGCATCCACATACCCGTTATTGAAGCCCAGGGGGCGAGTGGCGATGCTGGGCAGCACCGGCGGCACCAAGGCCACGGTTGAGGCCGTGGCCGCCGTGGGTGCTTGAACCCATAAGGTGGGCAGGTGTTGGTGACTCAGTTCGCTTTGCTTGTCGTTTTTCTTGGGTAAGCGCACCACGCTGAAGTGGCTGTGGTTGCTGCGTTTCGCGGCTTCGTCAAAGGCGGCGTCGCCGCCAGGGCTCAATTTGTCTGCATCAGAAAAAACAATGTCCCACACCACGGCGGCAGGGTGCTGGCTTTCAATGTGATCGAGGACCGTGGCCAGCGTGTCGCGTGGCCAAGGCCAGCGGCCAAACTCAGGCGCCATGCGCGCCAGAGCGGATTCATCGATGTCCACAATCACGATGCGTGAATCATCGGCTGGCGCGTTCAGTCTGTAGCGCACCATGGCGTCGTAAGTGGATTGCGCCAGTCCGCCAGTCACCCCCAATAAGAGCACATCCAAGACCACCCAGATGGAGAACAACAGCACCAAACCCGTCAGGACGCTTCGGTCTGACCAACTGGCCAAACGCGCCAGCCACCGACGCTGCAGCGTCGCCCACAGGGACGGCGTCAAATCAGTCGAGATTGACAATGCGAACCCGGCGGTTTTCGGCGCTCAAAGGGCGCGCGGTATTGGCCAGCTGTGTGTCGCCTTTGCCTGCCGCAGTGAGTCGTTGCAGGGCCACGCCTTGCTTGACCAGAAACGCTTGCACGGCCTCAGCTCTTTGCTGGCTGAGTTTGAGGTTGTAGTTGGCCAAGCCTTTGGAGTCGGTATGACCTTCCACCGCAAAATTCGAATCCATTAACTCTTTGGCGGTGAGCGCCAAAGCCAAATTCATCAGAGCTTGTTGGCTCTCGGGGCGAACTTGAGCCGAGTTGAAATCAAATTGAATGAGCAAAGACAATGAGGGCCTGGGCGCTGTCATGGTGGCAGCTGCCACCGCTGGACTGCTGTTGGCTGCTGGGGATGTCGCTTGCGTCTGAGTTGGTGAGGGCGTTGTCGGTGTTTCGGCGGTGGCGGCAGGCGCATTGCTCGATTCAACGGTCAGGTTGCGTAAACCGCGCAACCTGGGCCCGGTGGATGGGCTTTTCAGTTGCTCTATCATTTCTTGTGCACTGGGCGTCACCGATTGGGCTTGCGCGCCTAGGGTGGCGCAGCTTAAAAGGGCGCAAACGATCAGTTTTAACGCGGTGGGGTGGGTGGTCATTCGGTCGTGCTAAATAGAATAGATCGTCCATTATGTGGCCTGCCACCGCCCCCAACAACAACGCTTTTAGTTGCTCAAAACAATCTGAATTCTTAAGGATTCAATCGAGCCCTTTGTTTGTGCTGCGCACGATCAATAGGCTTCAGATTACACGTCCGAACTGAGTCGCACTGAATGATCAAGCGCTGTTCTAAACCCCGCCCTGCGGATGCGTCGGGTCGATCCACAACACGGTTTCGGGTTTTTCCACGGGTTCAATGTCCATGTTCACCGCCACGGCCTGGCCGTCGCTGCGGCACAGCACGCATTCCAGGGTTTCGTCGGCGCTGGCGTTGATTTCTTGGTGCGGCACATAGGGCGGCACATAAATAAAGTCGCCGGGGCCGGCTTCGGCGGTGAATTCCAATGCGTCGCCCCAGCGCA
>Ga0075464_10001179_pt1 | contig 11813 bp, 10 predicted proteins | sample DEB19_08_DNA_5_FD_75068 | JGI IMG/M metagenome (GOLD analysis project Ga0075464, IMG submission 75068) | Aqueous microbial communities from the Delaware River and Bay under freshwater to marine salinity gradient to study organic matter... | ecosystem: Environmental > Aquatic > Marine > Coastal ...
ATCTTGTACAGCACTGTCAATTGCATCACCATCAAGTTCACTTGCAACTGGATTTTGGGATACAGAAGAAGTTAAAACATTGTTTTGAGTTTCTGGTTGTTCAATCATTTTATTTCTTTAATTTATTAAATACATCCAAAATGTCTTTATCTGTAGGTTTTTTCATTGCATTATCCTTAATAATTTTTATCCTAATGGCTTCCTTAATTGCTTCCCATTTTTCATCAGGCATGTCTTCTTTTTTGGATTGCTCTGCTGCTTCAATTGCTTTCTTAACCTCGTTATCAATTTGCGCTGTTATAAGCCTAGAACCTAGTTGGTCGTAAATTCCAATAGGGATTTCAGTCCCATTTACAATTTTGTATGCATCTTTTCTCTCTTTTGCTGTTAGTGAAGAAGTTGGAACTTTTGGATCTGTGAAAAATCGAGAAATATAAGATTCATCCTTAATAACACCCATCATAATTCTTTGCTTTTCTTCATTAGAAGGCTCTTTCCCCGTAAAATCCATTTGCCTTTGAATTTCGGTATTAACAGCGTCGCGCATTTGCAATGCTTTTAATTTGTCGTCTTCTTTGGGATTCGCATACGCAGCAAGTCCATTTTGACGAAGCAGCAAACCAAATTTCTCTTGATCAAAAGATGCTGACGATGATCTTACAGTTTGCATTTGCTTCATATAAGCAATCAGTTTTGGACCTGTCAAGTCACTTGAATACTTCTCCAACAATTCTGGGGTTGGACCTCCAGCCGCAGTAATTTCATATTCTGCGTTTAAAGACGCTTGTTCTTGTTTTTGAGCATTTTTTGGCGCATTAAATTTTTGTCGATCATCTGGAGTTAGAAATGCAAACCTTTTTTCAAACTCATTTTCTTGGTTTGGCAAAACTCCAGCAGCATCCATGTTGTAAATCGCAAGTTTATTTTCATTGTACGCTTTGTTAAAGTCAGCAACATCTTGTTCATGCTCCTGCCTAAGTGACAATTCAACTTGGTTTCTCATTTCTAAATTTGGAATTTGCTTTGCACGAGCAAGTTGATCTTCAAGTGTATTTGTTTTTGGCACATCTACATTACCTACAAGAACATTTGCATTTTGCGGATCTTTTAATTTTCCATCTTTTGTAAATGAATATGTAAGATTTGCTTTTCCAGGATTTTCTTTATCATCCATTGCCACACCAATAATTTGGTTACGGGCAATTTTGTCTCCCTGCTTTATGTTTAAAGGGACAATTCCTTGGAAGTGAAATTGAGTTCCATCTTCATTTCTAAGGGTAACGGTGCTATCTCCCTCTTTGTAATCTTCTACTGTAGATCTGCCAGGGGATCTAATTTGAGTCCCAGAACCGACTTCTAATGTCAATCCTGATAAAACCTTTTTTCCGTCTTTGGTGGAATATTCATTTTCGCTAAAACTTACAATCTCTCCTCCAACAACTGGAGTCGAATAGTTTCCAGTTCCAGAAGGTGTTGTAAGTGGATAGCCATTCCTAATGGCATAAGTTAATTCAATACGCATCTGCCGATCTCTGTTTGCAATCAATCCAGAACGCAACGATTGATATGTTGGCTCGTCAATCAACTTTGACTTGTTTTGCTCTTCTAAATAATACAAACCATCTTGATAAGAATTTTCATCCATTAATCTGCTGACAACTCCAGCCGTAATTCCAGAACGCACCTTTTTCATTGACTGTTCATATTGAGCAGATCCCTTATAGATTCCAAGATGAGACAATCCCTTTGCAGTTTCCGCTTCAGCCTTTGCAGTACTTTCTACATATCCTGCTTCTGAAAATGAATACGAATTTATTGCGTCTTGACTCGATTGAATTGCACGGGCGTTCGATTCCATCGCCAAGTATTTAGGAACTTCATTGTTCCAATGTGCGCCCATCTGACCCTGAAACTGAACAATGTTTCGAGATGCAGATTGATTAAACAGTTCAATCTGAGTCTTGTTTTTTAGTCTTGACTGAATGCCATTTGCGGCAGAAAGAATTGCGCTGTTTGTTTCTTCGTATCTTGTGTCCGCGTCTTTACCCTGAAGACCGAGATATCCATCCTTGCCACGAAGAATGTTATTTGAGAACTGTGATAGTTCCACATCGGCAGCCTTTGCAGCCGCCTCGTCAATTGAATCCTGCAACTGCTGACCAATCCGAAAAGAAACATTCCCAGCGCTTCTCATTGCCTCGCCAAACCGAATCTGTTGTTCTGGCAATGCGTTGCGTACACCCTCAACTGGAGGAGCCTGAAGTGGAACTATTCCTCCATCACCCTGTGGAGAAACTTGAGGGACAAAGGATGTTGGTACTGTTGGCATTTAGAATCTCTTGGTTGACTGTGCGAGAAGTAACTGTTCAAGCCTGTTGTCTCTTGCCCAGTTTCCACCAATGTCTGTTGCGCTTCCAATCAGGCTGGTCGCCATGCCAAGCCCTGGGTAAATTGTTCCTGCGCTAGTGTTAAGGTTGTCGGCTGACAGACCGGACATAATGGATTGGTTGCGGTAGTTCATTGCTTGAGTTCTGATTGCCTCAGCCTGACGGACATTGCTTGCGGACATCGTCAGCCTGTCGATTTCCTTGATAATGTCCATACTGCCAATGACTTCCTTGGCAGATCCGACTCCACCTTGAATGCCTCTTGCAGCCATTGAGGCGACCGCTGACGACTTCTGTTGACCAGCCCTCATTGTGTACTGCCCAATCTGCTTCTCGCCAGCCAAGAGGCTCTGTTGAGCGCTAAACTCGGCGCTCTTGGCGTTGATGGCAGACATCTGCGACTGGAAGCGTTCGTTCTGAGCCTGAACCTTCAGTTGATTCTGTGCGCTTTGTGCTTGGTAGAAAGTTCCAATGGCGCTGTTTGCCGCGCCAAAGATCGCCATGATTCCGCCAGCCATCTGAAACGCTCCAGCGGCATCCATACCACCGCTAGCAGGAGGATTTAATACATCCATTCCAGCCTGATTAAAGTTGACTGCACCAGCGGCATAGTCCGTATGAATTTGAGAATTCCATTGTGTAAAACTGAGTTGCGACATGTTTATGCTCCTACCACCGCTTCAATGGTTACCCCGACAATCGTCAATGGAAGTGGATCAGCCTGACGAATGTAGATCTGACCGCCTTGCGCCCATGTCGGTGTGATGTTGACATTGATCTCGTCCGAACGCAACGATGGCGGTGACCCATATGGTTCGTTCGTTCTCATCTTGGCTTCGGTCAACTTGTCAGCGGTAGGTCCAACAAACAGACCGCTTGATTGAAACACTCGAACCCAAGCCTGATTAATGTTCTTGACTCGACCCTGACCAAAGGCTTCGATGTTTATTGCTAGTGGCAAGGTCTGCAAGTCGCTGAAGTATTGCAAGCCAACATGTATCTTGACTGCCGCTCGGTCAATTGAGATTGAGCCGCCGACAACCACTTCTTGTGGCAACACGGCTCCGTCAGCCAATATAGAAACGGTCTTGCCTTCCAAGTGTGAAAATCCAGACAAAGTATTACGAGCAAATCCATAACTTGTTGTAGCAACATTTCTAAACGCCACCGCTAGAACCTTGTCAGGTCGAGCCTGAACTACGGTCGTTGATGTGCAACTCTCAATTGTTAACCTGTACTTTGTTCCGTCAGTTGCCGTAAATACAAACGCGTCGCCGACATCTGTTGTTGCAGGAAACGCAAAGATTGGAGTCGATGCCGTTATTGTCAGTAATTCAGTTGGTCCCCAAAGAGTTCCACCTGCCACCGTCACAGTTGTTGCAGTCGTGTTGTTCCCGTCATATGTCAAACCTGAATCCACGAAGAAACAATCTTCAAGAGAGTCAAATGCATTTGATGACATCCGCTCAACATATCGAACAGAGTTGCCATTAATTGTTCGCTTCGCAACGACATACACATGGTCTTCTGCTCCTTCAGCAACACTTGCACAACTTTCAAATGTGCCGTCCGTGTCATGCTGATGCCAAGCACCAATTTGTTGCTCAGGGACATAAGTCAATCCTAGCAACAGACCAGTCGATGAAATAAACCAAACAATTGGATGCGGTGACTTGCTATAACACATATCAGAAATTAGATAATTGTCAAACAAGTGCGCTGCCCGAAGAGACAAATCACCTGTGATGTACCCATTAGACTGCCATGAATATCCAAGTTCACGAATGTGACCGCCACGCGCCGCGCAATAGACCATGCTGTTATTGACAATTGACGGTTGCACATTGTTTGCGCCAATGTACGACTGCGGAGAAACAGAAATTGTGGTTGGTGTAATTGCATCAGAATTAACGCTTGTTACTCTCCATTCAGCCGATCCAGTTAACAGTAACAATTGCGTTAATGGAACAACATGTCTAATGGTGTTTGCTTCACGCGCAGCAACTTGAAATTCAATTCTGTCTTCGTCTTTAAGCGGAAGCCCGTAACTAAAATTTGATTCAGTCCCAGACTTTGTCATCCAAATTTTTTGTGGATAGTTTGTTGTTCCAGCAAACACTCGACGCTGTTGGTAATAACTTACTGCGCCTGGATAGTTTCCAGAACTCACAAAATCGTTATTGTAAATCGGTGGAGTCTGTCCAAGGTCTGGCGCAATGTTGTCATCAATAATGCTTGTACCACTTGTGCTTCCAATGTATCCATACAATCCACCTTGTAATTTGTAAACATTGTATCTTGTTGCTCCTGCTGATGCAGTCCAACTAATTGTATTGTACGCACCTGTAACAAATATATTTTGGTTTGCAGATGTGACAATTGTGGACGCAGCAGATTCATCAACTAATTCAGTTCCAATTGCAGTTACTACATAAAGCATTGGAGTCTTTGTGTCAGCGGCTGCTGATGCTGGAGTAACAACAACAACACTCAAACCTGTTGGTGCCGACACAGTTGAAGTAAACGATATAGGAACTAAAGTCCATTGTGTTGCACCAAGTCGTCGCAATTCACGCGGCGGGTAATTTGGATGAACAATTGTTACTACATCCGACGATTGAACATAATGAATGTCAAACAAATCCGCTTCTAAATATGGACTAGGGATTTCGTATGCATCGCTTGGTATTGGATACCAATATGTGACATTGGTTGGCAAGTTGCCTACCGATGTAAGAATGCAGTAATAATTTAAACCGCTGTAATTTACAAGATCGCCTAAAGAATAGACTCTGTTCGTTGTAATTGTCCCAGCACCAACGCTTGTAATGTCGATTGCCGCGCCACCAGCAGTCAAAGAAAATTGAAATGTGTTTGCGGTTGCGGTAATAACATAATAGGTTGTGGAACCAGACAAACCCGCTGGAATTGTTGTGGTGGCTGCAATCCGAATTTGCGTTCCGTTTACATAACCGTGTGCGTTGCTTGTCACGGTATCCGTAGCAATAGTAACAGCCGTAATTGTTTTTGTTGTGCTAAATGCGGTTGGAGTTCCTACAAGCAATGTTGAGCCTTGCGTGTGAAATCGAATGTAGCCTTGACCAAACTCAAGAACCATTGTTTGTGTGGTGCTATATGTAAATGGAATGAGTCGAGTCTTCTTGGTGCTGTCTTTGACTGCGCGTACAAACTTTGTCCCTGGTCGGTTTACGGCAGGACCTTGCGGCAATGCAATAAAGTTCCGCATCTTTGCAGCGCCAGTCTGAAACTTCTGATCATCAATACGACCAAACATTTCTGGCGACAATTCGCCGCCAGCAAATGACCGATTAAATGTCCTAGTTGTTGCCATTAGCGTCCGCTTGTCCACGAAACAACATGCTCGACTTTGATGTTCCTTTGATTTGAATCGGATTGCTTTGCTGCTTGCAAGTATCCAGCCATCATTTGAATGCAACGCTTTGCTTCAGCAGATCCTGCATCTCCTTTGATGACTGGACCTGCAAGCATGCTTGCAAGATGCCAACTCAAAGACAGAACAAACAACGCATCAAACTTTGTTGGATCTGCAATTAAAGCCTGATACCGAAGCACGGCACTTTCTTGATTTGTGTAAATGACTTTGTTGCCAAGAATGTCAACCTCAATTGAATAAGGTTGAGGTGTGTACTGACCAGCCGCAACAACTGGCGGAAAGAATGGCGTGTCGGTTGGAACGAAACGAGCCGAGTAATCATCACCAGCATCTGAAGCAAGAATTGAAACTGCAACAGACATATCCGAAGGAGCCGCATATGCATACAGCCATTCGGTTATTGGGTTTGTAACTTGAGCCAACGAGATGCGCTTTGAAGCAAAGTTCCAATTATGCATTTGAAGCATTGTGTCTCTTGCAATTGCATAGAAACGCTTGCAATGCTCAGACTGTGCGGAACCTTCAGGAGGATCAATGCTTGAAACTGTTGCATCGTCACCAATATGAGCCAACGCAAGATTACAAATGTCTACAACACTAGCCATCGAACCTCCTTATGAAAACGAGAGGAGCCGTGATTTCTCATCGACTCCCCTCGCTCGTATGAATCTTTACAAACGAGATTAGTCAGCCTGAGAAGCAACAGTCTTGTTTTTTGGAGTCCACTTTTGTTTTGCAACTTGAGTGTCATCCACTTTAACTTCGGTCTTTTCAAATTCAGTCCCGTCGATAATTTCGACATTCGTGTTTTTTGGACCGTTGTATTCAAAAACATCTCCTTCATTACGAAGTGAGTTGTCAATGAAACATACGACTTTTGCTTTTACTCTTGCCATAAATAATCCTTTAAATTAAGTGTTTGAAAGTGTTGGGATACCAGATGCATAATACTTCTTGCCGTCTTGGATTTCAGTAACAATATCTGCTGTAATTGTTGCAGTTGTGAAATTAGAACCAGCAACCGTGTAAATTACACCAAGATAACGCCTGCCAAGTGAAGCAATAATTGGATTCAAGCGAACTGCAAATGTGTAACCAGCAACAAGGGTTGCAACAGGAATTAATCCACCAGTACCAATTGTGACTGCATTTGTAGTAAGTGCAGTGTCGTCAGCAACAACAATTGTTGGGGTAAGGCTTGTTCCTGCTCCCCAATTTGCGGGTCCAAGAGTAAACTGCACATACAATTCTTCGCCTTCGCCAATATCTCGCGCAAGAGAAAGATCAACAACATTAGTTGAATTTGCTGTAGCAGTAATAGTTTGACCAGTTGCAGAACCAGCCGTAAGTGAACCAGAGAGTCGTAGAAAATTATCAGTAATCATTTTGTTTGTCCTTTCTTAGAGACTTGAATTAGGCAACAACGGCTTCTGTGTTGAGCAAGGCGTCAACCTTGCGAAGTGGAACTCCCAAGAATGACAACCAACTGTGTGGTTGACCGAACTGAGTGAGACCTTCGTTGATTTTCAACACATATTGGCTTCTGTCCATAGCAGCCAAAGCCATACCAGAATGAACTGTTCGGTTCATGTAGAACGCACATCGACCCATTGACATGTTTGGGATGCGATACATTGCTCTTGCCATCAACTTAATGATGTTTGTGCTAGCAGCCTGAGTCTGCGTAGTTGATTGCGTAAGCAAATCAGACACATCAATGTTGCAAATGCGGACAACATAGCGCCAGTCCTTGACAACAAGACCGTTCTTCCACTGATAACGAGTCGCATACGCTTGCATGCGATTGTCACTGTTAAACACGGTTTGTTCGCCAAGATCTTCGTGAATCAAGCCAGCCTTTGAACCCTTTGGGAATGGGCAATACACGGTATTGTCGCCCCAACAAACCAAGAACACCGAAGTGTTGTCAGAACCAGTACCACCAGCAGAATAAACATTCTGCGAATTACCGCTTCCGCCAGTTCCAAGGGCTGAGTATCGACCAGCCAATCCAAGGAAGGACTTTGGTTCTGTGGCTGGGTTGCCATAGAACATTGTCGTTGCCTGTGTTTGGTTCATTGCTTCCAAGAATGCAGTGTCTTCGGACAAACGGAACTGAGCCGTATTGCCATTGAGCATTGCAAGATCCTTGTCCACTTCTGAACGGGCTTCGAGCATTCCACATGCTTCGTCAACTTGTGCAGTCGTTGACTTGCTACTTGGAATACCTTGATTCAATGCTCTCCAGTACACGGTTGGCAATCCTGTTCGGATTACAACGCGTTCGCCAGTCGGCAAATTGCCTTCCTTAAAAACTGCGTCCTGAAGAATTTCATTTGTTTGCGAGAGGAGTTCAGCCACAACTGGAACAGATCCGTTTGGATCAATTCGTTTCGCCCAGTCAGCGAGAGTTAAATTTGTTGTTGTAAGTGTTGCCATGAAAAAGTTTCCTTAAAATTAAGATTTTTGATTTGAATAAAGCATTGATGCTTGTGATGCAAAGTCTTGTGGTTGTCCCTTTGAACCTGAGCCACTTGACGGACCGACATAACCATCTTCACTAATTGATTTTCCTGCTCGAAAGAAAAACCTGATAACTTCAGGATGATTCCCTAGACCAGATTGATTTAATACCGTTCGCAGTTCAGGTGTCCCAAATGTGTCCAACGCCTTCTTAGCAACCGACATGTTTTTGTCGAGCGACTCTCCGCCGAATTCCTTATCAATTCGTGACGAATCAACCCATCCTTGTCGAATGGAATCGATCTGAGCCATCTGCCTTTCAGCGAGTTTTGGACCAAGTGTGTCTAACATCTTCTGCGCGGAATCCTGACTCAAGTTCAATTCACGGGCGACTTGCGAATATGTCGAAATGACTTCGTTGTCAAAATTCTTGCCTTCTGGGGCTTTGAATTCATACTTTTCTGGTGCGCCAACCGCTTCGGTCTTTGGAGCATCCTTACTGTCGCCCTCTGTATTGCCAGTCTCAGTTGCATCTGCAACTGGCTGGTTTTGAGTCACAACCGCATTTGATACATCTCCTGTTGGAGATTCAGTCGATGCAACAGCAGCGTTATTGGTTGGTGCTGGTGTTGTCATCAATGATTCTGTTTGTGTCATTTTGTTCCTTTAGCATTACCTGATACAAATCTGAGCAAGTCTGGTGAATCATCGAAATCGTTCTTAGTCCGCTGTTTCTGTTTCCTTCGTTAAATGCCATCTGCATTGAATTCTGACTGAAACTAAGCCTAAAAACTCCTGCCTGATCCAACATCCTCCATACGATCCTTCGACCTTTCTTGTTACTCATCAGCCATTTCAGATCTGATTCTTCATTCTGCCTATTTAGTTTTTCTCGAAGGTCTTTATTTTCCTTCGTTTGCTCTTGACCTCGAATGTCTAGCGGATCGTAGTTACTCACTTTTAAAATCTAATCATTGTCTGTAAAGCACGGGTACCGCTTAGTTCACCTCAAGCACATACCCCTCAAGGGTAATTGCTTCATTGACTGTTCCAGACTTGACATAAATGATGAGCGTCTGTGCAGCCGAATAATCCTTTGTAATAACAACATTTGCCGCATTTAATACGCCGTGACCAAGAGATGTAACTGGCGGACTAACAAGCGTTGTCGGCGTACGCGCATATGCAATTTTGCTGATATATGCAGACAACATTGATGCTGTAAGTGTTCCTGTATTGACCCAATCAACACCACCATACTGCACAGTAATCGCTTTGTTGTTTGCATTTGACACAAGAGTAAAAATCATAGAAAGGTTCATGTAACCAGTCCTTGTAATTTCTCCTGCTCCAACTGTAAAAGACGCAACGGGAATATTTGTTGTAATAAGTCCCACGGTTGGAACGCCGTAATAACTTGTCGCTGTATGGGCACCAGATCCTGCTGCCGTGACATTGACTCCTGCGCCACCAACAGTTGCAGAAACCGTAAATGTGCTTGTATTCAACACATTGTTTACATAATAAGTTGTTCCAGTAGCAAGACCAGTAGGAAGAGTTCCAGTCGTTGTCAAACGAATTCCATCATTCAATGAGAAACCGTGATTTGCACATGTAAACACACCAGGAGATTGAACGCCAATCGTGACAACATTTGCAAGAAACTTAGATGCAATGTCAATTGCAGTTGTGCTTACATAAGTCATTGCATAAATGCCGTTGACTCCGCTTCCAGTTCCATCCCAAGTCACATAAACACCAAGACCATCAGATGCTGATGTAAGACTATGGATTCCAGCGCTACTAATACGGGTAAGCGTGGAACTTGCGCCAGCGGCAGCCGTAAGCGTTACAAATGTAGCGGCAGCGGATACTGCACTTACAGAAGTTCCAGAATTGTAGATCTTTGAAAATAATCGTTGATCTGTACCATTTTCATTTTTTACGCCAACAAGGTTGTTGTTTTCGTCGTAAAGAAATGGAGTGTTATTTTTTTGTTTTAGTCCCATTGGATTGTTCCTTTATTTTTAATAGAGAGCGACAAGATTTGCGACAACGGTAAGAGCGGTTACATTTGTAGCGCGAATAGGGATAATTGATCCACTTGCAGGATTTGAGAACACGACAGAGTCTCCATTTGCCATAGTGACTGTCATGCTTGTTCCGCCAGTTCCGACATAGATTGCGCGGCAAACTGGAAATGCGGTATTTAGAACAATTGCAGCCGCATATTCAAAACTGTTTGGTGTAGTCGCAATTGATAATGATGCTGGGATTGCCATTGTTACTCCTTAAACTTGACTTGGTGAAGGGTTTGAATACCCACTAAATTGGTTCATTACATCCATTAACGCGTTCTGTTGACCGCTTCCTGTTGGTGACTGTGCCAAATTCTTTGCAGTTGCCGACTGTTGTTCCATCATCGCAGTCTGCTCTTTCGCAGCCATCGCCTTGTTTCGAGCATCTCGAATCATTGCGACCTGCTTGCCAGCCACAATCAAATTGGGATCAACGCCCAACATGTCGGAATATGAGTCTGCCCACCTGTCAGAATCAAACTTGTCTAGCACATCAGGCTTCATTTGGGCAATTGCGCCAAGGTTGCCAACGAACCGATCAACGCTATTTGTCCCAATCGCCCGTTGAGCCTGTGCCAACATCGAAACAAATTCAACTTCCAATTCCATGCCCTGCAACTCTGGCGGCGCTGGCGGAACAATGCCAGCCTGAATCATGTGCTGAAAAGTAATATCAATAAGTGGGTCAAGTAATTCGTTGTGAAGGCGCTCGATCACGGGACCAAGCATCAACAACTTTTCTTCGTGTCGTTCAGCAACCTCTGTTGCAGTCATACGCGTATCAGTCGCATTTGCCAACATCATGAACAAGTCAGCGTAAAAAGATCCACGAACACGCTCACGGACATCCTGAATGTCTCCAAGAAGGTGCTGTAAATTCAAATTCACCTCGAACGCCGTCTTAATACCCTGGCTGCCACCGTCAACAAAGGTGATACCGCCAGGCAAACTCTCAACATCTCGGTTCTTCATCGAGTTCGGCACCTGAAGAGGTGGCTTTGTTTGGTAATCAATGACCTGAGCCTTACGCAACTGCTCATGCTGCAACTGCTTGATGTCGCCGAGAGCCTCCATGCCAGGGGAATTGCCGTAAATGTCGCCACCGACAACGCTCCAGCGCGGACACATCACTGGAAAGTGTTTGTATCCACCCTCACGCAGAAATTTTCCGTCATCTCCGCCAACCTCAAAGTAACAACTGCGAAAAGGCATGTTTTTCGCATCCTTCTTTGAAGAATCCCTGTCCTCACGAGGCTCAATTGCATGAATAATCGGTATCCACTGATCCAAACTGCCTCGGTCATACAGATTCCTGACAGAATGAGAGCAATTCTTGTAACCAAACTCCTTGACGAGTTCGGCAACTGTTTTGTCAAACTCTCGGTACAAAGTGCAAACCATTCCCTGATAGTTAGACGCAATGCAGTACTCGCCAACAGTCACAGGATAATGGTGAATGACATTCTTAAA
>Ga0075464_10001180_pt1 | contig 11809 bp, 9 predicted proteins | sample DEB19_08_DNA_5_FD_75068 | JGI IMG/M metagenome (GOLD analysis project Ga0075464, IMG submission 75068) | Aqueous microbial communities from the Delaware River and Bay under freshwater to marine salinity gradient to study organic matter... | ecosystem: Environmental > Aquatic > Marine > Coastal ...
AATTGATTACGGCATCCGGCGAAGATCCACACTTTTTTGTGATGCCAGACGTAGGTACCGAAATTGCCGAAATTGAGAAATCAAGTGCAAGCAATGAGGATAAAGTCACTCAAAAAGATACCTTAATTAGAGATTTCTCTATAAAATCAGAACGTATTCACTCGGTAAATCAATTGCTAAAGGCTTATACTTTATTCGAAAAAGATACCGAATACATCATTGATGAAGGAAAAGTAAAGATTGTTGATGAACAAACGGGTCGTATCATGGATGGCCGCCGTTATTCTGATGGTTTACACCAAGCTATAGAAGCCAAAGAAAATGTGAAGGTAGAAGATGCCACACAAACCTATGCTACGATTACGCTGCAAAACTATTTTAGAATGTACCACAAATTGGCGGGTATGACGGGTACGGCGGTTACAGAAGCCGGAGAATTATGGCAAATTTATAAATTGGATGTGGTAGAAATCCCAACCAATCGCCCTATTTCTCGCGAAGACAGACAAGACAAAGTTTTTCGCACCATGCGTGAGAAATACAATGCCGTTGCCGACGAAATTGTAGAATTATCGCAAGCAGGGCGCCCAGTTTTAGTGGGTACCACTTCCGTAGAAATTTCTGAATTGTTGAGCCGCATGTTAAAAATGAAAGGCATCAAGCACAATGTATTAAACGCAAAACTCCACCAAAAAGAAGCCGATGTTGTGGCCGAAGCAGGTAAAGCAGGCACCGTAACCATTGCCACCAACATGGCCGGTCGTGGTACGGATATTAAATTAGGCGAAGGCGTAAAAGAAGCGGGCGGTTTGGCCATTATAGGTACAGAAAGACACGAATCTCGACGTGTAGACAGACAATTAAGAGGTCGTGCCGGTCGTCAAGGAGATCCAGGTTCTAGTCAGTTTTTTGTTTCCTTAGAAGATAATTTAATGCGTCTTTTTGGATCAGAACGCATTGCCAGTTTAATGGTAAGAATGGGCATTGAGGATGGCGAGGTGATCCAACATTCGATGATTACCAATTCGATAGAAAGAGCACAAAAGAAAGTAGAAGAAAACAACTTTGGTATTCGTAAGCGCTTATTAGAATACGATGATGTGATGAACTCACAACGTACCGTAATTTATACCAAACGTAAAAACGCACTTTTTGGAGAGCGTTTAGATGTAGATATCGAAAACATGATTTTAGATGTGGTAGATGATATCGTTACAGAATACAAAGAAGACAATAACTACGAAGGCTTAAAATTAGAATTGCTAAGGATTTTTGCTTTAGATAGCCAGATTTCTGAAAATGAATTCGCAGCAAAATCTATAGATCATTTAGCAGACCATATTTTTGCAGAAGCCAGTACGTTTTACAAACACAAATCCGAGGCCTTGGCGCTGCAGTCTTATCCAGTAATTAAAGATGTTTATGATACCCGCGGACAAAGTATCGAGCAAATAATTGTTCCTTTTACCGATGGGATTAATGGCATACAAGTTGCCGCTCCGCTTAAAAAAGCAGTAGAAACAAAAGGAAAAGAAGTTGTAAAATCTTTTGAAAAAACCATTACGCTTTCGCTGATAGATGAAACATGGAAAGAGCATTTACGCGAAATGGACGAACTAAAACAGTCTGTTCAAAATGCAGTTTACGAGCAAAAAGATCCATTGGTAATTTATAAAATGGAAGCTTTTAACTTGTTTAAAAACATGTTGGCGGTGGTCAATAAAGATGTGGTGAGTTTCTTATTTAAAGGCGGAATTCCTACGCAAGGTGATGCTCCTGTAAGAGAATCTAAATCAGAGCCAAAAATGGACATGAGTAAATTAAAAATCTCTAAACCAGAATTAGCGCAAGAAAGTAACGGTGTTCCGGTAGAAGATACCCGCGAGATACAAAAAATACAACCCATAAAAGCCGAAGTAAAAATTGGTAGAAATGACCTTTGCCCATGTGGAAGTGGCAAAAAGTATAAAAGCTGTCACGGATTAAGTGCATAATGAATTTTAGAAACTACTTTTTAACCTCATCAATCCTACTAAATGCTGCGTTAGCATTTGGACAAACTATTGCCCCAAATAAGCCATTAAATAATGCTTTGGTGGATACCGCTGTTGCAAAAAAAGTGACTGCAAATACTAGCAATACTGTGATTTATGGTTACCGAGTGCAAGTTTTTTTTGGGAACGATAGAAAAATAGCCTATTTTCAACAAGCAAAATTTAAAGCGCTTTATCCAGAATTGAATGCATACGTTTCCTATACACAGCCCAATTATAGGGTAAAAGTAGGCGATTTTAGAACAAGGGCCGAAGCACAACAAATCATTGCTAAATTAAGGCCTGATTTTCCGAACTTATTTATTTTTAACGAGCGTGTCAACGCCATTAAAGCCAACGAAACCCATGTTGATCAATAAGATAAAAGCGATCGCCGAAACCATTTATCAAGAAGTTAAAACAAATAGAAGACATTTACATGCCCATCCAGAATTGTCTTTTGAGGAATACAAAACCGCGGCATTTGTAAAAATGGAATTAACCAAAATGGGAATTCCATTCGAAGAAATGGCCAATACTGGCGTTGTAGGCATCATCAAAGGAGAAAAAAAATCAGATAAAGTAATTGCCCTTAGGGCGGATATGGATGCCTTACCAATTCTAGAAGCCAACGATGTTCCTTATAAATCTAAAAACCCAGGGGTAATGCATGCCTGCGGACATGATGTTCATACTTCATCGCTTTTAGGAACAGCGAATATTCTAAACAGCTTAAAAGCCGAATTTGGCGGTACCATCAAATTGATTTTCCAACCGGGAGAAGAAAAACTACCAGGCGGCGCCAATTTGATGATCAAAGAAGGGGTTTTAGAAAACCCTAAACCACAAGCCGTTATGGGGCAACATGTAATGCCATTAATAGCTGCTGGAAAAATTGGCATCAGATCAGGAAAATACATGGCTTCTACCGACGAGCTTTATGTCACCATCAAAGGAAAAGGCGGGCATGGCGCACAACCACAACAAAATATAGACCCTGTGGTGATTATGGCGCAAATGATTACGGCTTTGCAAACCATCATCAGTAGAAGTTCCGATCCTCGCTCTCCATCAGTACTTTCTTTTGGTAAAGTTATGGCCAATGGCGCTACCAATGTAATCCCGAACGAAGTTTATTTAGAAGGAACATTTAGAACATTGAACGAAAAATGGCGTGCAGAAGCACATCTGAAAATGAAAAAACTAGCAGAAAGTATCGCCGAAGGAATGGGCGGAACCTGCGACTTTAGAATAGAAAAAGGTTATCCATTTTTGATCAACGAAGAAAAGCTAACCGCAAGGGTAAAAGAATGTGCCATTGATTATTTGGGCCAAGAAAATGTTTTAGACTTAGATATATGGATGGCTGCCGAAGATTTTGCTTATTTTTCGCAAGCTGCCGACGCTTGTTTTTACAGATTAGGCACCGGAAACGAAGCTTTAGGAATTACATCTTCGGTACATACCCCCACTTTTGATATCGACGAAAGTGCCTTAAATAAGAGCACCGGTTTAATGGCTTATTTGGCGCTTAAAGAATTAGGAAATTAAAGCACCCAAAACATCTTTACATGTTAAGGCTTTCTAAAAAGAAAGCCTTTTTTATTCTTTTATGAAATATTACATCCTGATTTTATCGTTATTTTCTTGCTCCATTAGTTTTGGACAGGCCATTCCGCGTTTTAACCCCGACACGGTTTTAACTATGAAAATGGATAATGATGCAGTAACTAAATTTGCAAAAGCAGGTTTAACCACCGACGATTTTATCCAAGAAATTTTACGGGATACCAGCTTTTATCAGGCTTTTAGAAACATGAAAAAGTATGAATTTACAGCCGAAAATAGGGTGTTTACTTATGATAAAAAAGACGCAGTAGCAGGAAAAATTTACCGTAAAATTTTGCATCAAAACGACGGAAAGGGCCATAAAATGACCTTTTTAGAAAAACAAGATCAAGGAAAAATTCTTAAAAAAAATGGCAAATACGAATTGTACACCGTAGAAATGTTTAACTACATATTTATGAATGCTTACAATACAGATTTTGTACCAAATAGTGCTAATACAAGTGTCAAAGGCGGCAGCAACGAAGGTTATAAAGACAAACTCAAAACTTTAATTTTTACACCCGGAAGGCCAATAAAAGGCGTCCCGTTTATAGCCAGTAAAACAGAAATATTTGCAGATGATATGCGCCAAAATTATAGCTATTCTTTTGCAAAAGGAAGTTATTTAGATTCGATTCCGGTGTATCGATTTAAGGTAATAATGAAACCCGATTTGAGCAACTGGACCAAAGAAGGTATCATGATAAAAGAATTGACAACCATTTTTGATCAAAGGAATTTTCAGATCTTGGGAAGATATATCGATATGAAACTAGATAATTTTGCCTTTTCTTTTGATGTACAAATGAATATCGAAATGAGCTATTTTAATGGCGATTTATTACCAACTAAAATTAGTTACCAAGGCAATTGGGATATCCCTTTTAAAAAGGAAGAAAAAGCAAGTTTTTTAGTTTTGCACAAAGGATATCAACTAGAAAAATAATCTGATTCTTTCTTAGGATTATTGGCCTAAATCAAACATTATTAAAATAGAACCCCCTATAATTCCCCGAACAAACCCTTCAAGAAACCAGTTAACCAAGTTTTTATTCGTTTGGCATTTTAATTGTTTCGATATAAATGAGGGTAATTTAATTAGAAAGCGGGTTAGTAATTATGATGGGTTCAATTTCACTTCTTTTAATCATTATTATGATCATTGGTTTGGTTAGTAATGAGAAAATTACGGACAAAAAAACAAGTTAAGTTGTACAACAAAACCAGTTTCAGTCTAGATTTAATACAAAGTCTTTTTTACCATTGGCGCTAATTTTTCTACCCAACGGGCGTACATTTGTCCAGATGGGTGCAAACCGTCGGCCGCAATTAAACCACTGATGATTTTTGCCTCTCTAGAAATCGGCGTGATATCCAAATAATTTACTTTCTGTAATTCGGCTTCTTCTTTATTAATGGCGTTATAAGCATCTATTTCTTGAGCAATTTGTAAGGCAGATTTGCCATTATTTTTTGCGAAAGGCGTTACGCCCCAATCGGGAATGGAAAGCACAAAAACACATTCTTTTTTACCGCTAGCGTAATTAATGGCGGTTTGTAAAAGCATTTTAAATTCTGCTCGATAGGTTTCTATCTGGTAATTTCGATATTGATTATTGACGCCAATTAGAAGGCTAACAAAATCGTATTTGGGGGCCAATTTAGCGGTAGGTATGGCTTGAATTAAATCGTTGGTAGTCCACCCAGTTTTAGCGATAATGGTTGGATTTGCAGTAGCGCTGGTATCCGTTCGTATCATTTGGGCCAATTGATTAGGAAAAGCATCGTTAATAGGCACCGATTCACCAATGGTATAAGAATCGCCAAGGGCTAAATAAGTATAAGTTTTCAAATCAGAAACGGGTTTAAATTTACTGTTGCTAATAAAGGTTTGATCGTCATTTTGCTTTACACATCCAGAAGTGATAGCGCTAATAAGAAAGATTAAAAACACTTTTCTCATCCTAATATTACACCATTTGCATGCCAAATAATTGGGCGATATGGTTTTTTAAAATCGTTTTTACGGCTGCAATATCTACGGATTTTCCTAATTCTCGCTCCATAGAAGTCACATCTTTATCATCTATTCCGCAAGGAACAATGTTTTTAAAATACGCTAAATCGGTGTTCACATTAAAAGCAAATCCGTGCATTGTCACCCAGCGACTGCAGCGTACGCCCATTGCGCAAATTTTACGGGCTTTGTGATTATCAGCATCAATCCAAACACCGGTAAAACCGGGATATCGGCCAGCAGCAATTCCGTAATCCTTCAAAGTAAGAATCACCGCTTCTTCTAAAGTGCGCAAATAAAGATGGATATCAGTAAAAAAATGATCGAGATCTAAAATAGGATAACCAACAATTTGCCCAGGCCCATGGTAAGTAATATCCCCACCCCTATTAATTTTATAATAAGTGGCATTTTTATCGATTAAACCTTGTTCATTTAACAGCAAGTTTTCGGGTTTTCCGCTTTTTCCAAGCGTATAAACATGTGGATGTTCTACAAAACACAAGTAGTTTGGGGTGGTCATTTGCTGCCCGGGCTCGTTTCTGTTTTTTGTTTTGATAGCAATAGTTTGGGCAAAAATCTGCTCTTGCTTTTCCCACGCTAATTGATAATCTAACAAGCCCCAATCCTGAAATTCTACTGCTGTATTTTTCATTCGCTTTGTGTAACGTAGCCCAACATATAATCTTCCATTTTTTTATAATAAACGGTAAAGCTTTCTACAAAATCATCCTTTTCTATTTTCGCAGCTATTTGTCCGCTTGCGGCAAAATCAAATTTTGATAAATGGATATGATCCTTAAAAGAAATCTCTTTTTTACCATGCAGTTTGTAAACCGCCTCTTTTGCACACCAACAAGCATAAAGCGGTTCTGTTTTATTTTCGACTTTGGTAGCATTTAGTTCGGCATCGCCCATAAATTTATGCTGCACTTTTATAATTTTTTCTTTAATGATTTCGATATCGATCCCTACTTTTTTGGTTTTGCTCACCATTACCGCGGCATAATCATGTGAATGGCTCAAAGAAATATGATAAGAATGATTCATTAAAATGGGTTTTCCGTTTTCGTCGGCTTGGCAATCGATATATTCTTCGGTGTTGAGCATTTTTCGAAGCAAAACCCGAGTCGCCAACCAATGTAAGTTTCTTTTTTCTTTAATTAAGGAGCTCAATAAAGTTAATTCATGCGTCTTTAATTGTAATTGCTGCACCAATTCTTCGGGCGTTTCTGTAATTTTCCATAAAGCTATGGAGGTGTTTTGGTCTATATGTTCGAAAAAAGTAATAGGCATTTTTAAATTTATAAATTATGTGCGAAATTATTTTAAATAAATCATATTTTAGGCAAAAGCAAAATTTAACCATGATACTTTCAGACCAACTGATTTTAAAAGAAATTGAAGCCGGCACAATTGTAATAGAACCCTATAAAAGAGAATGTTTAGGTACAAATTCTTACGATGTGCATTTAGGAAAACATTTAGCTTGCTACAAAAACAGAGAGTTAGATGCAAAAAAACACAATGAAATAGAACATTTTGAGATCCCGAAAGAAGGATTTGTGCTGCAACCCAACACGCTTTATTTAGGAGTAACCTTAGAATATACCGAAACACATAAGCATGTGCCGTTTTTAGAAGGAAAATCGAGTACCGGAAGATTAGGAATTGATATCCATGCAACAGCCGGAAAAGGCGATGTAGGTTTTTGTAACACCTGGACATTAGAAATTTCTGCAACACAACCCGTTAGAATTTATGCCGGAATGCCTATTGGACAATTGATTTATTTTGTGGTGGATGGAGATATCGAAACCATGTACAATACCAAATCGAACGCAAAATACAATAACAAAACCACCAGGCCTGTAGAAAGCATGATGTGGAAAAATCAATTTTAATAAAATATAGTTTAAACCATTATTATTAGACCTCAAATTTTACTAATTTGAGGTCTATTTATTTTATCTACCTACGATATGAATTTAAAAAATCTCTTAAAACCTTTCATCAAAAAAAATTACGTCGCTTTAATCATTTTTTTTGGATCATTAAGCTTACTTAGTTTTATTGATGATAATGAGAATCTGAATAAATTGCTGGCTAATTTTCAGAATTATCATAACAAATACACACAAGAAAAAGTTTACCTGCAAACAGATAAACCCTATTATGCCATTGGCGATGATATCTGGTTTAAAGCCTATGTGGTAGAAGCGCAAACATTGATGCCAACATCAATCAGTAATATTTTATTTGTTGATTTGATTGATAGCAGAGATTCTATCACAAAAACGCTTAGAGTTACTTTAAACTTGGGTTTTGGATGGGGGAATTTCGAACTCAGAGATTCTTTGCCCGAGGGAAATTATCGCTTAAGAGCTTATACCAATTGGATGAGGAATTTTGATGATGGATTTTTCTTTGATAAAACCATCAAAATTGGAAATTCTTGGACAAACCAAGTCATTACCACCACAAATTATACATTTTCAAAAACAGATGGGAAAGAGATCCTTAAGGCTGATATCAATTATAAAAATATTGGCGGCACACCCTATCGCCAAAAAGAAGTGACTTACTTTTTTGATTTAGATGGCCCAAATCCAATAAAAAGAAAATTAAAAACCGACGATAACGGAAATATCAGCATAGAATATAAAACCAACAAACCTTTTTCTACAAAACTAGGTAGAATAAATACCTACTTAAAAATTGCAGAAAGTACCATTGTTGAAAAACATATCCCTATTAAAAATACTTCTAGCGAAGCAAGTGTTCAGTTTTTTCCTGAGGGTGGCGATTTGATAGAAAACGTACGATCAAAAATTGCATTTAAAGCCTTAGGAGCCGATGGTTTGGGTAAAAATATTAGTGGCTATGTGTTAGATGAGGAGAACAATAAAATCGCCAATTTTAGTTCAACTCATTTAGGAATGGGTTTTTTTGCACTTAGCCCAATTGCAGGAAAATCATACAAAGCTGTAATCAATTTTGAAGATGGATCGACACAAACATTAAACCTTCCAAATGCAAAACCCGATGGAATTTATTTAGGTGTAAATGCTTTAATTGGCGATAGTGTATTGGTGAAAATGAGTACCAACAAAAGCTTCGCAGAAAAAAATACAGAAAAAGAATTTACCATTATTGCGCAAAATGCAGGGAACATTATTTATTCTGCAAAAACAAAACTTAGGGGAACCAACTTTGCATCCAAATTATCAAAAGACAGATTTACCCATGGAATTACACAATTTACTTTATTTGATGAGCAAATGCAAGCTATTGCAGAACGACTAATTTTTATCGCCCCAAAAGACACCTTAAATATCCAACTTAAACTCGATAAAAAAGCTCATCATCCTAGAGGATTATCTGCTATAGATATTGAAGTTTCAGATCAAAATAAAAACCCTGTAATAGGATCTTTCTCTATCGCAGTAATTGATAACAATAAAGTGCCCATTAATGAAGACGAAGAAAGTACCATTTTTTCTAATTTATTACTGAGTTCGGATATCAAAGGATATATCGAAAAACCGAATTATTATTTTCATGATACTAATGAAGAAAAACTTCGTGACCTTGATATTTTAATGATGACGCAAGGTTGGCGAAGATTTAATTGGAAAAACATTAACAACAATATCTTTCCGGCCATTACTTTTCAACCAGAAAAAACACTTTCGATTATCGGGAAAATAAGTACCGGAAAAACCAAACCTTTAGCAGGCGGAAAAGTCACATTATTTTCTTCGGGAAAGAACAAAATGCTCATTCAATCTAAATCAAATGAAAATGGAGAATTTAGATTCGATAGTTTATATTTTACAGATAGCACCAAATTTGTTTTACAAGCAAGAACTGCCACAGGCAAAAAAAATGTAGATATCGTTATTTACGATTATCCCCAAAAAGCCGGTAAAAATACTAATGAAGCTGATTTGACTGTCAATATCAACCAATCTATGCAATCCTATTTATTAAATAGCAAAACGCAATATGAAGATTGGCTAAAACATGGTATTGTTAACCGATCTATTATTTTGGAGGAAGTAAAAGTGACAGACAGCAAACCTAGATTAGAAAACTCGAGTAATTTAAATGGTGCAGGCTCCGCAGATAAAGTGTTTTTAGAAAAAGACTTAGAAAGTGCAACTTCTTTAGATCAATTTCTACAGGGCCGAGTAGCTGGCCTACAAATTATTAATGGACAGGCATATATTAGAAACAACCCTAATCCGGCAGCTATTATTTTAGATGGGATGAATGTTGGTCCCGAATTTCTAAGTGATGTCAATGTAAACGATATTGCTTCGGTAGAAATATTAAAAAGCATTGGAAATACCGCTATTTACGGTTCTCAAGGCGCTAGTGGTATCATCATTATCAATACCAAAAGAGGAACCTCAAGTCAAGTTTATCGCTCCTATGCGCCCGGTATTTTAGCCTTTAGCCCAATTGGATTGTTTCAGCCAAAAGAATTTTATGTCCCAAATTATAATTCTCCAAAAATCAATAACCTTTCGGCCGATTTAAGAACTACCATTTATTGGAAACCAAATATCGTTACCGATTCTTTAGGAAAAGCAAAAATAAGTTTCTTTAATGCCGATGGGACAGGAAATTATAAAGTAACCATTGAAGGCATGGATCTGAATGGAAACATTGCGAGAAAAATAATGCATTACCAAATTACACCAAAACCATAAACGAATGGAAACTATTAAAACCACCATTAAAGACCGTGTGGCCATTATTTCTTTAGACCACGGAAAGTCTAACGCCATTAATGCCGCAATGGTTGCAGAATTACATAAAATGATCATCAACGTCGAAAAAGATGATCAAATTGGGGGCATCATCCTTACCGGAAAAGAAGGTTTTTTTACCGCCGGCTTAGATCTTATAGAACTATACGATTACGACGAAGCGCAAATCAAAACCTTTTGGACCGACTTTTTAGATCTTGTAAAAACATTAACACTTTTTAAAAAACCCGTGGTAGCTGCTATTAGCGGGCATAGTCCCGCCGGCGGATGCGTATTGGCCATTTGTTGCGATTATAGGGTAATGGCCGAAGGAAAATACATTATTGGGTTAAATGAAGTTCCCGTAGGAATTATTGTTCCTGATAGTATTTTTGAATTGTATGCCTTCTGGATTGGAAAAGCAAAAGCCTATCAAAACCTGCTCGAAGGCAAATTGATGGGCGCCGAGGAGGCAAAAGCCATTGGTTTAATAGACGCTACTTCTCATATCGATTCCTTAATGACCCATGCTCAGAAAAAAATAGCCACCTACTTACAATACGACCCCATCACTTGGCAACAAACCAAACTTAATTTAAGAAAAGAACTTATCGCTAAAGTTTCGCAAGATCAAACCGAAACTTTAAAACTCATGTTGCAACAATGGTGGTCGCCAAGCACCCGCTCCATCCTAAAAACCATTATTCAAAACCTTCAAAAGAAAGAAAATGTATAACGAACCCATGTTAAAAGACAATGCCTTAAAAGGCAAAACATACGTTGTTACCGGCGGCGGCACAGGTTTAGGAAAATCCATGACCACCTATTTATTAGAACTTGGCGCCAACGTAGTCATCACTTCGCGTAAATTAGATGTTTTACAAAAAACAGCTCAAGAACTCGAAGAAAAAACAGGCGGAAAAGTATTACCCATTGCCTGCGATGTTCGTTTACCCGAACAAGTTGATGCAGTTTTAGCCGCAACCTTACTCGCCTTTGGCCGAGTAGATGGGCTATTAAACAATGCCGCCGGAAATTTCATTTCTCCAACAGAAAGACTTTCTCCAAACGCATTCAGCACCATTATCGATATCGTTTTAAAAGGAACCGTCAATTGTACATTGGCATTTGGTAAACATTGGATCAAAGAAAAACAACCCGCCAGTATTCTCAATATCGTCACCACCTACGCATTTACAGGCTCTGGCTACGTTGTTCCATCAGCATGTGCAAAAGGCGGCGTACTCGCCATGACTAGGTCTTTGGCTGTAGAATGGGGTCGCCACCAAATCCGTTGCAACGCTATTGCCCCAGGTCCGTTTCCAACCAAGGGTGCTTGGGACAGGTTATTACCCGGAGAAATGGCCAAGAAATTCGATTTTAAAAACCGT
>Ga0075464_10001182_pt1 | contig 11801 bp, 15 predicted proteins | sample DEB19_08_DNA_5_FD_75068 | JGI IMG/M metagenome (GOLD analysis project Ga0075464, IMG submission 75068) | Aqueous microbial communities from the Delaware River and Bay under freshwater to marine salinity gradient to study organic matter... | ecosystem: Environmental > Aquatic > Marine > Coastal ...
CATAGAGTAGATAAGAGTAATCTGGTTTGTGATAACAGGGAAGAGAGCCATAAAGGTCTGCTTCTGGATTTCAATTGAAGGTAGTAGCATTGAATCCGGGTCGATAATGAACTCAACATAATCACTCTTGTGACCATGCGCTTTCATTTCATCAAAGAGCTTCTTTGAAGATATTGTTCTTGTTGGAACGTTCTCGAGCATCTCTCCTTCTGGAGTAAAGTCAAAATTAAGACGAAGGTTCTTTGAAGCTGCAACTGCGTGCTTTCCTGTAGGTCTACCTTCATCGTCAACAACTTCCTCTGACTCCATAAAGTAGTCCGGGTTCTGCTTTGCGAACTCCGCGAGTTGGTCCTGTGAATCAATCATAAAGATTTTATCAACAGAGTATGTCTGCATAATCCAAGTATTAGCAATATGCGCATCTTTCTGAAGTCCTGTAACAACTGAGTTCTTTGGAGGAGTAAGACGATTGTACGCAGCTTCCTTGAGAATGACTGTAGAACCGAGAGTTGTCTCAGACTGAGCTCCGGCCACGATGTTGTTCACGCCAGTGTTCTCCTCGATGTTCTGCTTCTGCTTATCTCCAAATAGCATACCTTGCTGTACGTTTCCTGAAGTCTTCACAACATCAATATCAGTTCCCGGATGCTTTGGGTTCACGATGTTCGGACCTCTCTTGTATGTAGCTGTACCGTTCTGAACCTGTGCACCGAAAAGAAGTGGGAAGATTTCAGCTTCCACTTGCTGAGCGTTGAGTGAGTTGATGTATGTATATATAGCTGTATTACCTCGCATCATTTCATAGAGTCCAACTCCGTACGGGTCATTCGGATTCTTTACGAAACAACGAGCTGTGACAATAGAACCATGACTTCCGTCGTTTGGAAGTTCACCGTCGTAAATAACCACCTTTCCACAGACAATAACGTAACGGTTTAGAAGTTCGTTTTCATAGTATCCAATAGTAACTGATGTATGGAGCTTCTCACGGTTCTCGTCTTTAGCTTCTTCCGACACAGAACAGTATTCGAGCTTTGCTTTATTCTTTTCAGCATCCGGATACATCTTGTAGAACTCATCCTTGAGCATATCTTTCTCATAATATGCTTCTCCCCAGGACCAGTAATCTCCGTGATTAAAACCAACACCGAGCCAAGTTCTTTTCACATCCATTGGTTCACGGTAAATATCATCAAAGAGTATTTTATCAATTCCTTTTCTTTTTACCTGTACACGACGAGGATAGACACGCCAAGCAGCCCATCCGTATGTGAATAGGTTCTGATAAGTGAGCATAAGAGTATTCTCACCATTTGCTCCGGTCAAACTCCAACTTCTCTTCCATAGTTCGTAACACGCTTTCGCGTATATCTTATCGTCTGCAATAACTGTAGCATCTGGGAGCTTTCCAGCGAGAACGCTCGTCGCAATCATAATCTTTGAGAAAGCAATCGGCTCCTGAGACACTGGAACACCTGAGCGGTTCTGGTCACGGTCAGTTAATTTCTGAGGATATACGTTAATATCGTATGCACCGTTGGCCATTTTGTTATAGAATACCATTGAGCCCCATCCAGACTTCTCGTAGAGCTTCTGTCCGTAGGTCACATTCGTATTTACGAGATTTATTTCAATTTCAGCAGCGAGAGCATCAAATTTCTCGCGATACTGCGACTTTTTCATCTCTTTTTTCTTATTTTCGATAAATTCTATCGTTTTTTTGTCGTCTTTGACAGCTGATTTAGCTTTTTTTGGAACTTTCTCAGTGGAAGTTGGATTCATACTATAATAATACTGTTTATTTTAATAAAGTGCAATCATTTATCGTTCCACATAGCATTAAAATGTGAAAGTGAATCTTGTTGTTGTGTTTCCTCGATGTATTTCCCTTGTTCTTGAAGCACGGAGTACCCAATTGAAGCCGCCATTACTATGTCGTCGTGCTTCCCCTGCATCGCTTCCGCCTTTCCTTTCGCATTTCTCACGAACGTGAACATTTCACCTAAAAGTGGAGCGGGGAATCCGCGGTCCTTTCTCAAAAATACCGCCTTTAGCGAAGCCAGCGCAAATGGACGAGTGGCACTTGTAGTCTTCCACCCGAAGTATTTCGTAATCTTCTGAGTAATATCGTCAAAAGCCTTTCGATAGTACAGGTTGAGGTACCCCATCTTCTCGAGCGCATCGTTTACCCAGAGTCCATCCTTGTTTACTTCAATCCCCAAGAGTGCCCAGTTGTAGAACTTCCCGAGTTTATACGCATCCGTTGCGAGTTCATCCGGTGGTACCTGGGACCGATACAACCCCACGCACTCTTCCGTCTTGTGGTTAATCACATAGAGCACTTGCGCATCTCCATGCGCGAGACCTTCCGCCGTATCTCCTCCGATAACGTATTTTGTATTTGGTTCCGGCGCTTCGAACATTTCGAAGTTCCCCGAAGTTACCGGGTGGAATTTAACTTTCCCGTCTCCTTCATCAACAAGCTCACCTTTCACTCCTGGTTTTACCTGTGAAAGAAGTGACGACACTTTCGCAATCGGGAAATAGGACTGCCCTGTTGAAAGAAACGCCTCCTCCGCAGTTGTCGGATATTCCTGCTTGAGTTTCTTTATCGCATCCGTCCCGGACTTCCCTCCGAGCTGCAACCATTTCATATAATAGTAAGTGATTTCAATATCCGAGAGATTGTGCTCCCGTTGATACTCCTCCCACGGAATCTCGCACTCCTCCATCTGTGACGTAGGAACCGGAGCCGTAATCTTCTTCATTTCCATATCGTCGTACTGCCAGTTATAAAAGTGCGGCATGAATTGCACCCGCGATAGCGTATGGTTTATTTTATCCCTCGATAGCCAATTCTCATTGAACATCTCATAAAAATATCCGGCCATACCTTCCGCTGTGGACTCAATAAAAACGTACCCGTCAAATGGTACCGCTGGGAATGTTCCAGTAATAACTTCTTCCGCTCGCTTCGGTACAGTCGCGCATAGTTTAGCGAACTCCGAGATGTGCACGAGGTGATATGTTCCAGAACGCCCAGAAGTCGACACGAGAATCGAAGAGGTAGACCCCACATCCTTTCCATAATCAATAGTCACCTGAATCTTTCTGGAGGAGTTACGGTTGAGACGAAAGAACGCACCTTTCACATCTTCGGCCATGTTACGGAGTGCAAAATCAATCTTCTTGTCAAAAATAGTCACTGCATCCTCGAGCTTGTGCGCAATAATAATCCCTTCCTTGTTGGTAGTAAAAAGTATCTCGTCCAGGATATACAAGTCAATAAAAGTAGTGAACCCGAGCTGTCTGGATTTAAGAATAATGTGACGATGATACGGGTCCGGAACATTCAAGTAAGTATCATAGAAATGCTGCTGTGCTCTGTTCATAGTGAACACACTCTTCTTCCCGTCCTTATCAATTATCCAATACAAGTTCTTGAGTCTCCACTCCTTACTCTTTATGAGACTCGGATTCTCCGTGAGAATTTGAACAATCTTCTCATTGTGTTCGTTTACAGGGTTGGCCATATGTTATTAAATGACTTCTATACTAGAAATCCGTGTCTATTCCATTAAGTGGGTTATCTTCCGGGTCCTGATACTGTACATTTTTGTATTTTTTCGGGACCATTTCCGCAACGTTTTCAAATACTCGAGGTTGTGGCGCGGTGTTAATCGTCTGGTTCTCCACCTGCTGGAGTATCACCGACCGGAGCCGATTATTGTCCTTACTCTTTTTCGATTCGTACTCCTCTTTCGGATTAAATTTCGCCCACGCTCCCCCTATCGCATTGAGTGCTCCAATTAAGTCCTTATTTGAGAAGTCTTTCACCCCTCGCGATTTGAACTCGTGCATTATAGACAACGCCAGGGAATTGGACTCCTGCGCGAGCATATTCATCGCATTATTGAATCCTTTCGTTTTCTCAATCTTATCTCTAGGTGAAGCCGCTACTGTAGCCGAGTATCCGAGGTCACGAGCAATCCCGGACCTGTTCTCACCTTTAGCGCCCCACACTCTTCTGGCATACGCCATTTGACGAAGTGTAGAACCGTTTTTAGAAATCTTTGGCATAGATATATTATATCACTAGAAAGTTTTTAATACACCGTCTATCATAATCCTTTGCTGGTACACCTTTGGTAAACTTTTACCCTCATTTTCTAAAGTCTTCCATGTTGTTGGGTTGTAAGGGTCTCTTACCATTTTATGATAATGGTAATAATGCTTCTTACATAATCCTCGAGCTTCGTCGTCTCTCCTTTTGCAACCAGGAAATATACAGTTAATCATATTAGAACTCTTCAAATGAACCAGCTTTACCTCCAAAGAAACTAGGAGGTACTTCACCTGGGTTTAATATCTTGCCGTCATTATCAACATATATCAGCTTCTGTGTAGCTAGATTTTGCTTTGCCTGTTCTTTAGCTGCAATCTCTTTTTTCTTTAGGTCAACGTGTTGTTCAATAAGCTGACTCATAAGCGTATTCATACTCTTCCCCTCGTAGCTTGCAATCATCTTAAATTCGTTTTTAAGTCCCTCTTCTATCTTCAAAATCAATTGTTTGTTGTTCATATACTTTATATCATAGCATATTTGTATATTAAATGCAACCAACACAACGCGATTTCTTATGTTGGTCGATAAAGTTATTATTTAACAATACTTAAATGTGTTTTTTTTGTCAAAACCAACACAACGCGACGAGTTTACCAGCTCAGTTATATATTCAAAAACTATATCATACCATACCTTATTTATTTACTTATGTGATTCATAGAAAAAAATAGAATCTTATGTTGGTATTACCAGAAAACCCTTGATATATAAGCACTTATTGACCAACATAAGAAATTGAGTCAGGTTGGTATATGTTGGTCGTGCCAAATAACCCTTGTAAACTAATGAGATTTGCACCAACATAAAAAAATCGCTTATGTTGGTTTTGGTCATTTTTACTTTGTAAAAATTTTTTGGGAATTTTTTTAGATAAAAAGGTCGAGGCGGACGACACCACTACAGGCGCACCGGGGGAGAAGGTCTTCTGCTTCGCGGAGGGTACAGGATTCTTTTTTTTAAAATATATACCCCCACCCTTGAAAGGGGTCACCCCCCAGCCCCAAACCCCTTATAAATTAAGCCTTTTATAAAACAACACAAAAACAAAGCGCGTCAATAGAACAGGCGTTCTATATAGTATAGAGCATCATATCGGCGTATGCGTCAATAGCGTAGCGCATCAGGCCGGCACATCGAGTGGCTAGCAATGTCGCTACAATTTTTATTTTACGACACGACACCCCCACCCACGCGCTACACGTTGCAAAAATCCAAACCCCCCATAAACCAGCCCGAAAAAACCCTTATTTTATAACGCTTTTTGGCTATCCACAGCTTTCTTTTCATCCCCTCTTGACATAACACCGCCACCGCGCTAATATGTACCTATGGCCGGCAATAACCCCCGAGCCCTGCACATTAAAATGACAATATACACATACGAGCGAGACAAGCGCATCAACGCTATACTATCAGGCGAGCTCGAGCAAATGGCCGAGACTGTAAGCGAAGCCTACACCTGCATCACATTCAGCCCAGAGCTCGATATATACGCGCTAGGCGCAACTATCGACGAGTTATACCCTACACTGTCGAGAAGCGACCGCCAGCGAGTAAAAGACACAGCGCGCCGATACATTGCTACTAATTACAATATACGTTAAGTATCACGGCCAGCGCCTCGAGGCCGGCAACAACAAGCCACAACCTCGAAGCGCCCACCGTGCGACCTAACCCCGCACAAATAAAACAAATGACAACTTTCAACAATAACAACCGCATCCAGCTCGAGCAACTCGACCGAGCTCACAGAACGCTCGAGGATTTAGAGTTTAGAATTGCAAAAATTACACGCATAATCGAGCCAATGGCCACAGATACGGCCAAAGTTATTAACAAGCGCTTCTGGGATAAGTATTTTTTGATTACACCAGAAAAGAAAAACGACGGCGACGACTATGCGAGACAACCATATCACGAGTTCACGCTATCAAATCCCCGCTACAACTTTGAAGCCGGCAAGAAGCGCATCAATCTCGGACGCTCGGAGCATCCAACAAGATTCGATGGAGTAGAAAACGACTGGGGCAAGAGATACGGCGATTTTTATGATGTACTTGTACCGAGTGACAACAGGCTCGAGATACTCGAGGCGTTACAGAAGGAGCTCGAGAAGCTCGCACAGTGGAAGCTCGAGAAGCTCGAGGAGATTGCAAAGCTCGGACAAGTGGACGAGGCGCAACTGTTCGAGGACTTGCGCGCGGTATATATCAAACACGGCAAGCCGGCCGGCATCTGGGACAAGATGCTCGACTCTCACGACTTGCGCGCGTATAGTCTCGATAACGACTAGCGCCGGCATCGTGGCCAGCTTCAGCATCCGAAACGCTCGGGCGCTGGCTGGTGGCCATAATCCCCACCAACAAACTACAATGGAAACAAAAAACACATATTTGAAATATGGGTATACACCAATGACCCGCGAGCAGTTACTGAATAAAGCGCTCGGCCTTAAAAAATAATATAAAAATACAATGATAACAAAAACATACAACCCCACAACAACAACAGACAACCGCGGGCGCATCATTAACCATTACTTGCGCATCAAAGGCAAGAGATACGACCGCGAGTATAGCATCAGTGTGCAACCTATGGAGCAGGAGCAGGGCTCGCCGTTCGAATCTATGACAATGTTTTCAGGCATCAGCGCGAGGTTACACGCGCCGGCACGCTGGAGCGATAAGAAAGTGACCGCATATGATAATCTAGTGGCCGAATATATGGACAAGTTGGCCGAGAGCTTCACAGCTGGAGCACAGGCACAGAAGGAAGCAACGCCAGCCAGTCTCAACTATGTATACAGAGCCGAAAATGACCCCGCTACAGTCTTTTTAATTCGCGAGCTACAGGCCAAAAGCGCCACGCTATAGAATTGTAGACCCCTTGTGCATCTTATACACCAGAGCCAGCACTATTGCTAGCACTTAGGTTATAGGGTGCACGCTGGGGCGTATAATCAACGCCACAACAAAAACAAAATGGACAAAACACAACCCGCATTTAAAAAGGAGCTCAAAAAGCAGGGCTTCAAATTATATACACACCGCTCAGGGTTCCAAGCGTGGAGCATCGAGAATCTCTGTGAAGTCTCGGACGAGTGGAGCAAATAACAAAATACTACTATGGACAAACTAACATATTTTCGCCAGTGTTTCGCATCAGCGGAGCAGAAAGGGCTTATTAAGTTCGAAGTAGGAGCGAATGGCTACAGCTCGGACTGGTTCGAGGTATCTTATAAAGAGACGCTAGGAGCAGAAGGCGACAAATGGGGCTGGAGGGCGTTATGCTCGCAGGACTTGCGGGACTTTACCAGCACGGAGGAGCACAAAGGGGAGCAGGTGGAAGTTGTGGACGAGCTGGCACTGGTGCAACGTGTAACGCTTATGTTATGCGAAACACTAAGGAGCACGCGCCAAGATGTCAATATATACCGCGAGGAATATGTGAATATAAAAAAGCCTCGATGCTCTTGCTCGATGCACGAGGGCTGGCATTATAAAAAAGATAACTGTATAAAATAATATGCAACAATATACACTAGTGCAGGAGCGACTATGGGACAACGACCAGACAATTTATTTTTGCATCAGAGGGGACTTTTTCGAGTGCATAGCGTGGATACACCGGCACACCGGATACAGCTGGCATCACGCTTCAACGTTCGAGGGCTACAAATTATTGGACTATAAACTATAACTTATGAAAACATTTGAGGAATATCTGGAGGAGGAGTTCGCACAGACATATCGCGGGCTCGACGACGAGATGCCCGAAGCATTTAACGACTGGCTCGGGAAGCTGGATGTGCAGGAGATGATTGACTATGTGGAGGAGTGGGGAAGTGAGTTACTTAACAATATAACAAAATAATTATGACATTAGAAAAACTTATAGAAGCGCTAGGAATAGCAAAGAAAAACGTTCAATGGTTATTAGATAACAGCGACGGAAGTGCAGATATGCACGGCATAGAATACTGGGCTGGACAAGTAGAAAAATTAAGAGTTGAGATTAAGAGTAAACTATAATTAGTATGACAACATTACAACAAGATACAGACAAGTTAGTGGAGAAGTACGGCTTCAACAGGAATAACCAGCACTATGGAGCGCTGGACTGCGTGGAGGAGGTGGAGGACTTGCTCGAGATGCGAGAGGTTCTTATGGACTATCTCGAGCAGGGGATGCGGGAGGAATATATCAACAAGTTGCACCTATTACTCGAGGTGGAATATCAACTAACAAAATCAGAAACAGAATAATATGATTACATTTTTAACGATAGTGTTTGTTATACTATTAGTATGCACACTTATAAGTTTCTTCTTATCATAGCGCTAGGAGCGCTAGCAGGAGCAATAGCTTCAAATTATAAAATTAACGATACATTTACAGTATGCAAAGATGCGACAAAGAATCTTATTCGAAGCACGGTGCGGAATCAGTAAGACGTAGTATATACGGCAAGCGCAAGATTAAGTTGCGCATATACAAGTGCGACCAGTGCCATCAGTTCCACTTATCAAGTAGTGTAGACAATCTATGATTAAAACAGTAACAGAGTATAACGAATTAAAAAACAAGTATATACATTACAAAATAGACACAAAAAATATCAAGGAGCGTTGCTGTATATGCAACCGCTTGCAGATAGGAGACTTGGAACAGAATTATATTAAGCGTGGGAATTATTGCGCCAGTTGTAACGCCAGATACTAATATGAATCAATGCAAGAAATGCCGGAAGCAATACCGCTACAAGGGCGAATATTGCTCTACACGATGTGAGTTTAGTATACAGGGTAAAAGAGCCGTCTATAACAATAAACAGGTGCTGGACAGTAAAGAATGGTCAATCTATTGGAGGATAAAACACAGAGAGATACCGGAGCTACCAGCGTATAGCAGTATCTATAGAAAGTGCGATAAATTATTTAAAAATCAAAAGTTTCACTCTAACAAAAATATTATATGAACGAAAAAAATGGAGCTGGATATAATCCAGCGGTGGAGGATGTACCGGCACGTTTCGAGGATGAAGTGGTAACAGTGGTGGAGAATGAGCTGGTGGTGGTGGACTTCAGTGAGAATGAGATACAGGAGCTGATGGTGGGCGAGGAGATGCAGTGGACTGTAACATTAAAGGACGGAAGAAGTATCGACATCTTATTCAGACAAGAAAAAGAATCCGAGTATGAGTAGAAAACAAGCACAAAACGTTGGACTGATTAAAGGGGAATACGCTATGAAAAGTAACATCGTGGAGTGTGTTGAGAAAGGGAGATATTGTCAGAGGAGGTTTATAATCACGCGAGTTGGCCAGACTGATACTTGTATGAAATGTATGGAGATGCTCGACGGGGTTATACCAAGAAAGATTGAAATTAAAGGGGATAAGATGGTTATTTGACACCGACATAAGAATCGTGCTATACCATAACAGTGGAGGTAACTTAATAGCTAAAAATAATGGTATTCCATTCCAAACAAACATATGGCATTAGACAATCACGTTCAGGGGAATTTTATAACAATACTCGGAGGCAAGTTTTGCAAGAGAGTAAAGGATGGGGAGACTGGTGGAGTAACTCGAACCAATAAACTCGGTAAGACTGTTACAGAAAAGTTCTATGATAGCTTCACGGGGAAGCTGGTGGGGATTAAGACACAGGATGGGACATACGGCAAGAGTTGGATATTCAGTTTTCAGGATTCAGGGGACGTATACCATTTACAATTAAGTTACACTAACAGTTTCGCAAAGGGTATACTGCGAATGTTGCCTAACGTTGACCTTACAAAAGAGATGAAGGTTCAACCGGAAGTCAAGATGGTGGATGGCAAGAACAAGTCATCAATCTTTATCAATCAGGGAGGAGTATCAATCAAGCACGCTTACACGAAAGACAATCCGAACGGCTTACCACAGATGGTACAGATTACAGTCAAGGGTGAGAAGGTGTGGGACGATACAGAGCAATTAGAGTTCTTGTATCAGATGGTTATGGACAAGATAGTTCCAAAGCTTACCGGCTTCGCTGGAGCAACAACCAGTCACGAAGATGATGAAATGGCTGTATCAACAGATACACCGGTAGGTAAAGGAATGGACTTGGACGAAGAGCCACCATTTTAAGAATAGACAAACACTTCGGTGTTTGTGAGGGGAGCAGGAGGTAGTAGCTCAGTTGGTAGAGTGGTATATCGGTAGATATATAGGGCGCTGGTTCGAGTCCAGCCTACTTTCAGTCTCCTCACAAACACCGAAGTTGATTAAAAAGTGAATCAGTATTACACTAGGAATAAATATAAAAAACATGCTACAAATCAAAAAACTCACAACCAAAAACCTCTTAACAACGACCTTTTTCAGTAGCATGTTTAAGGAGAAGTTGTTAGGGGGTTTTTGTTTGGGAGATAATTCGAAATAATCTATGGCTAAAACGTATCAATTTTTAGATTTTTTCCCTAACCACGTTTATCGTTATATTGACCAAACTGGCGCAGGTAGACCACCGGTAACTTCAGATACAGAAAGAAAGGAGCTAAACTTAAATGGTTATGAATCGTACTTTACGGTAAATGGTTTTAAAGGTAGCTCGGATGCTAAGAAAGAAAGTTGTACTAACTTAAATGCGTTCTTTATAGATATTGATGGACGTAAGGATATGGAGGAGATTGAAGCAATTAAGAAGAAACTCGACCCTACTTTCATTATTGAAACAGGAAGAGGACATCACTTGTATTGGTGTTTAGATGAAGGATTATATAAAGAGGACTCTACACCTGATGAGTGGGCTAAGACTATGACACGCTGGGAGCGAGTACAGCAAGCACTTGTAACAGAACTTAACGCCGACCCAGTGGTAAAGGATATACCGCGAATATTGCGCGTTCCCGGAACCTACTATTGGAAGAAGTCAGGGGATGCACATATACGAGGCACTGAGGGCATTTTTAAGATTAAAGGGATATATAAAGAACCGTCTCACGTCTACTCAATGGACAAAGTGGAGGAGGTGTTTCCTACTAAGGAATCAGTAGCTGATAAGAAGAGAGAGGAGCGTGCTAAGTCTTATTCCGAATCAGAACGTAATGACTTCTTCGAGCGAGTGAATGAGAAGTATCCAGTAGCTAATCGTGACAGTTTCAAGAGACTTATATCCGGAGAGGAGGGTACACTACCAGCTACTATTCCATCTCGAAACGGAGCACTCCTTGTTGTAGCATCACTTATGAGACAAGCCCAGTGGACTGTACAGCAAGCTCAGGAGCACTTCGTTAAAGTTGGATGGCACGGTATCGAGAAGGAACGAGGAGGACTTAGTGAAATATACAACACAGTCAACTCGGCGTTCTCAGGAGGTTATACGTTCTCACACAAGCACGAGATTATTGTTCATAACATGAGTGCAGAGGAGGAGATAGCACTTCAGGAGACATACACAGACGTTCTAAAGGACAGAAAAGGAAAAGACAAGGTACGCTTCTCGAACTACGAGAACGAGCTACTGGTTAAGCATCCGAACTTCAAAAAGAATGAAGCTGGAATCATATTCGACTATGACAACGGGGTGTATAAGATGCTATCAGATGTTGAAATATCAAGTATTATTCTCAGGGACTTGTACGATGATATGCTCTGGGGTTATAGGACAGGGAAATGTGTATCA
>Ga0075464_10001186_pt1 | contig 11758 bp, 13 predicted proteins | sample DEB19_08_DNA_5_FD_75068 | JGI IMG/M metagenome (GOLD analysis project Ga0075464, IMG submission 75068) | Aqueous microbial communities from the Delaware River and Bay under freshwater to marine salinity gradient to study organic matter... | ecosystem: Environmental > Aquatic > Marine > Coastal ...
CGCCTTGGCAAATTCAAAATGAGTATAATTTGGCGTATTTACCACCGCTAACTCTATATTCTCATCAGCTAATAAATCTTCAACATCACGGTAGGTTATCGTTTGAGGATAATCTTTTACGGCATCATTTTTTGATCTTTCGGTAATGGCTACCAAATCAAAACCATCATGATCATCAAAAAATGGGGCGTGAAAAATCTTACCCGACATTCCATAAGCCATAAGGCCAACTTTAATTGTATTTTGCATGATCTAAAGAACGTAAATTTTTAAGGAAATATTAATTTAGCAGAAAAAAATATCATGAGTAATCAAAAAACTTACCTCATCAGCGGAGGCGGAAGCGGAATAGGCAAAGCCATTGCGCAGCAATTTGATAAAGATGGGGCCAGAGTAATTCTTTTAGGTAGAAATTTACAGAAGCTGCAAAATACTTTGGTAACATTAAGCGCTGCAAACCACCTCATTATTCAGGCAGATATTTCTGATAAAACAGCTCTTTTGGCTTACGCCGATCAAATAAAAACCATCGCTATCGATGGCATTATTGCAAATGCAGGAATTGGCGGAGAAAATTACTGGGGAAATGAAGATAGATGGGACGAAATCATCAACACCAACCTTACTGGAACTTATAATTTGGTCAATAGCTTTTTACCAAATCTACAATTATCACAAAGCGAAACCCGCCATATTTTACTTACTTCGTCTGTTTTGGCACGTTTGGGGGTGATAAATTATACCGCTTATTGTGCTTCTAAGGCAGGTTTATTGGGTTTAATGCGTTCTTGGGCAATGGAATTTGCGTCTCAAAATATTTTGGTAAATGCCATAGCACCGGGTTGGGTAGATACTGATATGTCGCAAGAAGGTTTACAAGGCATTGCCGATGGAATTGGCATTCCTAAAAACGAGTTTTTTGATATTGCGATGCAAAGCGTGCCTTTAAAGAAAATGAGCCAGCCACAAGAAATTGCAGATTTGGTGGCTTATCTGGTAAAACAGAAATCCATTACTGGCCAAACTATTGATATCAACGGAGGATCTGTAATGAATAGTTAGATGGTTATTTGTTGGTTGGTTATTTTATAGTTTAACTTCAGAAATAAATTCGCCCGCATCGTCTACTAAAAAACTTATTGGTTTTTCTGGGTTTTTGATAATTTCTAAAAGCAAAAATCCCCAAGCTTTCCAGAAATTTTCTAGCACTTGTCCGTAGGTTTTAAACTGCCAATCGTCAAAAATGGGTTTGGCGTTCATCCCCCTCAAGGGCATTGCTTCAATAAAAATAGTTGCGTCTGTTGGAATGATATGGTATTCGGGCAAGCGATTAAAAAGATAAGCCGAATAAAATACTTTGGCACAAAGCTCTTCAAATTGGATAGGATGCAAAGTTTTACCCTCTATTTTATCCCAAACTTCTTGATGATATTTTTTGTTTGCTCCGTTATCTTGTAGATTAACCAAAAGGCCAAAATCTTTCATCCTTAAAGAAAAAGTGAGCGTATTTATTTCATCGCGATAAGCAAAATCCTTTTCTATGTTGTTCACTTTACAAATAAAAATACTGTAAGGCTTAAAATCTTCGAAAACAATGGGCTGATGAATTTTTTGCAGCATGGTATGCAACATTCCAAATTTATGCATCAAACCCTGCGAGATATTAAAGCCTTCGGCAAATGTATGTTGCTGTTTAATAGCCGATTTAATTTCGTTAAAAATAACGCCATAAACCGTTTTTGCAACCCAAAGAAAAAGCAAATCTTGATCTAAAGATTTTACACCTTCGTAACCTTTTTCAAAAGCAGTTTGTATGATATTTTCTAAATTGTTGAGTTGATCTGCCACCAATTCAGAACAAGGCACCAAAATATCAGCATAACTTAACATGCTTTCGTCCAACATCTTAAAAGGCATAGTTTTTAACTGATAAGCCTCAGTAAGCCAATCCGCAAAAATTGGAAATTTGCTTTGGTTTTTGTCTAAAGATGCGCCACTTAAAAAACAATGCAGATGATCGAATTGCATTTTTTTAAACGGATGATAGAGTTGTGCTTGCATATCTTCAAAAATACAAAAATTTGGCGCTATGCTTTTCTAAAAACAAATTGTTAAAATGATTATCTGCCGATATCGGAATTTTTGCGAGCAAGTTCCCAACCGATAATAGCTGATTTTCTGGCGTTTCCCCACCGGTAACCCCCAAATTTACCACTCGATTGAATCACACGGTGACAGGGAATTAAAAACGCGATAAGATTGCTCCCAATTGCCGTTCCGACCGCTCGAGAGGCTTTCGGACGGGCAATGGCTTTCGCAATTTCTCCATAGCAAAGCAATTGACCACTTCTAATTTTGAGTAAAACTTCCCAAACTTTTAACTGAAAATCAGTGCCTTTTAAATGGAGCTTAATTTTAGCGATATTTCGCAAATCTTGATTCAAAAAACTGATTGCATTTTGCTGAATTTCATCAGTATTTTTAGAGAAAGTTGCTTTTGGAAATTGTAATTTTAAATCACTTAAAGCAGTTTGTTGCTCATCGGCGAAAGCCAAATAACAAATTCCTTTTGTTGATGATACAATTAAAACGTCACCAAATAATGTAGGGGAAAAATTAAAATTGAGAAGCAAATTCTGACCACCGTTTTGAGATTCTTCTATGGTCATGCGCTCAATTTCCATAAATAAATCATGTAAGAGGCCTTTATGAGATATCTCACTTTCTAAAGCAGTAAAAAGTGTAGGTCCTTCTAAATTCTCCTCATTTAAATGTTTTTGCCCCTCCATTTTTATTAAATTTGATTTAGCTAAAATAATAGCTTTAAACTATTAAAAGCTTCATCTTCGATAACAAAATTATTATTAAAAATAAATGAAAATAACAGCCAAAGCTTACCAACTGGAATTGAAAAATCCATTTACCATAGCCAAATTCTCTCGCACATCCACGCCCATATTACTTATAGAAATAGCTTACGAGGAATTTATCGGCTACGGAGAAGCTTCGATGGTGCCTTATTTAGGAGAAAGTTTAACCTCTGCGGGCGATTTCTTAAAAAAAGTAGATCTATCATCTTTTTCTTATCCATTTAATATGGGAGAAATTATCGCTTATTTAGACAGTTTGGCGCATGGGCAACCCGCCATAAAAGCCGCCATAGATATTGCACTTCACGATTTAATAGGAAAAATCAAACACCAACCTTGTTATCAGTTATTTAATGCCGATCCAGCAAATATGCCTCTAACAACTTATACCATTGGGATTGATACGGCTAAAATAATCATCGAAAAAGTACATGATGCTTTGGCCAATAACTTTAAGCTATTAAAGATAAAATTAGGACGAGATACTGATAAAATGTTGATTGAAACCATCAGATCGGTAACAGATTTGCCTTTATATGTGGATGCAAACCAAGGATGGACGGATAAGCAATTGGGTTTAGAAATGGCGCATTGGCTTAAAGAAAAAGGCGTTGTTTTGATAGAACAGCCCATGCCAAAAGAAGATGTAGAAGGAAATGCTTGGTTAACGGCGCATAGTCCAATCCCCACGGTAGGTGACGAAGCTGTTCAACGCTTAGTTGATGTATCAGCCGCAAAAGGAGTTTATCATGGCATCAATATCAAACTGATGAAATCTACCGGGATGTATGAAGCCTATGAAATGATAAAAGCCGCAAGAGCAAACGATTTGAAGATTTTAATAGGTTGTATGAGCGAAACTAGCGTTGCAACATTGGCCGGAGCAGCTCTGGCACCTTTGTGCGATTGGGCAGATTTAGACGGCCCATTTTTAACGGCAAATAATCCCTTCGAAACCCCAAAATTTGAAAACGGGAAATATATTTTAGAAAACATCCCAGGATTAGGAATAAAATTTAAATCATCAATTTAAAAATATAAAATCTAGAAAGAAGATGTCGCTTAACGGCATAAATATTAACTTTGGAAGATTAAAAAGATACGCATGATTTTTGTGCATTTTAGGTTTTAAGTATTAAAGATGGAAAATAATATCAGAGTTAGATTTGCCCCAAGCCCAACCGGAGGTTTACACATAGGAGGAATGCGAACCATTTTGTTTAATTATTTTTTCGCAAAGCAAAACCAAGGGAAATTTATATTAAGAATTGAAGATACAGACGCCACACGATTTGTAGAAGGTGCAGAAAATTATATCATCAATTGCTTAAAATGGTGTGGCATAAAACCAGATGAAGGACCCATCGAAGGTGGAGAATTTGGCCCTTATCGCCAAAGCGAAAGAAAAGAAATATATAAAAAATACGCCGAGAAGCTGATTCATTCTGGTCATGCTTATTATGCTTTTGATACCCCCGAAGAATTAGATAGCAAAAGACAAGTCATAGAAAATTTTAGATACGACCACCAAAGCAGAAAGTTGTTGAGAAATTCTTTAACCATGCCGCAACATGTGGTAGAAAATTTGATTTCTGTTGGCACCCCGCATGTAGTAAGGATAAAAATACCGGAGGAAGAAAATATAGTTTTTGAAGACCTCATTAGAGGGCATGTGAGTTTTAATAGTAGCGATGTGGATGACAAGGTATTGCTAAAAGCTGATGGAATGCCCACATATCATTTAGCCGTGGTGGTAGATGATTATTTGATGAAGATTTCTCATGCCTTTAGAGGCGAGGAATGGCTTCCTTCAGCACCAGTACATATTTTATTATGGAGATACTTAGGCTGGGAAAATTTGATGCCAAAATGGGCTCATTTACCTTTGATATTGAAACCCGATGGACATGGTAAACTCAGCAAACGTGATGGTTTACGATTAGGATTTCCGGTTTATGCAATCAATTGGATTGACCCAATAACCAAAGAAAAATCAGATGGCTTTATGGATACAGGCTTTTTACCAGAGGCTTTTATCAATTTATTAGCCATGTTGGGTTGGAATGATGGAAGTGATCAAGAGATATTTGGAATAGAAGAGCTGATTAAAAGATTTTCTTTAGACAGGATTCATAAAGGTGGCGCAAAATTTGACTATGAAAAAGCAAAGTGGTACAATGCAGAATGGATAAAACGCAGTAGCGCAAATTATCTATTACCATACGTAAAAGATATTTTAGATAAAAATCAGATTGGCAATGTTTCGGAAGAATACCTTTTAAAAGTAATAGATGTTGTCAAAGAGCGCTGCACACTTTTAACTGATTTTTACTTACAGTCTGCCTTCTTCTTTCAAACACCAATGCAATATGATTTAGACGCCGTAAAAACAAAATGGACAACGGAAAAAGTGACATTCTTTAATGCTTTTATAGAAAAAATAAAGGCTAACGATTTAGAAGAAAGTGCAGCATTAGAAGAAAATTTTAAAGCTTTAGCTATAGAAATGAATTTAAAAACGGGTGATTTAATGTTACCGTTCAGAGTGATGTTGGTGGGCGGAAAATTTGGTCCGCAAGTATTTGAGATTGCAAGTTTAATAGGAAAAGAGGGAACTATTAATAGAATAAAGAAAGCTTTAGTTGCTTTTAATTTATAATTAAAATGTAATATCCAATCAGAAATATCGTTTTTCATATAAATAATACATTTAACCAGATTATTAACTTAAGGAAACCACTATGGACAGAAAAGAATTTTTAACTGCAATAGGAATGGGTGCTGCATCAGTAGCTGTATTTAATTGCATAGGCTGCTCAAAAGGATCATCAGGGAGTCCATCAACTCCAGCCCCAACTAATGTTGACTTCACATTAGATTTAACGGCAGCGGCAAATTCGGAATTAAATACAAATGGCAAGTATATCTACGCTAATGGTATCATAATTGCACGCACAACATCAGGTGCATATATTGCAGTTTCGCAAAATTGTACCCACGAAACTTACAACGTCATTTACAAGCCAATCAATAATCAGTTTTATTGTCCAAACCATGGCGCTACTTTTTCAAGCAGTGGCGTTTCAAGTGGGATAGAAACGTCTAAACCATTAACATCATATAAAACAGCGCTTACTGGAACAAGCCTTCGTATTTATTCTTAATATCATGAAAATTTTATTGATCCTATTATTCACCTTCATCAACACGGGCAATACCTGGGAAAATGATTTTATTACCGCAAAGGTAAAAGCAACAGAAAGTCATAAAAATATCCTAATTAATTTCTCGGGCTCTGATTGGTGCGGACCATGTATCAGAACACATAAAGAAATCTTTGAAAAAGATGCTTTTGTGAAATATGCAACCGATCATTTGGTTTTGCTTAAAGCTGATTTTCCCCGATTAAAGAAAAATCAATTGAGCGCAGAACAACTAAAAAAGAATAACGACCTGGCTATAAAATACAACCCCGACGGAGATTTTCCACTCACAGTTTTAATAGATGAGCAGGGAAAAGTGATTAAGGAATGGAAAGGATTTCCAAATGTAACACCAGAAGTTTTTGTAAAACAAGTAGCCGATGCTTCACACTGAAATCATCTCGCAACAACAAGTTTTTAAACAAACCATGAAACTGATGGGCAATCAGTTTGAAATTAGTATTGTTGCAGATGAAGAAAATATCGCTAACCAAAACATCAAATTAGCGGTAGACGAAATCAGTAGGATAGAAAAATTATTAACCACCTTTAAGGCCGATAGTCAAACCAACCAAATAAATGATCATGCTGGAATAATGCCAGTAAAAGTTGATTTAGAAGTTTTTCAACTGATTCAAAGAGCCCATAGAATTTCCGAAATAAGCCAAGGTGCTTTCGACATTACTTATGGATCTTTAGACAAGCGATTTTGGAATTTTGATACACAAATGGACAGTTTGCCGAAGCCAGAAGATGCCCAAAAATCCGTTGCCTTAATCGATTATAAAAATGTGATTTTAGATGAAAAAGCGCAAACCGTTTTCCTAAAAGAAAAAGGAATGCGAATAGGTTTTGGAGGAATTGGAAAAGGTTATGCCGCAGATTGCGCCAGAAAAATTCTGATTAACGCAGGTGTAAAAAACGGTATTGTAAATGCTTCTGGCGATTTAGTCACCTGGGGAAATCAAGCCAATGGTAAACCTTGGACGGTTGGTATTGCTGATCCAGAACATCAAAAACAACCCTTTTCTTATCTTAATATCAGCAATATGGCCATCGCAACTTCAGGAAGTTACGAGAAATTTGCAGTGATAGACGGGAAAAAATATTCCCATACGATAGATCCTCATACCGGATTTCCGGTGTCTGGCATTAAAAGTGTGAGTATCATTTGCCCGCAAGCAGAATTGGCCGATGCCTTGGCTACGCCAGTAATGGTTATGGGCGTAGAAATTGGTTTAAACCTGATCAATCAATTAAAAAACATTGCATGTATCATTATAGACGACCATCAAAATTTATTTACTTCAAAAAATATCAACATCATAAAATAGTTTGATCACGACAAAAATCCGAAAGAAAAATATGAAAAAACTAAAATCCCTATTTTTATTAGCGATTTCTATCATTGCTTTTAGCTCTTGTAGCTCGATAAAAGCTTATGAGAAAATGAAAATTAATGACGCAGAAATGGAATTATCAGCAAGAAAAGCAGAAAAATTTGAGCAGAATTTTCAGCTTTATCGCGAGGGTTCTTCTGGTGCAAACGGCGGAAAAAGTGGCGGAGGTTGCGGCTGTAATTAATCATACCTTATGAAATATATCTCTTTAACTATAGTTGCGCTTTATTTAGGCATTATTGCAAGTTTTGCGCAAAGCATCAAAAAAGATAGCATCCCATACGAAAAAAGGAAACTAAAATTTGAACAAGCAGATTTAGTCAATAGCTATTACCATCAAGATGGAAATAATTCTGCCGTAACGGGTGGCGTTGGTACTGAAAAATTAACCGATTTTTCCAACACTTTTGATCTTAAATTATCTAAATATGATAAATTAGGAAGAAAACACACCTACAATTTTGAGCTTGGTGTGGATACTTATACTTCGGCATCCTCAGATAAAATTGATCCATCAACCATTACTTCACCATCTTATTCTGATGTAAGGGTATATCCATCATTAAGTTGGGATATCGCCAACGAGCAAAAAGGCAAAAGCATTGGTTTTAGCATTTCTACATCAGTAGAATACGATTATACTTCTATTGGTGCTGGTCTTAGTTTTGCTAAATCTTCTAAAGATCAAAACACTGATTTCTCGGCTAAAATTCAAGCATTTTTTGATACTTGGAAAGTAATTTTACCCATAGAACTCAGACCCAACAATGATGGTTATGGCGGGTATCAACAAAATGATAATGCACCAAGAAATTCGTTTAGTGCCGCATTTAGTTTGTCGCAGGTGATCAACAAAAACTTACAAGCTTTAATCATGGTGGAGCCTGGCTATCAAACTGGTTTATTGGCTACCCGATATCAAAGGGTTTATTTTACCAATAATGTATTGAAAGCAGAATTTTTACCGAGCGAAAGAATTAAATTACCCATTGGCGCAAGGGTTAATTATTTCTTAGGCGATCATATTGTTTTGCGGTCGTTTTTGAGGTATTATAAAGATAATTGGGATATCAATTCGCAAACGGCAGAAATAGAAACTTCTATAAAACTGAGTTCATTTGCATCTATTAGTCCATTTTATCGCTATTACCAACAAACGCAATCGAAATATTTTGCAGCTTATGGCTTACATACAACTGCTCAAGAATTCTACTCTAGCGATTATGATTTATCTAAATTCCATAGTGATTATTTTGGCGCAGGCGTTAGATTTGCCCCACCAGCAGGCGTTTTAGGAATTAGCAGATTGAGTATGTTGGAATTAAGATATGGGCATTACAAAAGAAGTAATGGCTTAAATTCAAACATCATCAGCATGAATTTAAGATTTAAATAAGTTTTTTAAACTCATTTTAAAGCGTTAATGCTGGGATATAAAACTCAGCGTTAACGCTTTTTTATTTATACAAACTTTTGTTATCGATAAAACTGATGACCCGATCGGGCAAAAAGAATTTCACACTTTTTTCTGCCGCAATTGCCGACCGAATAAACGTGGCGGAAATCTCCATTAGCGGTGTTTTAGTGAAAGTGATTTTTGGATGATTAACCCATTCATCATTAACATCTCCCGGACGAGGATAAACATAAATAGGATAATCTCTTAATATCAGAGTATAATTTTTCCACTTTTTAAGGGATTTTAAATTATCAGAACCCATAATTAAAGAAAATTCGTGTTCTGGGTAGCGTTCTTTAAGGTGTATTAAAGTGTCTATCGTATAAGATGGTTGTGGCAATTTGAGTTCAACATCGCTTACTTTGATATGCTCTGCATCTTCAACGGCTAATTTGGCCATCTCTAAACGATCGTAAACTTGTATTAAATCTTTCTTGTCTTTTAAAGGATTATGTGGCGAAACCACCAACCAAACTTGATCTAAATTGGTATGATTGGCCATGTAATTGGCAATAATCAAATGGCCAATATGTATGGGATTAAACGAACCAAAAAATAAACCAACTTTCATTTATCTCAATATTTTCTTAATCCTGATTGATGAAATTCATCACCAATTCTTCTGCTTGTTTGCAAGCCAAACCCAATTCGTTGTTTTGTAAAATCACATCAAATTTTGGCGCATAAGCCAATTCTTTACCGGCTTTGCTAATTCTTTCTTTTATTTTACTTTCAGTTTCTGTACCTCTTCCGGTTAATCTTTCGATTAAGACTTCTAAAGATGGTGGCTGTACAAATATTGCCAATGCATCATCTTCAAACTTTTTCTTTAACCTTAAGCCACCTTCTACATCCAAATCAAAAATTACAGATTTTCCTTCGTTACAAATTCTATCAATCTCACTAATTAATGTGCCGTAAAATGTACCCGAATAAACTTCTTCAAACTCCACAAATTCGTGTTTGGCAACTTTATGCAAAAACTCCTCTTTGGTAATAAAATAATAGTCTTTTTCGTGTTGTTCGTCGCCTCTGGCTGGTCTGGTTGTTGCCGATATCGAAAAGGCTATTTTATCTGGAAATTTAGCAAGCAAATGCTGAACAATGGTTGTTTTACCAGCACCCGATGGCGCAGAAAATATAATGAGTTTGCCTTTTTTCATCCTTAAATTTGAAAGCTGAATTAAATCAGTTTTATGCTTATAGCACGTTTAACAGTTGTTCTTTAATTTTTTCTAATTCCTCTTTCATCCCCACAACATAACGCTGAATTTGAGCATCATTGGCTTTAGATCCCATGGTATTAATTTCTCGTCCAATTTCTTGGGATATAAAACCTAACTTTTTACCGTTGGCATCTTTTTCCATTAGGGTATCGATAAAATAATTACAATGGCTTTTTAAGCGCACTTTTTCTTCGGTAATATCCAGTTTATCGATATAATAAATCAGTTCTTGTTCTAATCTGTTTTGATCTACGTTTTCTTTACCCACAGCATCCGCAAGCATTCCATTCAGTTTCTCTTTAATTGCCGGAACGCGATTTGGCTCATCTCTTTCTACCAAAGCCATAAAATTTAAAATGCTTTCGATTCTCGAGATCAAATCGAGTTCTAAAACCCGACCTTCATCGCTTCTAAATTGCTGGAAATTTTTTTCGGCTTCGTAAAAAGTATGGAGCATTAATTTCCACTCTTCTTCAGAAATGGCATTTTCATCATATTTTACAACTTCCGGAAAATTAACCGCCAATTGCATCAATTGATCTGGCTTTTCGTTTAACTCTAAGGCCGCAGTTTTTAATTCCTGATAATAATGTTTTAGCAAAACTTTATTAATGGTAGCTGCTTTTGAAGCCACATCGGTGCTTTCTGCGGTAATAGAAAGCATCACTTTTCCTCTTTCTAAAAGCTTGCTGCATTCGTTTCTTAAAAAAAACTCTTTATCAGAAAAAGCTTTTGGAAGCTTAATATTGAGCTCTAAAAATTTACTGTTTAGGGATTTTATTTCTACGGTGTATTTTCCGTTTCCGAGATCTTTACTTGCAGATCCATAACCCGTCATAGATTTAATCATCTGCAAAGATAAAATTTATCGGGCAATTAAAGAGGACATTAGGCTGATGCTTTGTATTTGATCAATTGACTCTCTATTTCTTTAAAAACTTGTTCTTTTAAAGCCGAAACATGATCGCTTGTTAAGCCTATAGGCGATATTTCTTCAGAAAAAACACATTGAATAACGCCTTGTTTAATAGCTTTTGGATTATCTCTAGGCATTAAATCTCTGGTATTGACAAGCGTTATAGGTAAAATAGGCGTTTGTGTTTCTATAGCAATTCTAAAAGCGCCATCGTAAAAATTACTTAATAAATCGTCGGTTTTATTCATCGTGCCTTCGGGAAAGATGAGGATAGATTGTCCGTTGGCAATTTCTTCTTTTAAATCAATAACACATTTTTCTCGACTTTCTTTCGAGCTTCTATCAATTAGAACCACTAATCTTTTATAAATCGTACCAAAAATAGGAACTTTTAACATTTCGATTTTTCCTAAAGGTTTAAATGACTGCGGAATAACCCGAACCAAAGCCACAGAATCTAGATATGAGCTATGGTTAACCACAAAAATATAAGCTTGATTTTTATTGATATGATGACGATTGGCCACTTTGTAACGATAACCCATCATCACATTGAAACAAAATCCCCAAATATTTAAAAAGATAAAAGCGCAATCTGAAGCCTTTTTGCCGTTAAAAAATAAATAGCTCAATAAAACAAATGGCATCATCAGCACCATAAAAATAAATAACCAGAAAAAGCCC
>Ga0075464_10001191_pt1 | contig 11748 bp, 11 predicted proteins | sample DEB19_08_DNA_5_FD_75068 | JGI IMG/M metagenome (GOLD analysis project Ga0075464, IMG submission 75068) | Aqueous microbial communities from the Delaware River and Bay under freshwater to marine salinity gradient to study organic matter... | ecosystem: Environmental > Aquatic > Marine > Coastal ...
AGCGATCAGTCGCTGTTAGCGTCTCTTCAAGCCGCCCTGGCCGTGCTGCAACAAAAACCCGACACTTACTTTGAGCCTTTGAAACGTCTGGCCTTGCACCTGGCTGAACAACTGGTGATGGCCGAACTCAATCTGGATGGCCATGCGATTGAACGCTTGGTGCAGTCCTGTGTCGATGAGCTGTCCCTGAACAATGAGTCGGTGATTCTGGTGGAACTGCATCCCGATGACCTGGCGGCCTGGGAAGGCTTGCGCCAGCGTACGGGCGTCAAAGGCGCGGCAGGCTTGCGACTACAGGCCAATGACGCGCTGGCCCAAGGCAGTGTTCGTGCCAGCGCCAACCACACACAGGTCGAAGATCTGATTGCCGATCGTCTCGCTGGCCTGGCCAGTGCGCTGGGGCTGCACGAGCAGCGCTGGCGCGCCAACTCGGCGTTCCATCCCGACCGCGCCGACAGCCAGCAAGCTGCAGCGATGCAGCAGCCGCACCCACACCCCCATGACGCCGCCCTGGATTCGCCCCCAGTGCTGACCGATGCCAGTTCAAACCGGCCGGACAGCCTGGCGGCTGACCCAAGCGACAAAGATCTTCCTGACGTCAAGCCCGATGCCTGACTTTGACGCTGTTGTCGACCAAGCCATCCGCGGGCTGCAACTGCCGCGCCAGCGACCCGTGCGCTGCGGCACGCTGGTCCGTTTGGTGGGCCTGCGCCTGGAGGCTCGCGGCATCATGGCACCCATCGGCGCCATGTGTGACGTGCGGGCACAAGACGGCAGCCGCATCGATGCGGAGGTGGTGGGGTTTTCTGACCAAACCATTTACCTGATGCCGCTTTCCGAACCCAACGGTATTGCACCGGGTGCCGCGGTACGGGTGCGCAGCTACAGCGGTCATGCGCAGTTGGGCGATGCCCTGTTGGGGCGAGTCATTGATGCCCAAGGTGAACCGCTGGATGGAAAGCCCAAACCCCAATACAGCACCCAGCTTGGCCTGCTGGGCTTGCCGCTCAACCCCATGGACCGCGGCCCGATTGACCGCATCCTGGACGTCGGCGTCAAGGCCATCAACGGCCTTTTGACCCTCGGACGGGGTCAGCGCGTGGGCCTGGTTGCAGGCTCGGGGGTTGGCAAAAGTGAGCTGCTGGGCATGATCGCGCGATTTACCAAGGCCGACGTCGTTGTGATTGGCCTGATTGGCGAGCGCGGTCGTGAAGTCCAGGCCTTCATCAACGAGACGCTGGGGCCTGACGGCCTGGCCAAGTCCGTGGTGATTGCCGCGCCGGCCAATGTCTCTCCAGTGTTGCGCCTGAAAGCGGCCCACCTGTCGCATGTGGTGGCGGAATACTTTCGGGACCAGGGCAAAGATGTGCTGCTGCTGGTCGACAGCTTGACCCGGGTGGCACACGCGCAGCGCGAAATCGGCCTGGCCATTGGTGAACCGCCCACGTCCAAGGGCTATCCGCCGTCGGTATTTGCCTTGTTGCCCAATTTGATTGAACGCGCTGGCGTCGGACGGCATGGCCACGGCTCGATCACAGCGATTTACACGGTGCTGGCCGAGGGCGACGATGCCAATGACCCGATTGTGGACATCGCCCGTGCCTCGCTCGATGGCCAGGTGATGCTGTCGCGCCAGCTGGCCGATGCGGCCCATTACCCGGCGATCGAGCTCAATGGATCGATCTCGCGGGTGATGCAAAACCTGCTCTCGCCAGCAGAACTGAAAATGGCCAATCGCTTTCGGCGCCTGTGGTCGCTGTACCAACAAAATGTGGACTTGATTCAAGTCGGCGCCTATCAGGCAGGCAGCAACGTAGACATTGACCAGGCCATTGAGCTGCGCGAGACGATGGGAATGTTTTTGCGTCAGGACAGGCTGTCAGGCGTCGATGAGGCCCAGACCCGGACCGACTTACGCATCATGATGGAACTCTAAGGACCGCCGCATGAAAGTTCGTAGCTGCTGGGCAGCGCTGGAAAGCAGAGTGGCGCAACGACTGGTCCAGCTGCAGGCCGACACCGGACAGGCACTGCGGCTGCGCGAGTCGCTGCTCAGCAGCCGGCAACGGCTGGATCAGATGCTGCGGGAGTATCAGGCACAAAGCGTGGGCCCGAGCAGTTCGACGGGCATGTCGGCCGTTCTGAACCACCGCCAGTTCATGACCCGGCTGGTGCTGTTGCGCGAACGCGTGGAGCAGGACCTGGCAACAGCCAGCAGCCACCTGGCTGGCCTGGAGCACCGCACCCGCAAGGCGCAGGAAGATCGCCTCAAAATGCAGGCACTGATAGAAAGCGATCTCAAAGCGGTGCGAAAACACCACCAGTTGCGTGAACAGGCAAGCATGGATGCGCTGGGCGTGATGCAGTTCAACCGCGCAAAGTCTGCATGAATCGAACCGGCGGCCTGCTCTGGCATTGGCGCGCGTGGCAGCGTCAGCCCCAATGGCAAGGCGCATGTGACGACATCGGCCAATGGCTGGGTCAAGTCCAGCCCGTCAGTCAGGAGCTGCTGATCATTGGTGCGAGTGCCGGCTGGATGATGCCCGTCCGGTGGCTGCAGGGCTTTAAAAAGATCACCACTTTTGATATTGACCGCTGGGCCGGCCCCCTTTTTCGGTGGCGTCATGGTCGCCCGTTGCAGGCCTCAGGCACCGAGTTGCTGTGCTGCACCAGCGACGCCTTGACACCACTTGACGCTGTTTTGCGTGCCCACCCGAAGGCGGCCGTTCTGTTTGACAACGTGCTGGGGCAGTTGCGCTTTCAGCAGCCCTCGGTCGAGCTGGCCTGCGCGCAGATCGACAACATAAGCCGCAGCATGCGCGCGCGGGAATGGGGCAGCGTGCACGACGCTTATTCGGGACCGGTCTACCCCGCAAGCTTGGCCGCGGGCGCACCGCGCGGCCACCCCAGCGTTCGGGTTGCGCACCCCAGCCCGGCCCAGAGCCCGGAAATTGCCCAATTCAGCGTCCAGTTCAATGCCCGGGGGGAGTGGCTTGACCACCTGACCGCGAACATTTTCCCGAGCGGCACACCCGTCCACCACATTGCCTGGCCCTACGCCCCCAACTACAGCCACTGGTTGCAAGCAGGATGGGTTGCCCCATGACAACCGACACGAACCGTTCTGGCACGGCGTTAAAAAGGCGATCGATCCATCGTGGCTCAAGTTTTGACCATTCCATCCGATTTCCGAAGGTTCAGCGTGGCGGTTATCGGTTCACGTGTTGCGGCAAGTCGCCTTGTATTAACCCATCCTGTTGAAAAACATCATGAAAAGAACAATTATTGAAGTCTTTTTAGCTCTGGCACTCATCGGTGCCGGCGCTTTTGGTTGGCTGAACTGGCAACAAAATCAAAAAAGTTCGAGCCAGCTGAAAGTCTTGCAAACCACTGCGGATGAGGCTGCCAAATCGCTCCAAGCTTCAGGCGAGTCGGTGAAAGCAGCTGAAGAAAAAGCCGTGTCGCTGCGCGAACAAATGACACCCATGGAGACCCAGCTGCAGGAACTGGCGGCGGTCAAGGCAGGCTTGTCCAGCGGCGCCACATTGGCCGATTTACAAGCTTCCTACAAAGCAAAAAAGAAACTGTCAGCCGAGCAACAAGTCGGTTTGGCTGCTGTGCTGATGCTGACCAAAGGCAGCAAGGACCCCGCCACGTTAGAAGCCTTTCGCAAGACACTTCAGGCATCGGATTTGGGCAACCGCAAAAACACCATTTGTGCGGCTCAAATGGCGTTGATCGCTGGGGGCGAAAAAGTCGATTTGCTGGCTGAATGCAAGCCCCCGTCTGCCGCGGTAGAAGGCAAGGAGTCGAAAGCCGAGCCCGCCGAAAAAGGTGGCGCTCACGCCACAGGTGAATCGCACGACAAAGCTGAAAAGTCTGACAAGTCCGACAAGTCCGGGAAGAAGGCAGATCTTCACACCACCCCGCATTGGGGCTACGACGGACTCATGAGTCCAGAGCGCTGGGGCAAAGAGTTCCCGACCTGTGCCAACGGCAAATCGCAATCACCGCTGGACATTCAGGGACCTTTTGTGAAAGCACGCACCAGTGTGAGCGCAGACTACAAGGAAGGTCCGCTCAAAATCATCAACAACGGCCACACGATTCAGGTCAACGTGACCCCTGGGAGCAAGTTGCGGATTGACAGCGTCCCCCATGAGTTGCTTCAGTTCCACTTTCATCGCCCGAGCGAAGAAAAAATCAATGGCGTCCCGATGGCCATGGTGATCCATTTTGTTCACAAGAACGCAGCTGGCAAATTGGCGGTGCTGGGTGTGCTCCTCAAAGAAGGCAACGAAAACCCCGGCATCAAAACGCTTTGGGACAACTTGCCGGCAACTGAAGGCGCTGAGTCCAGCCCGGAAGGCATCAAATTCAACCCCGGTAATCTGCTGCCGCGTGAATTCGAGTTTTACAGCTACGAAGGCTCCCTCACCACCCCGCCTTGCACCGAGAACGTCAGTTTCTATATTTTGCGGACGCCGGTAAACGTGTCGAGCGTTCAGGTCAATAAATTTCCGTTCAGAAACAACGCCCGCCCGGTGCAGCCCCGCAATGGCCGGGAAATCGTGATGAACTGATGGCGTTCAAACTGTGTACGCCACCCCCCTACCGGAACGACCATGAGTAAAAACTGGACCGCCATCTTATCGACCGCTTTGTTGACGACCTCGGCGCTGGGAGCACTGGGCTGGGTGGCCAACACACAGGGCTGGATTCGTGTTGTCACACCCCAGGTGGCGGACCGAGACAAGGAACTTGACAGCTCAGTTCCCAAGTTGGGAAAGACACCAGTCAGTTTTTTTTGTGAAGTGACCGTGTCAACGCCCAAAGCCGAGCTGAGGTCTGAGCCGAAGGTGCACTCTGAATATCTGGTTGCCGGGCTTGATCTCGAGGGGAAATCGGGCTGGTATCAAGGCGAGTACTCGATCTCTGAATCACGCAAGGGCGCGCTGCGGATGGAAGGCTCAAAAGCTTTTGTCAGCCGTCCGGCCATGTTCGAGCGCTTTGGGAAAATGATCACGCAGGAGGAGTTCAGCCTGGACCTGAAAAATGGTGCGTTCGTTCAGACGCTGACGTTCAACGACGGTACGCAACGCCACATGATCAAGGGCGTTTGCGCCAAATACATCAAGGCGCCTTTTTAACAACGCTCAGTTGGACTGAGCATCGATGGATCCGTTTTCATCATTTGCCCTGAAAGAACAAGCCATGGAAACATCACTCGAGCTGAAACCCGAGGCGCCACGCGCCAGTTTCACCTATTACGACGCTGCTTTTTTGGTCTTTCTGGTGCTGGTGTTTTGCGTGGTGACCTGGCTTGGCATTTTTGCCCGCCAAGAAGCGCTAAAAACAGAAGCCGCCAAGTCCAACGGTGAAGCCTGGGTCACCTGGTTGAAATACGCGAGTCAGGAGCGCTTTCAAGCCAACTACGCTTACCCGGCCTGTGCCGGTGGCGATACCAGCAAGGCCATCAATGCCGCGCCAGCCTTGCCAGCCAAACTCCCCCTGGCCGAAGGCAACGCTGATCAGCCCGCTGACGTGGCAGCCGCCCCTGCGGCCAACACGTGGGAGGGCTGCCTGAAGCAATTGCTGCAAAGCACCAGTTTCAAGGACATGCGCAACCCTTTTACCGCCAAGGCGGCCAGCTATGTGGACAACTGCGTGCCATCGGACACGAGCTTGGCTGGCGGCATTGACATTGAAAAGTCGGTGACTACACCCCCCGGCTCCGCCGTTGCCTTTGTGAAGTCAAATTTGATGCCGACCGATTCCATCAAAGAAAAGCTGCTGCTGACCGTCACCGTGTGTGACAAGGGCGGCTATCCGATCAAAATTTCTGACGTCGAATTCTGAGGCGCACCATGAAAAGCCAGCAATCCGTATCGATCCAAGATCTTGACGTCAATGACATTGTGGGCGTGGAGGTAGAGGCCAACATTCCCAGTGGTTTGCCGCTGCGCAAATGGTTGTACTCCTGGCTGCTAGACCCGAATATCCCCGGCAACTACCAAAAGGGATTTGACCGATGGATCGGCATCTTGATTGTGGTGAATCTGTTTGCCCTGGTTTTTGAGCATGTCCCGGCGATTTATGCAGCCTACAAACAATGGTTTCACCTGTTCGATATTTTTTCGGTGGGGGCCTTTACGCTGGAGTATGTGCTGCGGCTTTATCTGGCGCCTGAAGACGAAGAATTTAAAAACAAGAGCAGTCCCCGTCTGGGCTATGTGAGCAGCCCGTTTGCCATCATCGATTTTTTGGCGGTGGCGCCTTTTTACCTGCAGGCGTTTATCCCCATCGATCTGCGAATACTGCGGTTTCTTCGTTTGCTGAGGATTCTGAAACTGTTCAGGGTGATCATTCCGGCATACCATGAGTTTATTCAGCTGAATCAGGGCAGAACCTTCCGCCAAAAAATGCACGCGATCATGTTTGTCAGCCCTTTTGGTGGCAAGCTGCAAGAATTTTTCAACATCTTCATCGCCGTCTGGGTGTTGATATCGGTGTTGGCCGTGGTGCTGGAGTCGGTCAACAGCGTCTCCTACATTCTGCATGTGGAGTTCGTGATTTTGGACGCCATAGCGGTCGCCATCTTCACGATGGAATATTGCATGCGACTTTATTGCTGCGTAGAGGAACCTCGCTTTGCCCATGCCGTGGCCGGTCGTATCAAACAGGCCAAACAACCATCGACGGTGGTTGATTTCCTGGCGATTCTTCCCTTCTTCCTGGAAATTTTTCTCCACCACCTGATCGACTTGCGTTTTCTGCGCGTGTTCAGACTGGCCCGGCTCCTCAAGCTCACCCGCGGCAACGACGCCACGGCCACCCTGGGGCGCGTGATCCAGCGGGAATGGCCCATCATCGCCGCCGCCAGTTTCATCATGATGTTGCTGGTGGTACTGACTGCATCACTGGGTTACTTGTTTGAACATGAAGCGCAGCCGGACAAATTTGACAACATTCCCAATTCCATTTACTGGGCTGTGATCACGCTGGCCTCGGTGGGTTATGGGGATATTTCACCCGTCACGCCAGCCGGCCGCGCCATGACGATCGTCGTGGCCTTGCTGGGCATCGGCATCTTTGCCATTCCCGCGGCCCTGATGACGACGGCCTTCAATGATGAGTTGTTGAAGCAGCGCCAGGCATTGAAAAACAAAATTCACGACATCTTGCTCGATGGTGTCATCGACCCGGAAGAAATGGCCTTTATCCGGACGGAGTCCAAACGCCTGCACTTTGACGTGGCTGAAATCAATGCGCTGATACAGCAAGTCCAAAAAGAGCTTGAAGACAAGACCAACTTCAGTGCCATGCCGATTCATACGATTGCCGGCAACCCGGAACACGCTGTTGAACATTTCAAGTCCTTGCTCAGCACGATCCGGCAATTGACCCTGCTCACTGACCCAGTGATGTTTGAAAAAGTTGCCGTCGCCAAGGATCGGCTTTCTGCCAGCGAATTGGCCTTGTGGCAGCAAATTCAAGCGAGATCTTAAACACCCTTGACCCAAGGAGCCATGATGGAAGCCCGTGAAACCTCAGAATGGATTGAACACCATGGCGGTGACAAATCAAAAAACCGCACCGCATTGACCATCTCAATTTTTGCCATGGTGCTGGCGATGGCCAGCTTGGGGGGTTCCAATGCGATGAAAGAGGCCACTCACCAGAATATTTTGGCAGCCAACACCTACGCTTTCTACCAAGCCAAAACAATACGCCAAACCAGCCTGAAAATTGCGGCTACTGATCTGGAAATACAGCTGCTGAGTGCCGCAGCTTTGCCAGCCAGCACCAAAGAAGTGATTCACAAAAAAATCGATGACTACAAAAAAACCAGCGACCGCTACGAGTCAGAGCCCGATACCAAGGAAGGAAAAAAAGAATTACTCGCTCGCGCCAAAGAACATGAAAAAAACCGGGACCACGCGATGCGACAAGACCCTTGGTTTGATTACGCCGAAGGCATGCTTCAAATCGCCATTGTCTTGCTCTCCGTCGCCATTTTAGGCAGCATACCGATACTCTTTGTGGTGGGCACTTTGCTTGGAATCTTGGGCACTCTTTCGACACTGAATGGGTTTTTCTTGCTGTTTTAAATGTCCGCTACCCACACGGTTCGTGCGGCGCACCCCTTGAAATGAATCAATTCAGCACCCCTGCCAGGCTGCTCCGCTGGCCCATGCCAGCGTTGCTCGTTTGGGCGATGGCCTGGCTATTGCATGCCTGGCTGCTTCGCCACAGCGTGATGCCAGAGCTCGCCCTGTTGCTGCCTTTTCTGGCAGGGCTGGGGGCTGGCGCTGTGGCCTGGCGGCTCGGTTACTCCAAAGCCCGACTGCTCGCGCTGGTGCTGGGTTTCCCGGTTTCTTTATGGCTTTCAGGTGCTGCCACGATGGCGCCTTGGGTATGGCTGTTGACCTTGGCGCTGGGCTTGCTGATTTATCCGGTCCATGTGTGGCGCGATGCACCGGTTTTTCCAACCCCCTTGCAAGCCTTGCGGGAGCTGCCCGGCTACGCACCCTTGCCTTCAAATGCCAAGATACTGGATGCCGGCTGTGGTGCCGGTGACGGCCTGAAGGCGCTGCGTCTGGCTTACCCCAAAGCGCGTTGGGTCGGCATTGAATTTAGCCGGCCCTTGCGCTGGATGGCCATGCTGCGTTGCCCGTGGGCGAAGGTGCTCCATGGCGACATGTGGCTAGCCGACTGGGGCGCTTACGACCTGATTTATTTGTTCCAGCGGCCCGAGACCATGGCACGGGCACAAGCCAAGGCGCAAATCGAAATGAAACCGGGCGCTTGGCTGGTCAGTCTGGAATTTATGGCGTCGGCACTGCAAGCCGACGCCGTGTTTTATGCCAGCCCTGATCGCCCGGTCTGGCTGTACCGGGCGCCCTTCAGAGCAGCCGAAAGCTGATTGCCAGCGTTGCGAGGGCTTGACAACCCAACCCACGTGCGCCCCACGCTGCTGGCTTGCGAGGAACTGAACAATGGCCCAACAACAATGGCCCAACTCCAGTTCCAGGTTGTTTTTCCGGTTTTCCACCTATGATTTAGCAGGCCAGGCCAATGAATTCGTGCGCAAGCAGCTATTGAATTTGCAGCAAAAACAGATGCCCACTGGAGCAAGAACCTCTCATGACTTCAACCATCAACAACCCAGACAGCACACGTGCCGCGTTGGTCGCTGGCGCCACGGGTCTGGTTGGTCAAGCTGTCTTGACGCTGTTGCTGGCCGACAAGCGCTACAGCGCCGTACATGTCGTCGGGCGGCGCGCGCCGAACGTGCAGCACCCCAAGCTGGTCGTGCACATCAGGCCATCGATGCTAGAGGCGGCTTGCCCAGCGGTCGACGACGTGTTCATCGCCCTGGGCACCACCATCAAGCTTGCTGGCAGCCAGGCCGCGTTCAAGGCCATTGACGGCGATGCCGTGGTGGCCATTGCCAGCGCCGCCAAAGCCGCTGGCGCAACCCGCCTGGCGGTCGTCAGCGCCATGGGGGCCAGTGCGCAGTCAGGTGTTTTTTACAACCAGGTCAAAGGCGAGATGGAAGCAGCGGTCAGTCAACTGGGTTTTGACACCCTGGTGATCGCCCGGCCGTCGCTGCTGGCAGGTGACCGGGATGCGCTCAAGCAACCCGAGCGAATGGCTGAGAAGCTGTCGCTCGTGGCTTTCAAGTGGCTTGAGCCACTGATACCCGCCAACTACCGCGCCATCCACGCCAGCAGCGTGGCGCAGGCCATGGTGAGCAAGCTGCAAACGGCTGGCGCGGGCAAGCATGTGCTGCTGTCGGGGGAAATGCAGAAGTAAGCGTCAAATGGCTTAAAAATACGTATTCTTGAGCATTTTCAGGTATCTTTTAAGGCTGCAGGCCAGTGGATACATGCGCAAGCAGCTATGAATAAAATAGCATACATACGTGCCATCACGCCGTCACCTGCCGATACTTCTCCCAAGCACCCGCCGTAGGCGTCGTCCCCGCCCCGGGCAATTTCGGCAGCTTGAAGTGCCCGTCCACCACATCCGCAGGTTCGGTAAAGCAGTCTTTGATCCACGGGATGTATTCCAGCACTTCGCAGGCTGGGTGGGCGTACGACAGATGCACATGCACCTGGCTCATGTCGCCGGCGTGTGGGGCCACGGGCAGGCGAAACGAATGGGCGGTGTCGCACACGCGCAGCACCTCAGTGATGCCTGCCATGCGCGTGACATCGGGCTGCACCCAGGCGATGGCTTGCTGTGCAAAAAACTCGGCAAACGCATCGGTGGTGTAGAGCTGCTCACCCAACGCCACGGGGATGGACGTGACGCGCGCCAGCTGAGCGTGGCCTTTGACATCGTCATGCCACAGCGGCTCTTCAAACCAGTACACATCGCACGCCTCTGCCGCGCGGCAAAAGCGCTGGCAGGTGGCCAGGCTCCATTTGCCGTTGCCGTCGATGGCCAGCGTCACGTCGGGGCCAATGGCCTGGCGTACCGCAGCCAGGCGGCGCAGGTCACGCTCGACGGTGGAGCCGACCTTGATTTTGATGCCGGTAAAACCATCGGCGACCGCGCGTTGCGCGCCCGCTACCAGTTGCTCATCAGGAATACTGAGCCAGCCGATGTCGGTGTTGTAGGCCCGGACCTTGTCACGCACTTGGCCGCCCAGCAGCTTCCACAGGGGTTGTGCGGCGACCTTGGCTTTGATGTCCCACAGCGCCACGTCAATGGCGGCATGCGCCAGTGTGGTGATGCCTGCGCGCCCGACCCACTGCAGGGCCGGGTTGCGCGCCAGCTTGTGCCACAGGCGGTTAATGTCGCTGGCGTCTTCGCCCAGCAGCAGCGGCGCATGGCAGGTTTCAATGCAGCGGGTGATCAGCTGGTCGCTTGGCAAGTGCGCGTGCGTACCCGTGAAGCCATAACCCGTGATACCGCTTTGTGTTTGGATCTGTGCGCCCACCACGCCCCAGTTTGAAACAGTGTGGGTGCTGTCGGCGATTTGCCCGCCTGTGACAGGCACATGCAAGATGAAAGGCGTGACTGATTTGATTTTCATGAGGACGTTCCTGCGTGTAGGGTCAAAGTTTGATCACATGTTGGTGTCACATGTTGGTGATGCGCACCACCGCATCAGAGCGCTTGTGCAGGTCTGGCAACAGCTCCAGCCCCAAGCCGGGCTTGTTGCTCAGGCTGATCATGCCGTTTTCAACCACCGGCAGTTCAGTCACCAGCTCTTTGTACCAACCGGTAAAAAAAGCACGCACACTTTCTTGTACCAGCGCGTTGGGGGCGTGCAGCGACAGGTGGGTTGACGCAGCCCACACCACAGGCCCGGTGCAGTCGTGCGGCGCGACAGGCAGTTGCCAGGCGTCGGCCATGGCGGCTATTTTGCGGGCTTCGCTCAGGCCGCCGCACCAGCTCAAGTCCAGCATGGCCACGCCTGCGACGCCGGTTTGCAGATAGTCTTTGAAGCCCCATTTGTAGCTCAGGGTTTCGCTGGCGCAGATCAGGGCTTCGCAATCGACGGCGTACTGTTTAAGCAAATCCAGCGAGTCCATGCGGATCGCGTCTTCATGCCAGAAGGTGTTAAAGGGCTTGAGGGCGCGCGCAATTTTTTGTGCCATCGGCAAACGCCACAGACTGTGGAACTCGACCATGATGTCCATCTGGTTGCCCACCGCGTCACGGATTTTTTGAAACGGCTCCAGCGCCGTGTCAAGGTCAGCGTTGCTGATGTACTGGCCGTGGCTCTTTTCA
>Ga0075464_10001192_pt1 | contig 11743 bp, 8 predicted proteins | sample DEB19_08_DNA_5_FD_75068 | JGI IMG/M metagenome (GOLD analysis project Ga0075464, IMG submission 75068) | Aqueous microbial communities from the Delaware River and Bay under freshwater to marine salinity gradient to study organic matter... | ecosystem: Environmental > Aquatic > Marine > Coastal ...
GCGAATACGGCAACGCTTCGTTTTCTTCTGGCTGGCATCCGATTCACCACCGATAGGCAAAGGAGTTGACCAGTTAATCATACGGCTATTCGCCGCACGCCAACCGAGGCGAGGGTTGCCCCACCCTGCGAAAACATTGCGACGGTTCGAGCCGTTGGTAAATCGCTTGGTCTTGCTCTTTGGCTTGCCCTTGTTGTTGATGTAGGTGACGGTAATATCGACCGTACCGATGAAATTGGCAAGATAGAACACTGCTTGAGTGGCAGCAAAGTAGGAGTTTTTACCTTGGCTAAACGCCTTCAAATTACCCTCGACAGTGACAGGGTATGGAGTAGAGGTGCCATCAGCGTTTTCATCCTCGGCAACGTATGTCTCTTGAAGCTTGAAGAACTGATTACCTTGGCGAATATACATGAAGCTCGCTTGGTTGTAAGGTGAAATCGCACCAACCCAGTCAACAGCCAAATCCCAAACTGACCACTTTGGCTTCTCACGATTCGTCATGTCTCGCACGATCATCTGGTTGTTGTAGTTATAACCACGACTAGGTACGGTGAATACTACGAGGTTATTCCAAGCGGCACCGATAATCTTATCGAAGTTGGCGTTTTTGATAGTAGCGTACGTCTTACTGACCGCATCACTCACTACGGATGGTGACAAGAAGTTCTGTAGGTTCGCCTCGGTTTTAAGCGAACTAATGCCATAAGCAGATGGGAATAGAAGCTCACCAAGGTTAATGACCACACCGTATGGCGAGTATACCGATGATGCACCGGCGTTAAGATCGTCAGCACCCCAGTAATTGATGGTTGAATTGCCATATGTGAGCGTTTTCTGGCTAATCACCTGTTGCTTCGACACACCCTCTGTACTCGAGAATAAAGCCAAGAGATTCGGGATATTCTGGTTGTTACGGAAGCCTACTACGGAAGTAGGGTAAAAGTTAGTACCCTTGAGGAGTGGCAAGCGTTGACCTCCATTATTCGCACCAAATGACACACCACTGTCGGTCAAAGCACCGAAATTGAGGTCATATGGGTTGTCTGGGTCGCCATACACCACTGGGATGTTATTTGCGATAGAGCCAGATTTAGCCTTCAAACCACGTGTAGAGTTGGTATCAGGAGCCGTATTGAACGAAATATTGAAGCCAAGAGAGCCATTATCGACGAAGCTGGCACTTGCGAGCGGAATATTCGCTTGAAGCATAGCTAGGTCGCTCGCTACCGGCGTAGTGCCCTGCAAAGCGATGGCAGCATACAAATTACGGCTCGTAGCCCCTGCCGGTGGCGTATCGTTGAATGTGAGCGTCAAATACTCGGTGCCATCAGCCTTCCACGTAGAACGGCTTTTCGAGACGGTCTGGGTGAGAATATTGCTAATTGCCGTTTCACCACCGCCATTTGAGTTGTATGTGTAGGCGTAGTACACCTTGAAAGAGCCACTGGTAGTGATTCCAGTAGCGGCGGCAGTAATAGAGCTCACAGGGTTCGGTACGAAGGTAAATTGTACCATCTCGAAGTTCGTGAGGTCGATATATCGCATCTCATCGACACCGTTCATAATCAAGAGCCAGTCATTTACACGCATGAAGGTCGTAATTGTGCCTGGCGTGGTGGTAACAGCGTTGGCACCCCCACAGTCGATCCAAACAGTGCCATTTTCTTGAATATACTTCACCTTGCCGTCGTCAGCGATGAAATAGTAAACCTGACCATTGTAGTAAACGGTCGAGAGCTCGCCATTAAAGCCAACCGAGTTTGGGAGCCACTTTTTCTTGCTCAGACGCTTAATAGCGTTGCCCGACGAGTTGACCATCGCATTGCGACCGTAACTGAGGGCATTTGGAGCAATATTGTAATCACCACGTTCGTCAAGACCGGCATCAAAAGATACCACATCGCTCGAAACGATTGCGGCACCTTTGACTTTTACAGGGTCATTTACTGCCATTACCAGATACCCCCAATGCCACTATGGTCATCGGTTGTCATCTCATCAATGTCAGTAGAAGCGTTATTTACGAGTACTGCTTTATTCAATTCGTTTGTATACTTCTGGGCAAATGATGGGCTCAAAGTGACTTTAGTAACATCGGAGAGCGTCTGATTTTTAGCGATTCCAAGCACCGCAACCTGACTATTGTAAATCCAGTCAAGCACCGTACCGTCAGTACGTGTGAGCTTTGGAAATAGCTTTACAACATCGAGGATGATTTTCGCACCAACCTCTTCATCTTTAGGTGGGCGTGACAATACAACCGTGCCGCCACCATTACGACCATTTTCAATAAATGTCGCTCGATCCGCACGAAAAATCTCATCATCCACCACTCGCTGATTCGGGTCAACAAGCTTGAATTTCGAAATAACGGTGCCATCATCCAAAACGAACTTGAGGTACTTATCTTGCTGAAAAATGGGTGTGCGGTACTCTGCCGGTAGAGCAAACGAATAAGTAGAAGTATCTGCGATAGTTGCGAGCTCATAATCGAGCACTCGGGCTACCTTCCAGTATGCCTCTGTTTCATACTCACGCATCCACAGGTTGAACGCACGAATGAAGCCATTTTGAAACAGCTCCAAATCTTCATCGGTGTCATCGTTTTCAGCACCGTTGATGCTGTAATACGTGTCCTGTGCCAACTCTGTGATATCGTCGATGATTGCCATATCTTTATTCTACCCCGAACTGCTTATTTTATGAACAATGTTTGGTCGTTGAACTTGAATAACTGGAATCGAGCCACTTTTACTGTCGATAGTGTCGTATGCCTGAACGCTCGGTGCCCCAGTTAAAGTACTGAGCTTACCGAAGTCGGTGCCCATTTTCGAACCGCTACCGCCACGACCACCCTTGCCAGAGCCCTTGGCACTGTATTTCTGCTTGTCGAGTGCACCCTTTTTGTACGATACGCCAGCATTAGCCATCATCTCGTCGATAGCCCAAAGCTGTTGGTACATATCAGGGTCGTATTCATCACTCTCTGGGTTGCCCATTGCACGCCAGTCAGTGAGGCTCGTGTCTTGATACGCACTAATGAGCTCATATGGCACCTCGTTATCACGGTATACCTCGCCACGCTTGATGGCAGTGTCCATCTGTTTGAGGTCACTTGGCTTTGTCGTAGGATCGGCAGCCATCAGTTGTCGCTTGAGATTCAACACCGTAAGGTTGGTATCATACTGCTCACGCTCGAGGTAGGCGGTATCTGTACCGTTTTCACTCACACCCTTCACCATAGCCTTTTGCACCTTTTCAAGGTCTGCTGGGCTAACTTGCTTACCACTTGTAATGTTGGTGTAAATCTTCTTTGTAGCCTCGTCAGTAATGAGTGCCTTGAGGTTTGGGTCAGAGAACGCACCAGTGTCATTCATGCTTTGGATGGCACTATTTGTCTGATCGTTGAGCACTTGAGTTTGCTCCACACCAGCCTGTTGAGTAGTCGATGAAGCACCCAAAGCAAGCGACAGTGGATTAGGGTTAGTGAGCACATTGCCCTCGGCATCGGTCTTATCTGGGAGCGTATTCGCTAAGCCAGGTATACCACTCATAATCTTGCTGACGATATTTTCAGTCACCGTACCACTGTTAGTGTCGTTCTGGGTAGGGTCAAATGTCTTGGCAAGCTGGTTGAGCAATGCACCGGCAGGAGTCGAAGCACGTACCGCACTTGGTACTAGTTGCGACATATATTTGCCAATGTCCTTGCGACCGTTCACGACATCCAGTACGCTATCGATGCCACCAGTAGGTAGGAGGTCAGGAGCCGCCTTTGCAACATCAGTGGCAGCAGCACCCCAGTCACCACCGTTGCGACCCAAACTTGCGTAAAATAGGCTAGGAATCGCCCAAGAGCCGAGATATGCCGGTAATTGGTAATAATCATCACCAATCTTGATGGAATTCTCGGTAATGCCCTCACGTGCCCAACGCTCTTGCTCGGATTTATCCTCTGGGTAGCCACCTGTAATGACACCAGATGCACCAAGACCGTAGAAAAGCGAAGGAATAACTAGACCACCAGAGCCAGCCTGTTTGACACCCTCTTTGATGAGTGTAGCACGCACCTGTGGGTCTTTTGCCATTGCCGCACGAATAAACGTAGGAGCACCCAGAGTGAAGCGTTTGCCACCTTCCACGACCGAGCGACCGATTGCGGTAGGGAATCCAAGCGTAAGACGAGTGATGAGCTTTGCGGTGCCCTCGGTGTACTTATTTGGATTACCGCCCGAAATGGCATCAGAAATGATGTTTTTGACGGTAGTTTCAATCTTGTTGTTGCGAGTGATACCCGAACCAAGACCAGCCGCCACACGTGCCGCTTGCTGATATGTCTCGGTAACATTGTCAGGGTCTTGGCGAGCAATGACGCTTGCTCGATCACGAAGCTCACGACCTTTATACCCCTCACTCTTGAGAAGCTGAGTATAGTGGTCATTCACGTTGTGCTTGACTTGGCTATCGATAACAGCATCACCTAATTGGTTGCCTGTAGTTGCCCAGTTTTTAGCGTGCTCGATAGGGTTTTTGCCAGCAACGCTCGCACGAGCCTTTGAAGCATCGACAATGTTTCCCACGCCCTCTTTGAAGCCACTGACAGTGCCACGACCCATACCACCGCCCACATTTTGCTTTGTGAGCTTGCTTGCGATGCGAGCACCAGTTTTACCGAATAGACCCTCTTCAAAGCCACTCACGGATGCGTTGGCGAAGTTTCGCACGAACGTACCAGTACCAGACAGCATAGAAGCGTCCACAGCGTCCATTTGGTACATATCCGCACTCTGAGCCATCTTTTCGAGCTCACGTGCCTGTTGGATGTCTTTATTGCCCTTGAGTGCCTTCTGAGCGACTTTATATTCAGTGATTTTGGCATCCTTGTCGGCTTTTTCGGCAGCATCTTGAGCGGCATGGTATGCTTTGGCATTTGCCGACGTTGGCTCCTCAGTAAAGCGATTGTATGCTTGGGTAGCGGTGTCTCGAGCCTCGGTGAAGCGGTTTGTTGCCACATCCACGTCATCAAACATCTTGCTATCAATCTTGGTAGGGTCATCAACCATACCGTACAATTTGCTCTCAAAACGCCCGATAATTTCATCAGCACTAGCAGTGCGACGAATTGCTTGCCCTTGCTCACGCAAGAACTGACCGGCTTGACTACCGATATCTTTGAGTGCCGCTCTCAGCTGTGCGTACTCTGGCATATCACGTGTGACACGCTTTGTGTCAAATAACGCTTGGATATTGCGAAAATCACGAGCGGTATAAGCGTTGTTTGCCTGTTTATTCTGAATCGCCTCTTGAAGCACGGCAGCTGGCGACATACTAGCCGTTTCTTGCTGTGCCTGTGCTTTTTCAGCGTTGATGCTCATATTCTCACGGATATTGCCCTTTTTACCCTTACTGAACTCACCAGTAGGTACAAAGCCTTCATTTGAAGTGGCATCTGGGCGAGCAACATTGATTCGCTCGACCGCCTCGGCTGTTTGCTCGGTGGTTTTAGCCATCTGGCGAGCCAATTTACGCTGATTTCGGGCAGCCTCAACTTGACGCTTTGTGAAGCGTTTTGGATTGCTCAAGACCTCTTGTACGTCAGCTGGGAGTGCCACATCTTGCTTCGTGGTAGGTACTTCGACGTTGTTTGGAGCACTCTCATCAGCGACAGGTATAGATTTGCGAGTTGGCACTGGCATACTACCCATTTCTTCGGCAACAGGCTCACGCACTGGAATACCCTTGACCTCTTTGACATCAATCTGTTTCCTCGTACGGTTTGGATCGTCAAATGGTGTGAGCTCATCAAGGTTTTTCATGGCAGCGGTATGCTGAGTTTTATTGATTTCCTTATTGGCAAGTGCCTGATCGAGAGCAGCACGCTCATTATCGATTTCAGATTTGCGGTATAGGGTGGTATCTTCAACACCGCCACGAACAATACCCTCGATAGTGCTATCTGGGCGAGCGGTTGGTTGCTCAGCAAATCGCGCGGCAGCACGCTCATTTGCGGTCGGTAAATTGACCCGATTCACGCCAGGAGTGTCACCGGCGATATCACGAATAGGCGTTTGAGCGATTGGCTGTAAGCCAGGTGTGTCGGTGAAATCGCTAATAAGTGGTCGCTGAGGGGTGTTATTCGCAACAGGAATGGCACGAGCTCGTGTACGTGGCATATCGACATCAATAGTGCTTTTATCGACCATATCTCGAAGTGAGTTGGTGACGAGATTTTGCTGATCGGCAGATAATTTCGAGCCAGGTACCTTTACTTGTTTGCCGTTCGGAATAAGCATTGAAGTACCGCTGGTCATCAAACCAGCTTTTAGAGCTTCGAGAGGATCGACTTCGCCTGTCAGGTAGCCCTGAATACCGGCACTCGCACCAGTACCGAGAATACCAGCTGGCACCGCTGATTTGAGAGCACCCTTGGCTGACGTTTTGATGGCTGTTTTCGTGGCGGCATCAACCGCACCCTCTTTGAAGAGCTGAGTAATACCCTTTTTGGCAGCCGATACGCCTGTTGACTTGGCGAGTCCACCAAGACCAGTGAAATCGAGCGGTGACAGTGCCAAACCGATATTTCGCACCGTTTCGAGCTTACCCTTGGTTTCATCATCCAAAGCGTCGTATTCGGCGTTTGTCATGCCAAAATCGACCTTATTTCGCATCTCACGTGCGGTATCTTTGGAGTTGCCCATAATGTCAGTTCCCAGGGATTTGGCAATTTGCTCATTCCCGGCAAGCCCCAGATTGAAAACAGAGCCAGCAACAGGCACATATTGAATGACCTCAGCGGCTTTATCCATGCCCTTCGAGAATTTGTTGAGGTTGTCGCCCTGAGTCTTGATTTCCTTCGAAGTTTTTTCACCGAGAGCACGAGTATTCCCGATGTACTTCATTACCTCTGGGTCGGCGTTCCAGCCGTACTTTTCTTGATACTGGTTTACGGCTTTGTTACGAGCGTTCTGGCGAGCAATCTTTTTATCATTGCCAGTGAAGAAATCAGAGGCAGCACCCCAGAAATCACGACCTTGGTTGGTCTGCTTGAGAGCAGCGTCCATATTCGCTTCGGTGAGCTCATCGAGCTCCTGTTGCTTGGTTTTCTTCGGTGCGACCACCTTTTGCTGGTTATTCTGACTGCCAGGGAGCCTCAAATTAGCGTTGAGCCCAGTGTTCGCATCGAACATATTTTTGGGCTGTTGCACTTGAAGTGGATTTTTTTGCTGTTGTGGCTGACTGGGATTTACAGACAATTTTGGGGCAGACGAAGTGACAGCGCGATTATTTTGCTGTTGCTCTTCGTCTTTTTTCTTTTTTTGGTTATTCCCACCGAATATACCACCAAAGAAGTTGCCGACGTTACGTCCGACATCATCCCAGAAAGCCATTTATTAAGCTCCTACTGGCAATGCTAAATCTTGCTGTTCCTTTTTACGGTTCATCGTGAATATACCAGACCCGACTTGACCGTTATTAGGAGTAGAAACAACATCAGGTTGGCTAGGTGCCTCAAATGCTGATAGCGTTGGTGCCTGAACCGCTACAGGAGTGGTGTCATATGCACTTTGCTTCGACTGCGAGTTAGCAGCGATATTTGGCGTAAGTGCACCGGCTTTATTCATCCAGTTCGTCGCATCAGATGTGCGACCACCATCAGAGAAGTAGCCAGCCATTTTACCATAAAGGTCTTGCAACTGAGTTTGATTATCACGCTGAATCGCACGCTGGTTATTTTCAAACGTGTCAGAAGCGAGGTCACGCTTGCCCTTGAGCTCAGTCAAGAAGTTCGACAATGCTGAATCAAGCGAGGTTTGGTTCGCTTTTTGCGTGTCAGCACCAGTACGGATGTCTTGAGCGGTCACACCACCCACAACGTCCTGAACTTGGTCTTGAGCCGTACCGCCAGCGGCACCAGTGCCACGAAGCAGATTAAACAGGTTGCCAAGTCCTTTGATACCGGCACGGATCGAGTCCATATAGTTAGCATCGTAATTTTGCTGATTTGTCGTAGTTGACGTGTCGTACTGACCCTGTTGCTGTTTCTGTTGGGTGTCAAAGCCACGAGTAGTGTTACCGTATCGAGTCTGTTCAGCAGCAAGAGCAGCTTGAAGGAGTGCTGGGAGTTGGTCGATGGCAACTTGAGTATTATTGATGGCAGCTTGGTTAAGTGCTGGAAGGGCAGCCACACCAGTAGGAGCTGATGTAGCGGCACCTTGAACTTGGGTGCTTCCACCGCCAGTTCCGCCACCTGTGCCTGTGCCACCGCCAGTGCTCACTGGGCGAACACCAACATCGTAATTACCATTGATTTGCAACTGACCAGGACGGTTGCTGTTTGTCACACCGTCGATGATGTCATAATCTTTTCCAGTCGTTACCTGTTTGACCGCATTGCCGACGTTGATACCTGGAATGATATCACCGTCAAATGGATTCCACCATTGAGTAGCCATAATTATTTCTCCTTCATCAAGCTGTTAGATTTCATAATTTCATTGTACTACAAAACCGTTAGCAAAAACACAAAAAATTTGCAAGACAATATCAAAACGTCGCCCTGCGAGGTGACGACGTTTTTTACAGAAGACAAATGGTTTTTTACACCAACTCTATTTTACACTAGCTTGTTTGAATTCTGCAATCCATTTTTCAACAGATTTTTTATTCCACTCTTCACTAGATTCAATATTTTCGGTCAAACAGAGAAAAGCGAACTTGTGAGCCGGTCGAACAATCTTCTCTTTTTTCTTGCCAGTGTTTTTGATGGTAGTTTTTACCTCTGCTGGCACTTCGACGACAGTTTGAACCACGAGCTCACCGTCGATGAGGTGTTGAATTGCCATAATATATTCGTGCCAAGGGTAGCCCTGACCAGTGAGAGCGTCTTTGACGAGCCCATTCAAGCGACCACGTGTGACGTTGGTATTTTCACGATTGTAGTGCTGAATAACACGCAAAATCTTGTTTTTGAGGTCTGAATCAGATGATGGCTCGGCAGCGACAAGTAGTTTTACAGTATCTTTTTCTTCATCGACTTCGATTTCGCCACGATCAATAGATTCCCAGATGGCGAGGTTCATATCGAGTGCTGGCAAATCGATATTTGCGACGAGCTCCGATAATTTCTCGGTTTTCAACATTGAGAGTAGGTATGGTATATTCATTATTTTTGCTCCGTTCCGTACACGCCACGAGTTTCACGCTCGGTTTTTCGTGCAGCCAACCATAAAATTGCCTCTTCTATTTTGGTGAGAGCAAGACTGTTCTCTCGTGATGGCAGCCCTGCGTTGTAAGAGGCTAATTTGGCGTGGGCAATTGAGAGTAAGTCTTCGATAAAAACCCCATTACGCTCGGTAGTGGCAGTACCGCCGGTCTGAAATTTAATATCCATTACGACTTCACCGTTAATCTCACGAGTGAAGTGGTCAGCTGGCGTACCAGCCATAGTGTCGGTGTACATTTCACGTACAGCGTCAAAATTTTGCGGTGTGTTGGTCATGGTATCTCCTTGGTAATAGTTGATATGCTAATATTATCATATATGAGCGTAAACACACTAGTCAAAGATGGCACACTTACCGATCTCAACCTCAAGACCAAAATACTAAAGGTTGAAGCAAATCATGGCGAAGTTCACTATAACCCTGGCATATGTCGTGACCCAGAAGGTAAAATTTACATCAGTATCAGATCGTGCGTCACCAACTACCTAGAAAAGTTTGGAGTCACCCACCCACTAGGCTATGAAAACTTTTTGCACGTCGGTATACTAAAAGAAAATACCCTTGAAATAGAGGGTCTAAAGCTCGTTACCCCCGAGGAAGAATATGACGGTTTCCAGTGGGGTATCGAAGATATCCGCCTGTTTTGGCGTGAAGATGGGCTACATGGCGTTGGTGTCATCCTGCCGCTCGAAAATGGGCACATCAAACTACGCCAGGCTGAAATACTTATCGATTACGAAAAAGGCACGTACAAGCTGATAAAAGACCTCGGGCGACCATTCGGGCACGCCGAGAAAAACTGGTCGCCAAGCGAGCACCCCAATGATTATTTCGATTTCATCTATTCGCCCACCCAAATTGTCAAAGATGGCAAAGTCACCGGCGAGCCAAATGAGCTGTTTATTCACAATGGCACCCCCCTCGTAAAATACAAAGATGGCTATATTTCCATCGGGCACGCTGTTGTTGCCGTACAAGGCGAGCGAACATATGCTCAAATCGCACTGAAATGGAGTGTCGAGGGCAAATTGCTCGAGCACAGCCAATTTTTCCATTTCAATATCGGATGGCGTGAAAAATTAAAAGAGACAATCGAATTTGCCTCTGGCTTGTTATGGTCTGGCGATAACTTGCTCGTTACTCTCGGGGTAAAAGATGAGGTTGCCGGTATCGCACTGATCGATCCAAGCGATTTCAGGTGGGAGCCCTACTCAGATACGATGTGGTACGCCTGGCAATGGGAGAAAAAGCCAAATCGTGTCGAGATTAAGAACGAACCCACACCTGGTCTGGCATACCACCGTACTGCTCCGTCTCATCAACAAGAGTGAAGCCGTGCCCCATCATATACGCTTTGACCTTGATATTTGAATCAGTCCATTTTTCGGTTTCGATATGAAACGCCTTGATTTGTTTTAACTTGTCGCCAAGCCCTTCAAGCACCTCCATTGAGTGCCCCTCGGTGTCGATTTTCATAATGTCGATTTGCTCATCACCTATCAAATTATCGAGCCTGTCGATGGCGACTCGAATGACGTGCCCCTGCAAATTATCCTTCCAGTGAAGATTGAGCGAGCTCGAGCCAATAGCCCCCTCGTCACCGGCATACACCACAAATGGAGCTTCGCCTTTTTGGTTGCTGGCGGCAATTTTCATCACGTCAATCTCAGGGTAATTTTTCTCGATAATTTTGGTTTGGTCGGGGTTTGGCTCAAGTGCCACGATGCGAGCATAGCTCCAAAACCAATCTTCACGCCCATCATAAATGCGAGTGGCAATTTCAACGGCATCATGACCGTCTCTCGATCCCACCTCCCAGACGACCGGCTTTTTCGTCGTGCCAAAGTAATTTATGTAGTTTTTGATGAGTGGGTCGAGCCAATGATTCATAATCGCTCGCTCAAATTGATGGGAGTTGGCAGCACAATCAGGTTACAAATTGCTCGCTCGCCCACCTTACTGGCAAATAACCTCTTGAGACGCACCTTTTCAGCAAGGTGTGGGTATTCGTCAATATACACGACATTTTCGGTGTTTGGTTCGGTTTCCATACCCTGATTTTAGCACACAAAAAAACCACGTAAGGGTGGGCATCACGTGGTTTCCTCTGATTATAACACAATTATTTTGCTTTGATAGCAGAAATGAGTGCTGATTTTGTCGTGTTCACATTATTGTGCGTGGTAGGTGCCACATTGACCAACTTCGCAATCCGAACCAACTGCTTGCGAGTCATCGCTACCAAATTTGTGCCTGAGAAAACTGTCGCCATACATACTCCTTACGTTTATGATTTCATTTTACCACAAAAAGAACGCCCCAAGAGTGGAGCGTTCTCGAAAGGAGGTTCACGTGCCTCGACCACAACCCATGCCGGGATACCAACTCCGGCACATCCCTATTATGGCTTAAAAAGCTTCTAAAGAAAAGCGGGAGTCGAGCCTGCTATCGCAAGCTCGTTTTATTCCGTAGGCTGCTCGGCTTCGGCGGTGTCGGCAACCTCAGATTCGCCTTCA
>Ga0075464_10001193_pt1 | contig 11733 bp, 10 predicted proteins | sample DEB19_08_DNA_5_FD_75068 | JGI IMG/M metagenome (GOLD analysis project Ga0075464, IMG submission 75068) | Aqueous microbial communities from the Delaware River and Bay under freshwater to marine salinity gradient to study organic matter... | ecosystem: Environmental > Aquatic > Marine > Coastal ...
ATCTTCAATTGATCCCACTCCCCTAATGATTGAACTGATGTGGCTAGTGAACGCAAGGTGGATGCTTTACCTTTTCGAACATCAATTATCGCTACACCATGTGGATTGATTCCGGTAATCATTTCCTTAGGGTTAAAACCTTCGGGAGCTTCGAAGTCTTCAGGCCCTTTACTTACCTCAATATCACCTGAAATTCGATCTAAACGAAAAGTGCGAATCTCCTCCACATCTTGGTCAACACCTGCTACGTACCAAAATCCAGAACGTGTGGAGAGAGAAATAGGAACAATCTTTCTAGAATTCACAGTTAAATCGGCATCCACATAATCGAAAATCATGAATTGATTATCAGCAATAGCTTTGCTGATGAGCGCAATGTCTCGGCCTCCGTCATTCAATTTACTGACGGTGGCAGGAAGGATTAACTCATCGCCGGGAATTCCTATTGAGCGCAACTTAAGAAGTGCTTTCTGCGCAACATCTCCAAAGGAGGCATCCTGCCAAGCCTCTGCGGCTAGAGAAAGTAGCGATATTTCGACGTTAGTAATTTGTTCTAGACTCAACTGATAACTCTCTTGTTTGATGCGGTAACCTGCCTCATCATTAAACAAGGGATCAAAACTTCCAACTTCGATTTCAATACCTAGCGAACGAAGATCATCTTTATCTCGTTCAAACATGCGCTCTTTAGTTTCAGCGCTGCCTTCGTAGCCTTCTACAGATGTAAATATTTCAGATTTCGTTAGGTATCTCTTTGTTGCCAATAGTGCGATTGTTAGATTGATTAATCTTTCAATCTTCCGAGACACCGTATGCACCTTTCGCTGGACGACGGCGTCGAGCCAGAACTTCAACGCCGGGTGCCATTCTGCGGCTTTGAATCAGAAAACCTGTGTGTCCAATCATTCTCTGTTGAGGACGGACCGCTAAACCTTCGTGGTGCCATCCGCGAACCATGGTTTCAGAGCTTTCAGGCTCAGTGAAACGTCCATCCTCCTTGAGTGCTTCAGCCGTGGCCGAAAGCTGTGTTGTTGTTGCTACGTAAGCAAGGAAAACTCCCCCAGGACGTAAAGCGCGTGCAGCAATATCAACGCACTCCCAGGGTGCCAGCATGTCCAAAACAACTCGGTCAAACTCTGAATCAAAACTTTGATCCTGAAGATCGCCGACTACGAGCGACCAGTTCTGTGGTGCGGCTTCAAAATAAGAATCAACATTTGATCGTGCATTATCGGCAAAGTCTGAACGTCGTTCGACCGAATGCACCTTTCCGGTAGGACCGGCGGCGCGCAAAAGAGAGATTGTTAAAGCACCGCTACCTACGCCTGCCTCAAGAACTCTTGCTCCCGGATAAATGTCCGCAACCCCAACGATCATCGCTGCATCCTTTGGATACACAATCGTCGCCCCACGAGGCATTGTTAAAACGTAATCTGCTAGAAGTGGTTTGAAGGCTGTAAATTTCAATCCAGCTGTAGTACTGACTACCGAACCTTCTGGCATTCCGATTAACTCATCATGTGTTATCCAACCCTTATGGGTATGCCACTCCTTGCCAGGCGTGATTGTGAAGCTATAGAGCTTCCCCTTTGGATCGGTCAATTGAATGCGATCGCCAGCTCCGAAATACCCAAGATTAGACACGGGAGCATCTTAGGCGAAAAATCGAATCAAAGTACGAGTATCTTCAGCCAGGTGAGTGAAGAGAAAAATCTGCGTTTGTCGCCGAGTGCAGTAAGTGAGTACGAGAACTGTCCCCAACTCTATAAGTACCGCAAGATAGACAAACTTCCAGAGCCTCCATCATTAGATGCCGAAAGAGGCACGCTCGTACACACAATCCTGCAGGATCTTTTTGAGTTCCCAAGCCAAGAACGTACACCGCAGACCGCTCTAGATTTATTGCCATCTCGTTGGACTGCTCAATTAGAAGACAAGCCCGCCTTGCTTGAAATGGTTACAAATGAAAAAGAATGGCTAGATCGGGCATCAGCCTTACTCACAACCTATTTCACTCTTGAGAACCCAACATCATTTGAGGCTACTCATCGTGAGATGCATCTGGAAAATGATTTCGACACTGATGTGTATTTGCATGGCTATGTTGATCGCTTAGATATCGCTCCTACTGGAGAAGTGCGGATCGTTGATTACAAAACAGGAAAGTCTCCAAAACCTGGCTGGGAAGAAAAAGCACTCTTTCAACTGAGGGTGTACGCATTGCTGTATTGGAAAAACACTGGCGTACTCCCCCGACTATTGCAATTGATCTACCTAGGTGACGGACGGGTTGTGAAAAGCACTCCCACCATGTCTGATATTGAATCCGCGGAGAAAGTTCTTAGAAGAGTCGCCAAAGATATTTTTATCTCCATAGAAAAGGAGTATTGGCCGCCTAAGCCATCAAGACTCTGCGACTGGTGCTACTTCAAATCGATTTGTCCTGCTCACAATAGTTAAATTATTGACGAAAAATTAAGGTGCAGGTTTCGTAGCTTTTCGTAGTTCAACTGTTCGAGAGAGTTAATGACCCTCACCTTTTCCGATTCTTCAATCTGAACCAGATGAGGTACAGCAATTAAGAAAGCTCCACTAGAAGTTGCAGCATTCATTCCGGTTAATGAATCCTCAAAAATCAAACAATTGGAAATATCTGAATCGCTGATCTTTGCTGCCTTGAGGTAACAATCTGGAGCGGGTTTTGTATGTTCAACATCATCTGAACTTATAGAAAACGGAAACAGTTCATGACTTAGATTGTCTAAGACGGCGTCAACGATGAGCCGAGGACTTGCAGAGACCAGCCCGGTTTTCACTCCGTTTGCTTGTAGATCGCGAACTAGTTCAACTGCACCAGGCATGGTTGGGGTGTTTCCACGCATTTTTTTCGCCTGAATTTCGATCAACGTTTCAGTGAAGAATTCGGGAGACTCGTTTTCTCCGCACTTCTCATACATGTATTGACCTACGCGCGAAAGTGGACCGCCTAGACACGCAATCTGATCAGACTCTAGCCATGAATACCCAAAAGGTTGAGTGACTTCTATTTCCGACAAAAACCAAAGAGGTTCTGAATCGACCATGAGGCCATCCATATCGAAGAAGACCGCGTCAAAAAAGGATGTGGGAAGCGACATTAATTTGCGTTGAAATACTTGGCTTCTGGATGGTGAACAATAATTGCTGATGTGGACTGCTCAGGGTGAAGCTGGAACTCTTCAGAAAGTTCAACACCGATCCTTGAAGGTTCAAGAAGTTCGCACAGTTGAACCTGCTGTTCCAAATCAGGACAAGCGGGATAACCAAATGAGTAACGCGAACCTCGGTACCCTTGATCCAAAATGCCTTGGAGGTCAGAGGCATCATCAGATTTCACCGCAAGTTCTTCGCGGATTCTTGCGTGCCAATGCTCAGCCAAACTTTCGGTGAGCTGAACCGAGAGCCCGTGCAGTTCAAGGTATTCGCGATAATTGTTTGCGACAAATAGTTTTGCAGCTGCATCGCTCACAGTTGATCCCATAGTTACAACATGAAAAGCTACAACGTCGGTCTTTCCAGACTCCTTAGAAGCGAAGAAGTCACTAATGCATAAGCGCCGATCTCTAGTCTGACGTGGGAAGGTAAAGCGTGTTGGCTCCTTTCCCTTATCTTCGCCCTCGTGATGAAGGATAACTAAGTCATTTCCTTCGCTATAGCAAGGGAAATAACCATAAACGACAGCTGCGTTGAGCCAACCATTGGCCTGCACCTCATTTAAGAGTGAACGCAGGCGTGGACGACCTTCTGTTTCGACCATATTCTCATACTCGCCGCGATTTCCCTTTAAACCCCATTGTCCAACAAAGAGTGCGCGCTCATCGAGCATTCCGGCGTAATCACTCAGTTGGATACCTTTAACTACTCGTGATCCAAAAAATGGAGGAACCGGTATCTCGACATCAATCGCGACATCACTGCGAGAGGTATCTATTGGTTGATCTTCAACTTTAACGCGAGTGTTTGCCACCTTCCGCTCGCGAAGCGCTGGCAGAACTGCACCCGGCTCCCCTCGCTTGACTGCCATGATGGCATCCATAAGACGAAGACCTTCAAAAGCATCACGTGCATAGCGAACTTCACCTGGGAACATTGAAGCTAAATCTTGTTCAACATAGGCACGGGTCAACGCGGCACCACCCAGAACAATTGGCCACTTTTGATCTAGACCTCGTGCAGTTATCTCTTCAAGATTCTCTTTCATAATCACCGTAGATTTAACCAATAATCCACTCATTCCAATTGCATCCGCATTGGATTCGATTGCACCATCGATGATTTGATTAATAGTTTGCTTGATACCGATATTTACAACCCGATACCCGTTATTGGTCAAGATGATGTCGACCAGGTTCTTGCCGATGTCATGAACATCGCCTTTAACCGTCGCAAGCAACCTGGTTCCACGGCCCTCATCACCGGTCTTTTCCATAAAGGGTTCCAGAATCGCAACAGCGGTCTTCATTACCTCGGCACTTTGGAGAACAAATGGAAGCTGCATTTCGCCCTTACCAAATAACTCACCTACGACCTTCATTCCCTCTAAAAGGTGGCTATTGATGATCTCTAGCGGTGGCATTCCTTGTGCCATCGCATCCTTAAGATCATCCTCCAATCCCACCTTTTCACCATCAATGATTCGGCGTTGTAATCGTTCAAAAAGAGGTAATGCTGCAAGTGCTTCTGCCCGTGCATTCTTACTTGTAGCTAATTCAACGCCATCAAACAACTGTAAGAACTCCTGAAGTGGATCGTAGGTGCATTCATCACCCTCAAAAACCCGGCGATCGTAAATCAGGTCCAATGCGACCTGTCGCTGTCTTTCATCGATTCGTGCCATTGGCGTGATTTTCGAAGGATGAACAATTGCAGAATCCAATCCGGCTTGAACGCACTCGTGCAAAAAGACAGAATTAAGAACCACACGTGCGGCGGCATTAAGCCCAAATGAAACATTGCTCACGCCAAGTGTTGTTTGAACATCAGGGAACTCTGCTTTGAGTTGTCGAATCGCATTAATTGTCTCGATGCCATCTTTGCGTGTTTCTTCCTGTCCCGTTGCAATCGGGAAAGTAAGACAATCGATAAGAATGTCACCAACATTCATTTGCCAGTTGTCATGCAAATCATTGATCAATCTTCTGGCTACGCGAAGTTTCCACTCGCAATCTCTCGCCTGTCCTTCTTCGTCGATGGTTAAGGCAACAACACTGGCTCCATGTTCTTTTACCAACGGCATTATTTTCGCGAATCGAGATGTCGGGCCATCTCCATCTTCGTAATTCACGGAGTTGATAACACAACGACCGCCCAAGTGTTCAAGGCCTGCCTTCAGAACAGCGGGTTCTGTTGAATCAAGAACGATTGGGAGTGTGCTTGATGTTGCAAAACGCGAAGCTAATTGACTCATATCAGCGGCACCATCGCGACCAACATAATCCACAGAAAGATCGAGCATGTGTGCACCATCGCGAATCTGATCGCGAGCTATTTCGACACACTTCTCCCAATCTTCAGCCAATAAAGCATCACGAAACGCTCGCGAACCGTTGGCATTGGTTCTCTCGCCAATTGCTAAATAGGTCTTGTCCTGTCTAAAAGGTACATATTGGTACAGGGATGATGCACCTGGTTCTAGAGAAGGAGTACGTGCATGGATTTTTTTACCACTGACTTTGTTAACAACAGCGGAAAGATGTGCAGGTGTTGTACCGCAACATCCGCCCACAAGAGATATTCCGTAGTCATCGATGAAACCATCAAGCGCGTCGGCTAACTCTTCAGGACCCAATGGGTATGAAGCTCCATTTGCTCCAAGAACAGGTAAGCCGGCATTAGGCATAACAGAGATTGAAATCTTGGCGTTCTTGCTGAGGTATCTCAGATGTTCTGACATTTCAGTTGGACCGGTGGCACAGTTAAGCCCGATAAGGTCGATACCCATTGGCTCTAAGGTGTTGAGCGCTGCTCCAATTTCAGATCCAAGCAACATCGTTCCAGTCGTTTCAACCGTTACTTGTGCAATCAAAACAATGTCACGGTGAGATTCCTGAATCGCCTGACGGCATCCATTGACTGCAGCTTTTACCTGCAACAAATCTTGAGAAGTTTCAACTAGAAGTGCGTCGCAGCCTGAATCTGATAATCCTTTAGCCGCCGTGTAGTAAGCCACTTTCAAATTCTCGTAAGTGGTGTGCCCCAGACTTGGAAGTTTGGTTCCAGGTCCTAGCGAACCCAGAACAAAGCGTGGTTTATCTGCTGTTGAAAAAGAGTCAGCTGCTTCCCGTGCAATTTTTCCGCCTGCAAAAGCCAGCTCGTAGATTCGATCTTCAATTCCGTAATCAGCGAGGTTAGACCAGTTGGCGCCGAAGGTATTGGTTTCGATCGCATCGACCCCTGCAGCCAAGTATTCATCATGAACGGAACGCACAATGTCTGGACGACTAATATTCAAAATCTCATTACATCCCTCGTGATTTTGGAAATCTTCAAGGGTGGGATTAGCTGCTTGCAGCATCGTTCCCATGGCTCCATCGGCTACGACAACCCTTTGTGCAAGGGTTCTGCGTAATAACCCGGGTTCTATCGATGGAGTACTCATTTGACGAAGGTTACCTTAAGGTTGCATTCATGGAGATTCATCAGATTCCACTGTTGCGCGATCCAGTGATGGTCGTGGCCTTTTCTGGCTGGAATGATGCCGCGGAGGCGGCATCAGGTGCTGTGGAGCACTTGCTGTCTGGCTGGAAAGATAAGAATGATGATGTTCTACCGCAATTAATAGCAGAGGTTGAGTCTGAAGATTTCTATGATTTTCAAGTAAATCGACCTCAGGTGTCGATTGATGAATCACAGATAAGAAGTATTACCTGGCCATCAACTCAGATTTTTGGTTTAGCTATTCCTTCTATGAGTCGGGATCTAGTGATCGTCACAGGCGTTGAACCATCTATGCGTTGGAAAAGCTTTACCTCTGACTTGCTTGACTTAGCTGATGATTTAGAGGTGTCGTTAGTCGTAACGCTCGGGTCTTTACTTGCAGATACTCCGCATTCAAGACCGATAACGGTCACCGGCACGGGCGCGCATCCAGCGATTGCAGATCGATTAGGTGTTTCAGTATCAAGGTATGAAGGTCCTACAGGTATATTGGGAATACTTCAGGACGGATGCATGCGACGAGGAATAGATGCGGTCTCGTTATGGGCAGCTGTACCCCATTACGCAGCCAGCTCCCCTTCACCTAAAGCAACTCTTGCTTTGATCAACACCTTGGAAGAGTTTCTTGACATCTCGATTCCACTTTCAGATCTACCAGAACGTTCGGACTCGTGGGAGAAAGAAGTTGATGAATTAGCAGCAGATGATGTAGAAGTCGCTGAATATGTCAAAGCTTTAGAAGAGAGTAAAGATGCTGCGGAACTTCCTGAGGTTTCGGGAGACAGTATTGCGAAGGAGTTCGAGCGTTACCTTCGTAGGCAAAAAGAGGATTAGAACTTAAGTCCTAAGAGTGCATCTAGAACTTCGCGAAATTCAGAGGCCGATCCGCCCTTGGCTCCTGACAAAGTTGTAGAACTCCATTCAGCCAGGAGAGAAAGCACCTTAGGGGTATTCAGATCGTCGCTTAGGGCTTTGATGATTTCATCGATTACACCTTCAGTAGGTGCGACCTCATCTGAAACTAATGCACTCTTTAATTGCTCCCAAATGGCTTCTGCCTCACGAAGCAGTGAATCACTCCACATTCGATCTGATCGATAGTGATTAGCCATTAAGGCGCAGCGAATTGCCATGGGATCAGTTCCTGCTGCTACAAGACGAGATACGAAAACGAGATTGCCTTTACTCTTACTCATTTTCTCGCCATCTAAGCCAATCATTCCGGTGTGAACATAAGAAGCAGCAAGTTCTTTTCCCGTTAACACATGTGCTTGTGCCGCACACATTTCGTGATGAGGAAAAATCAGGTCGCTTCCTCCACCTTGAATATCTATCAAAGTAGGGTCAAGATCAGAGGGGTCTAAGTACTTCAAGGCAATCGCTGTGCATTCGATATGCCAACCCGGACGTCCTATGCCAAGCGTCGAATCCCACCCTGGTTCATTGGGTCTTTGTGACATCCAGACGAGACAATCAAGTGGATCCTTCTTTCCAGATCGATCCGGATCTCCCCCGCGTTCTGAGAAAATCGCAACCATCTCTTGTTCAGAAAGATGGGATCGAGTTCCAAACCGTTCATCCGCATGAACTGAGAAATACTGGTCGGAATCAACCTGATAAATCGTAGATAGCGTAGACAGCTCGCTTATGGCGTCAACAACCAATGGAATCGCATCGACCGCTCCAATGTAATGAGCCGGCGGTATAACCCGAAGATTGACCATATCGCCTCGAAAAAGATCTATCTGTTTATGAGCTAGTTCTTTCCAGTCCACACCATCGCGGTTAGCGCGTTCAAGCAATGGATCATCAATGTCGGTGATGTTTTGAACGTAGTTGACTTCTGCGCCGCTTGCGCGCAGATATCGGTTAATCAAATCAAAAGTTAAGTACGTTGCAGCATGGCCCAGATGCGTCGCGTCATATGGGGTAATTCCACAGACATACATTCGATAAAGATTCTTGCGCGCGATCTCCTTTTTGGATGAACTCGCTGTGTCTGACAAAAATAATGAAGGTAAATGTCTTGATTCACTTAATGTTGGGATGACTACATCGGACCAAGATTTCATGCGCTAATCGTAGGGGTTTCTTAGAACGCTGGCCATGGAATCGCTGGCCAATCCGGGTTGGGCAAAGGGAATTTCCCTTCAGACAAAAGCCTTTCGACACGCATCAAGGTGGCATCTATCTCAGAAGGGGTAATGAAAGGTTTTAAGTGATGAGACAAATCACCTCGTAACATTTTCTCGGCATTTCGGAGAAGCTCCATTTCGGAATCAGTGAATGAATCGTCTGCCCACTGCCAAAGTACAGTTCGCAACTTATCGTCCACATGGAATGTCACTCCATGATCGCAGCCATACACTTCATCTTCACTGACCGGCAAGATGTGGCCAATCTTTCTATCTGTGTTGTTTACGATGGCATCGAAAAGTGCCATTGATCTCAAACTTGGATTGTCAGTTGAAAAGAAGCTAGCAAGGTCGATCTCTTCATTGAGGGTGATCCATTCTTGAACCATTCCGACGCCATATGGGCCATCCCGAAGAATTGTCAGTGGAACGATATGAAAACCCAGAGCTTGGCTAACTAGATAAGCAGAGTACTCACGATGGGCAAGAGATCCATCTGCAAAATCCCAAAGTGGACGTTCTCCAGCAATCGGTTTGTAAATACAGATAACTTCTTGATCTTCCAGAGTTACTGTTGCATACAGAGTCGCATTGGATGCATCAACCAGCCGACCCGTGACCTTTAAGGTGCCCTCGGTCAAGACTGTGAACTTATCGACGGTAGCCATTGGCCCTCGGGCAGAGATGTCCACGCGGATCTATTGGAATGCCACAGAATGGGCAAGGTAGGCGTCCTGCGTTTACTACAGCTTTAGAACGAGCCACAAAAGCTATGGCCATTCCTAGTGAAATGTTTATCTCAAGAACACCACCTTCGGCATCCTCTTCATCATCCTCAAGTTCATAGAGTTCCAAGGTAATCAATTGTTTTTCGTCGTCCCACGCCAGTGAGATTGCACCTACTTGAAACTCTTCATCTACTGGAGTTTCTAATGGGGCATCATCTTTCGAAGGGGTTTCTATAGCAATTAGCGGATTGCTCTTCTTTACCTCAGCGATCATCATTTCGAGACGGCCTGCTATCGCCTGTACTTGTGACTTCTCAACAGCCACACTAGCTACACGGTTATCTGCTTTAACCTGGATAAAGAATTCTCGTTCGCCTGGTTGACCTATAGTGCCCGCAATACAGCGCTGGGGATTGGTAAATTTGTTTCTCACTTCCCAGCTCCCCCACCGAGTAAGTTCTTGGATCTCTTTGGAGCATGCAATAAATCTGTAACAACTGCTCGTGTGTCATTGAGTAGAAGCAAACGGGGTTTGATACCCGAATATTCAATAATTGATACAGAAGCGGGATCAACAATGATTCGTTGAAACTCGTCAAGATGCATACCTAGTGCAGAGGCGACTATTGATTTGATGACATCACCGTGACTTACAATTACGCCAACTTTGGAGTCCGCGAGATTTGCTAGTTCGTGCACAGTTTCCATAGCCCTGGATTGCATTGCGGCGATTCCCTCACCATTAGGAAAATACATACGACTTGGTGATTCTTGGACTGTTGCCCATTCTCGTTTTCGAATGAGAGATGAAAGTTTCTTGCCGCTCCATTGTCCATAATCAACCTCGTTGATGCGTGGATCAATGGTGGTTGCGACTTTAGAGTTAGATTCAATTACATGCTGTTTCAACCAAGGATCAATCGTTTCTGCGCAACGCTCCATTGGAGATATGCGTATTTCAGCGACCGGAAATGAACCCAGTCGGTCAGCCAATTGTTGAGCCTGCTTGATCCCTTTGTCAGATAGATGGACATTGGCAATTCGTCCTGACAGCACACCGGAGGCGTTGGATTGCGAGTGTGCATGACGGATCAAAACGAGGCGCATAATGAAAGGCTATCGCAGGTTTTCCTACCTAGCCTTGCTAAGGTCACGCCATGGAAAAGCGACGCGCAGGGAGTAGCGGCCTATCACTTTCCCGTTTGGGTCTTGGAACGATGACGTGGGGTCGCGATACTGATGAGATCGAGGCGGCCGATCAATGCAGAGCCTTTCTTGATGCAGGCGGAAATTTTATTGATACCGCAGCTACTTATGGTGATGGTGACAGCGAACGTGTTATCGGAGGACTCATCGGCACTCTCTTCAATCGTGATGAAGTAGTCATTGCCACAAAGGCCGGAATCAACTTCAGTGAAGGTGTCCGAAAAGTAGATGCGTCTCGTCACTCTTTGATTGCAGAGCTGGATCGTTCGTTAAGTCGCTTGGGTACAGATTTCGTCGATATCTGGCAGATTCACAATTGGGATGAACTAACCCCGCTTGATGACACACTTTCAGCTCTTGATTATGCATACACAACGGGTCGAGCTCGCTATGTTGGTATTAGCAACTATTCAGGATGGCAATTAGCAAGAGCTGCAACTAAACAGCAATCCAACTCAATGAAGGCTCCTTTGACGACGGTGCAAAGTGAATACTCTTTACTCAATCGCAGTGCTGAGTATGAATTGATAGATGCTGCTGTTGAGTGCGGCCTAGGTTTCCTTGCATGGGCACCATTGGCCAGAGGTGTGCTGACAGGTAAATATAGAAAAGGTGTTCCAAGTGATTCTCGAGGAGCTGCGCCTCACTTTGCAAAACACATCGAGCCATACCTTGATGCGCGGTCAACAAAGATCGTTGAAGCCGTTGCCGTTGCTGCTGAAGGTCTTGGATTTTCACCTCTGGAGGTAGCACTTGCTTGGGTAAGAGACGCCCCAGGAGTAACTACATCATTAATTGGTGCGAGAACCGGCGCTCAACTGCGAGGAGTTCTTAAGAGTGAAGAGATTTCTCTGCCTGACATTGTTCGTTCAGCGTTAGATGAAATTAGTCTTTAGGCGTTTTCTAGAAAATCCTTCAGTACTCGAGCTCCAAAGGTGAGACCTTCGACCGGCACTCTTTCATCCACA
>Ga0075464_10001196_pt1 | contig 11727 bp, 5 predicted proteins | sample DEB19_08_DNA_5_FD_75068 | JGI IMG/M metagenome (GOLD analysis project Ga0075464, IMG submission 75068) | Aqueous microbial communities from the Delaware River and Bay under freshwater to marine salinity gradient to study organic matter... | ecosystem: Environmental > Aquatic > Marine > Coastal ...
CGATGCGTTTGCTCGTCCTTTCTCTGCGCAGTTTTCAAAGCAATCAGGTAAAACTTTGGTCATCGATAACCGCGGGGGCGCGGGTGGCAACTTAGGTTCCGGTGTCGCTGCCAAAGCTGCACCTGATGGTTACACCTTGTTCATGGGCGCGGTGCATCACTCCATCGCCCCATCCATGTACCCCAAGCTCGATTACGACTTGGAACGCGATTTTGTGCCCCTCGCGATGGTGGCCAGCGTGCCGCACGTGTTGGTCGTGAATCCTAAGAACGTACCGGGTGATTTCAAAGCGTTTATGCAAGTGTTGCGTAGCAACCCAGGTAAGTTCAATTACGGCTCTGCGGGGGGTGGTACCTCGCATCACCTAGCGGGTGAGTTGTTTAAGCTACAAAGCAAAACCTTCATCACGCACATCCCATATCGCGGCGCCGGTCCGGCCTTGCAAGATTTAATCGCTGGCAATGTGGACATGATGTTTGACGGTCTGGGTTCCTCGGCCCAACACATCAAAGGTGGCCGCATCAAAGCGTTGATGGTGTCGGGCAACAAACGCAACCCATCCTTCCCCGATGTTCCTTGTGCGGCAGAGCTGGGCATGCCCGATTACAACGTGACCACTTGGTATGGTTTGTGGGCGCCTAAAGGAACGCCCGCTGACGTGCAGGCCCGTGTGATTGAGGAGGTGCGTAAAGCCGCTGCATCAGAGGAGATCAAAACCAGTTGGGCGAATAGTGGCGCAGAGTTCCCTAATGTGACCGGCGCACAGTTCGGCAATCTTGTTTCTGCTGAAATTAAAAAATGGGCCGCCGTGGTAAAGGCCTCGGGCGCCAAATTGGACTGAACTGAATCAACACGATGAATCACAATCTTTATGCGGCGTTGCGGACCGCTTTCCCCTCAAATCTAAACGCGACAGCCATCGAGACGGATGAGGGTTTGATCTACAGCTGGTCCGACCTAGAGCGTGCCAGTGCCATGATGGCCAATTTGCTCGATTCGCTGCACATCCCCAAAGGCGCACGCGTGGCGGTGCAAGTGGAGAAGTCGGTGGAAGCCGTCATGCTCTACCTCGCCACTTTGCGGGCAGGCTATGTGTTCTTGCCCTTGAACACCGCTTACCAAAGTGGAGAGATTGAGTATTTCATTGGCAATGCTGAGCCCGCAGTGGTGGTGTGCAGTAGCAAGAATTTTGGTTGGGTCAGCAAGATCGCCTTCAAGGCGGGGACGCACCATGTTTTCACCTTGGATGACAACCGAACAGGCAGTTTGCTCGAGCGCGCCGCACATTGCGCTGACAAGCATCAGGTGCTTCAGAGCAAGGCAGATGACTTAGCTGCCATTTTGTACACCAGTGGCACAACAGGCCGCAGCAAAGGCGCCATGCTCTCGCACGGCAACATGCTCAGCAATGCGCAGACCTTGAAAAAGTATTGGGGTTGGAAGCCTGGCGATGTGTTGATTCACGCTTTACCTATCTTTCATGTGCACGGTTTGTTCGTCGCCATTCACGGCGCGCTGCTGAACGGTAGCAAGATGATTTGGTTGTCCAAGTTCGATCCCAAACTCGTCATTGCCAAAATGCCAGAAGCCACCGTGTTCATGGGTGTGCCCACGTTGTACGTCCGCATGTTGGCAGAGCCTAGCTTGACCAAAGCTCAAGCGGCGAACATGCGTTTGTTCATCGCCGGTTCAGCGCCATTGTTGTTGGAGACTTTCAACGAATGGCGCGATCGCACAGGACAAGCAATTTTGGAGCGCTATGGCATGAGTGAAACAGTCATGCTCACTTCCAACCCTTATGCTGCTGATGCCCGTTACCCCGGTCAAACCGAGCGTCGTGGTGGCACGGTAGGCTTTCCCTTGCCTGGGGTGTCCTTGCGCGTGCAAGACGACGAGGGCCATGCTTTGCCTGTGGGAGAGATCGGTGGCATTCAAGTCAAAGGCCCCAATGTGTTTGGTGGGTATTGGCGCATGCCTGAGAAAACAAAAGAAGAATTTACCCACGATGGCTTCTTTAAAACGGGAGACGTAGGAAAGATTGACGAGCGTGGCTACGTGGTCATCGTCGGGCGCAGCAAAGATCTGATCATCAGCGGCGGCTACAACGTGTACCCCGCAGAGATTGAGGGGTACATCAATGACATGCCTGGCGTGGCTGAGAGCGCTTTGGTGGGTGTGCCTCACCCCGATTTTGGTGAAGTTGGCGTGGCGGTGGTCATCGCCAAGCCCGGTGCTAGCGTTCAACCTGATGCCGTGATTGGGGCACTCAAATCACAACTGGCCAATTTCAAGATTCCCAAGAAGTGCTTTGTGGTCGCAGAGCTGCCCCGCAACACCATGGGAAAAGTGCAAAAGAACTTGCTGCGCGACCAGTACAAAGGTTTGTTTTAACCAGCCAAAACAGCAGAGTTCACCCGTTGCGTGATGTGCGCCAAGGCTTCATCGACTTGGTCAATCAAGATCAAGCACAAGTCGCCTTTTTGCAAGCGTGACATCGCGCGGTCAATCGCTAAAAACTCGCCATGGATTTCATCAATGTGGGTTGTGCGTTTGGCTCCGTCCAAACCTTGGCGCAAGAGTTTGAGCACCTCACCATCGACGCGACCGCGTTGGCAGGCGTCTTGGTAGAGCACCACGTCGTCAAAGACTTCACCGATGATGCGGGTTTGTTCGCGAATGTCCTCGTCACGACGGTCTCCCGCGCCACTGATCACTACGCTGCGACGCTGAGCGGGCAGGTTGGTGACGGCTTGGACCAAAGCTTTGATCGCGTCTGGGTTGTGGCCGTAGTCGGCAATCACCGTCGCACCCTTGTAGTCAAACACATTGAAACGCCCAGGCACAGCATTGCTGTCGCTGATGAAGGTGGCTAGACCTGTGCAAATGATCTGCCAAGGAACGCCCACCGCCCATGCCGCGCCGATCGATGCCATGGCATTTTCAATTTGAAAACCAATCGCGCCACTGCGCGTGACGGGAATCTCTGACAGGGGGATACGTACCGAATGGTTGCCTTGCATGGCCACGATTTGGTCATCTTCTACGAACAACACACGCTTGCCTTGTGCGCGGTGCGTCGCAATCACGGGATGGTGTGAGTCCAAACCAAAGAAGGTCACCTGCCCTGGGCAGTTGCCTGCCATGGCTGCCACCATCGGGTCGGTTGCGTTCAAAACAGCGGTACCAGACTCGGCCACGTTTTGCACGATGACGCGTTTTAACACGGCGAGGTCTTCGACGGTGGAGATGTAATTCAAACCGAGGTGGTCACCCATGCCGATGTTGGTCACAACAGCCACTTGGCAACGGTCAAAAGCCAAGCCTTCGCGCAGCATGCCACCACGTGCGGTTTCGAGCACGGCGGCATCTACATCTGGGTGCATCAACACGTTGCGTGCGCTGCGTGGGCCACTGCAGTCACCGCTGTCGGTTTGACGGCCGTTGACATAGACGCCGTCTGTGTTGGTCATGCCCACGCGCAAACCATGGGCGCGAAGCAGGTGAGAGGTCAAACGTACCGTGGTAGTTTTGCCGTTGGTGCCGGTCACGGCAATCACGGGGATGCGACCATCGCCACCGTCTGGGAACATGGTCGCCATCACGGCTTCACCCACATCACGGCCTTTGCCAAATGAGGGGCTCAAGTGCATTCGCAAGCCTGGCGCGGCGTTGACTTCAACCACCCCACCGCTTTGCTCTTCCATGGGGCGCAGTACCGATTCGCACACCACATCGACGCCGCAAATGTCGAGGCCGACCATTTGCGCCGCGGCAATCGCGCGTAGGGAGACTTCAGGGTGCACGTCATCCGTCACATCGGTGGCTGTGCCTCCTGTAGACAGGTTGGCGTTGTTACGCAGAATCACACGAGCACCATTGGCGGGTATCGACACCGCGTCAAAACCTTGTTCTTTCAGGCGGGCAATAGCGATGTCGTCAAAGCGAATTTTGGTCAGTGACGTGGCATGGCCTTCGCCGCGGCGTGGGTCTGCGTTGACGATGTCAACCAACTCGCGCACGGTGTTTTTACCGTTGCCAATCACCAATGGGGGATCGCGCCGCGCGGCTGCAACGAGCTTGTTACCCACCACCAGCAAGCGGTAATCGCTGCCGGGGAGGAAGCGTTCAACCAAGACATCGTCGCGGAAGGACACTGCCGTGGTGTAGGCCGCCTTGACGCCTTCTTCGGTTGTCACGTTGACTGAAATCCCTTTACCCTGGTTGCCATCGCGTGGCTTGATGACCACGGGCAAGCCAATTTCTTGTGCTGCGGCCCAAGCATCATCTTCGCTGGTGACAGGACGCCCCAAAGGTACGGGCACGCCAGCGGCGTGGAGGAGTTTTTTGGTGAGCTCTTTGTCTTGTGCGATGGATTCGGCAATGGCGCTGGTGGAGTCAATCTCCGCCGCTTGAATCCGGCGTTGTTTGCTACCCCAACCCAGCTGTACCAAGCTGCCTTGGGTCAAACGACGAAAAGGAATGCCGCGTGCGATCGCTGCATTGACGATCGACGCAGTGGATGGGCCGAGGCGAATTTCTTCGTCGAGTTCGCGCAGTTGGTGAATGGCTGCATCCACATCAAAGCTGGTGTTGTTGAGCGCGGCCACGCACAATTCGTGTGCTAGTTTGACAGCCAAGGTGCCAACTTGTTCTTCGGTGTACTCCACCGCGACTTGGAACAGACCTTGGTCGGTGGTGGCCGTGGTGCGGCTGAACGTGACAGGGCACCCGGCCTCAATTTGCAAATGCAAGGTCGCCGCTTCTAACGCGTGCGCCATGCTCAGCTTGACCTTTTGTGCGGTGGGCCGAAGTGTGCCCACGCCGGGAAACAAGTTGCGCAACCGATTTTCAAAGTCGGGGTGTTGACCTAGATCGATTTCGTCATCAGCACACGTCACCATGGCTTCCATGGCCGTGTGACGGGTCCAGAGGTTTGGGCCGCGCAGGGCGCGAATACGAGAGACTTCCATTAGCCATTCATCCTTGCAACGTCTTTGGCAACGTGTTGATTTTGTTGTCCGAAATTTTTCAAACCAGCGCGAATGAGCAGTGGTGCAATATCCAGCGACCATGCGGTGGCAACAGTGGCCAACAGGGTGGAGATGTGCAAACCATTTTTAAGCAGACGGGCAATCAACTCGAGGTCGAGGTGGAACAGCTGAGTTTCTTGGTCGCCGCGCGCCAAGATGACATGACCTTCTTTGCAGAACACAGCGCGCCCCCCTTGCTGCAGGTGCGCCATCACGGTGGCGTTGTCTTCGGCTTTGGCGTAGTAAACGACTTCACCGTCGCTCAGTTCGGCCAGCGTGGTCACAGCTTCTTCATCAGCGTTGAGTACGGCGGCACCTTCGGGTAAAACCAAGTCGATTTGCGTGCGAATCACGGTGCGCATTTGTTCTGCGGTTTGGATGTCATGCTTTTCAATCAGCTTGTCATCCGTGTCGGGCATGTTGGTGACCACGCCGATCAAGCAACGGTCGTAGGCCAAGCCTTCGTCCAAGATATGGGCGGGCGTTGTTTCAAACACAGCGGCATCAAGCGCACGGTTGATGAGTAAACGCTCTGAAGTTTCAAAACCGCGTGCGTCGTATTTACCCAAATGGTGCTGGTCCATGAACAAGCCGTCTTTGCAAGCCAAGCCTGTGCGACGACCCGAGAGGTGCAACAACCAAGCGACCAACTGCGACAGCTCTGTGGTTTGCTTGCTACCCACAATGCCCACGACAGGAATTCGACCAGATTCATTGGGGCCAAACAGGTGTTCGACGATGGCTTTGCCCACAGGGCGAGGTTCACCCACAGCCGGCTTGACGTGCATCAGCAAGCCGGGACCTGCATTGACTTCAATGATGGCTCCGTGGGTTTCTTCCAGTGGTCGCGAGATGTCTTGTGTCACGATGTCGATGCCGGCGATGTCCAAACCCACCACGCGAGCGGCGAGGGTGGCGACAGCAGCGACGTCGGGGTGAACCAGATCCGTCACATCGTTGTTTAGGTTGCCGTTGCGTTGCACCACCACAATGCGACCTTTGACGGGCACGCTATCAGGCTGCAAGCCTTGACGTTGGATTTCCAGCAACGACATTTCGCCGCGTGCCGTGTGCAAGCGAATCAGGTCGAGGGGGAAGCCTTCGGCCAAGCCGCGACGCGGGTCGGTGTTGATTTGTGTGTCTATCAGTTGCTCTACCGTTGACGTGCCGTCTCCGGTGATACATGCCGTCTCGCCACGGGTGGCCGCCACCACGCGGTCGCCGACCACCAAGACGCGGTGTTCATCGCCGCGTACATAGCGTTCGATCAACACCTCGCTGCCTTCTTTTTCAGCAGCGGTCCAGGCTTTGCGCACGCCTTCTTCGGTGTTCACGTCAAGAGACACGCCCCAGCCACGGTTGCCATCGAGGGGCTTGACCACCACGGGTAACCCGATGTCTTGTGCCGCTTCCCACGCTTCGTCTGCGGTTTTTACGATTTGACCTTCAGGCACAGGGATACCACATTGGGTCAGTAAACGCTTGGTTAAGTCTTTGTCGCTGGAGATACTTTCAGCGATGGCGCTGGTCCGATCAGTCTCGGCTGTCCAAATGCGACGCTGGCGTGAGCCGTAGCCCAATTGCACCAAATTACCTTCTGTCAATCGGATGAAGGGAGTTTTGCGTTCAACCGCCGCATCGACGATGCACGCGGTGCTCGGGCCTAAACAACGCAAGTCAGCAATTTTTTTCAAACGGTCAACCGTGGCCGTGATGTCATACGGCAAATTATTAGCGGCGGCCATGACGAGTTCGCGGGCGGCTAAGAAGCTTTCGCGGCCCAGCTCTTCATGCTCGGTGCGAAATACGACTTTGTAGATGCCGCGTTTGCTGATCTCACGGGCCTTGCCAAATTCGGCACGGGCACCTGCCAAGAGCTGTAACTCGATGGAGACGTGCTCCATGATGTGGCCCATCCATGTGCCGCCAATCAAGCGAGTCAAGAAGCCGCCGCGATGGCCGACGCCGCAGTGGTGCTCGACCAAGCCGGGCAACCAGCCATTGATGCGGTCATTGAAGCCGTCGATTTTGTTGGAGGGATGGTCTTCCATCTCGCCCAAGTCGATCAGTGCTTCGATGATGGGGCGGTATGTCCAGATGTTGGGTCCGCGCAAGTAGTTCATGCGCAGGATTTGAATGTCTTTGAAGGCCATAACTTAGCGGAGGATTTGGGTGGCGGAAGCGAGAGCAAGCATCGAGGTCGTCACGGCGACCTCCGAGGCTGCGGCGATACAATCATTTGCAAACGTGCGGGGGTGCAACAAAGTCCTGGCTCCTGCTTTTACTTTTTATCGCCGTCCATCGATTTGCATCGATTGAAAGCAGCAACATTCCAATAATGAATTCTTCTTTATCGGCTTCCACCAAAGTTGTTTTGCCCGAAGGCTGGCGAACTTCCGCTTTGGCACAACTGTCTACACATGAAAACGTTCTAGCCTGTCTAGAGGTTGACCTGAATGCCCAATTGCATTTCTCACTTGGGTTTCTCATTGTGACAGACCAAAGGGTGCTTTTTGGGTCCCAATCCGTTGGTTCCGCGCCTGTTTGGGCCATTTGGCCATTGACTGCGGGCATGCAGATGACGCACACCGATCATGCGGGCGTGGGCGCCCTGAGCTTGGTCGACGCAACGCAGCGTCTTGCCAGTTGGCGCTTCACACTGACCCACAATGTCACGGCCATGCGTTTGCAGGAGATGTTTGCGGACCGCATTGAGGTGCTGACCCACGGCAAATCATTGGCATCCATGGCGCAGGCTCGTTGCCCTCAGTGCAAACTGCAGCTTGAAAATGCGGGCGATGATTGCCCCGTCTGTAGTCGCGAACAACACGCGCCCATGTCGACGTGGGGCCTGTTCCGACTGTGGCGCTTTGCCAAACCATACCAATGGCGCTTATTGGCGGGTTTTTTGTTGACGTTGGCTTCGACCGCTGCCACTTTGGTCCCGCCTTACTTGACCATGCCGCTGATGGACGATGTACTCATCCCATTTCAAAATGGCAAAGACATTGACCACGATCTGGTCACCTTGTATTTGGGCGGTTTGTTGGGGGCGGCCTTGGTGGCTTGGGGTCTGGGCTGGCTTAAGACCTACATCTTGGCCTTGGTGTCTGAGCGCATTGGTGCCGACCTGCGCACCACGGCTTATGAGCATTTGATGCGTTTATCGCTCGAATACTTCGGGGGTCGCCGCACGGGTGATTTGATGAACCGGATTGGTGCTGAGACCGATCGAATCTGCGTGTTCTTGTCGCTGCACTTGCTCGACTTTGCGACAGATGTGCTCATGATCGTCATGACTGCATCCATTTTGATCAGCATTGATCCCAAGCTAGCGGCAGCCACATTGCTACCACTGCCGTTCATTGTGTGGCTGATTCACACGGTGCGTGACAAGTTGCGCACGGGTTTTGAGAAGATTGACCGCGTCTGGTCAGAGTTGACCAATGTGTTGGCTGACACCATTCCTGGTATTCGTGTCGTCAAAGCCTTTGCACAAGAACAGCGTGAAGCCAACCGCTTTCGAGATGCCAATAAACATAACTTGGCTGTGAATGACCGCATCAACTTTGTGTGGTCCTTGTTCTCGCCCACCGTCACGTTGATGACGGAGTTGGGTTTGTTGGTGGTGTGGGGCGTTGGTATTTGGTTGGTGTCTCACCATCAAATCACTGTGGGTGTGTTGGCTGCGTTCTTGGCCTACATCGGGCGTTTCTACACGCGCCTTGACTCCATGAGTCGCATCGTCTCTCACACCCAAAAGGCCGCGGCAGGGGCTAAACGCATTTTTGAAATCTTGGACCACGTCTCCAGCGTGCCTGAGACCCTTCACCCGCAAAAACTACCGGTGCCGTTGCAAGGCAATATTGAAATTCAAGATGCGGGCTTTCGCTACGGCAACCGTGCGGTCATTCGTGGCATGAACCTGAGTATCCGACCCGGAGAGATGATCGGGTTGGTGGGGCAAAGTGGTTCGGGTAAGAGCACCTTGGTCAACCTGATTTGTCGCTTTTACGATCTAAGCGAAGGTTCGATCAAGTTGGATGGCATCGACATTCGCAATATCTCCTTGTCCGACTTCCGCAGCCACATCGGCATGGTGTTGCAGGAGCCGTTTTTGTTTTTCGGAACAATCTCCGACAACATCGCCTACGGCAAACCCGATGCCACACGCGAAGAAATCGTCGCAGCCGCACGTGCAGCGCATGCGCACGAGTTCATCCTGCGTTTGCCGCAAGGCTATGACTCGTTGGTGGGTGAACGTGGCCAAGGTTTATCGGGTGGCGAACGACAACGCATTTCAATTGCACGAGCCTTGCTCATCAACCCACGCATTTTGATCTTGGATGAAGCCACTGCATCGGTGGATACCGAGACCGAGCAAGAAATTCAAAAGGCGTTGGACAACCTCGTGCAAGGCCGCACCACGATTGCCATCGCACATCGCTTGTCGACGCTCAACAAAGCAGATCGTTTGGTGGTGATGGAGCAGGGCGTGGTGGTGGAGGAGGGTGATCACGACACGCTCATGGCGCGTCAAGGCGCCTACTACCGCCTGTATGAGGCCCAAGCCAAAAACACGGGAGACGCCGTGGTGCGTCCTAGCAAGGAATCCGCATGAGTGCCGCATTCACCTTAGCATTTGACTCCTTTGGGAAATTAGTCGTCACCATGGCTGATGGTACGAAGCATGTGGGTGCTGTGGTGGCCCGCGCGTTCCCCATCAAGGCGCCTGACCAAAACATTTCCATCTTGAGCGCCGAAGGCAAAGAGTTGACGTGGGTAGAGAGTCTCAATGACTTGCCTGAGCGGGAGCGCGATCTCGTCTCGCAAGCCTTGCAGGCTCGCGAATTTATGCCTGAGATTTTGAGTTTGGAGGGCGTGAACAGTTTCTCCACTCCCAGCGTGTGGCGCGTGCAAACCACACGTGGCCCCACGCAATTGGTGCTCAAAGGCGAGGAAGATATCCGTCGTTTGAGCACCAACACGCTGATCGTGGCAGATGCGCATGGCGTGCAGTTTTTGATTCGCGACTTACCTTCGTTGGACCGCCACACAAGAAAACTGCTCGACCGATTCTTGTAACCCGCAGGCGTGTTGTCTTAACGGCCTTCGCAGGTAGCAAAAAAATCAAGCTCACGCTTGTAGGCGGTGGTCTTCACCGCCATCAACCCCAGCACCGAATGGAACAAGTTGTCGTGTGACAAGGGCTTGTGGCGTTCGTTCTGTAAGCAACGTTTGCTCACGTGATTGAGCTGCTCGAAGCCAGGCGATAGCCAAGTGATCAAAGGTACCGTGGTTTGTTCAGGTGGCGCCATGCTGAAGGGTAGGCCATGCAAGTACATGTTTTTTTCCCCCAGTGACTCACCGTGGTCGGACACATAGAGCATGGCCGGTGTGCTGGTTTTTTCTTGTGCTTTAAGCCAGCCAACTAACCGTGACAAGAAATAGTCGGTGAAGACGATCGTGTTGTCGTACGCGTTCACGATTTGAGGACGTTCGCATTGGGAGAGTGAGGTGTCGGTGCATTCAGGGGCGAATGGCTTGAATGCTGCCGTTGTGCGTTTGAAGTAAGCAGGGCCATGACTGCCCATTTGGTGCATGACCACCACCGTGCCACGTGCGCGGCGTTCGGCAGGGAGTTTGGCCAGCTCTGCGTCGATGCGAGCCAGCATCACCGTGTCTCGACATTCGTCACCGTCGCATGCTTCGGGAAGTTTCAGGTTGGAGGTGTTCACGTACGGCACGCGGTCGCATTGGCCTTTGCAACCAGACTGGTTGTCCATCCACAGCACGGCATAGCCCGCATGGTAGAGAACGTCGAGCAGGTTTTCAAACTCGCTGCTCCGTTTGGCGAAGCCGGTGCGCCCGAGGTGGGAGAACATGCAAGGCAACGACTCTGCCGTGCTGGTGCCGCAGGAAGTCACGTTTGTGAAGCTGGTGATGTTCTCTTGGGCAAGCAGCGGGTTGGTGTTGCGCGCATACCCGTTGAGCGAAAAGCTCTGGCTGCGTGCCGTCTCACCCAAAACAAACACGAGCAATGGCGGGCGTTGTGGCGTGCTGCCTGTGCGTGGTGCAATGCGTGCGTCGAGTCCCAAACTTTGCATGGGACCGCGGGGCTGTTCGGCCGGGATCACCGTCATATCTAACACCGCGTAGATGCTGTTGAGTGGGTTGATTTGGTAGCGCATCTCGGTGTAGTTGCGCATCAGTGATGAAAAATCTTGAAACATCAGTTGTGTTGTGCCAAAGGCCAACGCTAATGAACCGATCAGTAATCCTGCATTGCGAAGGGTTTGCTGCCCCATACTTGTTGGGGTCATCGGTTGACGCCATAGCCACACCATGGGCAGCACTGCCAGCGCCATCACCGTCACAAGCAGGTGCCAACTCAGCTGGTCACGCGCCTCACGAGTGTCGGTTTGAATCACGTTAATGAGCATGGGTGTATCCACCACCACGCCATAGGTCAGCATGTAATGTGTGGCAAACGCCGCCAACAGCAACAGCACCGTGATGGCAGGTTTGAGTGTGAAGTGCCATGCAAACAATGATAAAACTGCAGCCACTAGGCAGGCAATGTCAAATGCGAATGCCAACCCAAACCCAAGTCCATGCCAGCCCGTGAGGTCGGGCAGGGTTATCAAGGTTTTCCAAAGTGCGAGGTTGCCTAGTGCGGCGAGCCACACGCTGCTTA
>Ga0075464_10001197_pt1 | contig 11726 bp, 11 predicted proteins | sample DEB19_08_DNA_5_FD_75068 | JGI IMG/M metagenome (GOLD analysis project Ga0075464, IMG submission 75068) | Aqueous microbial communities from the Delaware River and Bay under freshwater to marine salinity gradient to study organic matter... | ecosystem: Environmental > Aquatic > Marine > Coastal ...
GATGACACCAAAGAGCTTATGCCTCTTCCTATCTATCTCGCTCACCAATTAGCGGAGCAGCTAACTTCAGTTCGTAAAAGCGGCGCGCTTTCTTATCTACGTCCCGACGGAAAGACACAGGTAACTATTGAGTATGACGGAGATAAGGCGATTGCACTCAACACCGTGGTTATTTCTAGTCAGCATGCCGAAGATGTAGATGTAGCGAAGAAGTTAACCCCAGAGGTTATTGAGTATGTAATAAAGCCAGTTCTTTCAAAGATTGATCTTCCTCAAAATGACCTGCGAGTTCTCATCAATCCAACTGGTCGCTTTGTTATTGGCGGACCAATGGGCGATGCCGGTCTCACAGGTCGAAAGATTATTGTTGATACCTACGGTGGAATGGCACGTCACGGCGGAGGCGCATTTAGCGGTAAGGATCCTTCAAAGGTTGATCGCTCTGCAGCGTATGCGATGCGGTGGGTAGCTAAAAACGTTGTTGCTGCAGGACTAGCGCGACGCTGCGAAGTTCAAGTCGCTTACGCAATTGGAAAAGCTCATCCAGTTGGAGTTTTTGTTGAAACGTTCGGTACAGAAACAGTTCCTGTTGCCAAGATTCAGAATGCAGTAACGACAGTCTTTGATTTGCGTCCAGCTGCGATCATCAGAGATCTCAACTTGCTCCGTCCGATCTACTCTCAGACAGCAGCGTACGGACACTTTGGTCGTGAACTTCCTAATTTCACTTGGGAAGTAACTAATCGCGTGGATGCACTCCGCGCGGCGATCTAGTTCAACAAGCTACAGGTCTCAGATGACCTCCTCACCGCTCCGACTTCGCGTACAGAAAGTTGGTCGTGGTGAAAATATTGCTTCAACAGATCTTCCGGTAGCGCGCCTCTGGGTAGATACAGGTCTCTCACACTTAGAGCCAACCTATGATTATCTAATTCCACAGAGTCTTGATGCAGATGTCTCGGTTGGCGCAAAGGTGTTGGTGGATTTTGCCGGCCGAAAAGTAGATGCATTTGTGATTGAGCGATTGAGTGGTTCGACGGTAGGAAATCTCAAATTTATCGAAAAGGTAACCTCGCCGGTGCCACTGCTTAGTAGCGAAATTATTTCTCTTGTCGCTGCAGTTGCCCGCAGATGGGGTGCACAGCCCAGCGAAGTTCTAAGTGCAGCTATTCCGCCTCGCGTAGTCTCGGTTGAAAAGAGTCTTGTGGCAAAAGGTACAGAATCTCGAATAGCCAAGGCAAAAAATCAAAGGCCATCCCATTCATATTATCTATTCACTCCTGGTGAAGATCCTTTTCATACGATGGCCTCATGGATCAAAAGTAGGGTGAGTCAAGGGGGAGTGCTGGTAGTTCTTCCGGAATTACGTGAAGTTCACTCCTTGATCAACGAGCTGAGCGCACTCAACGTTGAGTTTTCTGTACTCGATGCTTCATTGCCTCGCTCTACTCGATATGAAAATTTCCTAAAGGTAGCTACAGGGTCGTCGCAGGTCGTGATCGGAACCCGTAGCGCGATTTTCGCTCCGATCGCCAACCTGCAAACAATCATCGTTTTTCGCGAAGGCTCAGAATCGCATTACGAAAGAAGATCACCTGGCTGGAATGTACGAGATGTTGCAATCATTCGATCACAGTTAGGCGCGATTGCACTTACCTTTGCAGGGTTTTCGCCATCTTCTGAACTTTCTCTACTCATAGAGAGCGAGGCGATAGCGCTCAAAGGAAAGCGTGCCAAAGTTGATGCAACAGCGTTTCCCCAAATTCAAGGTGAACTATTGCCGGATCGAATATTTTCACCGATTAGAAGCGCCTTAAAGCGCGGTTCTGTGCTTTTTCTTGTTCCGCGTAAAGGTTACTCGCAAGCAATTTCGTGCACTTCGTGTCACAATATTGGATTATGTGAATGTGGTGGGCGAATATATTTTGGTGGCCCTGATAAAGGTTTCATCTGCTCACTCTGTAATGTAACGTCTAGAGAATGGACCTGTAAATGGTGCAAGAAGAGTTCTGCTCACCTTTTGGGTCGCGGCAATCTTCGTTATGCGCAGGAGATCGGCAGGGCATTTCCAGGATTTGCAGTTATATCCTCGGATGCGACTAACTCAATTCACCATGTAGAAAATCAACACTCCATCGTTCTAGCTACTGCCGGAATGGCGCCAGTAGTTAGTGGCGGGTACGAGGCCGTTGTGATTCTCGAGGGCGATAATCTCTTCTCGCAGCTCGACCTTCGAGCACAAGAGCGTGCACGTGAAGCGATTATGCAGAGCGCAAGCTTGCTCTCAGCAAATGGTAAAGCTCTCGTTGTGATTGATAGTGCGCATCCGATAGTTGCTGCTCTATCACGGTGGAATCTCTCCCACTCTTGTCGAGAGAGTTGAGAGAACGTGAGCAAACACAGTTACCGCCGCTAGTACACGCGATCGTTTTGGAAATCGCTCACTCCGACACCCCGGCCTTTCTTAGCGGCATCACCTCATCGATTGCAGAAGGAAGAGTTCCGAGCTCTACCCGCATCCTTGGTCCGACTAGGATCGATGAAGAATATTCACGGATTATTCTGACTGTCTCGCTTGATCATGGGCAAGAACTATTTGAATTTCTGGTTACCTATCGCAAGAAGCGGGGCATAGCCAAGAAAACTATTCCTAAGATGCGTATCGACCCGTATGTCCTATCGCATTCCCTTTGAAAAATTGAATCTGCGTTAAGATAGACCTATGTCCATACAAGAAATTAGATTATTCGGCGATCCGGTATTAGTGACTCCCGCTTCGCCCGTGGTTGATTTCGATAAGGAGCTTCGCAACCTGGTCAGTGATTTGATTGACACAATGCTTGATGCTCCAGGAGCTGGATTAGCCGCTCCTCAAATTGGCGTTCCGCTTCGCGTCTTCACTTGGTATGTCGATGACGTTCTTGGACATTTAGTGAATCCACAATTGACTTTGAGCGATGAAATGCAAGATGGTGAAGAAGGATGTCTCTCCTTTCCTGAAATTCGATACGACACACCACGAGCGATGCGAGCTGTTGCGCGCGGATTTAATATGCATGGCGAACCAATTACAGTAGATGGAAGTGAATTCCTGGCACGTGCACTTCAGCACGAGACCGATCACTTGGATGGAATCCTTTTTATCGAACGAATGCCGATAGATTTCCGTAAACTTGCGATGAAAGAGATCAGAGATTCTGAGTGGTTTATGAGCGCAACTGAGAGTGGCACTTCTCCAATTATCAAAGTTTCACCTCACCAAACCTTTGGCAAGGGTCACTAGTGCGTTTAGCGGTTGCGGCAACACCTCATGTTGCCATCCCAACCTTGGAATTTTTACGCTCTGGCAAAGATTCACTTGTAAGGATATTTACCACCGAGGATAAAGGTGTTGGTCGAGGCCGCACGCTAACCCCAAGTGATGTTGCTCTTTGGGCTAACGAGCATGGGGTTGAGTGCATCAAAGTGGGTAAGGCCAGCGAGATGGCAGAACATCTGGATGATATTGATTGCGTCATCACTGTTGCATTCGGAATTCTTCTTCCAGAAGAGATACTCTCAATTCCAACACATGGATTTATCAATCTTCATTTCTCACTTTTACCTACTTGGCGAGGCGCCGCCCCTGTTCAGCGCGCTATTGAAAACGGAGATGAGAATCTAGGAATTTCAGTTTTCTTACTTGATAAGGGAATGGATACCGGCCCTATTTACATCCAGTCATCCTTTCCAAGAGATTCAAGCATGCGAAGCAAGGAAGCTCTTGAATTCCTCGGTGAACAAGGCGTAGCTTTGATTGCAAAAACTCTTGAGAATATCTCCAATGGGGTTGCACCGGTAGTGCAGAGTTCGATCGGTCTCTCATTAGCAAAGAAATTGAGTAAGAGCGAAGCAATGATTGATTGGCACCTGGCATCTCTGGTGATTGATCGTAAGATCGCCGCGTTTTATCCCAATCCAATTGCCTTTACAAATTTCCGAGGTGAGATTCTTAAGATCACTCGAAGCAGAGTGTGCGACGATCCCTCAGTTGACCTCGCACTGAAAGTTGGGGAGCTCAAGGTTGAAAAGGATCGCGTTCTCATTGGGACGGGAGATCAACCGCTTGAGATAGTCCAACTCATTCCGCAAGGTAAGTCTGAAATGAAGGCCACTGATTGGGCACGAGGAGCAAGAATCAACCCAGGTGAGCTTTGTGGTTGAGGCGCGTAGAAATACATTTAAGAAACCAAAGGCCGATCCAGTTCGGCTGCTCGTCTTTGACATTCTCACAGAGGTAAATCGCCGAGATGGCTATTCAAATCTCCTCTTGCCACGAGCGTTAGATTCTTCAGCCTTTGATCAGCGCAATAAAGCATTTGCTACCGAACTTCTCTACGGAACGCTACGCATGCAGGGCCGACATGATTACATTCTCGCCCAAGTGAGCGATCGCCCTTGGAGCGAAGTGGATGCAGGAATTGTCGATGTTACAAGGATGGGGCTTCAACAAATCTTTGAGATGAGGGTGCCGATGCACGCCGCAGTCTCTGAAACCGTTGAGTTAGCTCGTAAAGTTCTGGGTGAATCGAAGGCATCTTTTGTGAACGCACTACTTCGTAAAGTCAGCGCAAAATCGCTGGAGGAGTGGTTGGCACCTCTTGCTCTCATGAGCGATCAAGTCAGCAGATTAGCAATCACCTACTCTCATCCAGAGTGGATTGTGAGTGCTTATTTTGATCTGTTGCGCGATTTTGAAGAAGTCCGCACTCTGCTTGAAGCTAATAACACTCCTGCGAAGCCGACCTTTGTAACGTGGCCTGGACGATCTGAAATCTCCGAGTTTCAGGAGTGGGGTGCAATTCAAACTCCTTACTCCCCATACGGCTTTAGGGCAGATGTGACTCCATCAGCGCTGGAGGCGGTGCGCCATCGAAGAGCTGGAGTTCAAGATGAAGGTTCACAGCTTGTCGCAGCGATTTTTGCAAAGGCAGCGGCTGATAAAAGTGCATGGCTTGATCTATGTGCCGGACCTGGTGGTAAGGCTGCGCTACTTGCAGCAATTGCCGATCAAGGTGATCACCGGTTCGTCGCAAATGAAATTTCGCAGATTAGAGCCGATTTAGTGAAGCAGGTAGTTAGATCTCACGAAGTCTGGGTAGGGGACGCGCGAGATATTGCAACACGTGGCGAAGGATTTGACGCAATTCTAGCTGATGTTCCGTGTACTGGAATGGGAGCGTTGCGGCGCAGGCCTGAAGTACGTTGGCGACGCTCACTCTCTGATCTTCGTGAGCTCGGAGTTCTCCAACGCGAGATTAGTGATGCTGCGATTTCAATCCTGAATGTGGGCGGAGTATTTGGTTATGCGACATGTTCGCCGCACTTAGCGGAGACAAGTATCGCCGTTGCCGATATCTTGAAGAAGCACCCTGATCTTGAACAGATTGATGTACAACCGTTTATGCCCGTAGGCCTTAATGGGGGAGTCAGAGATAAGAGCATGGCTCTATGGACTCAGCGACACAACACAGATGCAATGTACTTGGCACTCTTTAGAAAAATCTCGTGAGGTAAAGTAGCGTCATGGGAATTCGAATAACACCCAGCATCTTAAACGCTGATTTCTCTCGCCTTGACGAGGAGATATCCCGTATTTCGGCGGTGTCGGATCTTTTGCATCTAGATGTTATGGATAACGTCTTTGTCCCTAACTTCACCTTTGATTTTGACCAAGCGGCTTCAATAATTGGTTCGTCCCCAATCCCTGTAGATGCGCATTTAATGATTGCCGACGTTGATCGCCTTGCTCCAGCGTATGCTCATGCGGGAAGTGCAAGCGTGACTATCCATGCGGAGGCAAGTTCTTCGATATCGCAGACGTTACGTGCCATCAAGGGAGAAGGCGCGCGAGCTGGGCTTGCGCTTAAGCCAGGTTCAGCAATCTCGGATTACGAAGACTACACCGATGATGTAGATATGTTTCTGATTATGACAGTTGAACCTGGATTTGGCGGACAGAAATTTATGAACGCAATGATGGAGAAGGTAAAGCAAACGCGCAGCATCATCGGTGATCGACCAATTTGGTTACAAGTTGATGGCGGAATTTCATTAGAAACCATTGAACTTGCCCGGGAGGCGGGAGCTGACACTTTTGTTGCTGGAAGCGCTGTCTTCAATTCACCAGATCCAGCAGAGATGATCATGCAATTGCGAGCCTTAGCCGAAGCTAAATAGCGCGCCCGTATAGGTGATCTTCAAGTAAACTAGGGGTATGAAGTCATTCGATGATCTATGGGTTGAGCTTTCCAAGAAGGCTATAGAGCGACCTGCAGATTCTGCAACCGTTGCCGCTTTGGATGCTGGCGTCCATTCGATAGGGAAGAAGATCATTGAAGAGGCCGGTGAAGTCTGGCTAGCAGCAGAACATGAGAGTGATGAAGCGCTAGCCGAAGAGATCAGCCAATTAATTTATCACTTGCAAACGTTGATGCTTGCGCGCGGATTGACACCACAAGATATTTATAAGTTTCTCTAGTTTTAAGGAGCATGATGCTACGTATAGCTATTCCTAATAAGGGTTCTCTCGCTGATGAGTCGATCGCGATTCTCAAAGAGGCTGGATACAAACAGCGGACTGATTCACGTGACTTGGTTCTTGTGGATGCAACAAATTCAGTTGAGTTCTACTACCTACGCCCGCGAGATATTGCTATCTATGTTGGGTCTGGAGAGCTAGAAGCGGGTATTACTGGACGAGATCTGTTGATTGATTCGGGAGCACTTGCGGTCGAAGTGATGGCGCTAAATTTCGGAGGATCAACGTTTAGATTTGCGGGACCTACCGGTGAGGGTTATTCAGTAAAGGACATCTCTGGCAAGCGTGTTGCAACTGCCTATCCAGGACTTGTTCTAAGTCACCTCGCCAGCCTTGGAGTTTCGGCAGAAGTTGTACGACTAGATGGTGCAGTTGAAAGTAGTGTTCGTCTCGGAGTGGCTGATTTGATTGCCGATGTAGTCAGCACTGGAAATACCTTGCGTCAAGCAGGACTTGAGATATTCGGTGATCCTATTCTGACCAGTGAAGCGATTTTGATCAGTCGAAAAGATGTTGCGATCCCGTCAGATCTAGAAGTTCTCATTAGACGCCTACAAGGAGTTGTTACAGCTCGCCAATACGTACTGATGGATTACGACATTAAGAAGAGCGATATTGATGCAGCATGTGCCATCACTCCCGGTTTGGAATCTCCAACAATTTCACCCTTGCAGAATCCCGACTGGCTAGCTGTTCGAGCGATGGTATTACGCAGTGAGACCAATAAAGTGATGGATGATTTATACGTACTAGGTGCGCGAGGAATTCTCGTTACTGATATTCATGCGTGCAGACTTTAAGTAGACTACTTTCGGCTACTCTGCCCAGACTCTTCTACATCTTCGCGGGTTATTCCCAAGAGATAGAGAACGCTATCTAAATAAGGAGCGCTGAGGGCGCTATCTGCGGCAGCGCGCACAGCAGGTTTAGCGTTAAATGCAATGCCGAGACCGGCCAACTCAATCATATCCAGATCGTTGGCACCATCTCCGATGGCAACAGTCTGCTCCAACTCAACATGTTCAATCTTTGCAAAGTCACGAAGTGCTGTGGCTTTAGCGGCGCGATCGATTATCGGTCCCTGTAATTGGCCTGTGAGTACGCCATCTTTAATCTCTAAAGTGTTTGCCCGAAAATGTTCTATGTGAAGAGACTGAAGCAGAGGTTCAATGACGTTGATAAAACCACCAGATACAACAGCAACGGTGTGGCCAAGTTTTTGAAGAGTTGAAACCAGAGTTTTTGCGCCAGGAGTAAGCGAAATTTCATTCCTCACTTCGCCGATAACTGATTCAGGAAGCCCCCTAAGAAGGGCAACTCTTTCGCGAAGACTTGCCTCGAAATCGATCTCACCGGCCATCGCTCTATCGGTAATCTCTTTAACCTGTGCCTGAACGCCAGCTTTTGCTCCTAAAAGTTCAATTACCTCTTGAGAGATAAGAGTTGAGTCAACATCCATCAAAACTAACTTCTTAGCCCAACGCATAAGGCCACCAGGGGAGACTGCGATGTCGACAGCATGCTGCGCAGCTAAAGGCGTCAACGCGCTCTTGAGCGTTGACGTAGCAACACCACTCACAACGCATTCAATGGCAGTGACTGGATAACTTGCAGTGCGTTGAATGCGCTCGATGTTTGCCTGCACGCCGGCTATCGCCGATGCGATTGCGGCTAAGGCCGATGGCTTTAACTCTTGGGAAAGTATTACTACATGGGTAAGTCCAGTTTTAGCCGCAATACTTTCGCTTTTTTGTTCAGAGAAGGCAATAGCAATATCTAGATCGAGAGATTCGGCCTTCTCATTAAGATCACTCTCAATTGCTGATGCATGTGCGCGATCCAGAGAGATTAGAATCGTGAGAATCAGCCGCGAACGAATGACCACTTGTTCGATATCCATGATGGTCAATGAGAATGGAGCTAGCGTGGAGAAGAGCGCCTCCGTGATACCCGGACGATCTTCGCCAGAGACCAAGATCAGGCCTGTGTAATACTCGTCTCGATTATCCATGTGCAGAGATTATCGTGAATCACAGGTCAATCTCATCGTATTTACCGCTATTGAACGCCGTGAAGAGATATCTTTTAGCCCGTGAGTGGCCAAGAAGTATTGAGAGTTACCGATGTCTGCGTTCGTCGCGGCACGCGGATGATCCTTGGTCCAATAACCTTCGCAATATCTCCAGGGGAACGTTGGGTGATTCTCGGCCCTAATGGAGCAGGAAAGTCGACCTTACTCAATCTTTTAGCAACACGAGCTTTTCCAACCAGCGGCAAGGTCTATGTATTGGAAAAGGAGATGGGCAAGGTCGATCTCTTCGAATTGAGAACTCGGATTGGACTAGCTGGTGTTGGAATTTCTGAAGATATTCCATATGAAGAGAAAGTGCGAGACGTTGTCGTGACTGCGGCTTACGCGGTTCTTGGTCGCTGGAATGAAGATTACGACTTATGGGATGAGTCACGAGCGGTGGCCCTGTTAACAACTTTCGGCGTGAGAGAACTCGCAGATCGCGATTATGGAACGTTAAGTGAGGGCGAGAAGAAGCGCGTGCAGATATCGCGAGCTCTTATGGCCGATCCCGAATTACTTCTTCTCGATGAACCAACTGCTGGTCTTGATGTAGGCGGTCGTGAGGATCTCTTGCGTCGCTTTTCGCAATTCTCAAGTGATCCAAGTGCGCCAGCGACAGTAATTGTTACTCACCATATTGAAGAGATTCCAGTGGGAACGACTCACGCCCTACTGCTGAAGGAGGGTTCGATTGCTGTAAGCGGTCCCGTGCAGCAGGTAGTGACAAGTGAACATATCACTGCAGTATTTGGCGTTGACGTCAACGTTTCCTTCGATGGTTCACGATTTTTTGCTCGAGCCTCTCAGTGAGTCACGCAATATTCCAGCCTGTCCATCCTTCGTGGTTTCCGATACTCGAACCGTTACAGGATGAAGTTATCTCTACTTTTGAGCTTGTCAGTAAGGGTCAGTTCATACCTTCCATAGATCGAATTCTTGCCCCGTTGAGCACACCTGTCGATGAAGTCAAGGTTGTTATTGTTGGTCAAGATCCCTACCCGAACGCAGAATATGCAGATGGTTTTGCATTTTCCGTTCAGCCGGACGTCAAACCGTTCCCGGCATCTCTCATAAACATTTTCAAGGAGTTAGAAAGTGATCTCGGTATTCCGCTACCAGTAGATGGCAACTTAGAGCGGTGGTCACGTCAAGGGGTTTTACTCATCAACCGCACTCTGACAACTATTCCGGGGGAGTCGCATGCCCATCAAAGAAGTGGGTGGATGGCTATCACTGAATCCATTATTCGCGAGGTAGCTTCAAAGGGTACTGTCGGAATTTTATGGGGCGGAAATGCCCAGCAAATGTCAGATTACTTTGAGGTCTCTCGCGTGATTAAGAGCGCTCATCCAAGTCCACTGAGTGCTTATCGCGGTTTCTTCGGTTCAAAGCCGTTCTCACAATGTAATGCGATGCTAGTTGAGAATGGTAAGACTGAAATTACTTGGTAGAAAAGAGAAGAGGCCTGGTACTCACCTAAAGTGAATACCAGGCCTCTCTCTTATTTAAGTTACTTATCCAACCCAGATATTAATAGGGGATTGCAGGAAGTAGATTACGAAGAGACCTGAAACGAGCCAAAGAAGTGCATGAACTTCCTTCGCACGACCCTGGATTGCTCGGATAATGACGTGAGTTACAAATCCAACACCAATACCAACTGAGATGTTGTAAGTAAATGGCATCAAGATGATTGTAAGGAACGCTGGAAGAGCAATTCCGAGATCATCCCAGTCAATACTTCTGATCTGAGTCATCATAAGGAAACCAACGATTACTAACGCTGGTGTTGCAGCCTCATAAGGAATCACCGCAACTAGTGGCGCTAGGAATGTTGTGAGAAGGAATAGAACACCAGTAACAACTGATGCGAGTCCCGTACGAGCTCCTTCACCGACGCCAGCAGCAGATTCAATGTAGCTGGTGTTAGATGAGATGCTTCCTGCTCCACCAGCAACAGCTGCGAGAGAGTCAACAAAAAGGATTTTGTTATTGTTTGGAACATTGCCTTCATCATCGATCAATCCTGACTCGTGACCAATCGCAGTAACTGTTCCTACTGTGTCGAAGAAGTCTGAGAGCAAGAGTGTGAAGATGAAAAGGATTGCTGTGATCAGTGGAACACGATCAAAGCTTCCCAAGAGGTCGAATTGACCAAAGAGTGAGAAGTCAGGAGTTGCAACAATATCTGAAGGCACTGCAGGAACGTTGAGATTCCAACCCTTTGGATTTACTGCACCTGTGGCGCCATTAAACAATGGTCCGATCTTAAATGCTGATTCGATCGCAATAGCTGCAGCTGTCGCCACAACAATTCCAATCAAAATTGCGCCTTTAACTTTCTTCACCATGAGAGCAATTGTCAGCAGAAGTCCGATACCGAAGACAATAATTGGCCAACCGACAAGGTTTCCATTATCTCCAAGAGTTACAGGGACGGGACCAGCACCTGTGCGACGAACGAAGCCCGCGTCGACAAGACCGATAAGAGCAATGAAAAGTCCGATACCGACCGAAATCGCGATCTTAAGCTGAGCTGGAACTGCGCGGAAGACTGCGCCACGGAAACCTGTAAGAACAAGAACAGTAATGATGAGACCTTCGATTACTACAAGTCCCATAGCATCTGCCCAAGTCATCTTCGAAGCAATACCAACTGCTACGAATGTGTTGAGGCCAAGGCCGGTCGCGAGTGCGAGAGGGTAGTTTCCTAGAACTCCCATAAGAATTGTGAGAATGCCAGCCATAAGAGCTGTCATTGCAGCAACGAGAGCCAAGTTTGGAGCATCTCCGCCGCCGATGAATTTTCCATCTGCATCTTTGGCAAGACCAATGATGAGCGGATTGAGCGCAACGATGTAAGCCATAGTAAAGAATGTGACGATTCCGCCACGCACTTCTTGGGCTACAGTCGATCCGCGCTCAGATATTTTGAAGTAACTATCTAGCATTTTGAACCTTCCTCATTTTGTTATCGGGGGTGGTTGCGACCCCGTGTGAAATGACGGCTCACAGACCGATCGAGGATGGGGAGCTCTTTGATAGGGTCAAAATATCTGACCGAGAGCCCTA
>Ga0075464_10001198_pt1 | contig 11707 bp, 16 predicted proteins | sample DEB19_08_DNA_5_FD_75068 | JGI IMG/M metagenome (GOLD analysis project Ga0075464, IMG submission 75068) | Aqueous microbial communities from the Delaware River and Bay under freshwater to marine salinity gradient to study organic matter... | ecosystem: Environmental > Aquatic > Marine > Coastal ...
AAAAAAAAAAAAAAAAAAAAAAACTATAAACTTTTTAAGCATCGAGGCTTTGAATTTCAATCTCGAAAATGAGGGGAATTTGAGCGTATTTTGAGCGTATTTTGTGACAAGCCGGGAATTTGTGTGTAATTTGCGGAACATTGGTATGGCTGGATTGAATTCAATGGAGCCACCCCGGTGCTTTCTTCCCAACTGTGGGGCGTTTTTGGTGGTTTTTGGGTAGCTGGGTGGGGATATGTTTCGTGGAACATGGGGGTAAGTGGTTGGATTTGTTGGGGATTTTAATGGGACGCGATTAAAAGGGTCGGATTTTTCGATGAATGGATGTTCGTCAATGCCCGGAAAAAGCCCGGTATGATTATTGTGCAAAGCCAAAAACCACCACATTGGCAACCGGCTGACGCCAACGATAACCTATGGACAAAGAAAAAGCCCCTCGCGGGGCCGGTAGTCGTTTTGGTTAGATTTCGATGTCGAAGTCAAGCGAAGTAGCTTCTTGCTTGGCAGCCCATGCGGCCTCGGCAATCGGCTTGGCCTGTTCGATGACCTTGGGGTGGGCAGCGAGCTTGGCCAGCACTTCGGTTTTTTCGTCCTTGGGCAATTTGGAAAAGCCTGCAAACTTCGCCATCGCCACACGCTTGGCAACGGCAATGGTTGCTTTTTCCAATTCCGCTTCAAAGCCGGAAAGCTTTGCACCGCCAGCGGTACGGGTAAAGTCACCCGCCATCAACTTGGCAAGCCGCTTTTCTGCGAGGCCCAACGCAATTGCCGGGGCATCCTTTTCACCTTTCTTGACGCTGCTGGCGCAATCGTTCAGGATTTGACGCAGGCCGTATTCGATAACAAAGGCTTGGGCGTTTTCCGGCATTGCGGAAAAATCCACCGAAATTCCGGTGCCAGCTTTTGCAAGGTTGATTGTGTATTCGGTTTTCATGATAGTATCCTTTTCGGATTGGTTATGCCGGGTGCCCACCATTGGGCCTTTCGACATTCAAAGCATCGCTCGAAAAAACATCTGTGTCAACAGGCCCAAACAACTTTTTTGCGAATATTCGCAAGGGCTGCAGGGCATGTATACATAGGGCACCCATCCCGCCCGGTCGCCCGGTGGCCACCCCCCTCCCATGCCGGGGCCGCCTCCTCGACTGTGGGGCACTTCTCTAGAATTCGCATGAGTTTCATTGAGCCATACATGAAACTGGACGTATGGCTCGAACATAAAAATAAAGTATGGCCCGAAGAAAAACCAGCCCTGCTTGTTGCGGAAAATGCTAACCCGTGGCATGGTTAGGTATGGAAAATCTTATGTTGGAGTCGATTCTGCCTGCGAGAGGGGCAGAAGTGAATATTGTGGTGCTGCGGGAGGTGGCGGAATCGGATATTGCGGATTTGCAGTTGGCGCGGAATGTTGGTACGGTGCCGCTGAAAAAGCTGCGGGAGATTCACCACCGGATTGCGCTGCTCATGGTGACGGGGCAGTTTGATGCGGATGTTGCGGCGGCGACTGGGTATTCGCTCACGCGGCTAAGTATTCTCAAGAATGACCCGGCGTTTAAGGAGTTGTTGGAATTCTACAGGGATTCCCGGAAGAAAGCGGAAACGCAAGTGATGGAGAATCTCTCCACGCTGCGGAATGACGCGATTAGTGAATTGTCGGAACGACTGGAAGTGGAACCGGAAAGTTTCTCGAACAGGGAATTGATGGAATTGCTCACGACTACCGCTGACCGAACTGGGCACGGGCCGACAAGTAAAAGTATGAACATGCACATGGGAGTTAGCGTAAATGCAGCCGAGCTTGCAAAACTTAAACAAGAAGCCAGTAGTGCGAACATCGTGGATGTCTCAAGTCGCAAAGCATCGAGTGATTCGGGAACTTTCGACGGCCCGATTTTCGACGTGCAGCCGTCCGGCGCCACGAAACTTGAAAGCGTGTCAGAGGAAGGGGTTGACGTTTCAACGGAAGGTAATGCGGAAGTTGCAAGCGGAGTTGACACGGGACTTTCCAGCAGCGAGAATGGTAAGTGAGCAATGGATAGGGTTCACTGATGTTAATGGGTCAGGAATGTGTCAGCCGGATGGTTGGATAGTATTCCCGACTCATATTGTTTTGCTTGAGTGTAAACTGACACAAACGCCGGTTGCACAAAAGCAAATGCGGGAACTCTATGTTCCAGTGCTCATGCACATATATGGCCTGCCAGTCATTTGTGTGCAAGTGGTGAAGAACCTGATATGCGAGCCGGGACAAGAAGTTAAAGGGCTGAAAGAATTAACTTCTTTGTCCCTGGCCGGTGAAGATGATTTAACCTGGTTTTGGCTTTAAGTCATTAAGTCTTTTGCTGTAGTGAAGTCTAGGAAAGGAATGAAATGGAAAAAGAAGGTATCGGGGAAAATCCTCCGAAGAGTATGACTCTTGAACAGTTTTTGATTCAAGTGCTGAGTGGTAGAGATTCTTACCTCAGTGCTGACGTTACGCTTTCTGCGGAAACGAAAAATCCAATTATACAGCTGCGTTGCCATCGTCTTGGTTCGATTGGTTTTGAAGTGTCTGGGGACACGATGAAAGTTGTGACCTACACGCCCAAGCCGAAAAAGACTGAGCGGGAAGAAATTCATTCTGTGTGTTGTGGGGATGGAGAATAGTCATGACGAACGCATTTAGGCCGACAGGAAACGGCGTTACTTCTTCTAGCAACTCTTCCGCTGAACGCTTGACATTGCCTGCGGGTAATGGATACGCTTTTCGTTTCCAGGTAGAAAATACTGCTGGGGTTTATATTAAGTTTGGGGATTCCAGTGTAACTGCAAGCAGCTCGAATTTTGATGCTTATCTTCCGCCGAGTATTGTGGAAGTGCTTGCGGCGGAACCAGAAGATACTCATATTTCTATTCTTGGTGGAAGCACTGTGCGGATTAACCGTGGGGTAGGAATATAGCAATGAGCGTTCACTTCCTCAATGAAGGGGCTGTGCGTGGGCATAGGGTAATGCCGGGGCGTTGGGATTCTAGCTTTGTTGCTAATCCTAACACACCTTCCAATTTGCTTTTTCAGCGGAATAGCGATGGGACGTTTTTCAATGCGGCGACTGTCCTAAATATTGCCGCTACAGATATTCCGCGCTTTGACACCAACCCAGAAACGCTGGCGGCGCGCGGGCTGCTGCTTGAGGGGGCGCGGACGAACCTGATTACGAATTCAATTCTTGCCGGTGCCGCCACCGGAGTTATCGGTTCTGGTGGAGCATTACCTACAGGATTTGTGCAGGAACTTGCTGCGGGATTAACTACAACTGTCACAAATATCGGCACCGAGTTAGGGTTTGCCTATGTGGAGTTTAATCTGTCTGGCACAGCGACAGGAACTGCGTGGGTCATTCGTACTGGCACCTTAGTGACAGGAACAATTGGTAATACATATACAGCGTCAGTCTATGGTAAAGATATAAGTGGCAAGTCAAGTGTTAACGATTTGACGGTTCAAGCTATGGAGGCGAGTGGTGCTTTTCCGTCAACAACAGTCACAATTCCGAGTGCGTCCAGCATTCCCGCAAGAGGGGCGGCTACCCGCACTTTGACCATCGGTGGCGCACAGCAACTCCGCATTCGTGTTGTGGTGACAAATGGAAACTCCATAAACTACACATTCCGAATATACCAACCGCAATACGAACTCGGCGCCTTTGCGTCCAGCGCAATACTGACAAGTGGCATCACCACCACTAGAGCCATTGACCTTGCCAGTATAAGCAACCTTGCTAGCATTGGTTACAACCCTAACGAGGGGACGTTTTTGATTGAGTGGGAATTTGAAGGACAGGTGCAAGCTAATGCCCACCATATCCTAAATATTAATGATGGTACTACAACCGGAAATACCATCATTTACAAAGGGTTGACCTCCAATTCCGTGACGGCTGTCATAGATGGCCAGCAATCTGGCGTAATTTCTTCTTTGTCTGGCGGAGTTTATAAAGCCGCACTGGCCTACAAATCAGGGGACAACGAAATTTACGTTAATGGCACTAGCATAGGCAACACGGGTTTTAGAACGGCTACGCTTTCCACCACCCAAACACAACTCAACATCGGCAACAGGGCCGCAGGCGACCGTCCATTATTTGGATGGATACGCCGCATCACCTACTACCCGTTCCGTCTACCTAATACCCGTTTACAAGCAATATCAGTTTAATAATGAAAGGATAAAACTATGGACTTACGTAATTTCTTAATGCCTGCGCAAAAACCAACGCCGGAACAAATGGCTCCGAAATTGCCTAGCAATACTATGACGCCAGCGCCGATTGCTGCGCAGATGGATGCTGAACGGTTGATGCAGGCTAATGCTCAACAACAAGCACAAAAAGCAATGTTGCTGCAATACTTGCTTGGTCAAGGTGGAGCGCAACCGGTTACCCCGACTCAACCAATGCTTGCCCCACGGTACTAGAATGGTGCTTAAGCCTGAATTGACGTTGACGGATGAAGATAAGCTGGGTTTGCTGAAATTAGGATACAGCGACCCAGTTTATTTTTGTCGGACGTTTTTGCCGAATTGGTTTCCCCAAGATATGCCCTGGGTTCACCGGGGTATTCTCGCGATTATGCGTAGGCAAACGGAATTCTTGAAGAAGTATGGGGAGCTGGATAAGATTTTCAGTAACTTCCTATATGCAGAGAATCCGACAGACCCGAAGTCGAAGATGCTACCGATATTCAGCTATGCTGAAGATGGGTCTATTCAAATGGCGGTGGGGAAGAATACCCTGTTGATTATCCCACGGGGATTCAGCAAGACGACTTTGTGTAATGCCTGCACGATTATGGATACTGTCTATCAAGATAAAGATATGCTTATGTATATCGGGGAGACAGGGCCGCACGCACAAAACCAACTTCGCAGTTGCCGGATGCAATTTGAAGATAACTTGCTTCTGCAAACTGTATTCGGTAATCTGCAGCCGGGAAGGCAGGATTCTGAAAAGTGGCGGGACGACCAACTGGAAACGAATACTAATGTGGTATTGATTGCGCGTGGTCGTGGTGGACAGGTGCGTGGTACGAACGTGGGTGGACGTAGGCCGAAGAAGATTATCTGTGATGATTTGGAAGATGAAGAATCTGTCTCAACGGATGAACAACGGAAAAAGTGTGCGAAGTGGTTTTGGGGTGCAGTTGTTCCTGCGTTAGCGAAGCTTGACCCCGATGCTTCGTTAACTGTTCTAGGTACGGTGCTGCATGAAGATGCGTTGATTATGAATTTGGCTAAGTCCCCGGAATTCACCACGATTAAGTTTGGTGCGTTGGATTTGCAAGGGGAGCCGCTGTGGAAAGAGAATATTAGTCTTGAAGGTTTGGAAAGGCTGAAGGAACAATATTCGAGGCAAGGACAGTTGGATGTATTCTATAGAGAATATATGTCCACGATTCGGAACGATGAATCTGCGAAATTTAAGAGTAATTATATTAGGCATAGAAGTATAGACTCCGGGATTGTCGGACGCGCACTTGTGCTTGACCCTGCGATTAGTGAAAAGAAGCAAGCTGACTTTAGTGCGTTTGCGGTAGTGTCTATGGCGGAAAATGGGTACATTGAAGTTACTGAGCATATTATGGAAAAGGCGCTAACGCCTCGGCAGCAGATTGATATGTTCTTTGAGCTGTCTCTTCGTTATGGGAAGTTGGGGATGCCTCCGTTGTTGCGTGGAATTGAATCTATTGCGTATCAAAAAGCACTCGTCCACTTGATGAAGGAAGAAATGTTCAGGAAACAGCATTACTTTGATATTGCGGAAATTCAACACGGGGCGCAAAATAAGATTCTGCGGGTGGAAGGGATACTTCAACCGAGGTATGCTGCTGGGTATATATTTCACAGGATTGCGTTTCCGTTGCTGGAACAACAATTGTTGGACTGGCCGAATGGTAAGAAAGACGGGCCGGATGCTGTGGCGATGGCAGTGTCTTTGCTTGACCCGTTTGCTGCTGCTGCGGCGACTGGTGGGTTTGAACAATTAACAGGAAATACTTATGAATCAATGGCAAGCCTGCGAGGTGGGCACGGAAGTATTAACAGGAACAAGCGCGCTGCTGGTGGGTGTCCTTGACCCTAAGTTTTGGATGATGTTGCTGCTTTTCAGCTACATTATGCGTTTAAGTTTTCTTCCTAGACGGAGGGGACGGGTGACAAGACTGATTCGCCTGTTGTTTGTGTTCACGTTGTTCTTGTGGGTTAGTTTTGGAGAGGATTTTGTTGCTTGGGCTGGCTTATTGACCGGATTTAAACTGTTTTGGCTTGCACAAATTGCAGTGTTCATTTACACTTTGTATGAACTAGAAAGAATTTTTCAGTACATTAAACAACCTACTGAGAATGGTGTTAAGAATAATTAGATGTAGGTGGTCGGATGGACGCTGCAACACAGGCTTTGGCTAACCCTCAAACTATTGGCCACATGATGTTTTATTGGGGGCCGTTGGGAGTGATTGCGTTTGTTTTTATTGTGACTGGCTTGCTTCGGGATAAGAAGCAACGGGATGATAATAAAGAAATGCAACAGGAATTGATTGACGCACACAAAAAAGGTGCGGAACTGGCTAACAAGGTTGCTGATGTGTTGCAAGAATCGACTGAAGCATCAAAAGAAGTGATTAAAGTCCTGCGGGATTCGGTGCATATTATTGCAGGGGTTAAGGAATCACAAACTCGCGTGATGCACATGATTGATAAGATGGAAATGAGACTGGAGACGGGATTGTTTACCATCGTGACTAAGAATGCAAATGGGAAAAAGAGGAAAGAGTAATGGATTTAGATATCCTCACAACGAATCCTTCGGAAATTGATGACAATTCGCAAACTACGTCTACTACGGAAGATGTAGTGGATGCTATTGATAAATTGAAGCCGGAGTCTGAACTGCATAATAAAGTGCTTGCAAAGCTGAATGACCGGATTGGTGATTCGGAAAAAGCTATGTCTACGTTCCATCGGCGGTGGGATGCTAGTGAGAAGAAGATGCAGATATATCTGAATCGGAAAGCGGATGAACAGGAAAATTCTAACATCAATGAGGAAAACGGCCCCGAAAAGTTAACGGCGATTGTTATTCCGTATGCGTATTCCACTGTTGCTACGATATGCACATATTTGTTGCATACCTTTGGTGGACGTAGGCCGATGTTCCCGATTGAAGCTATTTCTGCTGATGGCGTGAAGCAAGCACAAATGCACGAGAAGCTGTTGCAGTATCAAATTGACCATGTGCGGATGTTGAAAAACCTCAAGCGGTATTTCATGGATGGGGAAATCTACGGGCTGTGTGTTATGCGTGTGGATTGGAAGGATGAAAAACGGCGTAGGACTGTTTGGAAAGAGAATTCTTTGTCCAGTGGACAAATGACTCAAAGCACTGAAGTTGTTACTTCATATCAGGGGAATGCGGTTACGAATATTGACCCCCGTTTGTTCTTGCCTGACCCTAGTGTTGAACTTGGTAAAGTCTCCATGGAAGGGGAATATTGCTTTAGCCGTATGTACACGGGGAAGCATATTCTGATGAAGATGCAGAAGGAAGGGATTTTGAAATATGTGGATAAGGTTTCTACGGATAATTCCTATGTGAATGAGCAATCCGGGGCAAGAGGTTCGCTGGCGCAGAATGGGGATTGGGGACGTGGATGGCAGCGCGGGAAGAATATGTACCAAGTGGATGAAGGTACAGTTTGGTTGAGTCCGAAGGAATGGGGATTGGGTGAAAGTGAGGATTATGAACTGTGGGAATTTACCATACTGAATAAAAAGCAGGTGGTGAAGGCGCAACCGTTTACCTGTGACCATCAGCGGCACCCGTTTGTTGTGCATGAGCCTTATGGTATGGGGTATAATTTTGGTCAGCCAAGTTTGTTAGACTACATTGGGCCTGTGCAAGATACTATGAGCTGGCTCATTAATAGTCACATATACAACGTGCGTGGTGTGCTGAATAATACATTTATTGCTGACCCTGCTCGTGTGGAAATTCAAGACGTGCTGGATACGCAGGACTATGGTGGGCCAAAGGTTATCCGACTCAAGAATACTGCGCTTGGCGGTGATGTGAGAACTGCGATTCAACAACTGCCGATGCAGGATGTTACGCAAAGTCACGTCAATGACATTCCTACGATGCTAAGGATTGGTGATTCGTTCTCCGCGGTGAATGATAACCTGCGTGGGCAACAAGAATCGGGAGGTCGTAAGACTGCTACGGAAGTGAGGCAAAGCGGGGAAGCTGGTGCAAGTCGTCTGGCGGCACATGCTAGGATGCACAGTGCTTCACTTAGTGACATGACCGAAATGATGACTATGAATAATATGCAATTCCTCACTGAAGAATTCTATATTTCAGTCATGGGTAGTGATGGGGTCAATACACCATTGCAAATTAAACCGCAGATGATTGTTGGGGACTTCCATTTCCCTGTTGCCGATGGTACGCTCCCAATTGATAAGATTGCACTCTTAGATGTGTGGAAGGAACTGTTCTTGACTGTTACCCAAGACCAGCAACTGAGAGGACAATACGACATCACAAAACTGTTTGACTATATTGCGGAACTTGGAGGGGCGAAGAATATTCAATCCTTCAAGGTTCAAATGCAAACGCAACCACAGATTCAGCAGGGGGTTGAGAATGGAAATCTTACCCCACTGAATGTCGATGCAGACACGCTAATGTCTGCACTCGGCCCACAAATGCCGATTGCGGCGTAAAAGAAAGGATAGGATAATGGCAGCTGAGGGATGGACTCCGCTCGACCAGCAAATACTTAGTCAATTTATTGATTCGGATACTGGAAGAAAGGTGCTTAGGCAAATGGAACAGGATATTCAGCATGATAAAGATATGCTGGCTGTGAATGTGGATTTGACCAAAGATGTAGTTGTTGGGCTAAGGCTTCAGACTGCTATAAGGGTTCGTGCAGATATTGTAGCGAATCTGAAGAAACTTTCAACAAAGGAATAGAATCATGGATGAACAAGTAGTTGATAACTCCGGTCAAAATCTTGAGGCCGATGTTGCGAATTTGATGAGTTTTGGAAACGATGAAGTGGTTGAAGAACCTGCATCGAATGGTGAAGCTGGCGCCGAAGAAGGGCAGCCAACCCCAAAAACAGGAGAGCAAACTCCTGAGCCTAAAGAAGAGCAGGGCGCGGACGATAAGATTCCCGCACAGGACGGAAAAGAAAAAGAAAAGCCGACTGATGCCCCGAAGCCTTCTGGTGAACCTAAAGCAGAAGCAAATCCGAATAAGGAACTGACGGATACGCTGGGGAAACTTGCTGAAAAGTTGGAAACGATTGCTCAGCCCAAAGTGGAAACAGCGAAGCCGGAAGCTCCGAAGGAAGAGGAACTGCCGTCGTATCAGTTTGCAATCAACCCTAAGTTGGTTCAAGCACTCGCGAGCGAGGATGATAATGAACGGGCGCAGGCGACTAGTGTACTCGTTGGAGCACTTGGGCAGCATATTCACCGGAATATCCGGCAAGAGTATGATGCTAAGCTGGCCAATGTGGTGCAACAGATGCAACAACAGCTGGTTCCTCAAGCGGTGAATCAAATGACGCTGACTCAACAAGGTCAGCAACTGCAAAATGACTTCTATACCAAATACCCAGAACTGAATAATCCGGTTTTGCGGCAAGTGGTACATGCGGAATCTATGAAGATGCTGCAGGAAGGTAAGTTTACAGGTCAATGGACACCGGAGTTTCGTGATGCGCTGGGAACTCGTGTGAAAACGACGTTAGCCGGGATGGGCTTTACTGGTGGACAACCAGCGCCTGCTCCAACGCCGACACCGACTCCTGCACCCAAACCACCTAAGCCGGTTCCGTCCGGGCATAGTGGAATGGGGCCTGGTAAAAAAGACGTGGCTGATGATATTTTGGCCCTCGTCGAACTTTAATTAATTAGGAGATATCGTTATGCCTATTCAAGGTATGCGAACCACCAGTAACTTCGCAACGGATGAACGTCCGAAGAACTGGCGTGAAGGTTTGATTCGTCTGTACCCCAACGGGATGGCGCCGCTTACGGCACTGACTGCGGGTATGAAGAAGCAAAGTAAAATTGATGACCCTGAATTTAACTGGTGGGAAAAAGCACTTGCCAGTCGTCAGTATCAACTCGGTGCAAGCATCACGAATGCTAGTGGCCAAGTTAAGCTGACGTTCGCTGCAGGGTTTAACGCGCTGCTGCTCAAGACTGGTGATATTCTGTACGCCATTCATACTGGGGAACAGATGCGTGTTAGCACTGACCCGGTAGTATCGACTGAAGTATGGGTTCAACGTGGTTTTGCAGGCACTACGCCTACTGCCATTACCTACAACGGTTCTAGTGTTAACCCGATGCTGAGTGTGATTGGTTCCGCTTTTGAGGAAGGTTCTTTGGCTCCGACTGGTGTTGCCAATGACCCCACGAAAGTTAACAACTACACGCAGATTTTCCGTTCGACTTTTGAAATGACTCGTACTGCGATGCGCACGAAACTGCGTACCACGGCACAAGTTGCAGAAGCCAAGCGGGAATGCCTGGAAATGATTTCGGTTGATATGGAGCGTGGCTTCTTCTTCGGTCAGAAATCTGAAGGTGTGCTGAATGGTAAGCCTGTACGGACGACTGGTGGTATTGCCTCCTTTATTCCGTCTGCTAACATTTTCAACGTGGCCAGTGACTATTCCGGTGGTATTACACTGAAAGGTCTTGAAGCCTACTTTGAAAAAATCTTCAGTGTCGGTTCTAACGAAAAGATGGTATTCATGGGGAACCGTGCGTTCACTGCGATTAACCAAGCTGTTCGTAAGAATGGTGTGCTGCAACTGGAGCCTGGTGAAAAGGAATACGGATTCCTCAGCGTTAACCGTCTCAAGACTGGTTACGGTACGCTGGTGATGAAAACCCACCCGCTGTTCAACCAGATGGCCTCCGGCGTGAACGCTGGTGCAAATGCTTATAACGGTGTTGACTCTTGGGCATTCGTGCTCGATATGGCTAACATCGAGTATAAGTACATTGACGACCTGATGTTCCAACCGAAGCTGGAAGCAAACGGTCTTGATGGTGAAAAGTCTGGTTATCTGGCAGAATGTGGTCTGATGGTTGCGAATGCAAGCACGCACTTCCTGTTGAAGAACCTGACTGTTGGTGCAGCTGACTAATGCTCCGCATTGATAGTTAATTTAAGGAAAGGATACTCCTATGTCTGGAGCACCAGAAGTAAGAACGTCTACTCTCCAATGGGATGGTAAGACTGTTCAAGTCCTCGGACTGGGCCAACTGAGTCACAATACCACGCTGCAAGCTGGTACGGTTCATATGGCCCCGTTTGACGGGTATATTCAGGAAGTTATCGTCAGTATTGCGACTGCCGGTACGCATGCAAGTGCTGGTGTGAACCTCGGTTCTCCCTCAGCGCAAACAAGCATTCTGAATGGAAAGAACGTGCAAAACCTCACGGGTGTTGTGACCTATACGCAAGATGCAGATTTTGTATCTGCTGCTGCGCGAAACGTGAATAAAGGTGACCTGCTGCAATTTAGCACGCCGGCCGCCTCCGCAGTAGGTAATGCTGCGATGAGCGTGGTCATTGTACCTCGCTAAGAGCTGTGTGGTATGGGGGCTGGAAACGGCCCCTAGCCATACATAATGATTTTTTA
>Ga0075464_10001200_pt1 | contig 11696 bp, 19 predicted proteins | sample DEB19_08_DNA_5_FD_75068 | JGI IMG/M metagenome (GOLD analysis project Ga0075464, IMG submission 75068) | Aqueous microbial communities from the Delaware River and Bay under freshwater to marine salinity gradient to study organic matter... | ecosystem: Environmental > Aquatic > Marine > Coastal ...
CGAAGGATCGCCGCCGAGGTCCGCACCGGACACCGCGTTCATCGGCCGCATCAATACCTGCAGTTCAGTGCAGATCTCGATGTTGTCGGCGATGATCTCGCGGGCGTCCTCGCGGGTCAGGTCGGGGTCGCGCCGCATCAGGTAGTCCTCGGCGTTGTCGAGACCGTGCTTCTTGCGCCGCTCGAATAGCGTCAGGTCGTCGGCCTCGCTCGGCTTCGTCGCTCCCTCGGAGAAGTTGATCGACCACCCGTCCGCGCTGAATGCGTACTCGGGCAGTTCGCGCGCGCACACCGCGGCCTGCGCCCGGACGATCCGCCGCTCGGCGTAGCGCCATGGAAGCTTCTGCTGGTCGCGGAGCTCGTTCAACGGGATCCGCATGACGTCGCGCGCGTCGGCGGACTGCACGCCGGCGTTCTCCAGCATCGTCGGCGTGAGCCCGTAGTTCTGGCCCGCCGATGAGACGATGTGCTTGGACACGGCCTGGAACGCGCCCAGGTCCATCGAGTTGTCCATCTGCGATAGCGCGGCGCCCTCGTTGACCTCGAGGAACGCCTCCGAGTCGACCATCTGGTTGCGCGCCGAGCCGGAGATGTCGCCCGCGATGACCGGCATCTTCGTGGCCGACTTGGTCTCCTTCATCATGAAGATGTCGGTCACCCAGACCGCGACGCGCGCCGCGACGAGGTCCTCGCCATCCTCACCAGGCCAGAAGCCGGGTTCGGGCGGCATCATCGTCACCGGCGTGTACGCGTTCACCCCGAAGCCATGCTCGACGTACGAGCCCTCGATGATGGAGAATGATGCGTCCAGCAGCGCGCGCTCGTGATCGGTCCACAGCACCCACGCCGGCGTCGGGCCGGTGTACGTGACGCCGGCCTTGCGGTAGTCGCGGCGGATCAGGTAGCCCACGACGAGCCCGTTCGGGTCGAGGACCACGCGGAACGTGCTCGGCGTGACGACGTCGAGAACCGGATCCTTCGTGTCGTCGGCGCGCGGCTGCACGCGCATGCCGATCAGGATCGTCCGGTGCAACGTGAGCATCCGGTTCGCGTGCAGGAACACCTCGTCCTGCCGTAGCGCTGCCATCAGGTCGCGATACCGGGCGTTGCTCGCCTCCTCCTTGATGACGCGCGTTGCTGGCCGCTGGTAGACCGTCGACAGTTCGTTGACCGTCCGCTTCAGCGGGTTGTTGTAGCGGGCATGGTTGACCCACTTTTTCCGCTTCTCGGCGATCTGGCGATCGTCGAAGACGTCATCGATGATGCGGCACATCTCCTCGCAGCCGCCGTCGCGGTACATCGCGTCGCGGTTTGCGTGGCGCCGCTCGCGGTCGCGATCGCAGGGGCGGTCGCAGTGCTCCTTGAGGTAGATCGACAGGCCGAGTGCATCGATCGGGTCGAAGCGCGCGCCCGACGGCGTGACGGCCAGGGACGTGAAGATCGAGACGGTCATGCGTCACCTCCTGATTCGATTCGGCGGTCGGACGAGCGCGGCTTCTCGAGCATCCAAAGCGCGTAGCCAAGCGCCGCCGGGTAGTGCGACTGGTCGGCGTCGCCTTTGCGCTCGGTCTCGGCGCGCCCCATCAGGTCGCGCTCCATGGACTCGATCGCGTTGACCAGCCTCGGGGCAACGGGGCGCTCGTTGGCATCTAGGTCAACGAACAGCGAACGCTCACCGGAAGCGTCGCAGAACAGGCGGTTGATCATGTCGATGCGCGCGTTCTTCGGGATCTGCGCGGGATGGAGCGAGCCGTTCGGGGCCGCGCGATGCGCCGCCGGAAGGATGTGTATTCCGTACTTCTTGAACTGTGTGTAGACCGAGCGGTCCGGGTGCTTCGCGTCGTGCCCGCTGTCGGTGTAGATGTCCGAGCGAACCAAGGCGCGCAGTGTGTGATCTTCGATCACGCCGCGACGGCTCGGGATGTTGCACTTGTACTTCTCGCGCATCTCGGTCAGTACGCGAAGGACGTGCTCCTCAACCGTTCCGCCTTCGGTGCAGATCTCGCCGACCACCCACCACTTGCGGCGGCCGTTGATGATCCATGGCAGTAGCGGAACCGTGTAGCGGTAGCGCGTACCTGGGTCGTGGCCGCACAGGACTCCGAATGGTCCGCCGAGCCGGTCAAGCACGTTGACGGCGTCATGTTCGATCGTCGGCCTGTGGCACAGGTTCTTTGTGCGGTCCCATGCGTCGTAGATGATCCGCTCCGGCGGGACGTCCTGCGCGCCATAGCGGCGCATGAACTCACGCGGTGACATCTCGACGCGGTTCTCCTCGATGAAGTTCGGCCAAATGAAAGGCGAACGCATCGCGAGCAGATCGAAGCGACCCCACGCTTTTGTCTTGAGCTTGCTGTCGCGCCACGTCCGCCACTCGGGATGGTCCTTGGCGGTCGCGGTCGCGAGGCGCTTGGGCTTCCCGTCCGGCGCGGCGCGCAGGCGCGAGCGGATGTCGCTGTCACGGTCCGTCGAGTCCTGCATCTCGTCAGACCCGGCATGCGACCAGTCGTAGCCCTGGATGCGTGAGCCCTCCTTCGCGCTCGTCTGGTGCGTCGAGATGAGGCGAACCGTCACGCCGTTCGGCATGTAGAAGCACGAGTCGCGCTCGACCCAGCGGCGCCAGCGATCGGGCCACCACTGCACGATCTTCTGCGAGAGCACCTTCAGCCGCGGGCCCGTCGGCGCGGTGAGCCCGATCTCGCGGCGCGGCTCATAGCCCGAGCACTCGAGCGCGCGGACCGCGGCCCACATGACGAGCGTCACCGACTTGCCGCCGCCCTCGGAGCCGTATACCAGCAGATTGTCGGGCAGGGTCGACTCGTGGAGAATGAGCCGCGCTTGGTCCTCGGACACGTACCAAACGACCGGATCCATCGACGGTCCAGACCACTCTCCGGTGCGCGTATCGAACATGCCGCCGAGCCGGCGCGTTGCGACGATGCGCAACGGTGGGCTCTTGGCGAGCAGCTCGGCTCCTCGTTCGAGATCTTGCTCGACGGTGTGAAGCGTGATCCCGAAGTCGACGAATCGGTCGGTGCCGCCTAGGATCTCGTCCTGAAGTTTGCGGACCTTCTTCTTGAGCCAGCTACTCACGCACCACCACGCCGCGACAACCGCTGCGGCAGTGACCGTGATCGCGACGACCGTCATTTTCGCTTCGCACGCGACTTGCCGCCGACGGATAGCGCCTCGTTCTGCCGCTTCTCGTCGTTCCAGTCGGAGATGCGCCGCTCACCCATCGCCGCTGCAATCGACAGAGCGCGGAGCCCGAGCTCGGCGTACTTGACCGCTACGGTGGCAACGTCCGCGAGATTCGCGGACTCCAGGAACTGGCTCGACATGCCGCGGAACGCGCGCTCGTCCTCGATCGGCGTCGGCAAGCCCGGGATGTACGGCAGGTCGCCGGTTGCGTTCTCCTCGACCGACCGCGGCGCGCTATCGCACTGCGCGCAGGTCGCGGGCGTTCTGAACTCGACCGCGTGCACGACGCAGCGATGCGTCGGACCGCCGGGTGTGGAGTCTGCGAGTCGGATCCATCGAGCCATTCAACGTCACGGGTAGCCGCCTATGTCGCAATCTGGCAACCTCGCGAAATGGCGGGCTCGATCACCCAGGAAGTCGTGGTGCTGAATGACTTCGGATTCGAGGAGCGGCGCCGAACGACTGGCAGCGGCACGACGAACCGCTACACCGTGACGATCAAGGCTGACCCGGTCGTCCACGTGTTCGACCCGCGCGAGCTAGGACGCGGGCCCGCCGAAGCGATCGCCGAGGCGATCCGGAAGGGCATCCGCGACATCGGCGAGATCGCCAAACCGTCGACACGGAAGCGGCGTGAGTCAGCCGAGAAGGCACTCAACCAAGGAGAGCGGTGGGCGATGGCGCGCTACGGCGGAGGCCGCACCGGCATCAAGGCGCCGAACCGGACGCCGCGCCTGTTCAATGACTCGGGCCGTCTCGCGGAAGGTATCGTTGCGGGCCCGAACGGCGATGGCTGGGTCGTGAACGTCACTGCGAACCGTTTCGACCCGTCCACGTTCGTCGGCGGCGTCGGTGCGCTCGTGTCCATGTTCGAGCGCCTAGTCGCGCTCGTTCCAGCGCTGCAGGGGCCGGACAAGCTCATGCAGATCGAGTCGGTGAAGAACGCGATCGCCGACTCGCTCTACCAGATCATCGTCGTGAAGGGCGGCGCACTTAAGTCGCGACGCGGCCAACTGCTCGGCGACCTCCGCAAGATGAAGATCGACCTCGTGAAGCAGATCGCTGGCGGGCTGGCAGGGATCTAGCCGCCGCTACAGCCTGATCGAGTCCCGCCACGCGCGGGCCGCGGCGATCGCAGCGGCCTTGGCGGCGTCGAGGGTCGGCTCCAGCGATCGTATGTTGCACGTGGCAGCCCTGATCCCTTCGCCTGCCCGCTGAGTTTCCACCGTCACCGTCCAGTCGTAGCCGCGGCCGTTCTTGTACACGTCGAGGTCGAGCGGGCCGACCATCGCTTCTGCGCAGTCGGGACCGTCTCTCCACGCCACCGTCTCCGCCACCGGCTCGGTCGGCGCGACGGCCTGGGATGCGGCGATCGCCAGCTCGCGGATCTCGGCGGCCGTGACGTCGCCGATCAGGCGCGCCCCAGGTTCCCACGTCGCGGTGCATGCGTGGACGGCCGCGGCGATGCGCTGGATGCGGGCGGGGTCGGCGGTCATGCGTACCCCATGTCGTAGTCGAACTCGTAGACGGCGCGGGCGCGCGACTCGGCCAACTCGAGGTCCGCCGCGAGATCCTCGCAGCGCTGTCGATCTCGGTCGCGAAAGATCTCATCCACCTGCGACTCCATTTCTCGGCGCCGGTGCTGACGGCCCCAGTAGAACGGCCGGATCGCTAGTTGGCGCATGATGATGTCGGCGAGGATGCGGGCGGGGTCGGTCATGCGTCACCGGCCTTCGCTGCGGCGTCATGGTTGTCGGCGACGACCTCGGCGCGCTTCTCGCGCTCGCTGCCGAACTGAACGTGCGCCCAGTCGAAGTAGACGCCCGCGGCGTATTGCTTCTCGGCCCACTCGATCCACACGGCGCGCCTGATGTCGTGCTGCTCGCGCACCTCCCATCCGAGCTTGCTTCCGTCCGGTGCGATCATGAACGACCACCCCGTGTTCATGGCGTATGGGACGGCCTCGGTGCAGACGAGTCCGAGGCCGAGCGCGTAGCTGATCGCGGATGCGATCGCCTCGCGCTGCCAGCTTGTGACCACGATCGCATCATGGAAAACGGTTCCCATCTGGTTCCTTTCTGGACTGTGCCACGCCGTAGCACAGTGGTTCGTTGCGTCGGCCCGGCCTGGACCGCAGCGGTTGCGTGATTCCGGTAACTTGGCGAGCCGAAACGGGCGCTCGTGGCTACTGGGCCGGGTACAGCCCCCGGAGCCACTTTCATTTTGCCTTCTGATTCCGAGCCGTTGCATCCCATGTGCTACGGCCTGTGCTAAGCGCGAGGACCTTCCCGCCGAGCCGCGGCGCGATCTGGATCCGCTGGACCTCGGCGCAGAGCTGCGGCCAGTAGTCGGCGCGGTCGTAGCGCGTGAACGCCGAGCGCGTCTTGCCCGGGGTGTGCGTCATCCGCTCGATCAGCCGCGGATCGGCCCCGTCCTCGAGCGCGATCGAGATGAACGTCGAGCGCAGCGCGTGGGCCTTCATGGGCGCGGGCGGGACCGCCACGGTGGCCAGGATGCGATCGACCAAGAGATCGGCCGTGTGCTTCGTGTGCGCCTTGCCGGCGTGCAGGCACCAGCGCCCCGGCATCCGCGGGACGACCGGATCCGCGGCGCCCGGTGCGCGGTCGAACGCCGCTCCCCAGCCGTGCCGCCACCGCCCAAGCATGTCGGCCAGCACCGGGTGGACCGGCACGACCGAGGCCGCGCCGGTCTTCGTGGGCTGGCCGTCGTAGGTCCGCGAGCTCGTGAGCCGCCACAGGGGCGCCGCGGTCGTGTCGACGTCTCCCCAGCGCAGGCCGGCGATCGCGCCGAGCCGAAGCCCCGCGAGCCCGCCGAGCGCCACGAACACCCGCGCGTGCTCGGGCAGGGCGACCGAGCCGATCATGGTCGCCAGCTGCTCGCGCGTGTACCGGCCGGCGCCCTCGACGCTGCCGACGTCCTCGCCGAGCTGGGCGCTGGTCAGGATCGCTGGCGTCGCGTCGACGTGGCCGGCGATCGCGGCGTCACGAAACATCGAGCCGGCCAGGCCGTAGACCGAGTGGATCGTGTGCGGCGCCAGCGTCGTCGTGGTCCGCAGCGCGTGGATCCAGGTCGCGAGGTGGCGCGGGCGGACGTCGGCGAGGAGCATCGAGCCGAGGTGCGGCAGGATGTGCAAGCGCATGCGCCCCTCCTCGGTCTTGTGGCCGCGGTGCTGGACCGAGCCGGAGCCGGTCGCGAGGTAGCGAGCCAGCGTTGCCGCGTGCAGGTCGCGGCGCGCGGTGAGCCACCGATCGGCGTAGGCCGCGACGGTTAGCGGGCCGATCGTGACGACGGCATGCTTCGCGGCGAGCGCCTCCTGGGCCCGATCGGCGAACCGCCGCGCCTTGGCCTCGTCACCGATGCGGTATGGCGTCGGCATGCGCACCCACCGGGCACCATCCTTGACCCGGCACCAGAGGACGTTCCCGCGCGCGTAGATGCTAGCCACGGCCGGACGCTACCATCTGATCGCCTGGCTCCCATCGGAGCTTCGACTGCATCGGGTGCGTGTCGACGCGCGGTCGTCGATCGCGAGACCACGATCCGCCAGGCGACTCCGCGACGACGCGCCAGCCGGCGGCGCGCAGACTTGCGCCGCCCTCCTCGGCCAGCGTGTAGGTGACAAGCCGTCGGTAGCCGATCGCGCGCGCCGCGCGCCATGCTGCGCCGTAGAGCATTGAGCAGGCGTTCCGGTGGCCCTCGATCGCGGCAAGGCGCGTGATCTCGGCCGTGGTTGCGTCGTCCAGGTGGCGCGACACCGGGCGGCCAACGATGACGACCCCGACGACCGCAGCAGATTCGGTGAGCGCGCAGGCGATCGCGAACAGTCCACCCTGCGGCGCGCGGTGATGGCGATGGTGCGCGGTCACGAACGCGCGCGCCTCGCGAAGCGTGATCGGGGCAAGCTCGATCACCGGCGCGCCATCCTCGAGACGGCCCGCAGCGCCAGTTCCTCCGGCGACTCGTCGTTGCTCGCCTTGCTCGTCACCCGCCGCCCGGTCGCAAGCATCCGGTCCAGTTCGTCGCGGCGCACGCGCAGGACCCGCCCAGCCCGGTAGCCGCGCAGCTTGCCGGCGCGGACCCACCGGCGGATCGTGCCCTCGTTGACCGATGCGACGGTCGCAGCATCCGTGGTGGAGAGGTACTCGGCGGCCGGCGCGGGCTGGGGCGCTCGAGCGGCATCGACCAGCGCGGTCACGAGCGCCTCGACCGCGGCGCGGATCTTAGCGTCGGCGGTCATGGCGCGTCCATCCACTCCGGCCAGCCCATCGCCTTGCGACACGACCGGCAGGTGACGCACTTCTCGCTGGCTGGGATCTGCGTGTCCCACGCGATCGGCGTTCCGCACATCGCGAACGGCGACGGAGACGGGTGACCGCTTAGCCGGACCGGCTGCGTGAGCGCCGACACGCGCCGCACGTGGACGACGATCGCGTTGACGGTCTCGCACGTGACGAATTCGGCGCTCACTTCCACCGCCCGATCAGTCGCTGCCCGATCACGTTGACGACCTCGAGCCGTCCGACGTCGAGCAGGTAGCGCATGGCTTCGGAGATGCCCGGCCGAGAGAGCGGCTCGGCAAGGTCGCTGTCGACTAGACCACCGTCGCGGCGCGAGCACGTCGCCGCCACGAGCCGCGTGAGCAATTCGCGGCAACGGGTCGCCTCGGCCTGGAACTTGAGCAGCCTGTCGCACTCGGCCTCCAGCGCCTGCAACTCGGTCGCGACGGCGCAGTCTGCGCACGTGCACGCCTTCAGCTTCGCGGTGTCGGCGGCTAACGCTTCGACCGGGGTCTTGTTGTCGTCGTAGATCTTCACGACCGCCACCTCGCCACAGTCCGCCGCCCCTGCTCGCTGACGATCTCGACCCGGCCGATCTCGGCGAGGTAGCGGATGGCGTCGGCGGCGACCTTGCGCGCGAGCGGATCGGAAAGGTCGCTGTCGATCGTTCCGTCGAAGCGCAGGCAGGTGTCAAAGACGAGTCGGCGAAATATCTCCTGGCACCGCTTGATCTCGTCTGCCAGCCGCGACAGGTCGCCGACGCGGCGATTGGCATCAGCCCGCAGCCGCCTCGCATCGGCCAGCGCCTCGTCGATGATCGCATTCTTGGTGACCATGGCCAGCGCCGATGCTCGCAACTCGGCCCGCAACCGCTCAACCTCCACCGCATCGGGGCACACGCCATCCTCGGCGGTCGCTTCGCCGTGGCGCAACCGCTCGAGCTCGCGCTGCGATGCGGCGAGGTCGGCGCGGAGCGTGGCGATCTCGCGCTCCATGGCAGAGCGCTCGTTGAGGAACGCCGCAGATAGCTCGGCGCGCTGTTTGGCGATACGGTGCGCGAGCGCCGCCGCGCGCTTGAACGCCCTCTTCGCGGACAGCGGCCAGCGGTCGTCAGTGTTCCGTTCGTCGCAGCGGCATCCTCCGTTCGTGCCCATGCCGCCGGGCGCGCCGAACACGCACGAGTTGTCGCCGCAGAGTTCGAGGCCGACAGCGGCCAGATCTTCGTCGGTGATCAGCTTCGTCATCTCCGCACCTCCTGGTCTTCGTCGCCCGGGTCGCCGCCGTCGATGCGGGCGACGGTCAACGGTTGGTTCACGGTCCAGCAGTCGCGCTCGTCCAGGATGCGCATCGATCGACCGCACCACATCGACGGTCGGCCGCCGCCTCGGAGTGGGTGCGTCTCGCCCACGCACACCGGGCAGGTCGCGATGAGCGTCACGGCTGCACCTCGTGGATTGCATTCCTGCGCCACTCCGCGATCGTCTCCGGTTCGCCGCCTTCGATCGGGAGATCAGGCATGTCGAATAGAACCTCCCGGATCGACAGCGTGCGGATCTTGACCTTGTCTCCGCTCGACACGATGCGCGCGCCAACGATCGACCACGCCTTGCCTCGCTTCGCCTCGTCGTGGACGAACTGTTGCAGCCGGCCATCGTAGTACGCAGGCATGCGCTGGACAAAGTGGACGTCTTCGTTATCCACGCACACCGGCGTCGTGCCGTCCGGATCGGCAGCTCGCAGGAGGGCGATCAGTTCTGCCGTCGTCACGGCTGCACCTTGGCCTTGAGCGCGGCGAGGCGATCGATCCACCGCACGTTTCGCGCGAAGCTGAAGTCCAGCGAGTAGCAGTCGATCGCTTCCTCTGCGAGCGCCATCGCCTCGGCCAGCGCCACGCGCAGTTCTTTCATCTGGGCGGAGACGTCGCGCGTAGCGGCCTCGCCCGCGTTCGCAGCCATCGCGAGCACCTGCGCGCGTTCCTCCTCGAGCGCATCGAGCGCGGCGGGGAGGAGCGTGCGGGCCGCGGCGATGAAGGCGGCGTCGGACCACCCGATACAGCCGTCGTCGCACGAGACGCCGCCGATCGCAGAGATCTGTATCCCTGGATGCGGCTGCTCGATCCATGGCCCCGGCGTCGCCGCATCGCACAGCGCCCGGGCCGCCTTGATCTCGTCGTCGGTGAAGTCAGCCACGGTCCACCTCCTTCGCGCGCTCGACCATCCGCTCCATCTCAAGCACACGATCGTCGAGAAACTCCGCCTTGCGCTCCATATCCGCCAGCCTCGCATTGACCGCCGCGTCGCGAGCGTTGATGCGGTCAACTAGGTGGCCGATGGTGTCGTCAAGACCGGCAAGGCGCTGATTGACCGCCGCCAGCATGCCGTTGTCGACGGGCGCGACCGCGGGAGGCGGTGCAGTGATGGACGCCATGAGCATGCCGATCCGAGAGCAGATCTCGGTGGCACTTCCGCGCAGCATCGAGCCGAGATCGACAAGCGCCTTGACGTCCCGCTGGATCGCGGCGAGCTCGGCCAGCACGTGTGCGAGGTCGGGGCTAGCCACGGTCGGCATCCTTCGGGTGCGCCGCCAGCCATGCGCCGAGTTCCGCGATGAGGCGGGGCACGTCGGCGCGGTCGATTAGGATGAAGTCATCGCCCGACTCGGCAAACGTCGGCCCCATGATGCAGGCCATGTCGCCCGCAAAGCGCTGCTCACCCTCGACGTGCTTCCAGTCGACCGCTTCTCCCCGCGCGCTTCGCACCTGCGCCGCCGCGACGTGGAGCGCCGAGGCGATCGCGTCGGCCGTGGCGGGGTCGCAGGAGAAGCGAGCGTTGACGTCGACTCCGGCGTGCGACTGCTCGACGAAGATGTCGACCTCACTGCTATGAACGTCGGCGCCGATGTCGATCGTGCGCCGCACGCTCTTGTCGTTCTTGAACGTCGCGATCATCGTGAATCCTCCGCGCGACTGGCGCGCTGTGCCACAGTTGTTATCACACCATCGTCACGCGGTCAACGCGCTTCGGGCGGCCGCGAATCCCTCGCGCGATCCGTCGGCGTGGCCATCGCTGTAGCCATGTTCCCACGCGTCCATCGCGACGGCGCAGAGCGCGCCCGCGATGGCGATGTTGCGTCCGAGCACGACCATCGCGCGCGTGAGCATGCGCCGGTCGTAGACCTCCACCCATCCCTCCTCGGTCACAGCCACCCGCTCCGCGACCGCAGCCACGCGAGCGCCTGGGGCCCGGGGTCCGTCTTCCGGTCCGGGTCCAGCGTGCAGTGCCCGGCGAGGCGAGCGGACGGCATCCCGCCCCAGGTGTGCGGCACGCCGTTGGGCGCGATCTTCAGGTCCGGCGGCGCCGTGCCGAGCTGCGGCCGGATCGCGTCGAGCAGGGCGCCCAGCTGCACGTACTGCCACGCGGTCAGCTGGTGCCACCCGTGCGTCTTCGGGCGCAGGACGTCGGGCACGACCTCCTCATCGGGCAGCGCCGGGCCGTAGGGAGCCCACGGCCGGCCCACGCCCGGGGACTCGCCGAACCGCCAGGCGTCTCCGACGCGGCGCACGAGCCCCGCGCAGTGCATCTCGATCCCGACCGCGATCAGGTTCGGGTGCGTGCGCCGCCCGCCGCTCGTGTACCAGCCGTGCCCCGGCTGGCCGCCGGCGTGGTTTCCGTTGCGGGTGATCGCGACCAGCTGGTGCGCGCCGTCCTGCGGCGTGCGCCCGATGAGGAAATGCGCGCACGCGCCGTTGGACGCGCGCGACCGCCACGACGACAACAGCGCGCCGAACGAGCGCGGATGCATGTCGGTCGTGTGGACGACGACAGTGAGCGGCTTGATTGCCCCGCCGACGCGGCCCGGGTGCGCGGGCGAGTGCTGCGCACCCGACCACCAGCCGTCCGTCCATGCCACCGGGGCGGCCTCGGGCGCGGGCGCCTCGTGCTTCGCCGGCTCGCCGAGGATGCGCAGCGGGCTCGGCTGGAACGGGCCGGGGCCGCTCGTGTTCGTGCGGTCGAGCCCCGGCAGCAGGCCGAGGTGCGAACGCCACCAGTCACTCCACGGGATCGCCATGATCGCTCATCCTCTCGAGGTCGCGCATCGCTGCCTGAGCCCGGCGCTGGACCTCGAAGTCGCGCCGGATCTGGTGGGCCGCCTGCGCCAGCTCGGCGACGGTCGGCAGGAACGTGCAGGAGTTCACGAC
>Ga0075464_10001203_pt1 | contig 11688 bp, 7 predicted proteins | sample DEB19_08_DNA_5_FD_75068 | JGI IMG/M metagenome (GOLD analysis project Ga0075464, IMG submission 75068) | Aqueous microbial communities from the Delaware River and Bay under freshwater to marine salinity gradient to study organic matter... | ecosystem: Environmental > Aquatic > Marine > Coastal ...
CAAAAAAGCAGCGATGGTAAAACCGGCGCTATCTTTAAGCTCAAGCGCCCCGCCGTCGTTAACGATTTTTAGTCCGATTAAATCGACAACTGGGCTAAAAAACTGCAAGCCTTTTTGATCAAGTGCGGCGATGACAAAACCATTAGCATCTTTGACAACTAAATCGTCACCGTCTTTAGTGATCGTCATGCCTGCCAGCTGACTAGCAGCGGCAGTAAATGACGCAAGCACGTCACCCGCACCGTTTTTAACGTCGAGCTGCTCACTGATCAGCGGTAAAAACAGACGCAAACCTTGGGCGACCAGATCAGCAATTACAAAACCATATTTATCTACCAGCGCATCATCACCAGATTTGATTAACTCAGTGCGATTGATAACCTCGACCGCAATCGCAGCTAGTGCTACAGCAAGGTCATCGCGGTCGGATTTAGTCAGTGTTGTACCGTCCCATTGCCACAGCCAATTATTTGCTGGTGTTGGGTCGTTGGTGACACGGGCGAAAGAGTTGGCAGGTAATGATGCTTTGGCTGCATCAAGTGCAGCAAAGGTCAGGTAGGCTTTGGTTGCACCGTTGGCCAGTGCATTGATCAGACCCAGCAAGACCGTGTCTTGTGCTGACGTACTTGCGATGATTGCATTGTCAGCAGCGATACGATTGGCGCGGTCAAGATCAACCGTTGCGGTGATTGCGTCATCTGCGGCTTCGAATCGTGTAGTCAGATCAGTGTCGAGTGCGTCCACCGTGTCCAATATTTCGCCTTGCACGCTATACGATGCAGCATAAAAAACCTGCTGATCATTTTGCGTCAGCAGGCGCATGGAAAACTGACGCTCTGCAACGTAAATCCGAGCAGGCGCACCGCTTCGCCATACATAGCCGCCGCTGGTAGTGAGTGGCTGTGGCGCAGCGATAGTTAGGTCTGGATCATAAAAAACCTCAATCGGGTTTGTTTGCGGGTCAAGATTGGCTATCCCGACGTATAGTTTGCCCGCATCGAGCGGCACGCCCGTATCGGCACGGTAGCTATCGAACGGATTTACAACTTCCACGCTCATCGGTTTTCCCCGTCATCATTTGTCTGATTATCGCGCGAACCGCCAACACTTAACAACCATGCAGCAGCACCTATTTTCTTAACCGCCGCTTTTTGTTCGTCGGTTAATTTTGAATGGAATTCAATCCACTGTTTTGTACGCTCAAGACGTGCATTAGTAACCCGCGCCCGTGTCGAATCCGGTGCAGACTGAGCTGCTGCCGTAGCCGCTTCGGTTTCTGGTAGTGCAGCCAAGCGCCGCCCACTTGCGTCATATGATTGCTTCATGGTCTCAAGCTGTCGTGGACTCATTGCCTTACCGTATGACTTTTTATCGACTGCCTGAGCAATCGCGCCTTTAATCTTCGCGCCGATCTGCTGTCCAATCACCGCGCCCGCCGCCGCACCCGCTGGGCCCGCCATAGCGCCACCTGCGGCAGTACCGCCCATTGTCATGCCAACCTCTGCGCCCTTGGTCGAGATATTGCGTAGCATCGACGCTGTGCCGGACGGTTGAGCATCGACCCGCCGCAGAATCCCATGAGCCGCGACGAAGGTCTCTAGCTTTTGAGCGCCCTTTTCTCCGAATATTTCACGCAACTTGTCGCCGCGATAAGGCGCAAGCGCTTTACCGATTGCCGCCACCGTGTCGGGCTTGGTCGAGTCGTAGCTGGTAATTTTTTCAGCAATCTGAGTGCGAATCTCGCCAATCGCCTGATCTGCCATCTTTTGCAATTCAGGCGTAGGCATATCCTCAAGCTGTTTCATAATGTGTCGGAATTGCGCCGCGTCAGTTTCAGCCAAAGCAGCGATGTTAGCAGCCACTTTTTCATGGCTGATCTTGCGGTTAATACCGTCTACATCTAGCAGTCTAGCAATGCCTTTTGGGTTGCTAAAAATCCGGTGGTACTGCGTATTGACCGCCCGCGCTTCGCCGTACACACTGCGATTTAGCGTAGAGAATACAGCATCGTCGATTAGTGCATTGAGTTCGCTAATCACGCGCCCCGTCTCAAACGTGCGAATGCTGTTTAAGTGTTTGCGCACCATTTCGGCTTGCTTGGCAGACATTGACTTGGGATTGCCGCGATCATCGAGCAGTCGCTGCTCAAACATGAATGATTTTAGGCTTTTGCGCATACTGAGCAGCGCGTCATTGTAAAACGCACTATCTTCTTTCAGTTTAGCTTCAAGCCCTCGCAACTCAATGCCGCCCGTCATCGCGCCTTGATCGTCAGCCAGTTTGTAGAACGCTTTGATCTTCTCGCGATACCATGCCTGATATGCTTCAAGTGGCCGAACAATCGCAGCGCCCCGCGTTTCCGGTGTGGCTTTAGCTGTACCGCCCATTGATTCGACAACGCCATCGCCATATTCGCGCAGCTTTTGCCGCTCAAGCTCTAGCTGCTCCTTCATCTTGACACCGTAGTCAGTGTCATATTTGGCAAGTTCAGCATCCCATTCTAGCCGCTTCAAATCACCCTCGACTGATCCGCCACGAATCTGATCGTCGGTTAGGCCAATGTCACGCAATACATCATAGCGAGCTTGGTGTAGCGCAGGCGACACGCCGCCAGATACCGGCGCAGACCGTTTGAAGTCGAGCAACTCATCTGTGATCGGCGCGGACTTCTTGCGCCCCTTGCCGCGTGCCGCATTAGCTGCTTTCTCGGCCTTATTGCCGCCTAGCATCCGATCCATAACCGCCATAACTTCGGGCGATAAGTCGGCGCGTGGATTGGTTGCAGCAAACTCAGCAAGCGACGTATAGACATCAGTCAGCCACTGTTTGAAGTTCTCGAATACGCCTTTTAAACCCTTGGTTGGTGCTTTGCCGGTCAGTAGATATTGCTCAAACGATTCTGCAAACTTCTCGTGGACTTCGCGTTTTTGGCTTGCAGTCAGATCAGACCATGCACGGCCATCGTGACCCGCCCACGTCATTACTGCGTCAACGTCCGCCTGAATTTTTGGCGACTCATCTGCAAGTTTTGCGTGAGTTTCAAGAAAGTGGTGACCAGCTTCATGCACAAAACTTGAAGCATTGGCATTCTCGCCGAATACCATTGCATGTTCACGCTCGCCAAGCCGTAGGGCAGCGTTAGCACCGCCTACGTTGCCACGCTCAACACTCAGCCCCACCTTAGCAAACACTTCGTCAGGCGTTAATCCAAGCGCTTTAGCAGTGGCCGCATAGTATGCTTCGGCTAGTTTGCCCGCTTGCTTGGCTTCATCCGCCGAACGCCCCGCCGCCTTGACTTGTTCGGCGATACGCTCACCGATTGCCGCCGCTTGGGGTTTGTTTTTCTGAAAAAGGCTATCCTGCATCGGACTGCCCTTCGCTTCCACTTCTGCAATCTTGCTTTGGATATATTCGCTAATCGCCCGCCCCGAGTTCGCATTTTCACCAAAAAAGACTAGTGCTTCGATAGCACCCGCAGATAAGCCATCATCAACCAACTTCCCTTGGTCGAGATAGTTTTTGACGGTTAAGCCTGTTGCTTTAATGTCGGCGTATTTGTTAGCCGCTTGCGCAAGATCAGCGCCTATCGTGGTCGGATACCGCTCACCCTTTGCCGCAGCTTCGGCCAATGCTGCGACCGCGCCCGCTTGTTTCTGTAGTGCCGCGCTGACTCGCTTGCCGTCATCGCCCATTGACTCGGTAAAGCGTGCGATCAGATCAGCGTCTTGATATGCCTTTTCAGAAACAGCGGCCTGAATCCGACGTACCGCATTTTGAGAGATGCGGCCATCTGCGGTCATCAGGTCGCCGCGTTCAGCGACAGGCAGCGCACCCATAAAGTCGCGTATAAAATCATGGGACGCGGGGATGTTCATCTCGCCATCTTCACCGCGTTTTAGCTTGCCTAGATCAGGCAGTGCCTTAGCGTCGATCCGCGCCTGTTCGCCAGTTGTCATCCGTAACGTAGTTGGTGCGTTAGAATCCTGCGCAATCATTTGCGCGTCAGCGTCATCTTTAACACGGCGGACAAGAACGGGGCGCTCGACACCCGCCAAGCGTGCAGGGTTAATACCAAGTTCGGCTGCTTTTTGAATGATAAACTGGCGGTATTCGTCGCCAACGCCTTGAGCATAACGCCGCTCGATTGCCGCCAATCGTCCATGACCCGCCACTGCTTCATTGCCGAAAACCGTAGGCGCGCCATCGCTAAACTTAGGGGATTCAGCCAGCCATTCGGGATTTAGTAGATTAGTGATTGTATTGATTTGCAATGCGCTTGCGTCACTGTCACGATTACGCGGTTGCAGTTCAGGACGCGCCGCTTTGTTGGGCGTTAGATCGGCATTGGTTGACTTGACCACCGACTCAATTGGCACAACGTCGTACTCAAACGCGACCGGCTTTTGTGACGTAGTAAACGCCCTGCCTTGCGTGGTTTTTGGTGCGGCTGGTTTGGCGCGCGGGGTCAGGCCGCCCACTGTGGTGATTGTTCCGGCAGGGGCTTGGATTGGTGTAGCGGGCGGCGTATTGGAGCGCTTAGGGGTAAGACCATAACCGCCATCAATGGCCGAGACCTCGTGTGTTGCTTCTAGCCTGCCTAGCATCAGGCTGTTCTGTGCAGCTTCGGCAGTCTCGTAGGGCTTGCCAGTTCTTGATGAAATATATGTGCCATCCAGCACTGGATTCGCCACCCCAGCAGGAGGACGCGACGCGCCGCCGTCAGGCCGAATCGTGACTGTAGGGCTTTCGGGCGTAAGCGTGGTTGCGGGACGTGGGGCAGGATCATCCGCCATTAGCTCGGCACGCATCACGCGAGCAGATGCGTCCAGTCTTGCGCGATTGGTTTTGTGCGCAGCCTCAACATTATCTGCGAGTGCGCCACGCTCTGCTGCTGTCAGCTCAGCAGGGTTGCGCTTGTAGTGGCCATCACGCAAAAGATCGAAAAAACTGCCCGCCGTGTTTTGTGAAAGAATCTGTACAGGGCTGAAACCTTCCGCGGCGCTATAAGATGTGTTTTGCTCTACCTCGCCTGTACGAAGATCGGTCGTTTGCACACTTGCATTGCCTGATTTCCCATCGTGAGTGATTTTAATCCCTACTGCGCGACCATCTTCTATTGCATAGTGATAAGTGACATTTTCTCGGGAAAGCTCATAGGTGACCCCTCCATCTTCGTCCACAACTTTAGCTTTGTGGCCTTTTTCACGATTGGCGATAGGTGTGTGACTTGTGGCGGTAGGGGGCGCTTCTTTTACCGTACGTTCGCGCACAGGACGTGGCATCCCTTCGGCTGGATTGGTTGCCAGTGGCTCACGTTGGCTTCGTACAAAATCACGGATAGCAGTGGGCGAGTTCGCAGTTTGAGTAGCGGCATCGGGCGTGCTAAATGGCGACGCTGTGGGCGCGACAGGTGTCGCATTGATCGGCGGTGGACGTACGGCAGCGGGGCGACCGCGCACAGCATTAGCAGCAGCCCGAACCGGCGTAGCTGGATTTAATACAGTACCAAGCGCAGCAAACGCGCCCTCGGTTAATGCCGCGTTTCGTGCAGCGGTTTCGTCGATCGTTTGTTGCGATATAGGCAAGCCCGCTCTTTGTGCAAGTTGCAAAGCGCCGCCAGTACCTGAATACACAGCGCCGCCCGTTGCTTGCTGTGCTGCTAGAAACGGTTCGCCAATTGCTGTCCCCATTAAGCCTAGCGCAGCCTGTCCAGTAGGCGTGCGCGGAGCATATGTCAGCATGTTTTGCGTTTCATTGACCGTAGTCACAGCATCTTCGCCAGTGCGACCAGTTAACGGACTAGTCAGCAGGTCGATACCGCCCGCAATACCGCCGAGAATCTGACTTCCTAAGCCAGTCCCCATTGACGCTACGCCCTCGGCCAGTCCAATACCTGACCCTGTGCCACCCGCTGATCCCATAGCAGAACCTAGATTGCTCAGCGAATCGCCTACGCGCCCTAGATAGCCCTGCGCCGGTTGTGCGCCTTTTAGCTCGAACGGAATATGACGCGGTGCAGCAATCACGCCCGCCTTGTAGTCGCGCTCAAATTCAGCCCGCTGCTGTGGAGTCATCGACCCGTCGTTATAGGCCATGATGATCTCGACGGGCAGCACATACGGTGCAGCCTTTGCCGTCGCTTGTGCAGCCTGAGCAGGTGCAACAGGTGCGCCGCCACTACCACCTGAACCGCCAGTCGGCGCAGCAGCCCGCAACATGGTAGCCCCTGCGGGTTTTTGAATGGTCGCAAAGTCACGCTCGTAGTCTGCCCGCTGTTCTGGCGACATGCGACCCGCTTTGTATATGTCGTACAGTTTTTTGCCTTGTTCGGGTGTTAGCGCCTGAGCATTCGCAGCCCTTGCGCCGCCCGCAGGAACTTGCAGGCCTAGCGCTCGATTCACATCATCCCACGACCGTCTAGATTGCGGATACGGCGAAGTTGGCAGGCTTGCCCACTCAGCGCCGACCTTGAGAACCGCCGTACCAAACCGACCGTTAACAACATCTTGCAGCGCCCCACGATTAGCAATCAACGCAACCGCCCCGAAGTCTTGGGATTGTTGACTCATGTCTTTGGTTTGTTCGGGATATTGCCGCTGCAAGCCTTTCCAAGTATCAAACAGAAACCCGTAGCGGCCAAATGCGCCGCTTGAGTTTGTTTTTCCGTCAGTCTGTCTAAATTCCCGCTGTATATTTGGATGACGGTCTAGCGACTCGACGCGGCCACCACCAAACGTGGTGTTATAGCCATGCGTGGTTGTGCCTTCCATCGCTGAAAGCATATCCAAAAACTTGCGCACGTTTGGGTTATTCAGCGTAGCTTGTAGGTTTTCAGCGGTTGTTGCTTTGCTCGGCGCTTTAGCCATGTCTATGAACTCACTGCGGCTTGTTGACTAATTGCATGTATGACGCTGTAGGCGCTGTGGTTTTCTGACCTGCGGGCGTATCATCTTGCCCCACCCGATCATCAACAATAGTCGGCAAATACTGAGCACGAAACTGTGGGTAAGTCACGCCCGCAGGTACAACCGTTCCCATAATCTCAATCGGACGCACAGTTTTACCCATGCCGCGATTCTCTTGCAGCCATTCGGCCTTAGATTCAGCGACCGTTGCGGCCATGTTTGCCACCCGCGCCATAGACGCAAGGTACTTTGACAGGTAGTCAGGTGGATCATTCTCGCTTGGGAATGGTTTAGCCACCATATCCATATCGCTATTAGACGCGGGCTTGAAGTCTTTTAGCATCTCGCCGATAGCCTTGGTTTTAATCTCCAAGTATTGCTGGCGGGCTTGGGTGTATTCGTTTTGATTGCCGCTCGACTGTCTTAACCACTCGGCAATTGATCGATATTGCTTGCCGTCGCCTGTTTTGCCAAATTCTGACATTCGAGCCGCCAATGTTTCAGCACGGTTCGCTAGTGACGCTTGGTCGGTTGCCTTCTCAACATATTCCGTCATTGTAGGCTGCAAAGCAGGCGGCAATGTGGAAATCTTTTCAATCCACTGTGCGTGCACAAGTTGCTGGGCTTCGGCGCGTAGTGCGGTGTTTTGTCGCGCAATCTCGGCCATATTTGCCGCTGTGTTTGCCCGCTGCTGTGCAATCTCATTCTGGCGAATGTCTGAGTTGATCTTAGCTAATCGCGCTGCCCGCTCATTGGCTGCATTAGCCGCAACTTCGGCGGCTTCTGCTGTGATCTTGCCCGTTTCTGCTACGGTCTTACCGATCCGAGAAACAGTCTCACCCGCTTCGGCTTCACCTTTTAGAAAGTCACTAGCGTCTTTTGCGTCCATGGTGATTGCTGCAACATTGGCGGCAATCCGTGGCGCAAGGTCAGGGCTTTCGATCATCGCTTGAGCGAGTGCTTCTGTAGCCTTGGCGTTTTGTTCATCGCCACTATTTCGCAGCGCCGCCGCCTGTTGCATTAGCAAGTCCTTTGCAGCATCAAACTTCTTTGCACTGACTAGGCTGCGCACCTGCATAGCGGTTTGGTAGGTTTGCCGCCGCCGTGTCTCGCCCATTTCTTTTAGTGCAGCATCAGCGCCCGCGTTAAACTCGGGAAACTCAGAGCGCAAGCGCACCGCATTACGCAGATAATCCGTATCATTTGCGCCGTCTAGCAACTCAGTACGCCGCGCATCGTAAGCCGCTTTACGTGCTAACGCTTGCTGCTGTTGCCGCTGCATTTCTGCCAGTTTGTACTGATTTTCCTGAATCGCTTGGTCACTGACCTGCATCGACTGGCGGTTCATTTGCATTGTCTGAGCGCCCTGCATACCTTGCATCATCGCCTGCGCAGGGTCAACGTATTGCATCCGATAATCCGTAGGCTGCACCATTAGAAACTCACTCCCATGTACTTGCCGAGATTGCCAAAATCTATGCCGCCCAGCCCACCCGCAATACTACCGATCATATTTTGCGCATTCTGGCCGCGTGCCAACTGATAGCCCGCCGTGTTTGCGCCCTGCGATTGATACAGGCCGCCGATAGCGTTAGCTGATTGCATCCCAGCATTGCCCTGCATTGCCGCAGCGTTTTGACCAAGCGCAGTAATGCCGCCAAGGTTTTGATACTGTGACGCGATAGCCTGATTAAGTAGCGCTGGTGCAAATTGAGCCATAGCCGCCTGCGTGTTGCCACCGCGCAGGCCGCCCGTAGCCGCCGCATTCTGTAGCATCGCGTTTTGGCCTTGCTGCAATTGTGCCCGAAAGCCCGCCGAGTTCTGAATCTGATCGTATGCCGCTTGCTGTGCTGCATTACCATTTAAGCCGATCAAGTCTTGCTGTAGCTGTAGCGATCCTTTTTGCCCCGCTACGATTGGTTTTGTTGGCCGCGCAAACCCTTGAGCCTTGCCGTATTTTTCGTAGTGCTCTTCCGGCGTCAGCTCGAAACCCCACTTGCCACCCCTTAGCTTTAGCTTTAGGTCTGGATTGTACTGCTGCATATATGCTTCGGCGTCGAACTCGCCGCCAGTTTGCGCAGTTCCAGCGCTCGCCTGTACATATGGCTTCATGAGCGCCTGTAGCGCGTCAAATTGCCGTTGTTGTTCGGCGATTGCCCGCGCATCGGCTGCATTCTGTGCATCCGCTGCCCGACCCGCCGCCTTGTTTGCTGAACGGTTACTCAACATAGAGCCACCAACCACCACTGCTCCTGCAATAACCATAACTAACCCCCAATCCATTTACTGTGAACGCGCTCAATCGGCATTAAGCCGTGCTGCTCCAAAAACTTACCCGCAGGTAAGTGATCCTTATAGCCGACCACCCAGCGAGACACGCCGCGCCGCTTTAGCTCGACTTCCACCGCGTTAAACAAGATAGACCCCGCACCCGCTTTTCTTGTGTCGGGTCGAACGTAAAACAGATCAGTGATACAGGTTAGGCAGGTTGCGTAGTGCATGTGCGGCTGGATAAATCCAACGTAGTAGCCGATTAGCTCGCCCGCTTGTCGAATTGTCACAAAGAACACAACGCCCATCTGCTCTAAAACAGCGTAATGATCCCATCGCGGAATCAGTGGCACTTTATCCTGATCAAGTGCTAACTCGTCGTAGTGTAGCGGAAAGACCCGCTCAAGTTCAGGTGCGCATTTAGTAAACGATTCGACGTGGGCAGTAATCATGGTTTAGCACCTGCGATATCAACGATCATAACGATTCTATCATCAGAACCGTTGTTGATAACCTCGTGTTCCAGCAAATTATTAAACATCCACACTTCGCCCGAACACATCGAAATACTTTCATCTTCACAGCGTAGGACGTTGCCCGCCGTTGCTTGTAGGCACACCTGATAACGCTGGTAGTAGTCCGCAACACCGCCACCGTCGCAATGTGCGGCAATGACCTTGCCCATCGGTAAGCGCGTAATAATCACGCGACCAAGCCGAACACCACGAACGCGCGCCATTAGCGCAAAGACAATATCTTGCGCTGCTGGTAGTTTGTCCCATGCTGGGTAGCAAACAGACTCATTTGTATCAGGCACTTGATTGGCAGGTACATCCAGATCCTGAAAGCGCAACCAGATATCATCTACAACCGCGTGCGGTGAATCAGGATATTCACGCCGCAGCCCGTTTTGATTCCATAGATCGGGTTGCACCGCAATTTGATGCAGCAATGGCAAAGCGTCCACTGTACCAGCGACTTGCAAAAAGTTGCGCATTAGACCACCTCGGCGACAGACAGAATCACGGTTAGTGCCGTACCCGTAGCCGTCACCACTTGCGCCGCATTGACTTGGTGATTTAGCAACTCGGATACCACCAAGGTAGCATCGGCTGCAATGGTCTTTTTGACGTGCTGGACGCTGTTTACTAGCACCACCAAATCGACTGGCAACGCTGTAGGATTGTGCGCAGTGAATGCGCGAATCTGTGCAAGCGTGGCAGCAGGTGCGGTATACAGGGTATTGCTACCGACCGCTAGTGTTGCGTTAAATGCTTGTATATAAACAATACTCATGGGGCAACCTCAACGATAAGGGGGATTAAAAGATCATGCGACTGTGAGCCAAGCGCCACCAAGTTTAACGCATTCTCAGACTGAACACTGATCGCCACTAAGCCCAGTGCATCGGTAGTGCGCACAGGCACGCCGACTAAGCCTAGCACGTCAGGCGCAGTCTTGTTTAGTGCTTGGATTGCCGTTGTTTGCGCAGTATCGGCGGTAATTTGCGCCTGCTGAATTGCTGCAAAAATCTGCTGCACCGATGCTGGCAGAATATCGAATGCCTGTACTTGCAACTTCTCAAAAAACCGCTTGGTGCGCAAGTCTTTAGCGAACGCATCAAGAATGTGACGCGGTAGTCCGCCCTTGTCACTCATACGCCCAGCCCCTCAATCTCAAGATCTAGCCGACTAAACGCGCCTAGACTATTGTCGCAACCACGAAAGCGCAGGCCAAGCGTAGACTGAAACCGACCAATCACGCGCCGCCATGTTAAGCGTCGTGCATAGTCGCCGCGTAATCCTTGATTCCTAATCTTTTCATCTGACCACGTTAGACCGTCGACCGTGTAAGACATGAAAACCTGTGGCGAACCACCAAGCGGCACACGTCCGCCAAGCGTTACCAATTCCATGCTGTGAATTTGTCCCGCCTTGTTTTCGTTATAGATCAGGCCGCATTCAAATTGCCACCCGACCGCATCGCCATATTGTGTACTGACCTTTTCGTCGAGATAGCCGATATTTCCATTTAGTGCATCGCCTACAATCCATTTGCTGTAGCAATACACCGCCGACCGCCCGCGATACGCGCCGACCCCTACCTTTGAGGATGACAAGAAAAACCAGATTGGTTGCTCTAGCGCAGCCGTTGCGGCTAAGTCGTAGACCATCGTGCGATCAGGGCAGTGGATTAGCAGATGCACATGCGCGTTATATTCGCGCGCTTCGCAGGTGATTGCAGATAGTTGGTCGTCGGTATAGCCAGCAAGTAGCCGCTCAATTTCAGCCGTTGCAATCTTTTGCGCTTGGCCTGCGCCTGCCAAGTAAACGCTTGGCGGCTCATTGCGGCCGCCGCCTACAAAAGCAACTGACTGAGCAAAGCGGCATTTTGCATGAGTACCGACCACTCCTTTTTCAATTAGCGCGCCCTCGATTCGCTGGAATGCAAACAGGTCACCGCCCGTGTTGTCAAAGAATTCGATTGTGTTGCGGTTGAGCGCCAGCAATTC
>Ga0075464_10001204_pt1 | contig 11686 bp, 16 predicted proteins | sample DEB19_08_DNA_5_FD_75068 | JGI IMG/M metagenome (GOLD analysis project Ga0075464, IMG submission 75068) | Aqueous microbial communities from the Delaware River and Bay under freshwater to marine salinity gradient to study organic matter... | ecosystem: Environmental > Aquatic > Marine > Coastal ...
AAGACCTGCACAAAAAGAGTTTGAAAAAAAGTGTAAAGCGTTTAAAGGCATTTACATACTTACAGATGATTTGGATGACTTTATATTGCAGTTAAAGGCGGTGATTAAATGACAATATTTTTATGTATTTTATGCTTTGTTTTTGGTATAATTACTTGTAAGGCATGGGATAAGATAGTATTGTTCTTCATTGACATTTACTGGGATATAATAAAATAAACGGGGTGGTTTATGCTTAATCTTGCAGTAAGGTCAGATTTAAAGCAGGTATATACAACAGACAGGAATGAGTTAGTAAAATTTCTGTTATGGTGGAAGCAGGTCAAAGGTGTGGGCTATATAGATGATTATTACATAAAAACGCTTGTAAGAGATGGTGTAACATATTACTATTCTGAATTTTTCGGAGTTTATTACGATTACATAACACAGGAAATAATTGATGATTTTTACCGGAACAGAAAAGGCGCTTTAATTGCAAAGATAGAAAAAGACGTGGAAAAAATAAAAGAGGCGCATATATGACAATAGGTGACATAGTAAACCATTGTATAAGAGCAGATGAACTTTGTAACGAAACGTATGATAAGAACGAAACTAAGTTAAAGGCATGGGCTGAATTACATCAATTAAAGGCACAGTTAGCGGAAGATAAAGAGGATATGCAGTTAGACATATTGACTACCTATGCAAAGATAAGGGAAGAAAAGACAAAGTTTAAGGAAGTTGATGGCGTGTTAAAAGAGCCCGAAATAACGTCAGAAAAGCAGTTAGAAAATATCTGTAAAGAAGAAACAAGAAACGAAGCCCGTCTATTAGGCAAGATAAAGAATAAAATAACAATTATAAATCATAAACTAAGGCAGATAGGGCTTGATGTTTATGAAAAGTGGGATAAATGAACTGCGCTATTTGCGGACATATGTGCGGTCCTAATCCACATCACATTATAACGAGAAATGCCTATGGTAGGGACCGCATAGGGTTTGACGTTGACGGAAACAGAATATGGTTATGTCAAGAACATCATTCAGAATGTCACAATATAGGCAGGGAAACATTTTTTAATAAGTATGGGATGGTTGACCGGTTGAACTTAGCAAAGCAATTAAAATATGATTATGACATTAAAAAAGCAGGGAGGGTGAAATGACCGAACAGGAAACAATATTTGCTATGTGTGAAAGCATTATCGGGGAACGGGGTAAAACATACAATAACTTTCTTGAAGCGTCTGTTAAAGAATTTGGGTTTAATATTGGTGCTAAGTTTTACCGATTTGAAAGAAACGATTTGCAGAAACTATTAAAAGGTGAAACAGACATTAATCCCGATACAGCACTTGACTTGATAAATTATGTAACATACTGTCTAATAAAGACAGGTTCTTACAAAAAACATTACTACTATAAAAAAGTAACAGGGGGAAAAGATGAAAATGAAATCCAAAAATGAACTTTTAATAATATTTGATGGGTGGGTTGCGGACACGGAACAGGTGACAAAATTACAGGAAGCCGTAAAAATGTTAAAAGAAGTTTTTAATGAACCAAATATAGAACTAACAATAAGCAAAGATAACTTTATAGAGCACGGGTTTGATTTAAAACTAACAATGACAATACAGGAGGAAAAATGAACCTTTTTGAACGTGAATTTAATCTTAAAGGCAGGGGTGAATGTATTTACTTGTTTCCAATTTATGACGTTCATTATGGTTGCCGTAACTGTAATATAAAACAGTTTCAGAATACAGTTAGAATGATAGCCGAAATGCCAAATGCCTATTGGTTTGGTGGTGGTGATATGATAGAAGCCATTAATCCATCAGACAAGCGATTTAATCCGCAGAATGTAGACCAAGAACTGATAAAAGACATAGGTGATTTAAACAATTTAGTGCATAAACAGGCAGATGGTTTTATAAAAATGACTAAACACATAAAAGACAAGTGCTTGTTTTTACTTGAAGGAAACCACGAAGAAAAGGTTAAGTTAAATTATCACTTAGATATAACGTCAGTAATAGCACACGAACTAAATACGGTTAATTTGGGATATACTGCATACGGAAAGTTTGTATTTAAAAGACAAGGGGCTAACGGTGGCAAAAACGTTAAAATATTTGCTTCACACGGTGACGGGGCAGGGCAGACAACAGGGGCAAAGTTAAACCGTCTGGAAAAGAAAGGGGAGTGGATAATAGCAGATGCTTATTTTATGGGTCACAATCACGGATTAATAGCAAGTCAAGAGATTGTTTTAGATATTAAGTCACAAAAGAGACTTGATTTAATGGAACGTCAAAAACTGTATTGTGTATGTGGAACATATTTAAAGACATATGGGCTAAACAATACGGGATATGGTGAAAAGGTAGGATATAAACCGACACCGACAGGAAGCCCAAAGATAAAGATGATACCTTTTGATAACACATACAAAGACGGAAAAATGATTGAATATCCAGTTAAATTTCAAACTGAAATAATGACCGAAGTATGAAATATGTATCATTAATTTTAGATAAAGACGGTTTAAGGATAGAGAAGTATAAAAAGGGTTTAGGGCAAAAGGCAATAATAACAAAAGGCGGTGATTTAATTGTCAAAAGCAAAGTTAACAATAGAGTTAGCGGAAAACGGGGCAATAGTAACAATACAAGGACATTATGATTTTGCAGAGGGAAAGAAAAGCACAGCAGTTTATAAATTTGATGATGATGATAAACAAGGATTAATTGACCTGCTTTATGAAGTAGACCATTTTTGTGTGGTTGATGAAGGAAAATATAGCAAGGAAAGAGCAGAAATTCAGTTAATACATGGTGAAAAATATATATGTAAAGATGTAAGTTGTGAGATATGCGCAAAAGAAAGAGAGGTGGACTTTTGAAAGGGTGGAGTTTAAGACACAAAAGAAAAGGGGTATAAAGGTTAAAGCGAAAACCGATAAAAAAGAAAAGAGTATATAAATATAGGTTATCACAGCCCCGAGAAAGAAAGAGATAATAAACAACAAAGACTTATTACCTATGCCCTAAGACCGCAAAAGAAAGAATAAAAGAGATAAGATGATAAGGATTAATGTATAAGAGTATATAGGATAGGTTAAAGGAAGTAAATAAGGGTTAAGGGATGGTGTATATATGAGAATAGAGAAGGGTTTAATAAAGTTGTTTTGGCTTTTAGTTTGTGTTGAATGTTTAATATATGTTATAAATAGGTTTTGATATGTCTTTAAGCGTTCTTAATGCTTTTATATATGTATTAAATCCTATGTTTAAATCATTCTTTTATTGTATTCAATACATATTTGTAATCAGCACAATTATTAATAGTGTAATAAGCAATATATACGCTTTGTGCAAGTATACAGATAATTGTATATATCTTACGAAAATTTACGAAACAATGTCGTATAATGTGTCTTATGTTAACTAATACTTGACAAACATTTCACTTTATGCTTTAATTGTGCCTGTAAGGACACATAGGGCATAGGGGGCGTGATATTATCCACGTCCTGAATAAAAGGGCTGTGCAACTCAAGAAAAAGTGTAAGCACAATTTTGAAATAAGGGAGGCATTATGAAGAAAGCAAGACTGATAGGAAGCGTGGATTTAACTGAATTGGTAGACGTTGCTTATTGGACAGGGTACTATGACGGCTTAAAGCATAAAGTCGTGTCTAAGGGCAAGGTAAAGGGCAAAAAAGGGCATTGTGTGAGCGGTAAGGGTGGTGCAAAATGATTGTTGTTTGTTTATGCCATAACGAATTAAGGTATACGCAGGGATTTGTTGAAAGCGTGTTAAAGGCGAAAGATGACTTGAAAGATGTTAAGATAGTCATGGTGGATAACGGTAGTACGGACGGTGTGACTTCGGGCTATTTAAAGACACTAAGTGAAACGAATGATAATTTTGTTTTTAGACAGAATGAAAGTAATGAGTGGTTTACTGTTGCGTGTGATAAGGTTATTAAAGAATATCCGGGTGAAGACATTTATTTAATTAATAATGATGTTGTTGTTTTAGACGGGTGGTTAAGCGGTCGGGAGTTCTTAAAGGAATATGGGATGTTAGGGGCGGTACAGTTAACACCGGGCAATCTTAGAATGAGTTGTTTCTATGGCGGTGAAAGTGACTTCATGAGCCATAAGCAAGGTTGGATGTGGGCGGTTGAAGAACAGGGCGAAATAATTGACGCTGAATGGCTAACGTTCGGGGCGTGTATGATAAATAGGCGTCTATATGACCTTGTAGGCGGACTTGACAGCGAATTAAGGTTCTATTGCTCTGATAGTGATTTAAGCCTGCGTATGAGGGCGTCAGGGGCTAAAATCGGGGTTTGTAGGGATATGAGGGTGATACATTATGGCGGTCAGACAACAAAAGGTATGTCTGAGGACTTTAAAAGGTCAGTCTGGGAGAATTCAGACCAAAAACGATTTGCTAAAAAACATAAACTTAAAATAATGGATTTTGATTACAGGGAGGAAAAATGAGAGATTTTGACGGTAATCCATATTTAGGAACATATACACCGCAGGATTATTATAATTTGATGTTACAAGTAGACCCGTTAAATGCAGAAAAGGAAACAAAAGAAGCCTGTTTTAATAGTGGCACAAGTCAATATAATCCTTTAAATCAAAGAGGCACAAGTGAGCCGTTTGCTTTTAATCCTATACCTGATGAAAAACTTAATAAAATACATGACGATTGGTGGAAAGCAAAACAAGAGCAATATAAACAAATGGAAATAACAGAAATGAAAGCGACAATAAAAGAATTTGAAAAAAGTATTTGGTATAAAATATATAAGTTCTTTGGGGGTTACTAATGAACGTTCTCGTTTTTAATTATCATGTGCCTTATATTTATAACTTGGCTAAGACAGGTCATAAGTTTTTTGTTGTAAATCCTGAAGGTCGGATATGGGATTACCGTATGCGTCCGAAACCTGCTAACGTGGAAGTTATAGACGGGGCAGGGGCGTGGTTACAGTTCGTTCCACAGATTGATAAGTTAATTGACGTGGTTTTAATGCAGGATAACTTTGTAGGTACTCAGCAGGGGTTATTGCCGTATGACATGATAGCAACACAGTTAATAAATAAGCCTAAGATTATGTTGTTTCACAATTCGTTTAATACAATGTTTAAGTCATTAGGGGGTGAAGAAAAAGAGAATGTCCGTAATGGGATTAATAAGGTATTGAACGGGGTTAGAAAAGTGTTTATATCGGAATTTAAGAAAAAGTCTTACGGGTATGATGGTGATGTAGTTTTACCGGGAATTGACCTTGGAGACTTCGGGGGGTGGCGGTGTAAGGATGGGTTAAGGACTTTGACTTGTTGCAATAACGCAATGGCAAGAGATTTTATGAATGGCACTAAAAAAACGTTTATGCTTAATTCAGGACTTCACTTTATTTTACTTGGCGAAGAAGGCGGAAAGGGTCAAATAGCACAAAGTTTTGAGCATTTAAGGGATGTCTACCGTGAAACGGCGTTCTATATTTGTCTGAATAATGCCGAATTTGAAGACGGTTATAACCTATCAGGACTTGAAGCAATGGCAACAGGGGTGCCAATGGTGACATTAAATCACCCGTCAAGCCCTGTAATAGACGGTTATAACGGCTTTAAGCACGAAGATATTGAGGAATTAAACAAACGGATTGTTACCTGCGACAACGAAAAATTGATTAAAATGAGTGAAAACGCACGGGAAACAGTACGGTTAAAGTTCAGTATTAATGATTTTGTTGATAAATGGAATGAAATATTCTATTTGGCTAAAAAAGGATAACATGCCTGACCACGGCGAACTTACAAAGTGGGTAAAAGGGAAAACTGTCAATTCACGGCGGATTTACTACCACAAAGGTACTGACATGGAAGAACTTGTCAGGGCTAAGGCAAATGAACGGGTTAAGGCAGTTGTTAAAAAGACTTCTGCCTTAATTCAGAAAGAAGCCATTGATGGTATTAAATTAGTACAGGCAGAAATAGCCGAACAGTTAAAAAGTATGGATATTGACAATGTTGACGTTCACGCAAAACTTGCTGCACTTCAATTATTAAGTTTTCAAGAAACTATGGAAATGTTAAACGAATTGCAGGGTAAAGAAATGAAGAAAAAAAGACAAAATCAAATGTTAATCCAATGGTGTATTTCTCAGCGCGTCCAGCTGATAAAATCGGCGTCGGGCGAACTAAGAAAACTTAATAATGAACAGTTTGAAATGAAGTTCGGAAAAAAGCGGTTAAATGTAAACGTTGAAGCGAAAGGCAAGTTTTCTTGGAAGGACTTCACGGAAACAGAACCTAAAAAAATAATTGAAGTTGAACAGGAGGAAGTCGTTGATACTGACACGGGAGAAGAAGATAATATTAGCAAATAAGTTAGGCATAGACCAAACTTATCAGCATGATATTATCTGTGATGATAGTTCTAAAATCATTATTAATAAATCCCGTGCCATTGGTGTATCGTATGCCCTTGCTTTTAAAAAACTTATTGACGCTTTATGCCGAAAAAATCAGTATATCTTTGTTTCACAACGCAAGGAAAATGTTCAATTGCTTTTAATGTATATTGATGATTTTTATACTGACTTGGATAACTTAATGGAAGGCATACCAAAGAAAAAGTTAAATGGTAAAGACATGATTAGTTTTGAAAACGGTTCTTTAATGCTTTCGCTTCCAAATGACGCCAACGCTTTAAGGTCATGGCATGGGGATGTTGTTTTAGATGAGTTTGCAATTTATAAAGACCAGCGGGAAACATTAAAGACAGTTAAAGGATGTTTAAAGCCCGGTAAGAAGCAGTTAATTATAAATAGCACACCGCAGGATGAAGGGGATGAGTTTGAAAAGATATTCACGGCAGAAAATAAAAAGGATAAAGATAAAAGATTTTATTCCGTTTATGAAATACCTTATACACAATGTAAGATACCTGCTTTTATAAGTACGATTAATCAGGAACGGCAAGAAGCCATTGAACAGGGATATGAAGAAGATTGGATGCAAGAGTATATGTGTAAATTTGTGTCAGGTGATACAAGACTTTTCTCTTTAAGTTTAATTCGTGCTAATGTTTGCTATGAGGACTTTCCTATTGTTGACCCTAAGTATTCAGGGCAGGACTTTGCAAAGAAAGTTGATGAAACTATTATTAGATTTGTGGGTAACGATGAAAGCGGAATGATTTTAGTATCACCAAATAAATATACAAGCAAGGCAGATTATACAACACAGTTAGCCGAAACAGTTTCTTTGATTAAAGTCAATAAAAATATTATTAAGCACAGAGTTGACCAAACAGGCATAGGAATAAGACTAACAGAAGAACTAAAAGAAAGCGATATTGGGTCAATGGTTGACGGTGTTACTTTTGGCTCGGAAAATAAGGAACGTATGATAATGTATTTATATTCTTTGCTTACAAGTGGCAGGATATTACTTCCAAATGATGAAAAACTAATTCAGCAGCTGCACGGGATAGAACGCACAAAGACGGCATCGGGACTATACCGTTATAGACATCAGGATAACAAACACGATGATGAAGTATGGGCGTTATGCTTGGCATTATTGGGATATATGGAAGACACCACGTCAAATAACGATATTAAGATTAAAACAGCAGGGGAAAGCAAAGTTAAAGAAATTAAGACGTTAAATTTATGGAATGAAAAACCAAAGTGGAGGTTTTAAAATGGATTTAAAAGAATGGCAGAACATAGCAGGGTATGTTGAAAGAGGTATAGGTATTGACGTGGGGTGTGGGGATTTTAAAATAGATAAAAAAAATATAATTGCCATTGATATTGAAAACCCGAAAGCGGATATTATAGCAGATTGGGAAAAAGGCGTAACGGATGATAAAGTTGACTTCGTGTTAATGACGCATTCTTTATGTTTTGCGGTAAACCCTGTTAACTGGATTAAAAAAGCGGTTGAAGTATTAAAGCCCGGCGGTAGGTTGATAATTACAGAGGGCTATCAAAAGATAGGTCGTCATATATGGCATCATAATGAAATGGAAGGATTTTTAAAACTGTTTGATGAGTGGTTAACGATAGATATTAAGCAGAATACAGGTAATGACAAATCCTATCAGTTTATATTGATAAGAAAAGGGGTGTAATTATGTTACATAAATTTTTAGGGGTTGAACGTGAAGAACTTGATAAAATGGCTAATATATGGACGGAATACAAAAGACAGTTAACGTGGATTTCAAAACCACGAAACACAGAAGAAGAAATAAAAGAATTTTATGTGAATATGCCTGTTGAATACCTTGTTAACCTTTACTTAATAGCCCAAAAAAGTAAAGAAAAATATTTAAACTGCCTTAAAGGAATGGATTTGGAAGGTAAACGTGTATTAGATTTTGGAACAGGGGCTGGATGCTATGGAACTGAACTTCTATCAAAAGGTGCGTATGTTGATTTTTATGACGTGGGAAAGCACAAAGGATTAGATTATATTCAATGGAACTGTGAACAAAATCAGACACCAAATACAAGATATAATGTCTTGACAGATGTATCACAGTTGCAAAATGAATATGACATAATCATTTGTATTGATGTGTTTGAACACGTCAAAAAATCAGCAGAAATGTTTCACTTTTTAGATAGGAAATTAGCCCCGTTCGGTTCTTTAATAGCAGATAGCCCCTTGTTATATCCACTACAACACAAAGCAGAAGAGAAAGAACTTGAAATTTTAATGGAAGATGAACATTTAAAAGAGGCGGCGAAGTCTTGGCAAAAAGAACACGTTAACGATTATATAAGAGAACATTATAATCAGACAGAATTTTTTCATTACTTTAAAACGGACAATGTTATATTAAGTATGTTTAATGTATTACCGCAATATCCATATACCACAGGGATATACATTGAAAAGGCGTTGCAACGTTACGGCAAGGTTGTTCCTATGCGTAATTTAACCAATGCCGTTAACGGGGATGGCGTTTTAGAACTTGTAGAAAAATACAAAGTCAACATTATATTTCAGACAGATAGTTGTGGGTGGGTTAAACTGCCGTCAAAGGGATTAGAGAACGTTTTAAAGGTGGCTTACAGCATTGACACGTTTATTAATACTCCGTTTCAGTATGAAAAGTTAAAACCGTATGATTTGGTATTTTACGCACAAAGAAAATTTGTTAAAAATGACGGTAAATCTTATTGGTTACCTTTGGGTGTTGATACTGATGTTTACAAGCCAAAGAACACAGAGAAAAAATATGATGTGGCTTTCTGTGGTACAATTTTAGACAGTAAGTTGCACAAAGAAAGGAATGAATTTATAAGACAGGTTGTTAAATATACAAATTGTTATTTGGGTAGGGATTGTGAAGAATATGCCAATTTAAGATATAATGAAGCGTCAATAGTATTTAATGCGGGCATTCAGAATGACCTTAATATGCGTGTGTTTGAAGGTATGGCATCCGGTGCTGTGCTTTTAACTAATGAAACAGACGGACAGGATGAGTTTTTCAAACACGGTGAAGAATGTTTAATTTATAAAGACAAGAATGACCTATTAAATATATTAACCGAATACCTTGTCGGAAATAAAAGAAACGAATTAACGAAAATAAGCGAAAGGGCTTTGGCGAAAATAAAAAATCATACTTACCACAAAAGAATAGAAACGGCGTTTCAAATAATTAACGAAAAGTTACGAAAATAATACTTGACAAAAACCCTATATGTGTGGTATAGGGTAGATAGGGCGAAATACTAAGGATAATTACAAGTGCCAAAGATACCTGTTAAGCAGGTTGCAGTTACTGGCGGAATAACAAAGTGGAAAGGCAAAGACGCAGGACAAGAAGCGATTGCAAATATATCGTCTTCTTTATCTTTATATGATTATGATGAAATGCGTAATCACCCAACAATAGCATCCGGACTTGAAATCCTTAAAACACCTATTTTAAACTCTGACGGCTTTTGGGAATGTGAAAGCGAAGAAATAAAAGAATTTATTGAAAATAACTTTAATGAGTTTTGGACGGAAACACAGGAAAATATGCTAACTGCTTTTGACTATGGATTTTTTGCAGGGGAGAAAGTTTTCGGTGTTGTTGACGGGCTAATCAGACTTAAAAGAATACTTCCTTTAAAACCACACTACTTAAAAATACTTGTAAATGACAAAGATACCTTTTCAGGTATACGTCAGGACTTTGATAAATCACACGTTGATATACCGCTTGAAAAATCACTTCTATATACTTATAAATGTGAGTTTGGTAATTATTATGGCGTTTCACGTTTAAGGCCTGCACGGTTTCCGTATGTGGTTTACAAATACATTATTGAAATGACAAACTGCTACTATGAAAATCACGTTGACCCGATAACTGTGACCTTTGCGCCTGAAGGCAAAACAAAGGTAGACGGAAAAACGATTGAAAATATAGAATATGTGAATGATACAGTTTCCCGTATGCGTTCTTCACGTGAAAGAAACATCACATTCCCTGCCCGTAAAAAAGACGATGCACAGTTTGACATGAAAGAATTGTCTTCAGGTAGTGACGGCGGGGCTAATTATATTGATTATCTATCTTACCTTGAAAGGCGTATGTTACAGGGTTTACTTGTGCCTGAATTACTTGTAATGCAGAATAGCAAGGGTTCTTATGCGGAACTTGCAGAACTTTCAAGACTATTTATGTTACAGGCAGACAGGGAACTTGAAAAGATAGCAAAGATTAAAAATGACTTAGCAAAACAGTTAATAGAACTTAATTTTAAAACGCCTGTAAAATGCACCTGGAACTATACAGGACTTTCTAAGAAATCTATTGAGTTAAATGCACAGTTAGCCCATGCCCTCGTTCAGCAAGGCAAAGCAGAACCGGATTTAAAGTGGTTATCTCAAAATCTTGGTATGCCGTTTAACAAAACCTCACCTGTTGAAACGATGGCAAGGGAAATTGAAAAAAAGACCGAAGTAAAAGCAGAAAAGAAATCTTGCGGTTGTGGTGTTCACTTTGAACAGCCCGAATTACCTTTAATAGAAACCGCAGAACTTGACAGACCTATGACAGCACTTGAAAAAAGGGTTGATTTTGAAAAATTAAAAGCACAGTTTGAAAGTGCGGACAGTTACTCAATGCAATTAAACAAGTTAATTGATGATATGACAAAAAAGTTAATACCTGAAATTAAAAAAGCCATATTAAGCGGTGATGAAAAAGCGATAGCAGACTTACAGTTAGAATACAATAAAAAATACGGTAATTTGTTTGTTAAAAACGGAATGGATATATTTGAGGAAACGGTTGCCGATGTCCGTAAAGAATTAGGTCTTGGTAGTTTAGAAATAGGCAAGAGTTCCAAAGAAATACAGAAACTTAAACTTAGGAACGTAGCAGATAAGCAGATGAATGACCTTGCTTTTAATATTAAAGAAATTGCCTTATCGGGTATGGCACAGGCAAAGGTTGTAGATATAGTTGAAAAGGAAATGAAGGAATATATAGACGGTTTTAAGGACAAAGTAAAATTAGGGGTTGAAATATCCTTACAGGAAGTCATTGATGACGGGCGCAGACTTGGGGCAGATGACCCATCAATAGAACTTGCAACGTGGAGTGCTTTGTTAGATGACCGCACTTGTCCTGCTTGTTCA